>Ga0268266_10004618_pt1 | contig 13137 bp, 9 predicted proteins | sample KBSS13metaG_FD_190356 | JGI IMG/M metagenome (GOLD analysis project Ga0268266, IMG submission 190356) | Switchgrass rhizosphere microbial communities from Kellogg Biological Station, Michigan, USA - KBS S1-3 metaG (SPAdes) (version 2) | ecosystem: Host-associated > Plants > Roots > Rhizosphere >...
CCTGCAGCGACACTCGGCCATCGACAACCTCGATGGACTGAACCTGGATCGGCCGGTTGGGGCCCGTGCGATTCCGTTCGCTCGAGTCGCGCTTGATGAGCGCGCCCAAATCCCAATGACCGTCGGCCATCTTCGCGCCGACAACGATGGGGCGTGTGATGCGGACGCTCCGGATCACCACGCCTCGTTGAAACAGTTCCCGGATGCTGTAGCTCACGGCGACTTCGTCGATGCGAATCAGGGTGTGATCGCCTCGTCCGAGTGAGATGTCGCCGAGACGCAATCCGCGCACGAGAGAGCCCTCGAGGCGGCCGATGCTCAGCGTGGCGGTGAGGTACTCATTCGCCTGGCGGACAATCAGATCCCGAATCCTGTTCTTGACCCACCCGGTCTCGATGGCGACCAGGGCCAGGAGCACGATCGCCAGAATCAGGGCGATCAGCCCGACGACGGCTTTCGCGAGCGTCGCAGAGATCGATCGAAGTCGTCGAAGGCGCGCCACCAGGAGGCCAGTGTATCAACCGGCATGCCGCGCCCGCCTCAGCGGCAGTGGTCGCGAACCAGTTCGAGGAGCCGGTCGAAATCGAGCGGTTTGTTCAGGAAGGCTTCGGCTTCGACGGGGGCAGCGCGACGTTGATCCAGCGCGGAGAGCACGATCACCGGCACGGGCGCGATTTGCGGATCGGCCTTCTGCTGGCGCCTGAACTCCCACCCGTCCATGACCGGCATCATCAGGTCGAGAAGAATGACGTTCGGCTTCCGCGTGGAGTGCAGGTAGTCGAGCGCCTCGCGGCCGTTGGACACGGTGGCCGTCGTGAACCCCTCGATCGTCAGCATCTGCGCCATCATCTCGCGCAAATCCTCGTCGTCTTCGACGATCAGCACGGGGCAGTACGCCGCACGCGACGGGTGAGGGGTTCGACCTGATGATTCTGCGCTATTCATGAATGTTAAGAATTGTTAAGCTGTGCCTCGCTGCCAAGAGTATCGTCCCGAACCTTACAGATGCCAAAGCTTTCCGCGCACGACGCGGCTGTCGCCCTCTTGTCGACCGTCCTGCTGTTCGTCGTGCTGTTCTGGCGTCTGGGGACCCCGACCTTCTGGGATCCCGACGAAGCCCACTATGCCGAAACCAGCCGGGAGATGATCGCAACCTCCGACTGGACCGCTCCGTTTTACAACGAGGAGCCGTTTTTCGATAAGCCAGTTCTGTTCCACCAGCTGCAGGGCACGTTCATGCGCCTGACTGGCGACCCGGAATTCGGGGCGCGCCTCGTGCCTGCGCTCGCTGCGCTCGGACTCGTGGCCATCACGGTGTGGTTCGGCACGGTCACCATTTCGGGCGATGTCGGCCTCGTCGCCGGACTGATGCTCGCCGCCTGTCCGGGTGTTTTTGGGCTGGCGCGCTACGCAATTCTGGACACGCTGTTCACCATGTTCATGTTCGGCGGCGCCGCATGCCTGGCGGTGGCCGCGCTGCGCGATCGACCTCGTCTGCAATGGCTGGGGTACCTGGCGATCGCGCTCGGCGTCCAGGTGAAAGGACCGATCGCCCTCGTGCTCTGCGGTCTGACGATGTTGTTGCTGCTGGCCGTTTCGGCCGACTTGAGGCGGCGTCTGCTTGGGCTGCGCTGGGGACTCGGGCTGCTCGTCATCGCCGCGGTGTCAGCCCCCTGGTTCGTGTACATGTACGTGCGGTTCAAGGACGGGTTCGTCAACGGCTACGTCCTGGACGAAAACTTCCGCCTGTTTGCGGGAAGCCGTTTCGCGAACCAGCCGGGCTTCTGGTTCTACTTTCAGATCCTTGCCGCCGCGCTGCTGCCGTGGACCGGTCTGCTCGTCGGCCGGCTGGTCGACGATCTCCGCGCGTGGAAGCGGGGCGACGGCGTTGATAGCGTCGAGACGATGCTCTGGGCGTGGACGCTCGCAGTCGTCGGGTTCTTCACGCTCTCCACGTTCAAGCTCGATCACTATGTCTTCCCGGCCGCTCCCGCGCTCTGTCTGATCTGCTCCCGAGCGTGGGCGGATGTTCGCGCCAATCAGATGGCGCCGAGCAACCGCGCATCCCGGATGGGGCTGTATCTGATCGGCCCGATCCTCGTGGCCGTCGGCCTCGGGTGCGGCTATTTCCTGATGGCGCGGCTCGAACTGCCGCGGGGCGCGGCAATGATCCCGATCATGCTGACGGTCGCCGGTGCGGCGCTGTCGGCGTTGGCCAACGCTCGTCGCGCACTTCCGCCGCGGGTGCCGTGGCTCGTGATGATTGCCCTCATCTCGACGTACGTCGGGCTCATTCTCTATGTGCTGCCCGCGCTCGAGGAGCGCAAGGTCGTCCCGGAGATGGCACGCTGGGTGGCAGAGAGGGCCGTCCCGGACGATCGCATTGCCAGCTTCCGGCTGAATCGCTGGACGCCGACATACCGGTTCTACGTCGGACGGCACACGACGTTTCTCGAGACGCCAGAGGAAGCAGACGCCTTCTTCAAAGATCCACGACAGTTCTATTGCCTGATGCGTCGCAATGCGTTCGACGAGTTCGTCGCTCGAGGAATACCGCTGCGCGTGCTCTACGAACGCGAGGGCATGGGCGCCACGTCAGGCCGCGCGCTGTGGCGCACCTACACACCGCTGGTCCGCTTCGTCGTCGTCTCCGGCGCCCGGTAGTAAAATGGCCGGATGTCACGAGGATTCCGGTATTCACTGTACCTAATCGTTTTCATCCTTCTGCTGCCGCCGGCGATCGCGATCGCCCAGCGGCAGGGCGGCGCCGCGCAACCCACCAGCGCCGGTCCGTTCGGCGCGCTCCGCTGGCGCAGTCTCGGACCCGCGCGCGGCGGCCGCTCGATCGCGGTGGCCGGCAGCACGATGCGGCCGTACGAGTACTACATGGGCGCGACCGGCGGCGGTCTCTGGAAGACGACCGACGCAGGAATCTCATGGAAGCCGGTCACCGACGGCCAGATTCACTACTCGTCGGTCGGCGCGGTCGCGGTCTCCGCCTCCAATCCCGACGTCGTCTACATCGGCACCGGCGAGGCTGACATCCGGGGCAACATCATTCAGGGCGGCGGGGCGTACAAGTCGTCGGACGCCGGCAAGACCTGGACGCACATCGGACTGACAGAGACCCAGGTGATCGCCAAAATCCGCGTTCACCCGACCAACCCCGACATCGTCTACGTCGCCGCGTTCGGTCATCACGCCGCGCCGAATGCGGATCGCGGAGTGTACCGATCGAAAGATGGCGGCAAGACGTGGGAGAAAATTCTCTTCCGCGACAACAAGACCGGCGCCGACGAACTGGTGATCGATCCGAACAACCCGCAGGTGATCTATGTCGCCCTCTGGGAGGCGTACCGGAACGCGTTCGAGATGTCGAGCGGCGGTCCCGGCAGCGGCATCTTCAAGTCGACGGACGGCGGCGATCACTGGACCGAGATCTCGCACAATCCCGGGCTTCCGAAAACGATGCTCGGCAAGATCGGACTCTCCGTCTCGGGCGCCGATTCAAATCGGGTCTACGCGCAAATCGAAGCCGAGGACGGCGGGTTCTTCCTGTCCGACGACGCCGGCGCGACGTGGAAGCGGATCAACGAGCGCCGCGATTTGCGCCAGCGGGCGTTTTACTATTCGCGCGTCTTCGCGGATCCCAAGGTGAAGGACACGGTGTGGGTCCTGAACGTCAACATCTACAAGTCGACCGACGCCGGGAAGACATGGAAGTCGAGCAACGTACCGCACGGCGACAACCACGACATGTGGATCGCGTCCAACGACTCGAACAGGATGATCGAGGCCAACGACGGCGGCGGCACGATTTCGGTGAACGGCGGCGAGACGTGGACACCGGAGCCGATGCCGACGGCGCAGTTCTATCACGTGATTACGACGAAGCACGTGCCGTATCACATCTGCGGCGCGCAGCAGGACAACAGCACGGCGTGCGTCTCGAGCCAGCCGCCGCAGGGCGGCCCGGGTGGATCGGGCGGCGGCGCCGACGAAGTGTTCTATTCGGTCGGCGGCGGCGAGAGCGGCTACATCGCCAGCGACCCGCGGAACCCCGACATCTTCTACGCCGGCAGCTACGGCGGCCTCATCACCAGGCAGGACAAGCGCACGGGGCAGGAGCGCCAGGTGAACCCGTACCCGGACAACCCCATGGGCTACGCGTCCGCCGACATCGCGGAGCGGTTCCAGTGGACGTTTCCGATCGTGATGGCGCCGACCGATCCGCGAATCATCTACGTCGGGTCGCAGCACGTCTGGAAGTCCACGAACGAGGGCCAGAGTTGGGAGCGGATCAGCCCCGACCTGACTCGTCACGATCCCAAGACCATGGGCCCCTCCGGTGGTCCGCTGACGAAGGACAACACGGGCGTCGAAACCTATGCAACGGTGTTCGCCATCGCGCCGTCGCCGAAAGACACCAACGTGATCTGGGCCGGCTCCGACGACGGCTACGTGCAGGTGACACGCAATGCCGGGACGAACTGGAAGAACGTGACGCCCAAAGGCCTTGGTGACTTCGCGCGAATCAGCCTGATCGAGGCCTCGCCGTTCCGCGCGGGCACGGCGTACGTCGCGGCCAACCGTTATCAGCAGGACGATTTCAAGCCGTACGTGTTCCGTACCGACGACTACGGCGAGACCTGGACGGCGATCAGCAGCGGCATCGATTCGAACGATTTTGCGCGCGCCATCCGCGAGGACATCAAGCAGCCCAAACTGCTGTATCTCGGCACCGAGCACGGGATCTACATCTCGTTCGACGACGGGGGCAAATGGGAGTCGCTCCGGCAGAATCTCCCCGACACGCCGGTGCACGATATTGCGGTCGAGGAGCGCGACCTCGTGATCGCGACGCATGGACGCGGCTTCTACGTCATGGACAAGATCGCGCCGTTGCGCCAGGGAGGCATCCCGGCCACGACGGCGTTTCATCTCTTCAAGCCTGACGACGCGTTGCGGGGTCTCGATCGCAGCGTCGCCATCGACTACTTCCTGAAGGAGCCCGCGCAAAAGGTGACGATGGAATTCCTCGATCCGCAGGGGGCGGTGATTCGAACGTTCACGGGCACGCAGGCCGACGCCGATCGCAAGCCGCCGACCCCGGACGGTTCGACGGACGATGCGCCCAGGCGGCCGCCGGAACCGCATCCCGCGGTCGCGGCGGGCTTGAACCGATTGACCTGGGACCTGCGGTATCCCGGCGCGAGTGACTTTCCAGGCCTCATCATGTGGGCGGCAAGCTCCCGCGGTCCGATTGCGGCGCCGGGCACGTATCAAGTGCGCGTGACGGCCGACGGGCACAGCGAGACGCAGTCGTTTGCGGTGCGGCGCGAACCGCATCTGCTGAAAGACGTCACCGACCAGGATCTCCGGGAGGAGTTCGATCTGGCCATCAAGGTCCGCGACAAATCGAGCCAGGCGAACGAGGCGGTGCTGCTGATCCGCGGCATCAAGGCGCAGATCGACGAGCGCAAGGGCAAGCTCGACGCGAAATCGGCGTCAGTCGCGAAGTCGCTCGACGAGTTCGCGTCCGCGCTCAGCGCGATCGAGAACGAGATCTACCAGGTCAAGCTTCAGAGCAGCCAGGATCCGCTGAACTTCCCGATCAAGTTGAACAACAAGATTGCCGCGCTGCAGGGCGTGATCGAGAGCGCCGACGTGAGGCCGACCGAGCAGGCCTACTCGGTCTTCCGCACGCTGTCCAACGCCCTGGACGAGCAGCTGGGCAAGCTCGATACGCGCGTGAAAGGGCAGATGCCCCCCGTCAACCAGTTGCTGCAACGGCTCAAGCTCGATCCGATCAAGGCCGAAGCGTTGAAGGCCCCGCAGCCGTAACGAACGCTGCTGCGCACGGCGATTACCGATTCGTCAGAACGGTATCGAAAGTCGTCGGCGAAGGGAACACGCGCAACGACTTAACCTCATGAGCTGCGGGCAGATCGTGCCCGCAGCGATCTTGGAACGACACTTGCCCCTTTTCCTGTCCTACCCGCCTCCCGGAGAACACGGCGATGAATGGAAAAGCGGCTTACACGATCGTCCCACCCTCGCCACGCGTGGGTACCGCTGAGGACGAGTGGGGCCTGTTCGATCCGAATCAAGCAGGGTTGAAGGCGGCCTTCCGTGCCGCGCAGTCGCTGGGCTCTCAGGCAGACGAAGCCCCGGAGCCGGGCCAATGCGACGAGCTGCCCGAGATGATTTTTCCCGACGATCCGCCCGCGCCGGTTCGCACTGCGCCAGCAGACGAACTCGCGGCTGCTCGACAGGCGCATTCCGTACGCCGCGGTCAGGGGCCAACCCGGCTCGTGTCGCAGCCGGCGCAGGACGAGCGTGTGTACGACCTGACCGAGTCGGATGTGTCGACACGCCGCCATAAACATGCGGACAGGGGAGCGGTATACACGCTCGAATTTCCGACACGGTGCCCGCAGTGCTGCTCCGAAATCGGCGTCGTACGCGTCTCCCGTCTGCTGCGCAGTCACGTGTCGTTCACGTCAACGCTTCCGCGCAAGGGCTACATCATCGTCTGCCCCGAATGCGACGGGATTCTGTCGGCAGAGTTGTCCGGACTGATTTGATTCGACACAGGACACGTATGGAGTTTCAAGAGTACGCCGTACAGGAAGTCTCCGCGCTGATCGATCGGCTGGTCCACGACGCGGAATCGCGGACTGAAGCCGTGCTCGCCGGAAGCCAGCGGGAACACGACGCCGCTCTGGCGTCGGTCCGCGCGCAGCTCGAAACGCAGGCGCGCGAGCTGGAACGGCGCATCCAAGAGGCCGAGCAGCTGACGGCAGACGGGGAGGAGACCCGCCGCCAGCTGGCCACCGTCCGCACCGAGGCTGAAAAGGATCGCGCCGAGGCCGAGCGCCGGGACGCCGACCATCAACGCAAGCTCGCCGCGGCCAACGCCGCCGCGGAGAAAGAACGTCAGACCGCACGCGCGGCACTCGAGGCCGCCGAAGCCGAGATGAAACGGCTCCAAGCGGAGCATCAGCAGACGCTGGCCGCCGCCAACGCGGCCGCGGAACACGAGCGGGCGGAGGCACGGAAGGCGCTCGACACCGCCCGGGCGGACGCGCAAAGGCTCGAAGCGGAACACCAGAAAGGCCTGTCCTCCGCCAGAGCCGCCGCGGACAAGGAACTCGCAGCCGCGCGGGCCGCGATCGATACGGCGCGGGCCGAAACCAAGCGTGTGGAGGCGGAGCACAAGCGCAGCCTGGCTGCCGCCAGCGCCGCAGCGGAGAAGGAATTGGCGTCCGCGCGATCCGCCCTCGAAGCCGCCCGCGCCGAGGCCAAGCGCCTCGACGCCGAGCACAAGCAGAGTCTGGCCGCGGCCAACGCCGCCGCCGACAAGGAGCGTGCGGCGGCGCGCACGGCCCTCGAAGCCTCACGAGCCGAGACCAAGCGTCTCGAGGCGGAGCACAACACACACCTGACCGCAGCCACCGCCGCCGCGGACAAGGATCTTGCGGCTGCGCGAGCCGCTCTCGAGACCGCGCGTGCCGAGATCACGCTGCTGGAGGCGGAGCATCAGCGCAGCCTCGCGGCCGCCCACGAATCATCCGGACAGGAACTGGTAGAAGTGAAAGCCGCACTCGAGGCCGCACAGGCCGAGGCGCAGCGACTCACCAGGCAATTCGACACCTCGCTCGAGGAGCTCCGTCAGGAGCACGTCAACACGCTGCAACAGCAGGCGGTCGCGCGCACGGCGCTGCCACTCGACGAGCTGCTCGCCGTGTTCAGCGCGCTCGCCAGCGCGTCCACGCCGAGCGCCGTGCTGACGACGGTCGTCTCTGGCCTTGGCCGGGAGTTCCCACGCGTCGCCTTGTTCCGCGTGCGCAGCGGACGCCTCGAGTGCGTCAACCACGTCGGCTTCGAGTTCGAGGGCGACGTCGCCAAGGTCGTGATTCCAACCAGCGTCGATTCGCTCATGACCCGTGCAGTCAACTCGAGGCGGACCCAGCGATTCATCGCCGCCAGCGGCGACGAAGCGTGCGCGGTGCCGTTTGGCGGGGCGCCCGCGTGCGCGGTCGCGCTGCCGCTCATCTCAGGCGATACGCCGGTCGCCGTCGTTTACGCCGACGATTCGGACCAGCTCGAATTCGGCTCCGTGCCGTCGGAACTGCTCGTCAAGTTCGCCGAGCTGGTCTGGCAGCATGCGATCCTGGTGCTGCAGCGTGCGTCGGCCGCGCAGAAGATGCTGGCGGTCGCCCCGGTGCAGAGTTTCGAGCGGCCGGCATAGTCGTCCGTCAATCGACCGCAGACGCCGCGCCCTTCGGCGTCGCAACGCTTCTGCTATCATCGCCATCGGTGCGCGTCGCCCGCCGGTTTCTCGTCAGCGGCCAAGTTCAGGGTGTCGGCTTCCGCTATTTCGCGCAGGCAGCTGCGTTTCGTAACGGCCTGCACGGGTGGGTTCGTAATCTGCCCGATGGACGCGTGGAAGCCGCCGCCGAAGGAGAGGCCGACGCGATGACACGGTTCGAGCAGGCGCTGCGCCACGGTCCGCCGCACGCGCGCGTGGACGCGTTGGAGATCGAACACACCGTGCCGGACGAAAGGGACACCGGCTTCGCCGTAAAGTAACCATGACCGACCTGAAAGCACAGATTCGCAACGTCCCGGACTTCCCCAAAGCCGGAATCCTGTTTTACGACATCACCACGCTGCTGAAGGAGCCGGCGGGGCTCCGCGCCGCCATCGATGCCGTGTGCCTCCCGTTCAAGGATCAGCAGATCGATCTCGTCGTGGGCATCGAGAGCCGGGGATTCATCTTCGGTGCGCCGGTCGCCGATCGACTCGGCACCGGGTTCGCGCCCGTCAGGAAACCGGGCAAGCTGCCGGCAGCCTGCGTGCGGGAGAGCTACGCGCTCGAGTACGGTTCCGACATGCTCGAGATTCACGAGGACGCCGTCAAGAAAGGGCAGCGTGTCCTGATTGTCGACGACCTCCTGGCGACGGGCGGCACCGCGCGCGCGGCGGGCGAACTCGTCAGGAAAATCGGCGGTATCGTCCACGCGTATGCGTTTCTGATCGAGCTGGTCGCGTTGAACGGCCGCGCGAAGCTGCCGGGCGAACAGGTCCACGTCGCGCTGCAGTACTAGCCCGGTCGATCATCATCCGAGGTTCGGGTCACCGTGATTCTGTTCTCCGCGCTGATCGTCGCGTGCGCCGTCGCGTGGGCGGGGTGGCACGTCGGCAATCAGCTGCGCGCGTCGCGCGAGCGTTCGGGGACCACTGAACGCGTCGCGACGCTGCTGGCGCTCTTCGCGCCGGCGCTTGCCGCCTCGCAGCAGGATCCCCGCACGTTCCTCGTGTGGCAGCCGATCGCAAAGGCGGCGCGCCAGTTGTTCCCGGAGGAGTTCGCCGCCCTCGATCGCGCGAGCGGCGGCAGGTTCCCGTTTCCGGTCGAACGGATCGAGGCAGCGCACGCCCGCTGGACCGCCGACTGGCTGGCGTGGGAGTTCGCGCACGACACCGAGTACAAGCTGAAAGCTGCGGCCGCACACCAGGAGTTGACCGAGCATGGCGGCAGCGCGGTGGCGCGCGCCAGGCTCGATGCGATCGAGCGTGAAAAGCTCGATTTGTATCAACGTCACTACGCGGAATACGTACAGATCGCCAAAGCCCTCCAGGCTCTCGTCGACGCCTGACGAACGAACGCCTGTCCTCGCCAGAGTGCGTGCCGGAATCGCACCGTCAGTTCCGTAATAAGACATCAAATACGTAACAGCATTATTTGCATCAGTTACGGCGATGCTTTGGGCCAGTAATGGTTCGTCGTGTCTCGTGATTGAACAAGAGAGTCTAAATTTTCCATTGACCATTTTTCAGGCTAACCAACGCCGATTCAGTCACTTATCTTGGTAGCACGGATGTTGGCTTCAACGTTGCTATTTCTGCACATCAACGACACTTAACGTCTCTATTGTCATATTATGAACATTAAACAGACCTCTACTGTTTTAGCGCTGGTGGCGGTGTCCGCGCTCGGTATCCGTGGCGCCGAGGACAAACGCGCGCACCTGTCAGACGATCTCCTGGGTCACATCGCCCGCCATACGTCAGCGCGCACACGCGTGATCGTTCACGGCGACGCCGACGCGCTGACGTCACTGACCACAAAGCATCACGTTCAGGTTCTTCGTACGTTGGCCGGCGGAGCGGTGATCTCGGCGAGCAGCGCCGAGCTCGACGAAATCGCGAACGATTCCGCGTTCGACCATTTGTCCGGCGACCCATTCGTCAAGGTGGGGATGTCGATCTCCAATCAATCGACAGCGGCCGACCAGGTTCGCGCGGGCGTGGCTGGCGGCCTGCTGGGAATCGGCGCGATCCCGGGCGTCAACGGACAGGGCATCGGCGTCGCCATCGTCGATTCCGGAATCTCTCCGCACGCGGCACTGACAGGCAAGGTGGTCGCGAACGTGAGCCTCATCACCGGCGATCCGTCGGTGCTCGACGCGTTCGGCCACGGGACGCACGTCGCCGGCATCATCGCGGGCAACGGATCGGCGGCGGCGTCAGTCACCGGCTTGTTCAACGGCGGCGTCGCACCCGGCGTGCAGCTCGTGAACGTGCGCGTGCTCGGCGCGGACGGCGTTGGACGCACGAGCGATGTCATTGCCGGCATCCAGTGGGCGATTGCCAACCGCGCGCGCTACAACATCCGCGTGATCAACCTGTCGCTCGGGCATCCGGTCATGGAGCCCTCGGCCACCGACCCATTGTGCGAGGTCGTCGCTGACGCCTTCCACGCCGGCATCGTCGTGGTCGCCGCAGCTGGAAACGACGGCGTGACCGCGGATGGAACCCGCGTTCTCGGAGGCATCACCTCACCGGGCAATTCCCCGTGGGCGATCACGGTCGGCTCGCTGAACACGTGGGGCACGGTGAAGCGGAGCGACGACACGCTCACCACGTACAGCTCGCGAGGCCCGACGAGGTTCGAGGGGACTGTGAAACCGGACGTCGCGGCGCCGGGCAACAAGATCGTGTCGCTCGAAGCCAACGGCTCGAACATTCCGATCGAATATCCGTACCTGCACCGCGCGGGCAACGGCTCGAACAGCTACATGCAGCTGAGCGGAACCAGCATGGCGGCGCCGATGGTGAGCGGCGGCGTGGCGCTGCTGCTGCAGGGCACGCCCGGCATGAACCCCTCGCAGGTGAAGATGGCGCTGCAGGCAGGGGCCACCTACATGCCCGACGCCGGCCTGATGGGCGCGGGCGCCGGCAGCGTGAACTTCATGGCGTCGCGAAAGCTGACGACGACGCTGCTCGGACTTCTGCCGTCGAACTTGATTGGCGGTCTGCTGAGCCCGGCGAGCGGCGCGATCTTCTGGGACACGGGCACGCTGGCGTCGCGCCTTTACGCAGGCGTCGGCATCCGGTTGCTCTCGCTCCTTCAGGGTCCGCTCGTCTGGTTGAACTCGACGCTGTTGAACACCGGCGATCTGAACCTTCTCGGTATCGGCAACCCGCTGGCGTCGATCGCGGCCAAGTCGTTGCTCTACGGTCAGGTCGCGGATTGGACGAACAGCCAGACGATCATGTGGGGCACGTCGATTACCGACCCCTCTGGTCAGACGATCATGTGGGGCACGTCGTACACGACTGACGGAACCACGATCATGTGGGGCACGTCGATGACGGCCGAAGATCCGAAGTAAGTCCGATGAGCGAGGCCGCCGCCCGTCCGTCGAGCGCATTGCGCTCGTACCTGCTTGCCGTCATCGTTGCGGGAGCCTTCGTCCTGGCGCAATCGCTCGTCGGGACGTGGAACACGCCGCAGCCGCAGGCATGGATGGCGCTGGTCGCGCTCATTCTCGTCGCCGGATGGTTCCGGCTGAATTCCGCCGTCTCCGCCACCATCGGGATCGACGACACATTCCTGATCGCGACGGCCCTCCTCTTCGGAACCGCGCCGGCGACGCTGGCCATCGCCAGCAACGCGTTGATCTTCTCGCTGCGGCGGCGCCAGCCGCCGCGGCAGATCTTCTTCAACGTCGCGAGCCTCGCGATCACCATGTGGGTCGCGGGCCGCACGTTCTTCGCGCTCGCGCACGTTCAGCCGCTCGCGCTGTCGGGCGCACCGGTCGCGCCGCTGGTGCTGCCGCTGGTGACGATGGCGGTCGTGTTCTTTGCCGTCAATTCAGGCCTGACGGCGATCGTCGTCGGGTTGGACAGCTGGCAGTCGCCAATCGGGATCTGGCGGCGCCATTTCCGCTGGCTCTGGGTCGGCTATCTGGGCGCCGCGTCCGTCGCCTTCTGCCTCGTGCTTCTGTTACAGCAGCGCAGCCTGACGGCGGCGGCGATGGTGCTGCCGCTCCTTGCGGTCTTCCATCTCACGCTGCGCGCCTCGTTCGGCAGGCTCGACGATGCGCGCCGGCATCTTGGCGATCTCGATCGGCTGTATTTGTCCACTGTCGAAACACTGGCGATGGCGATCGACGCCAAAGACGATGTGACGCACAGCCACGTACGGCGCGTCCAGGCGTACGCCGTCGGCCTGGCGCGAGCGCTCAGCGTGACCGACGAACTGACGCTGAAAGCCATCGAAGCCGCGGCGCTCCTGCACGACACCGGAAAGCTCGCGGTCCCCGAGCGCATTCTCAACAAACCCGGGAAGCTGACCGACGTTGAATTCGAGAAGATGAAGGAGCACGTGGATATCGGCGCCGACATCTTGTCGCTCGTCGAGTTCCCATTCCCCGTGGTCCCGATCGTGCGAGCGCACCACGAGAGCTGGGACGGCAGCGGCTACCCGCGCGGCCTCAAGGGCGCTGATATCCCTATCGGCGCGCGCATTCTGTCCGTCGTCGATTGTTTCGACGCGTTGACCTCGGACCGTCCGTACCGCCGGAAGATGACCGACGCCGACGCGATCGCCATCCTTCGCGAGCGTCAGGGCAAGATGTACGATCCCGTCGTCGTGGATACCTTCGTCCGCGTGTACCGCGACATCAACGTCGTCGTGGACGCACCGGAGCACCGCGAGGTCATGCAGCGGGTGACACAGTCGCGTCAGGACGATTGCGCGGTGCACGATCCCGCGCCCGAACAGACGGGAAGCGCGCCCAGCAGCCTGCTCGCGTTCGTCAGCCTGTCGCGGGTCGCGTCTGTTCG
>Ga0268266_10004619_pt1 | contig 13136 bp, 13 predicted proteins | sample KBSS13metaG_FD_190356 | JGI IMG/M metagenome (GOLD analysis project Ga0268266, IMG submission 190356) | Switchgrass rhizosphere microbial communities from Kellogg Biological Station, Michigan, USA - KBS S1-3 metaG (SPAdes) (version 2) | ecosystem: Host-associated > Plants > Roots > Rhizosphere...
CGCTCCCCAATTACACGACGGCCGATTTCTATTTGTCCCAGGCTTCGGCTTACCTGGCGGCGAGCGTTAATTCGGCATGCAAGGGGGCGGCTGGTTAGCTATGGGCAAGAGTAAGCCCTCAGGGCCACATGCTGCGGAGATGACAGGTCCCGGCGCGTGGCCAGAAACCGATGAAGATGTCTTCGCCAACCGTGCAAACGAATTGGGCGGTATTCTTGCCAAAGTTGATGCGGCCCTGTCGACTTGGCAACAGCATCAAGCGAGAATCTTTAACGGTGGCCACGTTTGGTCAGGCGATGCTTCCAAAGCCGCGGGCGCCGCTGTCGAAGGGGCCACCAAAGCACTGCAGGATCATGCCAAGCAGCTTGGTGACGCCATCGAGTGGTGCAAGACGGCCGCTGGAAACATCGTCGTCGCCAAGGACCTAATTACTTCTAACGTCGCGGCGGCACAACAGAAAATTCAGTTGATTGAGAAAACTGCGGCGGAAAACAATCAGAACCCTGACCCCCTAATCCAGGGTCTGGTGCAACGGGAGTACCGAGAGAACTCTGACGTTGTCAACGTTTTTGCGTTGGCTTCAGGTGCTAAGCCTGGGGACCTGCCACTCTCGCCGCCAGGTTTGCCAGCAAAGCCTGATCCGCACCAGCCCGGCGAACACGACGTATCGCAAGGCGATGGCAAGCCGTTGCACCTTGTGAAGGCGGGCCAGTCAGGGGCTCCATCAGCTGTGGACGCGTCAGCCAATCCGCCCTCTACCATCGCTCAGGCAGGTCCCACCCCTAACGTGGCGCCAGCCGCCGCGTGGGCTGGAGAAAGTGGAGACACGCGTAGTCCTTCCGCGGCGCAACCGCCCGTAACACAACCGGTAGTTGGACCTTCCGGAGTTTCGACGGGCTCTTCGCGGGCCGCCAGCAGCGCAGATCCAAATGTGGTCGCCACACCGATGCCTCCGCCCCCGGCTGCACCAATTAGTCCGCAAGTTCCCGCAGCTGGTCCAGCGCCGAGCCTGGGTGGCGGGTCTACGCCGAGTGCTCCGGCATCGCCTGGCTCGCCGGGCGTCGGCACTCCCACCTCGCCGCTGTCGACATCGAGCGGCAGTGCGGGCTCCGCAGGCGGTCCGTCCGTGCATCCCACCTCTAGTGGTCAAGGCGCACCCACGACAGACGGCGCGCAGGCTGGCGGTCAGCCCACCGGAACGCCACCGCAGACGACCCCGTTCACGCCGCAGGTCGCCAACACACCAATGGCTGCCCAGCCTCCGATTCCACCGGCTCCGACTCCAGGGCCCGCGCCCATTCCCGACGCCCCTGCGCCGACGCCCAGCGCACCCGCTCCTACCGGCGCCCCCGCGGGGCACGTCGCGCCGCCTCCGGCTCCTTCCGTCGGTGCCGCTCCGGCTCCCGCCCCCGCACCCGGCCCATCGATGCCACTCGGCCCGCCGCCCACGCCGCCACCGGCTGCACCCTTGGCGCCGCCCAGCTCGGCGGCCCCTGCACCCACATCGATGGGACCGGGCGTCGCGCCGGCGTCCGCGGCCGGTGCCACCAGCGCCGTGGGAGCGCCTGCGCCAGTACCAGTTTCGGCCGCCCGCGCCGAACGCGACGCCATCGCCGCCGCCGCGACCGCCGGCGCCTTGCGCCGCCAATCCGGTGGCGGCAGCGACCCGCTGCAACTGGCCCGCCGCATCGGTGCCGCCCTCAACGCCGAACCCAACATCGACTTCGGCTTCTTCTGGGTGACCGCACTGACGCACGACGGCCAAATCGTCGTCGCCAACAGCTACGGCCTCGGCTACATCCCCGACGGCGTCAACCTTCCCGACCAGGTCCGCATGGCCAGCGCCGACGAATCCATCCCGCTCGGCGAGCGCGCCAAGTGGGCGACCTATCCAATCCTCGCCGTCCAGGGCTGGGCCCAGCACCACAATCTGCGCCTGCGCGCCGTCGTCGCCACCGAAGACCAATTCAAGAACTTCGATCCGGGCACCGCCAAGGTAATCCTTCGATCCGACGACATCCCCGACAGCGGAAAGATGCAGGGCCGCAATCGGTTAGCGGTCATCGCCCCGGAAGCAGCCTCGCGCCTGGCGAGCGTCAGCGCCAACGCTCTCTCCGAGTTGCTGCCGCCGGCACCGTCAGATACGAACCCGCCCGCCGACGAGACCAGCAACCTGTGGTTCGAGGTGATGAAGCCGATGATGAGCACCAACCCGGAACGCGGGGTCGCGCATCTGGAAGCCTTCGTCAATTACGCCGACCACGCGCAAGAGCAGGTCCTCTACCGCGCGCACACCGCGCCGGACGCGGCCGCCCAACGTGGGGCGATCGCCGACTGGGTCTACTGGCAGCACCTCAGCGTGCTGATCTCCGACGCGCTGGCGGGCTCCGCGGCGAAGTGACAGCGCCCTAAACGCTTAAGGTGTTACGAGTGGGCATTTCCAAAGTCGAGCGGTTGATGAATCTCGTCATCGCACTGCTGTCCACCCGCACCTTCATCACTGCCGAACGGATCCGCGAAACCGTCTACGGCTACGCCGACAGCGCCAGCGACGAAGCGTTCTCCCGCATGTTCGAGCGCGACAAGAACGAACTGCGCGACCTCGGCATCCCGCTGGAAACCGGCCGGGTATCGCAGTTCGACCCGACCGAGGGCTACCGCATCAACCGCGAAGCTTATGCGCTGCCCGCCGTCGAGCTGACCGCTGACGAGGCCGCCGCCGTCGCCGTTGCCACCCAACTGTGGGAGTCGCCTGAACTCATCACCGCCACCCAGGGCGCACTGCTCAAGCTGCGCGCCGCGGGCGTCGACGTCGACGCGGCCGATTCCGGCATCGCGATCACGTCGACCGCCGTCCTGCCCGGCCTACGCGGCTCCGAGGATGTATTGGGAATTCTGTTGTCCGCCATCGATTCTGGCCAAGCGGTGCAATTCCCGCATCGGCCCACCCGCAGCGACCCGTACACCACCCGCACGGTCGAGCCGTGGGGCGTCGTCACCGACCGGGGCCGCTGGTATCTGGTCGGCCACGACCGCGACCGCGACGCCCCCCGCACCTTCCGGCTGTCCCGCATCGGCGACCACGTCACGCCCATCGGCCCGCCCGGCGCGGTGACACGCCCCGAGGGCATCAACCTCCGCGAGATCGTCGCCCGCGTCGTCAACGACCCCCCAGGCGGAACCCGCGCCCGGGTCTGGGTAGCCGCAGGGCGTGCGACAGCGTTGCGGCGCCGCGGCACCGTCGTTGGGCCCCGAAGGCTGGGTGACCGCGATGGCGACGAACTCACCGTCGAGTTCGGCATGTCTGACCCGCTGGCCCGCGAAATCGCCAGCTACGGCCCGGATGCCGTTGCGCTCGAGCCGCAATCCCTGCGCGACGACGTGCTGGCTCGCCTTCGCGCACAGGCAAGCGAGGTGACCGCATGACCGCCGTCTCCACCCGTCTGGTGCGGTTGCTCAACATGGTGCCTTACTTCCAGGCCAACCCCAGGATCACCTACGCCGAGGCCGCCTCCGACCTTGGTGTCACCGTCAAGCAACTGCGCGACGATCTCAACCAGCTGTGGATGTGCGGGCTGCCCGGCTACGGTCCCGGTGACCTGATCGATTTCGAATTCTCCGGCGACACAATCGAAGTCACGTTCACCGCCGGCATCGACCACCCGCTGCGGCTCACCTCGCCGGAAGCCACCGGCATCCTCGTCGCCCTGCGCACGCTGCTCGATGTGCCCGGCATGGTCGACCCGGAGGCCGCCCGCAGCGCGATCGCCAAGATCGAGTCCGCCGCCGGCACACTCAGTCACGGCGCCGAGGCGGCCGTCGACGAGCCCGCCCCCGTGGAAAGCGAAGCCGCGGCGGCCGTCCGCGCCGCCGTGCGCAACGGCCGCGCGCTCACGATCGAGTACTACTCGGCCTCCCACGACATGCTGTCCAGCCGCACCGTCGACCCGATCCGCGTGGTGCTCGTCGGAGACCACAGCTACCTCGAGGCCTGGTGCCGGTCGGCGGAGGGCGTGCGGCTGTTCCGCTTCGACCGCATCGTCGATGCCAAGGTGCTCGACGAGCCGTCGGCCCCACCGAAGCCGGCGGTGCAGGCCGAGCCCGACACGTCGCTGTTCGACGGCGACCCGTCGTTGCCGTCGGCCCGATTGCGGATCGACCGCTCCGCCTCGTGGATGTTCGACTACTACCCGCTGCGCGTGATCCGCGAGTTGCCCGACGGCGCGTGCGAGGCCGCGATGACCTACGCGTCCGACGACTGGATGGCCCGATTCGTGCTGGGCTTCGGCTCAGCGGTCCGCGTGCTCGAACCCGAGTCGCTGGCGCAGAAGGTGCAGGAGTCGGCCGCCGCCGCGCTGCAGGCCTACGAGGTCGGAGCGGACAGCACCGGCAGGTAGACTCGATCAAGACGTCTGGAGGTGACCAAATTGGGTGGTCTACAACCCTGGCACTGGTTAATCGTTATCGCCGTGTTCGTGCTGCTCTTCGGTGCCAAGAAGCTCCCGGACGCCGCGCGCTCGCTGGGCAAATCGATGCGGATCTTCAAGTCCGAGATCAAGGAAATGCAGTCGGACTCCAAGCCTGAGGCCTCGGCGCCTCCTGCCACGCCGATCGCCTCGGAACGCGTCGACACGCCGCCGCCCCCGGCCCCCCAGGCCGAGCAGCCGTCGGACCACCGCCCGGTCTAGTCCAACGCCAAACCACTGGCCGCATCATGACGCGGCGTAGGTAGCCCGTGCAGACCCCCGGAATCTTCAAGAAGCTCGATCCTCGTCGACGTCGGTCGCGGGTCAATCCCGACGGCACCATGTCCCTGGTCGAGCATCTACACGAACTACGCACCCGCCTGCTTATTGCGGTGGCGGCCGTCGCGCTGACGACGGCCCTCGGGTTCTTCTGGTACACCCACAGCATCTTCGGGTTTCACAGCCTCGGCGAGTGGCTGCGCGGGCCGTACTGTTCGCTGCCCGCATCGGCGCGCGCCACAATCGCGCCCGACGGCGAGTGCCGGCTGCTGGCAACCGGTCCGTTCGACCAGTTCATGCTGCGGCTGAAGGTGGCACTGATGGCCGGGGTCGTCCTGGCCTGTCCGGTGTGGCTGTATCAGCTGTGGGCGTTCATCACGCCGGGCCTGTACAAGAAGGAGCGCCGGTTCGCGAGCGCCTTCGTGGGGGTCGGCGCAGTGCTGTTCGTCACGGGTGCCGTCATCGCTTACGTCGTGCTGGCGAAGGCGTTGCATTTCCTGCTGACCGTTGGCAGCGACGTGCAGGTCACGGCACTCTCGGGTGAGCAGTATTTCGGGTTCCTGATCAATCTGCTGCTGGTGTTCGGGATCAGCTTCGAGTTTCCGCTGCTGATCATCATGCTCAACCTGGTCGGCGTGCTGACCTACGCGCGGTTGAAATCGTGGCGTCGCGGACTGATCTTCGGTCTGTTCGTCTTCGCGGCGTTCGCGACACCCGGCTCGGACCCGTTCTCGATGCTGGCGTTGGCGCTGGCATTGTCACTGCTACTGGAGGTTTCGATCCAGATCGCCCGCGTCCACGACCGGCGCAGGGCCCGGCGGGAGGCGGCCGAAGATGTGCCCGATGACCAGGCGGCACCGATCGGCGATGTCGAAGCTCTCGAACAGCCGAGCGCTGTGCCGGCACCGGCCCGGGTCGTAGTCGATGACGACGCCACCTAACAGCCAGCTCGCCAGCTTCGCCGCGCAACTGTCGTTCGCGCTGGACGACTTTCAGCAGCAGGCCTGCCGAGCGCTGGAGAACGGTCACGGCGTGCTGGTGTGCGCGCCGACCGGTGCAGGCAAGACGGTCGTCGGCGAGTTCGCGGTGCACCTGGCGTTGGCTGCGGGCCGAAAGTGCTTCTACACCACGCCGATCAAGGCGCTGAGCAACCAGAAGCACAACGATCTGGTGGCCCGGTACGGGCCAGAGCGCATCGGCCTGCTCACCGGTGATCAGTCCATCAACGGCGACGCCGACGTCGTCGTGATGACCACCGAAGTGCTTCGCAACATGCTCTACGCGAATTCGCCTGCACTGTACGGGCTTTCGCACGTCGTGATGGACGAGGTGCACTTTCTGGCCGACCGGATGCGCGGTGCGGTGTGGGAGGAAGTGATCCTGCACCTGCCCGACGAGGTGCGACTGGTGAGCCTGTCGGCGACAGTGAGCAACGCCGAGGAATTCGGCGGCTGGATCCAAACCGTCCGCGGCGACACCACCGTCGTCGTCGACGAGCACCGCCCAGTCCCGTTGTGGCAGCACGTGATGGTGGGCAAGCGGCTCTTCGACTTGTTCGACTACCGGGCATCCAAGGCCGCGAAGTCCGGCCGCGAACTTCTCGTCGACCCCGAACTGCTGCGCCACATCGCAAACCGCCGCGAAGCCGACCGGCTGGCGGACTGGCAACCTCGCGGCCGCGGCAGGGCGCGTCCGAGCATCTACCGGCCGCCGAGCCGGCCCGACGTGATCAGCACACTTGACCGCGAAGGTCTTTTGCCCGCAATCACTTTCGTGTTTTCCCGGGTTGGTTGCGACGCGGCGGTCAAGCAGTGTCTGCGGTCGTCGCTGCGACTCACCACCGACGAGGAACGGGTCCGGATCGCCGAGATCATCGACCGGCGCACAGCCGAACTCAACGAGGCCGATCTGGTAGTGCTCGACTATCACGAATGGCGGGAGGGACTGCTGCGTGGGCTGGCCGCTCATCACGCCGGGATGCTGCCGATCTTCCGCCACACCGTCGAGGAATTGTTCACCGCCGGGTTGGTGAAGGCTGTATTCGCAACGGAGACATTGGCTTTGGGTATCAACATGCCGGCAAGGACAGTGCTGCTCGAGCGGTTGGTCAAGTACAACGGTGAGCAGCACATGCCGTTGACGGCAGGGGAGTACACCCAGTTGACGGGCCGGGCCGGCAGGCGCGGCATCGACGTCGAGGGTCATGCCGTGGTGCTGTGGCATCCCGACATCGACCCGGCCGAGGTCGCCGGCCTGGCGTCGACACGTACGTTCCCGCTGCGCAGTTCGTTCGCGCCGACCTACAACATGACGATCAACCTGGTCAACCAGATGGGCCCCACACAGGCGCACAAACTGCTGGAAAGCTCGTTCGCGCAATACCAGGCCGACCGATCGGTGGTCGGATTGGTGCGCGCGGTCGAGCGGGGCGAACGAATACTCGACGAGATCGCAGGCGAACTCGGCGGACGCGACGCGCCCATCCTCGAATACGTGCGGCTGCGGCTGCAGATCTCCGAACGCGAACGGGCCCAGTCCCGAGCGTCGCGGCTGCAGCGCCGCCGAGCCGCCAACGACGCGCTCGCCGCGCTGCGCCGCGGCGACATCATCACCATCACCCAGGGTCGCCGCGGTGGCCTTGCTGTGGTGCTCGAAGCCGACCGCGACAGCGACGACCCGCGACCGCTCGTGCTGACCGAACATCGTTGGGCCGGGCGGATTTCGTCGGCCGATTACTCGGGTGCGTCCGACCCGCTGGGCTCCATGCAGTTGCCTAAACGCGTCGAACATCGCAATCCGCGGATGCGGCGCGACCTCGCGTCTGCGCTGCGCTCCGCGTCGGAAGGGCTCGATGTGCCGTCGGCGCAGCGTAAACGCAGTGGCCCGCCGAGGGAGCGCGACGTCGACCCCGAACTGGCCGGCCTGCGTGAGCAGATGCGTCGCCACCCCGCACACGACCTGCCCGAGCGCGAAGCCAAGGCCCGGCTCGCCGAACGCTATATGCGCATCGAACGGGACAACGAACAGATCCGGCAGAAGATCGCCGCGGCGACCAACTCGCTGGCGCGCACGTTCGATCGAATCGTCGTGCTGCTGACCGAGCGCGGCTTCATCGACGGCACCGACGCCGACCCGAAGGTGACCGACGACGGCCGACTACTTGCCAGGATTTACAGCGAGAGCGACCTGTTGGTGGCCGAGTGCCTGCGCAGCGGCACCTGGGAGGGGCTCGAGGCGGCCGAACTCGCCGCGGTGGTGTCGTCGGTGCTCTACGAATCCCGCGGCGACGCGCCAGGTTCACCCGACGGGACCGAGGTGCCGACGGGCAAACTACGCCGCGCCCTGAACACGACTCGCCGGCTGTGGACCGAGTTGCGGGCCGACGAGCAGCGACACCGCATCACGCAGAGCCGCGAGCCTGAAGTCGGCTTCGTTCCTGCGATTTACCGCTGGGCCACCACCGGCGACCTGACCGCCGCACTCGCGGCGTCGGACGCGTCGGGCACGGGGACGCCGTTGTCGGCCGGCGATTTCGTGCGGTGGTGCCGCCAGGTCCTCGACCTGCTTGACCAGGTGCGCAATGCCGCGCCGACGCCTGCGCTGCGCGCTACCGCGAAACGCGCTATCAACGACATTCGACGCGGCGTCGTGGCAGTTGATGCCGGGTAGTGTGTCTGCCAGCAGTGCGACCCGTGAGCAAGGAGAGAAATGAGCGGACCGCAAGGATCTGATCCGACGCAGCCGTGGCCCGGTCACCAGCCGGAGTCTGGCCAGGATCAGCCGTCAAGCGACCCGTCGGCCAACCAGCCGTGGCAGCCGCCGACCTCCGGGGCCGAGCAACCGACGACCGCAGTGCCCGCGTGGCAACCCCCGCCTGCCTATGACCCGCAGCAACAGCAGTATCCGCAGTACCAGCAGCCAGGTCAGGGAGTCCAGCCCCCGGCGTATCAGCCGCCGCAGCAGTACCCGTCGGCCGACCAGTACGGCCAGCAGCCCGGCGGCTACAACCCGCAGGCGTATCCGGGTCAGTTCAACCAGCCCGGGCAATACGGCCAACCGGGTCAGCAGTACGGCCAGCAGCCAACTCAGTACGGACAGCAGCCGGATCAGTACGGCCAGCAGCCGGGCCAGTACGGCCAATACCCGCAGTACAGCGCCCCGGGCGCCGAGGAGGGGTCGAAGCGCTCACTTGGCGTCATCCTCGGAGTGCTCGGTGTTCTCGTGGTGCTCGTCATCGCGGCGGTGGTGGTTCTGGGCTTCTTCACGCCGGGCTGGTTCGTCACCACCAAGCTGGACATCAACGCCGCACAGACCGGTGTGCAGCAGATTCTCACCGACGAGGCCAACGGCTACGGCGCCAAGAACGTCAAGGACGTCAAGTGCAACGACGGCAACAGCCCCACGGTGAAGAAGGGTGACACCTTCAACTGCGAGGTCAGCATCGACGGGACCAAGCGCCAGGTGACCGTGACCTTCCAGGACGACAAGGGCACCTACGAGGTCGGCCGACCCAAGTAGTCAGCCGGGCAGCGCGTCGAGCGCCTTCTGCAGCCGGCCGATCGACGACGTAACCCCGTACTGTTCGGCGAGTTTCACGACTTTGCGTGGGTGTTCGGCTGCCAGCGGCAGCCTGTCGGACGGTGTCGAGAAGTTGATGTCGGCGTCGGTTGCGACGCGCACCACGGGCCCCGCGGCGTCGATGTAATCGGTGGCCGCGAGCAGTTTGGTCCGAAACGCCTTGGACATCTTCGATTTCGGGTCGTGCGCGGCAGCCAAGATTGCGTCGAGCGACCCGTGCTGGGCGAGCAAGGTGGCCGCCGTCTTTTCGCCGACGCCGGGCACCCCGGGCAGCCCGTCGGACGGATCGCCGCGCAGCAACGCCAATTCGGCATAAGCCGGTCCCGCGCGGTCGACGGGCACACCGTAGGTTTCGGCGACTTCCGCGGGCCCCCATTTCGTCGCCTTCGCAAGGCCGCGGCCGAGGTAGAGGACCCGGACTTCAACCGGCTCGTCGCACACCAGCTGCAGCAGGTCGCGGTCTCCGCTGACCACGACGACGGGGTCGCGGCGCTCCCGGGAGGCCAGCGTGCCGAGCACATCGTCGGCCTCGCACTCCGGCGCTCCCGCCGTGGGAATGCCGAAGGCGTCCAGCATCTCCATGATCATGTCGACCTGCGGCGTCAGCTCGTCGGGCACCTCTTCGATGTCGGGTTGCCCATCGGGATTTTCCTCGAGGACGCGGTGTGACTTGTACGACGGGATCAGGTCGACGCGCCATTGCGGGCGCCAGTCGTCGTCGCGGCACACCACCAGCCGGGTTGGCTGCTCGCGGGTGATCACCGTCGCGACGGCGTCCAGAAAGCCGCGCAGCGCGTTGACGGGCCGCCCGTCGGGCGCCTTGATCGATGAGGGGACACCGAAATACGAGCGAAACCACATGCTGGCGCCGTCGAGCAGCACTAAGGACATGCGGGCCATCCTGCCAGGGGTTGTGAATGGATTAGGCGGGTATCCGGGGGCATGACTCAGGTGCAGGTGTTCGCCGACGTCTACCGCAGTGCGGATTCGATGTGGCGTGAGCTCGGTTCGTTTCAGGGCATCGTGCGCTGGCATCCGATGGTGACCGAAGCGCAGGGGCAGGGCGAAGAGCCGGGCGCGACGCGGACTTTGACGACCCGCGACGGGCTCCGATGGGTGGAGCGGTTGACTGAACGCGACGCCGTGCAGCGGTTGTATCGGTATGAGGCGACGTCCACCGAGTTACCGATCACGGATTTTCGCGGCGAGCTACGAATCCGCGAGGGTCGACCGCACCGGTGCACCGTGATTTGGACGGCGCAGTTCACGGTCACGAGTGATGACGAGAAGAGCGTCAGCGATAACGTGCGTGGATTCTTCCGCGCAGGGGCGCGTGCGATCGAGAAGCAATACGCGGCCCAGCCGGTGACTGTATTGCGCCGACGGGTACGGACACTGACGCGTCGGCGCTGAGCGAAAGGCGTTGCCTCATAACGTCGTCCATGTGCGGAGCTTCTCGGGATTGCGTACGGCCCATATGCGGCTGATTCGACCGTCGACGACATCGAACGCGTACACGGTCACGGTCACGCCATCCAGCTGGCCCACCAGACCGGGCTGACCGTTGACGGTGCGCTCCAGGAGCGTCAAATTCGGTGCGATGCCGATGATGTCGACATAGGCACGCGCGATCCGTTCGCCGCCTTCGATTGGTTCCAGATGAGCTCTGGCCAGTCCACCGCTGTCGGCGATCGCCGTCGCCCCGGGATCGAGAAGGCCAATCAACGCCTCGATGTCCTTGGCTTCCCACGCCCGCTTGAAATCCTTGATGACGTCCGCCTGCTCGGTCGTCGGCGCCGGGCGATCCTGCGAGTCACGGATGCGGCGACGCGCCGAGCTGGCCAGCTGGCGACAAGCTGCAGGCGTCCGGCCGACGATCTCTGCCACTTCGCCGAACGAATAGCGGAACACGTCGTGAAGGATGAACGCGACTCGCTCGGCAGGCGTCATCGATTCGAGGACAACCAGGAACGCCATGTTGACCGACTCGTCGAGTGTCACCCGGTCCGCCGGGTCGGCGGCGCTGGACCACTCGGTGGTCGTGGGCACCGGCTCCGGAATCCATTCGCCCACATACCTTTCCCGCCTCGCTCGGGCCGAGCCGAGTACGTCGAGGCAGATGCGGCTGGCGACCCTCATCAACCAACCCCCCGGCGATTCGACGGCCTCCTGCTGTTGCCGGGTCATCGCATACCAGCGGGCGTACGTCTCTTGCACCACATCCTCGGCATCGGCAAGCGAGCCGAGCAATCGATAGGTGAGATTGATCAGCTGACGGCGCTCGCTCATGACCGCGCTCAGATCCGGATCGCTCATGGTGTCGCCTCTCGCGTGTGCCCTCACTGATACGACGAAACAGCGCTGCGAACTGTGAGGCCTGACGTTTCGCCGGGCCGCGTCGTCGTACCCATGACGACCAACCAACCAAGGAGATCACCATGGAACCCCGCCTCGACATCATGAGCAACGACACCGCAATGAAGGCCGTCAAGTATCTGGTCTCGGCGGGCAAGGCCGCGGCCGGCTCCTTGCCGTCGGCAACCCAGGAGTTGCTGAAAATTCGCGCCAGCCAGATCAACGGCTGCGGCTTCTGCCTCGACATGCACACCAAGGATGCGGCGCAGGCCGGCGAGACGCCGGTGCGGCTCAACCTCGTGGCCACCTGGCGGGAGGCGACGGTGTTCACCGAGCCCGAGCGTGCCGCGCTCGAGCTCGCAGAGCAGGGCACCCGCATCGCCGACGGTGGCAGTGTCACCGATGAAGCCTGGGCGAACGCGGCCAAGCACTACGACGATGACCAGCTCGCCGCGATCGTCTCCCAGATCGCCATCATCAATGCGTTCAACCGGCTGAACGTCATCCTCCAGCGGCCCGCAGGCGACTACCAGCCCGGGCAGTTCCGATAACGGCGGCTGCACGGTCACACTGGACCCATGATCGAACTATTGCCCGACATGCCGGCGGGAGTGACCGGCTTCCGCGTTTCAGGCCGCCTGCGCGGTGAAGACCTACGCGAGTTCAAGCCCGCGATGGACGATCTCGCGAAATCAGGCGAGATCAGAATCGTCGAGGTGATCGAACCCGACTACGAGGGCTTCGGACCTGGCGGCCTGGTTGAGGACCTGAAGCTGGGCCTCGGTGCACTGATTCACCATCATTCGGCGTTTAAGCGAATTGCAGTGGTTTCCGACAAGGACTGGGTTGCCCATGCGCTGCACGCGTTCGCTTGGATGGTCCCTGGAGAGCTCGCGCTATTCGGCCTCGACGAGATCGAGCGGGCCAAGGAGTGGGCCGCCGGCTGACATAGGAGAACAGATGGCCTTCGGTGTTGATCGCATTGACCACGTGGTGCTCAACTGCCGCGACGTCCAGACCACCGCCGACTGGTACGTGCGCGTGCTCGGCATGCGGCGGGAAGTCTTCGGCGACAACCGGATTGCGTTGGTCTTCGGCAACCAGAAAATCAACGTGCGTCCCACCGGTGCGCCGAACTGGGACACCGGGGCCGTCGACGCGCCAGGTTCGCTGGACCTGTGCTTCATCGCCGACGTCAGCGCGGACGAGATCGGCGCGCATCTGCGGGCGTGCGGTGTGGCAATCACCGCAGGTCCCGTCCCGAAGACCGGCGCGCTCGGCCCGATGACATCGCACTACTGCCGCGACCCTGACGGCAATCTGATCGAGGTCGCCAGCTATTCGGCCCACGATTAGCCTTCATGACATGGCGACCAGTCGATTCAGCACCGATGTCTATGCGCAACGACTCCGGGCCGCCGCGGCCGCGGCCGCCGATGCGGGGCTGGCCGGTCTTGT
>Ga0268266_10004621_pt1 | contig 13133 bp, 13 predicted proteins | sample KBSS13metaG_FD_190356 | JGI IMG/M metagenome (GOLD analysis project Ga0268266, IMG submission 190356) | Switchgrass rhizosphere microbial communities from Kellogg Biological Station, Michigan, USA - KBS S1-3 metaG (SPAdes) (version 2) | ecosystem: Host-associated > Plants > Roots > Rhizosphere...
CTACGACAATCTGAACGTGGTCGAGCTGCACGGCCGCAATTCGCGCATCGTCTTTCCGTTCCGCCGCATCGAGAAGCTGCGCCAGGTGCCGCGCGAGGAGTGGACGGTCCAGGGACGCATCACCGACGTGCACCAGCTCTTTCCCAACACGCACGTCAGCTTCCTGTCGAGCCACGCGATGCTCATCATCCTCGAGCCGGTGTCGCCCTCGGAAACGCACTGGGTCATCTATCAGCTCGCGCCGCGGATCAAGAACGGCAAGCCGCTCGATATCGCCGAGGCCCGGCGCGATGCCAATTTCGTGCAGGATGCCGGCCTGACGGAAGATCGCCGCGCGGCCTGCGCCATCCAGGCGGGCCTCGCGTCGGGCGCCAACACCCACTTCACCTTCGGCCACTACGAACAGGCCATCGGTCATTTCCACCGCCACCTGACCGAGCATGTCGAGACGCTGAAGGCGCAGCAGAGCTGGCGAGAAGCGGCGTCCTCGGACCGGCGAGCCTCGTCATCCTGAGCGCTTGCGAATTTATTCGAGTAGCTGGGAGCGCGGCTCTGGAGAGCCGCGCTCCCAGCAACCTGCAAGAATCTCACCGAACGACCAGACAACCGGGAAAGCGGCGTCATTGGACCGCGCGCATCCTACGCGCGGTCCAATGATCCTGATCGAGGCGTGGGGATGGAACGCCCGCACCGTCACAATAACTTCATCGATTGAAAGCCGATCGGTAACGCGATCTTCGCATGGTGCGCCCGTCCCAAGGCGTATCCATGTGTCCCATGACATCTCTCGACGCGGCGCAGGTCCGGCGCCAGCGCTGGCTTTCCGTTCTCGCAAAGGCCCCCGCCGACCGCCTGGACTCCCTCTGGCACGAATTGGGCCCCGCCCCCACCTATAGCGTCCTGCGCCAGCCCGAGATCGGTCTGGTCATGGTCCAGGGCCGGATCTCCGGATCGGGCGCACCGTTCCCCGCCGGCGAGATGACGGTCACGCGCGCCGCCGTGCGGCTGCAGACCGGCCAGCTCGGCATCGGCTATGTCGGCGGCCGCCATCCGCGCCAGGCCGAGATCGTGGCGGCGCTCGATGCGATGGGCCAGATGCCCGAGTGGCGGGACCGAATCGAAGACCGGGTCGTGGCGCCGCTCGCCGCGGAAGCCGACGCCCGCCGCCGGCTGCGCGCCTCCAGGGCCGTCGCGACCAAGGTCGACTTCTTCACCGTCGCGCGGGAAGCCGGCACATGACCGACATCGCGCCCGGTCTCGCCGATCCGTCGCACGACAGCCAGCGCCTGTTCCGCGCGGTGCTCGAGGCCTTCTCCCATCCCGGCCGGATCGTCACGCTGCCGGAAGCGCCGACCGGCGTCGGACCGCTCAGCCATGCGGCAACGGCCTTCGTCCTCACCCTCGTCGACCGCGACACGCCGCTCTGGCTCGCCCCCACTTTCGACGTTGCCGCCGTGCGCGACTTCGTGCGCTTCCACACCGGTGCGCCGATCGCCGCGCGCGAGGCCGACGCGTTGTTCGCCGTGCTGACGCCCGACCGCACGCCGCTGCTCGACGGCTTCGCCATCGGCACCGATCCCTATCCCGACCGCTCCGCCACGCTCGTGATCGAGGTGCCGTCGCTCACGGGCGGTACACCGCGCATGGTCCGCGGTCCTGGTATCGAGACACGCGCCGAGATTTCCCTCGCGGGGCTGCCCGACTCATTCTGGCGCGAATGGAGCGTCAATCACGCGCTCTTTCCGTGCGGCGTCGACCTCGTCTTCACCTCCAGCGCCGGTCTCCTGGCGCTGCCGCGCAGCATCGTCGTGGAGGGCTGAACATGTATGTGGCAGTCAAGGGTGGCGAGACGGCGATCGAGCATTCACTCGAGCTGCTCGCCGACCGGCGCCGCGGCGCTCGCGACATTCCAGAGGTTTCGCTGCAACAGATCGACGAGCAGCTTTCGCTCGCCGTCGATCGCGTGATGACGGAGGGCTCGTGCTACGACCGCGAGCTCGCAGCACTCGCCATCAAGCAGGCGCGCGGCGACCTGGTCGAGGCGATCTTCCTGCTGCGCGCCTATCGCACCACGCTGCCGCGCTTCGGCGACACCCTGCCGATCGACACCAGCCGCATGGTCGCAGAGCGCCGCATCTCCTCGACCTTCAAGGACGTGCCGGGCGGCCAGGTGCTGGGTCCGACCTTCGACTACACGCACCGCCTGCTCGACTTCGCGCTGATGGCCAACGGCGAGCGACCTGCCGCGCCGACGGCGCCGGTCGATGCCGCGCGCGACCTGCCGCGAGTCGGCGACATCCTCGAGCGCGGGGGCATGCTCGAGCCGCCGCCGGAGGAGACCGGCGCGCCGGCGCAGGACATCACCCGCACGCCCCTCACCCTGCCCGCCGCGCGGCCGGTTCGATTGCAGAACCTCGCACGCGGCGACGAGGGCTTCCTGCTCGCGCTCGCCTACTCGACCCAGCGCGGCTACGGCAACAACCATCCGTTCGTCGGCGAGATCCGCTTCGGCGCCGTGCCGGTGTCCTTCGTGCCCGAGGAGCTGGGCTTCGCGATCGAGATCGCCGAGATCGACGTGACCGAATGCGACATGGTCAACCAGTTCGCCGGCTCGCACGACGTGCCGCCGCAGTTCACCCGCGGCTACGGCCTCGCCTTCGGCCATGCCGAGCGCAAGGCGATGGCCATGGCGCTGGTCGACCGCGCGTTGCGCGCCCAGGAATTGTCCGAGAACGCAACCTCGCCGGCGCAGGACGAGGAGTTCGTGCTGGCGCATTCCGACAGCGTCGAGGCCTCGGGTTTCGTGCAGCATCTCAAGCTGCCGCACTACGTCGACTTCCAATCCGAGCTCGTCGTCGTGCGGATGCTGCGCGCCGAGGTCGAGGCGCGCCTGCAGCAGGCAGCGGAGTAGACCATGCCGGATAGCCATCAAGAGGGCGGCGCCTACAACTACGCCTACCTCGACGAGCAGACCAAGCGGATGATCCGCCGCGCCATCCTGAAGGCGGTGGCGGTGCCCGGCTACCAGGTGCCGTTCGGTGGCCGAGAGATGCCGCTGCCCTATGGCTGGGGCACCGGCGGCATCCAGGTCACCGCCGCCATCATCGGCCGCGACGACACGCTCAAGGTGATCGACCAGGGCGCCGACGACACGACCAACGCCGTCTCGATCCGCCGCTTCTTCGCCCGTGTCGCCGACGTCGCCACCACGACGAGGACCGACGAGGCGACGGTCATCCAGACCCGCCATCGCGTGCCGGAGACGCCGCTGAAGGAAGGCCAGGTCCTGGTGTTCCAGGTGCCGATCCCCGAGCCGCTGCGCATGCTCGAGCCGCGCGAGACCGAGACGCGCACGCTGCACGCCCTGTCCGAATACGGCGTGATGCAGGTCAGCCTGTACGAGAGCATCGCGCGGCACGGCCGCATCGCCAAGACCTACAACTACCCGGTGCTGGTCAACGGGCGCTACATGATGAGCCCTTCGCCCATCCCGAAGTTCGACAACCCGAAGCTCGATCGCAATCCCGCTCTGCAGCTCTACGGCGCGGGCCGCGAGAAGCGCATCTACGCCGTGCCGCCCTATACGCCGGTGAAGAGCCTCGACTTCGACGACCATCCGTTCGAGATCGAGCGCTGGACCGAATGCTGCGCGCTGTGCGGCTCGCGCGAGTCGTTCCTCGACGAGATGATCGTCGACGACGCGGGCAAGCGCCTGTTCGTCTGCTCCGACACCGACTACTGCCGGGAACGGCAGGAGAAGAGTGGCGCATGATCGATTTCCCGTCATCCCGAGCGAAGCGAAGCGTCGTCGAGGGACCTGCTCCTTTCGATCAGCCGAGTTCTGCTGGGGGCGCGCCACTCCAGTGGCGCGTCATGGGGTACTGCAGCATTGAGGAAGACGCGCCACTGGAGTGGCGCGCCCCCAGCGTAAGGCCTTCTGTACTCACAAATTCACAGCTTCTCGCGATGACGGTGCTTTCTCGATGAGCGACCCGCTCCTCTCCGCGCGCGGCGTGACCAAGCGCTTCGGCGGACGCACGGCCTGCCGCGACGTGAGCTTCGACCTGTGGCCCGGCGAGGTGCTGGGCATCGTGGGCGAATCGGGCTCGGGCAAGACCACCCTGCTCAATTGCCTCGCGGGCCGCATGACGCCCGACGACGGCACGGTCACCTACGAGTCGGCGGCGGCCGGCACGGTCGACGTCCATGGCCTGAGCGAAGCGCGCCGCCGCCTGCTCGCCCGCACCGAATGGGGCTTCGTCAACCAGGATGCGCGCGAGGGGCTGCGCATGGGCGTGAGCGCCGGTGCCAACATCGGCGAGCGGCTGATGGCGATCGGCGCGCGCCACTACGGCACCATCCGCCAGACCTCGGCCGACTGGCTGGCGCGGGTCGAGATCGGCCTCGACCGGCTCGACGACCGGCCGACGACCTATTCCGGCGGCATGCGGCAGCGCCTGCAGATCGCCCGCAACCTCGTCAGCGAGCCGAGGCTGGTGTTCATGGACGAGCCGACCGGCGGCCTCGACGTGTCGGTGCAGGCGCGATTGCTCGACCTGCTGCGCGGGCTGGTCGACCGCTTCCATCTGTCGGCCGTGCTGGTGACGCACGACCTCGGCGTGGCGCGGCTGCTGACCCATCGCCTGATGGTCATGCAGGGCGGGCAGGTCGTCGAGGACGGCCTGACCGACCAGGTGCTCGACGATCCGCAGCATGCCTACACCCAGATGCTCGTCGCCTCGATCCTGCCGGTGTGATGTCGATGCTCCCTGTCCTGCGCGTTTCCGCTCTCAACAAATCCTTCGTGATGCATGCGCAGGGTGACCTGGCGCTGCCGGTGCTGCAGGACGTGGCGCTTGCCGTCGCGCCGGGCGAGTGCCTGGCGCTGGTCGGCCCCTCCGGCGCGGGCAAGAGCACCTTGCTGCGCTCGCTCTACGGCAACTACCGGCCGCAGTCCGGATCGATCCAGGTCCGCCATCGCGACCGCTGGGTCGAGCTGGTCGGCGCCGAGCCGAGGATCACGCTCGATGTCCGCCGCCACACGATGGGCTTCGTCAGCCAGTTCCTGCGCGTCATCCCGCGGGTCGGCGCGGTCGACGTCGTCGCCGAGCCGATGGTGCGGCTCGGCGCTCCGTTGGACGAGGCGCGCCGCCGTGCAGAGTTCCTGCTCGGCCTGCTCGGCATTCCCGCGCGGCTGTGGGCCCTGCCGCCCGCGACCTTCTCCGGCGGAGAGCAGCAACGGGTCAACATCGCGCGCTCCCTGATCGCCGACTATCCGATCCTGCTGCTCGACGAGCCGACCGCGTCGCTCGACACGGCCAATCGCGACGGCGTGGTCGACTTGATCCGCCAGCGCCGCGAAGCCGGCGCGGCGATCGTCGGCATCTTCCACGACGGGGCCGTGCGCGATGCGGTCGCAACCCGTCTTCATAACGTCGCGTTGCCCGGAGCACAGCCATGAGCACCGAGATCGTCCTGACCAACGGCCGCATCATCACGGCGGATGCCGCCTTCGAGGGCAGCGTCTTGGTGCGCGACGGCCGAATTGCCGAAGTAGATCGTGGCCGCTCCTGCGTCGCCCGCGCCATCGACCTGGAGGGCGACACACTGGTGCCCGGGCTGATCGAGCTGCACACCGACAACATGGAGAAGCACTTCTCGCCGCGGCCCGGCGTGAAGTGGCCCGCGGTGCCGGCCGTGATGGCGCACGACACGCAGATCGCGGCGGGCGGCATCACCACCGTATTCGATTCGCTATCCCTGGGCGACGTGCGCGGCGACACCGACCGGGTGCAGAATCGCGCCCGCATGGTCGAAGCGATCTGCGAGGCAAGCGAGCGGCGAATGACCCGCGCCGAGCATCGCCTCCACCTGCGCTGCGAGGTCACGCCCGACGATGCGATCGAGGCGGTGGACCGCTGGATCGACCTGCCGCTGGTCGGGCTGATGTCGATCAACGACCATACGCCCGGTCAACGCCAGTTCCTCGATCCCTCGAAGCTGAAGCAGTACTACATGGGCAAATTCGCCATGACCGAGGAGCAGTTCGAGCTCTTCCATGCCCGCGCCATCGAACTCCACGACCGCAACGCCGCCCGGCATCGTGCCGAGATCGTCTCGCGGGCCCAGGCCCGGGCCCTGCCGCTTGCCAGCCACGACGATGCCACGCACGAGCATGTCCGCGAGGCCGTGCGCAACGGCATGACCATCGCCGAGTTCCCCACGACGTGGGAAGCGGCCGAGGCGTCGCGCGACGCCGGGCTGGCCGTGCTGGTCGGCGCGCCCAACCTCGTGCTCGGCGGCTCGCATTCCGGCAACATCGCCGCCATCGACCTGATCCGCGCCGGCCAGGCCGACATCCTGTCGTCGGACTATGTGCCGGCCAGCCTGATAGAGGGCGTCTTCAAGCTGCCCGATAGCGATGCCGGCATCGACCTGCCGCGCGCCGTGCGGCTCGCCTCGCTCAATCCCGCGCGCGCCGTCGGCCTCAACGACCGCGGCGAGATCGCCGCCGACAAGCGGGCCGACCTCGTGCGGGTGCGCCTGCTGGGCGATGCGCCGGTGGTGCGCGCCGTATGGCGCGAAGGCGAGCGGGTCGTCTGATGTTGCGTCATATCTTCCGGATCGCGAGCGTCCCGCTCGCTCATGGGAGCGCGCCACTCCAGTGGCGCTCAAGCTCATGAGCGCCACTGGAGTGGCGCGCTCCGATGATCATGAGCGAGCGGGACGCTCGCGGTCCGGAAGACCATGACTCCTCTTATCTACGTCATGGGCCCGTCGGGCGCGGGCAAGGATTCGGTGATGAACCTCGCGCGCGCGATGCTGGCGCCCGACCTGCCGGTCGCCTTCGCCCACCGTTACATCACGCGGCCGGCCGAAGCGGGCGGCGAGAACCATATTGCCCTCACGCCGGCCGAGTTCGCCCTGCGCCGCACGCATGGCCTCTTCGCCTTCCACTGGGAGGCGCACGGCAACCACTATGGCATCGGCCGCGAGGTCCACGGCTGGCGCAACGCCGGCATGACCGTCGTGATCTCGGGCTCGCGCGAGCATTACCTCAAGCTGGGCGGCATCGATGACGACACTTGGCCAGTGCTGATCACCGCGCCCGCGGAGCGGCTGGCCGCGCGGCTCGAGGCGCGCGGGAGGGAAACCGCAAGCGCCGCCATCGCCCGGCTGCAGCGTGGCGACTCCTACGAGATGACGGACCCGCGCCTGGTGACGATCCTGAACGACGGCGCCCTGCAGACGGCGGCACGGGCCTTCGTCAGCTTGATCGCCAGACTTCAACCTTCGTCGGACGCCCGACGCCGAGCCTGAAGCGCTCCAATACGGTGAAGGTCCGATCGGGCGCGGCCTGACGGAAGACGCACAGATCGCGCACCGGCAACGGCCGGTCGATCAAATTCGAGAACCGCTGGCGCAGGATGTTCGTCACCACGTTGCGCTCGGCCGCATCCGGCAGCCGGCCCGTGAGCGTCAGGTGAAAGCGCCATTCCTCCAGGACATAGGGATAACCCCAGCGCAGCAGCAGCTCGTCCTGCCGCGGAGAGAGGCCGGCCGCGCGCCGCCGCGCCAGCTCTGCTTCGCCCGCGGGCCGGCGGAATTCGTCGAACTCGATGACGCACAGGTCGGCGAGGTCCTGCAGTTCGGGCGATCGGCCCGTCGGCACCAGGGCGAGGAAATCCGACAGCTCGGCGAGCGCGAGCGGCGGCGTGTTGAAGGTCCGCTGGCTCGCGGCGAAGCGGCCGACCGCGGCGAGGAAGTCGGTCTCGGACACGTCGTCGATCAGCGCCATGGGCGGCTTCAGCGTGCCGTGGAACCCGTAGCGGCGCGGCTCCGCCGTGATCTCGGCCAGGCGCCGCGGCTCGAGGCCCGACGACAGCGGCAGCCGGTACGCGCGGCCGGCGTCGGGCGTGCAGCCCAGCCACTGGCTCGCGATGACGGCGAGGGCTTCTTCCGGCCGGGGCGCGTAATAGAGGGCGTAACGCGGCAGGGCCTCGCTCATGACAGCCGGCCCCGGCGGCCGATCAGGGCAAAGCGGAGCTGGTTCGACACCACGTCGATGGCTGCAACGGCGATCAGGATCATCAGGATGATGAACGAAGCCTGCTGCAGCTCGAGGGTTCGGATCGCCTCGGCGAGATGCAGGCCGATGCCGCCGGCGCCGACGATGCCGATGATGGTTGCCGAGCGCGTGTTCGACTCGAAGAAGTAAAGCACCTGGCTCGCCAGCACGGGGAAGACCTCCGGCAGGATGCCGAAGCGGATGCCGAGGATGGCCCCGCCACCGGTCGAGACGATACCCTCGCGCGGCTTCTTGTCGGCGGCCTCGATCGCCTCGGAGAACAGCTTGCCGAAATTGCCGATGTCGGAGGTCATGATCGCCAGCACGCCCGCGAAGGGCCCCAGCCCCACCACGTTGATCCAGATCAGCGCCCAGATCAGGATATCGACGCTGCGGATGGTGTCGAGGGAGCGGCGCGAGAAGAAGTGCACGATCCGGGCGGTGGTCACGTTCTTGGCCGCCAGGAGAGCGAGCGGCACGGCCAGCACCGCCGCCGCCAGCGTTCCCAGCAGCGAGATCGCCACCGTCTCGATCAGCGACATCCCGTAGAGGCGAACGTGAGCCCAGTCGCCGGGATTGGGCGGCAGCATCAGCCCGGCGATCTCGCCCAGCTTGCCGAGCCCGGCCAGGAACTTGCCGTCGAAGAATCCGAGCTGGGCCATGCCGAACAGCAGCAGCAGGACGGCGGCAACGCCCAGCGCGAGGAGGAGCTGCCGGCTGCCGCTCGAACGGCCGAAATGATGCGGATGACGCGCGCGGATCGCGCCAATGTCGACCGGCATGCGCGTGGCCATCAATGACGCTCCTCGAGGCCGATCAGGCGATGGCGCACCACGCCGGTCAGCGTATCGATCACCGACACCGTGATCACGATCAGCAGCAGGATCGCCGAGACGTCGGAGTAGTAGAACTTGCGGATCGCCTCGACGAGATCCATGCCGATACCGCCGGCACCGACGAAGCCCATCACCGTGGCGCCGCGCACATTGATCTCGAACCGCAGCAGCGTGTAGCTCACGAAATTCGACAGGGTTTGCGGGACGGCGCCGTAGCGCATCGCCGCGGTCCAATGCGCACCCGTTGCCGATACGCCCTCGACCGGCTTCATGTCGATGTTCTCGACCACTTCGGCGAACAGCTTGCCGAGCGCGCCCAGCGTATGGATAGCGACCGCCAGCACGCCCGCCATCGGCCCCAGGCCGAAGGCGATCACGAACATCAGGGCGAAGACCAGCTCCGGCACGGTGCGGCAGAGCTCGCAGAAACGGCGCACCACCATGCGCAGCCACGGCCGGGGCGAGACGTTGGCCGCGGCCAGGAAGCAGAGGAAGAACGCGCCGACCGCGCCCAAAGCCGTGCCGACATAGGCCATCAGCAAGGTCTCGCCGAGCAGCCGCAGCCAGCGCGCCAGTCCCCAATACCATTCGGCCGGATCGGTCCAGACCCATGCGCCGTTCTCGAGATGGAACAGACGATGGATATAGCTGGTGAAATTGCCGATGTTGGCAATGAGCTTGCCCAGGTCGACCTCGGCCGAGACCGAGGACAGGGCCACCGCCGCCGCGATGCAGATCACCACCAGCATCGAGTTCCAGCGGCGGGCCCGGACCGACGCGTCGTAGGCCGCGAGCAGCGGCCTCAGTTGCGCGTCGGGCAGATGGACGACCGGCGACGCCGCTGGTGACGCCATGGGGCGTCAGCTCTTCTGCTTGCGCAGGCTGTCGATGAACTTGATCAGCTCCACGACGCCTTCGTAGTACTTGGCGTCGACGGTCTTGAACTCACGATCCTTGCCGTCGGACAGCTTGTCGAAGGCCGCCTTGGCCTTGGTCGGAGCCTCCTGGAAGGCCTTGGCGATCGCCGCCTTCAGGTCGGCCGGCATGTCGGCCGGATAGGCGAAGGGCGAGTTCGGGATCAGGTCCGACTTCGAGATGATGCGGAAATCCTCCTTCTTGGCGAGGCCCTTGGACACCATGCGGGTCAGGTTCGAATCGTCCTCGGAATTCCACCAGTTGGCGGCAACATCGACCGTCTTCTGCTGCAGCGCGATGACCGCATTCTCGTGGCTGCCGGTGTAGGTGACGTGCGCGAAGTAGTTTTCCGGATTGATCTTCTGCTTGTTCAGCAGGAAGCGCGGCACGTTGTTGCCCGAGGTCGAGTTGGGATCGACGAGGCCCAGGTTCTTGCCCTTGAGGTCGTCCATCGTCTTGTAGGGGCTGTCGGCGCGCACGTAGAACACCGAGTAGTAGCCGACCGTGCCATCGCCGTTCACGGTGGTGGCGAACGGCTCGACCTTCACGCCGGTCACGATCGCACGCGCATAGGACGCCGGACCGTAGCCCGCGATATGGATCGTGCCGTTGCGCTGGCCCTCGATCACCGCGGCATAGTCGTTGGCGACGCGCAACGTCACCTTGGTGCCGAGCTCCTTCGAGAGATACTCGATGAACGGCCCGTAGCGCTCGGTCACGCCCGAGGCGTTCTCGGCCGGGATCACCGCAAAGACCAGCTCGGGATACTTGGACTTCCAGTCCTGCGCGCCGGCGGCGCCGGCCAGGACGAGCGTGCCGGCGGCGAGCGCCGTGCCGAGCATGAGTCGTCGCTTGATCATGAATGTCTCCTTGCTGTGAAATGGATCAGGAACCGGCGACGGCGAAGCCGGGCGCGGCGCCGAAGACCGGACGGGTATCGGCAGCGGCAGCCTCTCCCGACTCCAGCCCGTAGAGATCGCGCGCCACGCCTTCGGTGAGCTGCGCGGCGCGCCGTCGAACACGAGCCGGCCCGCCGCCAGGCCGACCAGCCGGTCGCAGTACTTGCGCGCCAGCTCGAGGCTGTGGAGGTTGACCATCACGGTGATGCCGAAGTGCTTGTTGATGTGCAGCAGCGCATCCATCACCACCTGGGTGTTGCGCGGATCGAGCGAGGCGATCGGCTCGTCGGCCAGGATGATCTCGGGCTCCTGGATCAGCGCCCGGGCGATCGCCACCCGCTGCTGCTGCCCGCCCGACAGCGTGTCGGCGCGCTGGCCCGACATGCGCGCCATGTCGAGACCTTCGAGGGCGGAGAGGCCCATCGCCTTCTCCTCCACGGTCCACAGCTTGAGCAACGCGCGCCACAACGGCGCATGGAAGGCGCGTCCCATCATGACGTTGGTCAACACGTCGAGGCGGCCGGCGAGATTGAACTGCTGGAAGATCATGGCGCAGCGCGCGCGCCACGCACGCAGGTCGCGGCCCTGCAGCGCGGTGACATCGGTGCCTTCGTAGAAGATGCGGCCGTCGCTCGGATCGTTCAGGCGATTGATCATCCGCAGCATGGTCGACTTGCCCGAGCCCGATTGGCCGATCACGCCGACGAGCTGGCCCTTGGGAACGACCAGGGAAACGCCGTCGACGGCGCGCTTGTCGCCGAACCTCTTCACAACACCATCCAGCCGCAGCATGCCCGACCCCGCAATGCGCCCCGTCACGGCTGCGTAGCCGGTGCAGGCTGCACGGGGACGACGCTTTGGTTACAGAAATGCGACCGGTGGATAAGCCGGGATATGCATCGGCGCCGATTGTTCGCGCGCTGCGTGCGGAATAGTCTTCGCCGTTCGTTACCGCGTACCGCGTCCTCGACGTCGAACGACAAAATGCTCTCGGGAGGAGCTCTCATGACCAACCAAACCAGTGCCCGCGACTTGTCGCGGCGCGGCCTGATCGCGGCAGCCGGACTCGGCACCGCCGCCCTGCCGCTGTTGGCGCAGGCCCAGACGACCCCGCCGGCCCGGGTCGGTCCGCCCACCACGATCACGACTCCGCCGCGCGATTTCAGCCCCCGCGGAGCGCCCACCACCTATTTCAGCGATCCCGATGTCCTCGCGGTCGATCCCTCGTTCGACGCGATCACGCAACCGAACGCGTCGATCGTGCGGCTGTGGACCGGCGCGCTGTGGGCGGAAGGCCCGGCGTGGAATGCGCAGGGCCGCTACCTGCTGTGGAGCGACATCCCCAACAACCGCCAGCTCCGCTGGCTGGAGGACGACGGACGGGTGAGCGTGTTCCGCCTGCCGTCGAACAACAGCAACGGCAACTCCTTCGATTTCCAGGGCCGGCAACTTTCCTGCGAGCACCTGACCCGCCGCGTGGTGCGCTACGAGCTCGACGGCTCGATCTCGGTGCTGGCCGACAGCTATCAGGGCAAGCGGCTCAATTCGCCCAACGACGTGGTGGCTCATCCCGACGGCAGCTACTGGTTCACCGACCCGCCCTACGGCGGCCAGCTCTATGAAGGCGCGCCCGATGCCGCCGGCGGAGCGAGCAACCCGCAGGGCCGTCTGAAGCCCACGCTCGGCCAGGCGGTCGGCATGGGCACCTTCAAGCGCGAGCTGCCGACCAACTGCTACCGAATCGACCCGAGCGGCCGGATCGACTTGGTGATCACCGAGGAACAGGTGCCCGACCCGAACGGCCTCTGCTTCTCGCCCGACTACAAGCGGCTCTACGTCGCCAGCACCGGCAAGGGTCCGGGCGACACCGGGCCGGGCGGCAAGGGCGATGCCTTCGTGTTCGATGTCGGCACCGACAACAAGCTCTCCAACGGCAAGCGCTTCTCCGACTTCATGGTCGACGGGATCCAATGCGGACCGGACGGCCTGCGCTGCGACGTCAACGGCAACCTGTGGGCCTCGAGCAACGCCGGGCGCAATGTCGGTTACAGCGGCGTCACGGTGTGGAATCCCGACGGCAAGCTGATCGGCCGCATCCGTCTTCCGGAAGTGTGCGGCAACATCACCTTCGGCGGACCCAAGCGCAACCGCCTGTTCATGGCAGCGAGCCAATCGCTCTATGCGCTCTACGTCGGCACGCAGGGCGCCGCGCCGGGCTGAGTCATTGCTTGGGGGCGCGTCACTCCAGTGACGCGTCATGCGGTGCTGCAACAGCGAGGAAGACGCGCCACTGGAGCTGTTCACCAGCAGCGGCGCTGGCCCTAGAGAATGAAACTGGTGGCGAGAGCCTTGGGCCGAGGTGGTATGATGGCGGGCCGTCGGGCAGAGGTCGGTCGTCACATTGTTGCGGAGGAG
>Ga0268266_10004622_pt1 | contig 13132 bp, 15 predicted proteins | sample KBSS13metaG_FD_190356 | JGI IMG/M metagenome (GOLD analysis project Ga0268266, IMG submission 190356) | Switchgrass rhizosphere microbial communities from Kellogg Biological Station, Michigan, USA - KBS S1-3 metaG (SPAdes) (version 2) | ecosystem: Host-associated > Plants > Roots > Rhizosphere...
CGCGGCCTACGCCGAGCCGGCGTAGGCCGCGAGGCCAAGGCCTTTGCTCTGCACCCAGACCAGCGCGAAGTTGCCGCGCGAGGCGCGCACCGCGCGATCGCCCTCGTCGAGCAGGGCGACCCGGAGGCCTTCGCGCGCCAGCCCCCACGAGGTCGCGGCGCCGACCAACCCGCCGCCGACGACGGCAACGTCGTAGTCGTTACCGGCCATGGCCGGTCCGTCCAACGAGGAGCCGCTCGAGGCCGTAGGCGCGATCCAGGACGATCAGCGCCAGCACGGTGATGGCGATCACGCAGGCCGACACCGAGGTCACCAGCGGATCGATATTGTCCTGGATATAGAGGAACATGCGGACTGGCAGGGTTTCGGTTCCCGGTGCCGCGATGAACACCGTCATCGTCACCTCGTCAAATGAATTGATGAAGGCCAGCGCCCAGCCGCTCGCCAGTCCCGGCACGACCAGCGGCAGGGTCACGCGCTTCAGCACGGTCCAGTCCGAAGCGCCGAGCGAGACGGCGGCATGCTCGAGCGCGCGGTCGAGACCGACCGCCGAGGCGAGCGTGAGGCGGAGCGCGAAGGGCAGCACGATCACGATGTGCGACAGCACGAGGCCGGTGAAGGTGCCGCCCAACCCGATCTGGGTGAAGAAGCGCAAGAAGGCGATGCCGAGCACGATGTGCGGGATCATCAGCGGCGACATGAAGAGCGCCGTCATCGCCTCGCGGCCGCGGAAGCGGTAGCGCGCGATGGCGAGCGCCGCCGGCACCGAGACGGCGACGGCGAACGCCGAGGACAACGCGCCGAGCCACAGGCTGCGCCAGAAGGCGGCGACGAACTCGGGGTAGCGCGCGATCGCGGCGAACCAGCGCAGCGACCAGCGGTCGGTCGGGAACGACAGAAAGCCTTCCGGCGTGAAGGCGACCCAGCAGACCACGACGATCGGCGCCAGCATGAAGGTCACGAACAGCGCGTGGAAGGCGAGTGCGACCGGACCGTTGCGGCTCATCCGAACACCTGCGCGTAACGCCGTTCGACGAGCCGGTTGGCGCCGACCACGATCAGCACCAGCGCCAGCAGCAACAGCACCGCGACCGTGGCGCCGAGCGGCCAGTTGAGCGTGTTCAGGAACTCGTCGTAGGCCAGGGTCGAGGCGACCTTGAGCCGCCGGCCGCCGATGATCGCCGGCGTGGCGAAGGCCGAGGCTGCGAGGGCGAACACGATCACCGCGCCGGACAGGATGCCGGGCATCGCCTGCGGCAGCACGATCCGGCGCAGCACGGTGAACGGCCCCGCCCCCAGCGCGACCGCGGCGTTCTCGACCTGCGGGTCGAGGCGCTGCAGCGCCGCCCAGACCGAGAGCACCATGTAGGGCATCAGCACGTGGACCAGCGCCACCACCATGCCGGTCTCGGTGAACATGAAGGGCAGCGGCGCGGAGAGCACGCTGATCGACATCAGCGCCTTGTTGACCAGCCCCGAGTTGCCGCCGAACAGCAGCGCCCAGCCCAGCGTGCGCGCCACGACGGAGATCAGCAGCGGTCCCAGGATCACCAACAGGAACAGCCCGCGCCACGGGCTCCTCATGCGGTTCAGGATGTAGGCCTCGGGCGCGCCGAACAGCGCGGCGAGAACGGTGACGATCAGCGCGATCCGGAACGTCCGCCAGAACATCTCGCCGTAATAGGGATCGCCGAACACCTCGGCCCAGTTCTTCAGGATGAAGACCGGCTCGATGCCTTTGTACTGGCCCCAGTCGTGGAAGGTCAGGATCACCGTCATGGCGAGCGGGATGACGACCACGCCTGCGAACAGCAGCAGCGCGGGAAGACTCAGAATATACGCAAGCCGATTTCCTTCCCCCGTCTTCGCAGGGCTGTCCGGGGAAAGTTTAAGCATATTGGAAGGCCAGCTGGTTAGGGGCTGATCGAGGGGCAGCCCTCGAGGGATTGGTTCGGTTTGGCCTGTCGATGTCGGCCAGATCGATTCTGTGGAAGAGGCGTGCGGCGATGAGCTCGGCGAAGCGGATGGCGGGAATATCGTGTCGGCTTTGGCGGGCAGCGATGCGCAACAGGATATAGGCGATCATTGCGGCGAGCAGTTGCAGGCGAATGGCGTTTGGGCCGCGGCCGAGGAAGTTCCTGATCTTGAGGTGCTGCTTGATCCAACGGAACAGCAGCTCGATCTGCCATCGTGTCTTGTAGAGGCTGGCGATCTGGACGGCCGAGCGTTCGAGGTCGTTGGTCAGCAGGGTGAGCTTGCTGCCGTCGTCGCGCTGCACGCGGATGCGGCGCATCGGGAAGGCGAGCCTGGCCTTGTTCTTGCCGCCCAGCCTGACCTCTGCATCGTCGAGGATGGTGAAGCCGTCACCGCGGGTCTGTCCGATGGCTCGCCGGCGCTGGGCGCGGAAGCGGGCCTTGCTCTTCATGCGGGTCACGAAGTGCGCGCCGGCTGCAGCGATGGCGGCCCACCAATCATATCGGCAATAGCCCTTGTCGAAGACGTAGGTGCAGCCCGCCTCGATCGTCACCCTCCTGCCGATCTCGATGTCGTTGATGTTGGCATCGGTGATCTCGACGAAGGTCGGATTGTCGTTCACCGGATCGTAGAGGACGTGCATCTTCAGGCCACGGATGCGGCCATTGCGCTTGGCCCAGTCGATCACCTTGCCGAGCGGGATCGGGGTGGCATCGAGCAGGCGGACCATCTCACTGCCCTCCCGCTGCACCTGACGATCCGCCAGGCCCGACAGCTTGCCGAAGACCTCGGCGAAGATCGCCACCGGACGGCGAGCGTTGGCATCGGACAAGGTCGAGCGGGCCAGCGACCCGACCCCGAGATGGTAGTGCTGATGGGCGTTGGCGTTCCACCCCGCCTCCAGCGCGCGCAGGCTCGTCATCCCGGCGAGCTGGGCATAGACCAGCGCCAACAGATGGTCCCAGCTGCTGAACTTCTTGTCGTAGGCATCACCGTTGCAACGATCCACAACTCCGGCAAACCAGCGCCGCGGCAACACCTTGAGAAGATGGCCCAGAATGCTATCGCTGTAGCGCATGCCCGATCGTCCTTTCTGAGTCTCGACAACCAGAAGGTACCGGAATTCTTCCGATTTGATCGGGCATGCACCTGCGTCACGTCGAATCATTCCCCGGACAGCCCTGCGCAAGCGGGGGAGGTGTCGGCGTCTTACGCTGACGGAGGGGGTCATGGGTCGCGGCCATGACCCTCTCCGTCGCGGATTACCGCGCCACCTCCCCCGTGTCGCGCCTCAGAAGGCGCTTTGACGGGGGAGGCAAAAGAGAGATGCACCGCCGCGCCTTCGTCCGGCATGACCTCGCCGGTATTCTGGCGCACGACGGTCACCAGCCCGTCGGCGGTGTCGACCTGGTAGAGCCAGTGGTTGCCCTGGAAGATTCGCGTCTTCACCGTGCCGGCAAGACCGGAGGTCGCGAAGGAGATGCGCTCGGGCCGCACCGTCGTGCCCCTCACCAGATTGGTCTTGCCGAGGAAGCCCGCGACGAACGGCGTCGCCGGCCGCTCGTAGGCCTCGTGCGGCGGGCCGATCTGCTCGGCGCGGCCGTGGTTCATCACCACGATGCGATCGCTGAGCGCCATCGCCTCGCCCTGGTCGTGCGTCACCAGGATCGTGGTCGTGCCGACGCTGCGCTGGATCTGGCGCAACTCGATCTGCATCTCCTCGCGCAGCTTGGCGTCGAGGTTCGACAATGGCTCGTCGAGGAGCAGGATCCGCGGCCGGATCACCAGCGCGCGGGCGAGCGCCACGCGCTGCTGCTGGCCGCCCGAGAGCTGGCGCGGAAAGCGCGCGGCAAAGTCGGCCAGCCCGACCAGCGCCAGTGTTTCGCCCACCCGCCGCGTCCGCTCGACAGCCGCGACGCCCTGCATCTCCAGCCCGAACGACACGTTCTCCGCCACCGTCATGTGCGGAAACAGCGCGTAGCTCTGGAACACGATGCCGAGACCGCGCTTCGCCGGCTTCACCGCCAGCAGGTCCCGGCCCTCGAGCCGGATCGCCCCGCCGGTCGGCTCGACGAACCCCGCGATCATCTGCAGGGTCGTGGTCTTGCCGCAGCCCGACGGCCCCAGCAGCGACACGAACTCGCCCTTCTCGACCTCGAGCGACAGGCGGTCGACGGCAACGTGGCTGCCGAAATACCGGGTCAGGTTGTCGAGCGCGAGAAAGGCCATGCCTCAGCCGGCGATGCGATGGGCAGCGCCGTCGTGCAGGCGATAGAAGGCATCCTGCGGCTGGTCCATCGCCAGGATGTCGTCGTTCGACGCCCGCAGGAACAGGCCGCGCAGCACCCGGCCGATCGCACCGTGGGCGAACACGGCGACCGGTTTCCCGGCGGCCAGTGCCACGATGTCGTCGAGCGCCGCCTGCGCCCGCTCGACCACCATGACGTAGTTCTCGCCGTTCGGCGGGCAGTAGTTCCATTTGTCCAGCAGCCGTACCGCCATCTCGCCCGGGAAGCGTGCCTCGATCTCCGTCCCGTTCAGCCCGTCCCAGTCGCCCCAGCTATACTCGCGCAGGCGATGGTCGTGGCAGGTCTCGTCATGCGCGAGCCCGGCGGCTTCGGCAGCCAACGCCAGCGTCTCGCGCACCCGCCCGAGCGGGCTTGCGCGCACCGCGACGTCGGCAGGCGCATAGCCCGCCTGCGCGAGTTCCTGCGCCAGCGCGCGGCCCATGGCCCGCGCCTGCGCGCGGCCGGCCTCCGTCAGCGGCGAGTCGAGGTGGCCCTGGGCCCGCTTCTCGGCATTCCAGATGGTCTCGCCATGACGGAACAGATAGATCGGGTGATGCGCCACGACGGTCAGCGCTCCACTTCGCGGTTCCAGCGCTTGGTCCACTCGTCGCGCTTGGCGTTGATGGCGTCCCAATCGGGCGAGATGATCAGCTTTGCGCGCTCGCCGACCGGCGCCATCTTGAGCTCCGGCATGGCGGTGTCGACCTTCGTGTTGACCGGGCCGTTGCCCATGTCTTTGGCCATGCCGGTCTGCACCGGCGCGGAGACCAGCGTCCTGATCATCTCGTGCGCGAGCGGATTGGCCGACGCCTTGGCGACCGGGCAGGCCGAGGCGAGCAGGATCGGCGCACCTTCCTTGGGATAGATGAAATCGACCGGGAAGCCGGTGTTGGCGAAGGCCTGGACGCGACCGGTGCCCCACACCGCGATCGTGCCTTGTCCCGACTGGAACAGCTCGGTCATCTTGCCGGGCGACGGCTCGTAGACCAGCACGTTGGGATTGATCTGCTCCTTCATCACCTTGAAGCCGGGATCGATGTTCTTCTCGCCGCCGCCATTCATGCGGGCGTACATCATCAGCGTGTAGAGGCCGTAGGTGTTGTTGATCGGTGGGATGACGAGTTGCTTCCTGAACTTGGGATCCTTGAGATCGTCCCACGAGGTCGGCGTCGCCCAGCCCTTCTCCTTGAAGACCTTGGTGTTGATCATGAAGCCGGTGCCGGTCTGGCCGACGGCGACCGCCTTGTCGTCCTTGAACAGGGCAGCGGGATAGAGCTCGCTCTTGTCGAGGCCCTGGATGGGGCTGCAGAAGCCGAGCTGGATCGCCTGGTACATCACGCCGTCGTCCATGATGGCGACGTCGATCACCTGATTGCCCTTCTGGGCCTGCAACTTGGCCAGCGTATCGGTCGAGTTGCCGGCGACGTACTCGACCTTGACGTTGTGCTTCTTCTCGAACTCGGGGAACACCTTCTCGCGCAGGTGCGAATCCCACACCCCGCCATAGGCCGCGACCGTCAGCTTCGATTGCGCCAGCGCCGGTCCCGCCAGCAGCGCAATCGCGGCGGCAACTCCAATCGACTTCAGCGGCATGTCCTTCTCCCGGCTATGACCAGGAGAAGGTTAGCATTCATGTTCAGCCGAATGACACGCCGTATTGCCCGGCGATGGCGACGATCTCTTCCGGCTCCAGCGGACGGCCGGTTTCACGTCCGGCGCGGTCGAAATGGCGGAACATCTCGGCCGCCTGGACGCCCGGCGTGGCCGCAACGACGAGGCGGACGGTACGGTCGGTGTCGTTGCGGAAACCGTGGAGCTGGCCGCGGATGAAGGTGGCCGCCGTGCCGGGTCCGGCCTTCGTCTCGCCGGCTTCCCCGATCAGGGTCAGCTCGCCGTCCACGACGAAGAGCAGCTCGTCGTCGCCCTCGTGCCGGTGCGGCGGGACGAAATAGCCCGGCGGCACCGGATGGTCGGCCAGGAACATCGCGACATCGCCCGCGCTCTTCACGATCATGGGCGCGCCCAGCACATCCAACGTCTCGTTCACAGGCTCCTCCTTGATTGAGCGGCCCCGTTCTACGAAGCCGCGGCCTCCTTGCGCAGACGGGCATTCTGGACAGATCGTTCGCCCTGGCGAACAATCGCCGGGATGGACGTCTTCGCCGGGATGGAAACCTTCGCTGCCGTCGTCGAGCGCGGCAGCTTCACGGCTGCCGCAGCGTCGCTACAGACCGCCAAGTCATCGATCAGCGAGACCGTGCGCGCCCTCGAGGAGCGCCTGGGCGTCCGCCTGCTCGACCGCACGACGCGCCGCGTGCGGCCGACCGAGGCGGGAACGGCCTTCTATCGTCAGTGCCGCCACCTGCTGGACGGCGCGGCTGCGGCGCGTGCCGAGGCGCAGGCGGCGCAGAAGGCGCCCGCCGGCCGATTACGGGTCGCCACGCCGGATGCCTTCGCGCAACGCTACATCGTCCCCGGCCTTCCCGCCTTCCTCAGCGCCCATCCGACGGTGGCGCTCGATCTCGTCGAGGGCACCGCGGCGGCGAAGCTCGTCGACGAAGGCATCGACCTCGCCATCCGGATCGTCGCGAGGCCCGAGCCCAGCCTCGTCGTGCGCCGGATCGCCACGTCGCAGGTCGTGATCGTCGCCTCGCCGAGCTATCTCGCCCAGCATGGCGTGCCGACGAAGCCGCGGGACGTGCTGGCGCACCGCCTGATCGGCTTCTCACCGCTGCCCTGGCGCGACAGTTGGCATCTGGGGAACGAGACCATTGCCGTGAACCCGGGCCTGCTCACCAGCAGCGGCGAGTCGTTGCGGGCGGCGGCGCTGGCAGGGCTCGGCCTCGCCCCGGCGCCAGAATGGCTTGTCGCCGATGCGCTCGTTGCGGGCCATCTGACCCGCGTGCTGGCGGGATATGAACCGCCGGCCGGCGGCATCTACGCGGTCTATCCCGGCAACCGCCTGCTCACGCCCACGGTCCGCGCCTTCGTCGACCATCTCGCCCGCGACCTGCGCAGCCGCGGACTGCCCCGCTAGACTCATCCGCTGGGGGCGCGCCACTCCAGTGGCGCGTCATGCAGTGCCGCAACAGCGAGGAAGACGCGCCACTGGAGTGGCGCGCGCCCAGCGGAGATTCAGGTCAGCAGGAAGGTCAGCTCGTGCTTGTTGTGGTGCAGGTGCAGGACCTGCGCGCCCGGGATCGCCGCGAAGGCCGTCGCCGACTCGTGGTCGGTCTCGCCCTGGAACTTGATGGTGCAGACGAAGTTTTTCACGAACCTGGACGCTCGCCAACGCTCGACCAGTCTCAGCAGGCGGGCCGGATAGCAGACGATGTCGGAGAACAGCCAGTCGACCGGACCGACGCTCGCCGGGTCGAGCGCGAACGCGCTTTCGCCTCGCCATTCCACTCCCGCCATTGTCGCAATCCGCGGATCGAGCGGCGCCTTGTCGATGGCGATGACGTTCGCGCCGAGCTTCGCCAGAACCCACGTCCAGCCGCCCGGCGAGGCGCCCAGATCGAGGCAGCGCTCGCCCGGCTGCGGCCAGCGCCTCAGCCGCACCAGCGCTTCCCACAGCTTGAGATAGGCACGATTCGGCGGGCCGGTCCTGTCCTCGACGAACACGATCTCGTCGTTGGGAAACGGCGCACTGCACTGCGCCGCCGCGAGCAGCCGGTCCGGCGCGAGCAGGGTCCAGGAGCCGAGGGGCGCCGCGGGCGCCGCAGCCGGGAAGACGACCGGCTTGGCCGATACATGCGACAGGCGCTCCTGGATCAGCGCCGCGCGTCGGTGATGCAGCGGCGCGTACATCGCCCAATTGCGCTGAATGTCACGCAACCCTTTGGCGGCGGTCCCGATCGAAGCGACCGGCCATTCGACGCAATCGTGCCAGATGTTCGCGGCCCACGCGGCCTTGATGGCGGGACCGTCGGCGATGACCAGGCGGCCATGCTCGCCCGTCACCGCGACGCGGGCGCGGTGCAGCTCCTCGCGGAGCTGCGGCTCGAAGCCTTCAGCGGCGAGATAGGCCGTAGGCATCGAGCTCGGCGAGATAACGCTGCTTCGTGGCGTCGTCGGAGAAGGCGGCGCGGAAGCCGTTGCGCGCCAGGGCGACCATCTCCTCGCGACTGAACGCGACCGCCGACAGGTTCTCGTTCATGTAGCCGCCGAAATAGGCGGGATCGTCGGAATTGATCGTCGCCATCAGCCCGTCCCGCAGCATGCGGCGCAGCGGATGCTCCCCGATATCCGGCACGACGCAGAGCCTGACGTTCGACAGGGGGCACACGGTCAGCGGCATCTGCTCGCGCACCAGCCGCGCGACCAGCGCCGCGTCCTCCATCGCGCGGACACCGTGGTCGATGCGCTCGACCTTCAGCAGATCGAGCGCCTGCCAGACATACTCCGGCGGCCCCTCCTCTCCCGCGTGGGCCACGGCTTTCAGCCCGAGGCCTCGCGCGCGGGCGAAGACGCGCTCGAACTTGGAGGGCGGCTGTCCCTTCTCCGACGAATCGAGCCCGACGGCGATGAAGCGGTCGCGCCACGGCAAGGCCTCGTCGAGCGTGCGCTCGGCGCTCGCCTCGTCGAGATGGCGCAGGAAGGAGAGGATCAGCGCCGTCGTCATGCCGAACGCGCGCTCGGCATCCTTCGACGCGCGCCACAGGCCGTCGATCACCGTCCTGAACGGCACGCCGCGATCGGTGTGACCCTGCGGGTCGAAGAAGATCTCGGCATGGCGCACGTTCTGCGATGCCGCCTTCTTCAGGTAGGCCATCGCCAGATCGTAGAAATCCTGCTCGTGCAGCAGCACACGCATGCCCTCGTAATAGAGGTCGAGGAAATCCTGCAGGTTGGAGAATTCGTAGGCCGCCCGCAGCGCCTCGATCGAGCCGAAGCGCAACGCGACCTTGTTGCGGGCGGCGAGCGCGATCATCAGCTCGGGCTCGAGACTGCCCTCGATATGGATGTGCAGCTCGGCCTTGGGCAGGCCGGCAATGAAGGCGGCTTGATCGTCCATCGCGGCAACCTAAACTACGAGGAGACGTTCGCAGAAAGATAATCTTACAAGGAGACCATCATGACTGCGAAGACCTCTTCGTCTCAACGCAAGACGATGGGACGGGTGATGCACGAATACGCGCACGGAGAGCTGAAGAGCGGTCCCGGAGGCAAGGCCGGCAAGGTGAAGAACCGCCGACAGGCCATCGCCATCGCGTTGAAGGAGGCCGGCGCTTCGAAGGACGAGACCCCGTCGGAGAACGAGCGCAATCTCACCAGGAGCAAGCGCAAGGAAGCCACGGGCCGGACCGCCCAGCAGGAGCGCGAGGGCAAGAGCCATGTCGGCGCCCGCGGCAAGCGCGAGAGCACCAGGGCGATGGGCGGCAAGAACGCGAAGAGCACCACGCGCAGAACGCCCAAACAGCGCGCCGCCGCCAAGCGCAACATCCGCAAGGCCCAGACCGCGCGTCGCCGCGCGGCCTGAGCCTCATTGGACCGCGCGCATCCCTGCGCGCCCATGAGCATGAGCGCGCAGGGATGCGCGCGGTCCAATGACGATGATCTTCAACTTGTAGCCAGAGCCCGCGCCCGGTCAAACAGCGAGCGGGCGTGCAGGCTGTCGGGCTTCATCGCCCGACGCTCGGCGCTGATCGCGCGGGCGAGCGCCGGGTCAGGCAACCTGAGGGCCGCTTCCATCACCGTCAGGTCGAGCAGGTCGCGCTGGGCGTGGCTGCCGCCGAAACGGTTGGCGATCGGAATGACGGGCTGGATCGCGGCGATGCAGCCCGCGTAGTCGCCCGCGCCGAACGCCTTCAGCCCGAGTACGACCGGGCGGCCGACCTCGCGGGTGAAGCGGGCATTGTCGCCGGCGCCGGCCATCGCCCGCTCCTGGGCTTCCATTACCTCGGCAATGCCCTCCGGCCGTCCCGCGCCGACGAACGCCATCACGGCATGCGCATCGTTGAAGGCGTAGTTGCCGGCCGACGCGAAGGCCTGCCAGTTGTCGGCCACCGCCTTCCAGCGATCGCCGACGGCCTCGCCGCGCAGATGCAGGCGCCAGAGCAGTGCCGCGGCGTCGAGCAGGTCCATCGCGACGGCCGAGCGGGCGCCGAAGATCGGGCCGTCGAACAGCCGCAGCACCTCGTCCGTCTCCGCGCGGTCGAGATGATAGAGCGCGAGGTGCCACCAATTGTGGACGGCGAAGAAGCTGTCGCGGCTCCAGCCATCCGGATTGCCGCGCATCCAGGCGATGCCGTCGCCGGTACGGCCCTGCATCTCCAGAACATGCGCGACCGCATGCTGCGCCCAGCCATCGCGCGGCTCGAGCTCGACGGCACGGCGGCCCGCGGTCTCGGCAGGACCGTAGTCGCCCATCTCCTCCAGGCCGAAGGCGTGCATGCCGAGCAGCGCGTGATAGCCCGGCATGTCCGCCGACCAGTCGGCCAGCGCGCGGGCGACGCGGTCGCGCAGGAGCCGGGCATTGCCGGTGAAGAAGTCGAGCTGGTGGCCGGCCTGCAGCGCCAGCAGGTCGTGCGGATGATCCGTGCCGACCCGCAGGATCGCCCGGCTCGCCGCGTGCCAGCGCCCCTCGACCAGATGGCCGACAGCCGCAAGATGGCCCTTCTCCCGCGCGGTCCGGCAATGCGGCTCGGCCGCCGCGTGAGCGGCGCGCGCCGCGTCGATGCCCGCCGGCTCGGTGCCAAGCAGGTTCAGCCACGCCTTCAGGAGATGGGCCATGGCAAAGCCCGGACTGTCGGCGATCGCGGCCTCGGCGGCAGCCACCGGATCGCCACTATAGAGGCGAAACAGGCCGACGGCGCGCTCGTAGTGATCGCGTGCGTCGGCGGAGGCGCCGCTCAGGTCGTGGCCATGCAGGTCGGTCGCTGTCGTCACGGGACAAATCCTCGAGGCTCGGGGAGCGTTCGAATATTGTACGGCGTAGAGAAGATGGCTCAACAGGCGGACGGCATTATCGGAAGCCGTCGGGCCAGCGCCGTGCGCCGTGGTACACGCGCAAGATTTCGAGCGCATCGTTGCGAACGCGATACGGGACAATGTAGGGCGTCTTCGTGATTACGAATTCGCGCGTGCCCGATACCCTGCCTGGGCGGCCGATGTGCGGATTATGAACGAGCACGTCTTCGATCGATTCGATGATCCGCTGTGCCGTCCGACGCGCAGCCGTAGGATTGCGTTCGGCGATATAGGCGCGAAGCGAAATGAGGTCAGCGATCGCTTCCGCCGACCAGATGATATTCATGCCTTTGAGAAGCGAGTAGGCGGAGAGCGCTCGTTTTCGCTCCCCCATGAATCGACCCATTCCTTGACACTATTGTGTGGCACGCCTTCTCCCCTATCCAGCGACGCAACCGCCTGCTTGACGCCCGCGATTTGCCACTCGTTCACGTCGAGGTATTCGGAGAGCGCTTCAGCGGCCAAATAGGACCGGCTGCGGCCGGTGCTCTTGGCAAGCCTTTCCAGCCGCTTCTTCACGGTGGAATCGACGCGGATCGTGAACGTGGTGGAGGTCATGTCCTTCAGCGTGTGCTCTTGTGTGTACATTCTAGCACACAGCGATCTGAGAGCAATGGATCATGGGAATTAGGCGATGGAGGTTGAAAGTACCGGCGGGCGCGAGATGTCCGGCTTGACCGGTTCGGGCCGCAAATAGGGTGTGTCGTGGATCTCGCAGGGTTGCTAACGTTGCCCCAAATTGGAGGAACGGTATGGCGAAGTTCGGCATTGGTGATTCGGTCCGCAGGCTCGAGGACCCTCGTCTGCTGACGGGCGGCGGGCGCTATACGGACGACACGAAGCTCTCCGCGCCGGCCGCGCGCGCCTATGTGCTGCGTTCGCCGCACGCCCATGCCGACATCAAGGGCATCGATACGACAGCCGCGAAGAAGGCGCCGGGCGTGCTGCTCGTCTTCACCGGCGCCGATGTCGAGAAGGAAGGCTTCGGCGACGTGCCCTGCCTGGTGCCGCTGGACAACCGCGACGGCACCCCGCGCGCCGATACCAGCCGGCCGATGCTGGCCAAGGGCCGCGTTCGCCACGTCGGCGATCCGGTGGCGCTGGTCGTCGCCGAGACGCTCGAGCAGGCCAAGGACGCCGCCGAGCTGATCGAGGTCGATTATGCGCCGCGGCCGCACACGGTCGGGACCTACGAATCGGCGCAGCCCGGCGCGCCGCTGGTCCATGACCACATCCCGAACAACATCGTCTTCGACTGGGCAATGGGCGACCAGGCCGCGACCGACGCGGCCTTCAAGAAGGCCGCCAAGATCGTGAAGCTGCAGATCGTCAACCAGCGGCTGGTCGTGAACTCGATGGAGCCGCGCGGCGCGATCTGCGAGTACGATCCCGCCGACGACCGCTCGACCCTGTGGCTGTCCTCGCAAGGCGTGCACATGATCCGGCCGGTCGTGGCCGACATGATCCTGAAGATCGGCTCGCCCAAGCTGCGCGTGCGCACCGGCGACGTGGGCGGCGGCTTCGGCATGAAGATCTTCGTCCATCCGGAATATCCGATGGTGGTGTGGGCCTCCCGCACGCTGAAGCGCGCGGTGAAATGGATTCCCGACCGGCAGGAGGCCTTCCAGTCCGACGTGCAGGGCCGCGACCATGTCTCGGTCGCCGAGATGGCGCTGGACAAGGACGCCCGCTTCCTCGGCTGCCGCATCACGACCTATGCCAGCCTCGGCGCCTATCTCAGCCATTTCAGCGTCTTCATCCCGACCATGGCAGGCACCTCGATGCTGGCCGGCCTGTACCAGACGCCGGCGATCTATGTGAACGTGAAGGGCGTGATGACCAACACCGTGCCGACCGACGCCTATCGCGGCGCCGGACGGCCGGAGGCGGACTATCTG
>Ga0268266_10004623_pt1 | contig 13129 bp, 9 predicted proteins | sample KBSS13metaG_FD_190356 | JGI IMG/M metagenome (GOLD analysis project Ga0268266, IMG submission 190356) | Switchgrass rhizosphere microbial communities from Kellogg Biological Station, Michigan, USA - KBS S1-3 metaG (SPAdes) (version 2) | ecosystem: Host-associated > Plants > Roots > Rhizosphere >...
CAAAAACGGAAGGGCCGAGGCGAAAGCCTCGGCCCTTCGTTTTAACTACAACCAGCTTATGCGGTGCGCTGGGCTTCCGCTTTGTCGCCGCTGATGGCCGCTTGCGCTGCCGCCAGGCGGGCGATCGGTACACGGTACGGGGAGCAGGAGACGTAGTCCATGCCGACCCGGTAGCAGAACTGCACCGAGCTCGGCTCGCCGCCGTGCTCGCCGCAGATGCCGACTTCCAGGCTGGCGCGCGACTTCCGCCCGTTGTCCACCGCCATCTTCACCAGTTGGCCGACGCCCTCCTGATCGATCACGCCGAACGGATCGTTGGCGAAGATCTTCAGGTTCTCGTATTCCTTCTGGAACTTCGTATAGTCGTCGCGCGAGAGGCCCATCGTGGTCTGGGTGAGGTCGTTGGTGCCGAAGCTGAAGAATTCGGCTTCCTTAGCGACTTCGGCAGCCGTCAGAGCGGCCCGCGGGATTTCGATCATGGTACCCACATAGTATTTGAGATCTTTCATCCGTGCGGCGCTGAGCACCTGCTCGGCGGCATTGACGACGATGGCCTTCTGATTCTCCAGCTCTTTCACGTTTCCAACAAGGGGAATCATGACTTCCGGAATGACCTTGATGCCTTTCTTCGCAACCGCGACGGCAGCTTCAAAGATTGCGCGCGCCTGCATCTCGGTCACCTCCGGATAGGTGATCCCAAGTCGGCATCCCCGATGTCCCAGCATGGGATTGAATTCGTGCAGCTCTTCTACGCGCTGCAGAAGTTCCGGAAGGTATTTCCTCAGTTCCCCTACCGTTACCCGGTATGTGGAAGAGAGTTCCTTCTTCTCCTTTGACGAGGCATGGGGTAGCCGGGCGATATCAACCATCAGCGTCTCTCGCTTCGGCAAAAATTCATGGAGCGGAGGGTCAAGGGTTCGAATCACGACGGGGAAGCCGTTCATCGCCTCGAAGAGACCGGCGAAGTCATTACGCTGCATGGGCAGCAGCTTCGCCAAGGCTTTCTTCCGCGTAGCAAGATCTCGAGCCAGAATCATCGCCTGAACATGTTCAATCCTGTCCTCGGCGAAGAACATGTGCTCGGTCCGGCAGAGGCCGATTCCCTCGGCGCCGAACAGACGCGCCTGCTTGGCATCGCGCGGGATGTCTGCATTCGCCCGCACGCCAAAGTTGCCGCGGAATTCGTCAGCCCACTGCATGAACGTTGCAAAGTAGTGAGACTTCGGATCAGGCTCGCTTGTCTTGCACTGTCCCTCGTAAACCTCGCCCAACGTACCATCAAGCGAGATCCAATCACCCTGCTTCAGCACCTGCTTCTTGCCCTCGAGCGAGATCGTCGCTTGGCCTCTCGCCTCATCGACCGCAACCGCTGCCGCACCAACTACGCACGGACGACCCATACCGCGAGCAACCACCGCTGCGTGACTCGTCAAGCCCCCGACGGCCGTCAGGATTCCTTTAGAGACGTCCATGCCGTGGATGTCATCCGGCGTCGTTTCTTTGCGGACCAGAATGACCGGTCCCTTGGCCGACATTTCCACCGCCTCTTCCGACGAGAAAGCCGCACGGCCGACGGCCGCTCCTGGAGACGCGGGCAGGCCGGTAGCGATCTTTTGCAGCTTCTTTCGCTGCGCCGGGTCTAGCACAGGGTGGAGCAATTGATCTAGCTGATTCGGAGCGACACGTTCAATCGCTTCTTTCTTGGAGATCAGGCCCTCTTCCACCATGTCGACGGCGATGCGTACGGCCGCCGGTCCAGTGCGCTTTCCATTTCTGGTCTGCAGCATGAACAGCTTGCCTTCTTCAATCGTGAACTCAAAGTCCTGTACATCGCGGTAGTGTTTTTCGAGGCTGCCGGTAATCTCACGCAGTTGGTGATAGGCGGATGGCATAACCTGCTCCAATTCCGCGATCGGCTGCGGCGTCCGGATACCGGCCACCACGTCCTCTCCCTGCGCATTGACCAGAAATTCGCCGTAAAAGATTCTTTCACCGGACGAAGGATTCCGCGTGAAGCCAACGCCCGTGCCCGAGTTGTCGCCCATGTTCCCGAAAACCATGGCCTGGACATTGGCCGCCGTACCGATGGAGTCCGGAATCTTCTCCATGCGCCGGTAATAGACGGCTTTGGGCGTGTTCCAGGAGTGAAACACCGCATCGCGGGACATCATCAGCTGCTGCAACGCATCCTGCGGGAAATCTTTTCGCGTTTCTTTTTTGACGAGCTTTTTGTAATCGACGATGATCGCCTTCAGATCGTCTGCCGTCAAAGCGGTATCGAGCTTCGCCCTGATCTTGGCTTTCCGCGCATCGAAGATATGGTCGAACTTCGCCATATCGATGTGTAAAGCAACTTCGCCGAACATCTGGATGAAGCGTCGATAGCAGTCATATGCAAATCGCGGATTGCCAGTCTTCTTGGCCAGGCTCTCCGTGGTTTTGTCGTTCAAGCCGAGGTTCAAGATGGTGTTCATCATGCCCGGCATGGAGAACTTTGCGCCGGAGCGGACGCTAAGCAGAAGCGGGTCGTCTGTGCCTCCAAGCTTCTTTCCCATCTGCTTTTCCAGCTTTTCCAGAGCCTGGCGAATCTGTGTGTCTACTTCGGCGGGAACCTTATTCTTGTTCTCAAAGAACAAATTGCAGACTTCGGTCGAAATGGTGAAGCCCGGCGGCACCGGTACTCCGGCCTTGCTCATTTCGGCGAGGCCTGCGCCCTTGCCGCCGAGCACGTCGCGCATTTTGCCGTCACCGTCTGCGATTCCTCCGCCAAACGAGTAAACGTATTTATTCATTCCGGTCTATCTCCTGATCTCTCTTTAACCGTGACTAGTATGTAAGCTTTAAATTCCGGCGCTGCCTTGCATGACGATCTCCGAAAAGTCGGCGATAGTAGAAAATTCCGTCAGCAGGCTGTTGAGTAACGCAAGCCGATTTTGCCTGATCGCTGGATCTGGGTCGTTCACAAGAATTTTATCGAAGAAGGAATCGACCTCTGGCCGAAGCGACGCCATGGCCTCTAATTTCTCACCGTACGCGCGCGATCTCGCGACCTTTTCTCTCACGACCAGACCCGCTCGGTATAGGTCTTGTTCCGGCCCTTGCGTAAGTAATCTCGCGTCGACGGTGCTCGCATGATCAACCTGCGCCTGGCGCAAAATGTTTTGAATGCGCTTGAAACTGGCCGCCACCGGCTCGAAATCCTTCGTGGACCTGCTGCGATGAATGGCCGCCACGCGCTCTGCCAGGTCATGCAGCGTGGTTATGCCCGCGGCCATGGCAGCATTCACTTCGTCGTATGCGTACCCTAAAATCTCGCGCAAGTAGAAGTGCACCCGCTCGCGCAGAAAATCGGCGAGCGAAGAGCCCTCTTCGAACAGGTCGTTCCATCGCAGCGTAAGCTTCGCATCGAAGAGGATTTTTACGATCCCCTGGGCTGCGCGGCGTAGCGCAAAAGGATCTTTCGATCCGCTCGGAATCATCCCGATGCGAAAGCAGGCTTGTAGGGTGTCCAGCTTGTCGGCAATCGCTAAAATCTGTCCTTCCCTCGTGCGCGGGATGGAGTCTTCCATGCTGGAAGGTTTGTATTGATCATAAATGGCAGACGCAACGGCAGGGGCCTCGCCCTGGGCATCCGCATAGAGCCCGCCCACGACGCCCTGCAGTTCGGTGAATTCCTTCACCATATCTGTAGTCAGATCGCACTTCGCCAGCGTGGCGGCGCGCTCCACCACGGCCGCGTCGGCTTCAGCTAACCGCGCCAGCTTGCCGGCTAGTTGGATGAGCCGCTGCGTCTTATCGAGATAGCTGCCCAGTTTGGCCTGGAACGTGATTTTCGCCAGATCTTCAACGCGCTCGGGTAGCTTGCGCTTTTGATCGGACGCCCAGAAAAATCGTGCGTCATTGAAACGGGCCCGCAGCACCTTTTCATGTCCTCGCCGGATCAGCCCTTCAGGATCTCCTTGTGTGTTAGACACAGCGACAAATTCAGGCGCAAGCGATCCATCGCCTCTGACCACAGAAAAGTAGCGCTGATGATGACGCATCACCGTTGAGAGCACTTCTTTCGGCAGCTCGAGAAAAGTAGCGTCGAAGCTGCCACGAACCACAGATGGAAATTCTGTAAGGTAGGCGAGCGTGGTGATTAATTCACCGTCCGGTAGAACATCTTTGCCGATGGCTTCTCGTATCCGTCTTCTGCGCTCTTCGGCTCTGACGACCACACTGTTGCGGAGCAGCGTTTCTTCATACGCAGCAATGGTCACGGAAAACGGCGTAGCCGCCAGCACACGGTGCCCACGACTTATGTTGCTCGCGGTAATGCCGGCAAACGTGAAAGGTAGAACCTCGTCATCGAGGAGTGCCACGATCCACCGGATCGGTCGGATGAATCGCACGCCCTGGCTGCCAGGCCAGGACATTGTTTTTGGAAAAGCAATGCCACCGATGACCGCCGGAAGCTTGGCGCTGAGAGCGTCGCGGACGCTCTGGCCCGGTACTTTCTGATGAAAGATGTAGCGCTCACCCTTGGCATCCTGCGTCTTATGGAGATCTTCAACTGTCGTGTTCCACTTGCGTGCAAAACCTTCTGCCGCCTTCGGACCCGCCGAGAGATAGGGTCCGCTCACGACTTCCTCAACGTCCGGAGAACGCTCCGCGAGACCCTCTGCGCGCAAAACTAAACGTCGCGGGGTTGCGTCCATCGAGACGGCGGTTCCACCAAACTCAGTGAACGCCGTTAGGAATTTCGAGCGAAACTCCTCCAGCGCTGGCTCGATCATCCAGTCTGGAATTTCCTCCGTACCTATTTCTAAAAGGAGCCCGGACACTTATGCGACGACCTCCACTTCTGTGGTGGTCGGTTGCTGCTGCTCAACCCACGCCTCCGCGACGCCCAATGCTAACTTACGAACGCGTCCAATGATTCCAACTCTCTCGGTGACGCTAATCGCACCACGTGCGTCCAACAGGTTGAAGAGATTCGAGCACTTCAGCACTTGATCGTAGGCAGGGAGAATCGGAAACCTCTTCTTGTTGGTTTCCTTTCTGAAAAGCTCTAACAAGCGGGCAGCTTCGCGTTCGTGCAAGTCGAACTCCTGCCAGAGTGCATTCACATCAGCCACTTCGAAGTTGTAGACGGAAAATTGCAGTTCATCTGCAAACCGAACATCGCCATAGGAAAAGCCAGGAGCCCATTCGATGTCGTACACACTATCCACGTTTTGAAGAAAGGCCACAATACGCTCCAGGCCATAAGTGATCTCCGCGGGTACCACCGCAAGGTCCATCCCGCCGCACTGCTGAAAATAGGTGAACTGCGTAATCTCGAGGCCATCGAGCATGACTTGCCAGCCCACGCCCCAGGCTCCCAACGTAGGCGCCTCCCAATTGTCTTCCTCAAACTTGATGTCGTGCTGCTTGAGGTCTATTCCGATGGCGGCCAGGCTGCCGAGATACCGTTCAATTACATCCGCAGGTGTCGGCTTCAGAATTAATTGCAGTTGCTGGTGTTTGTAAAGGCGATTGGGGTTTTCTCCGTAGCGTCCATCGGCAGGACGCCGGCTCGGTTGCACGTAGGCAACTTTGTAAGGTTTGGGTCCCAATACGCGCAGGAACGTTTCCGGAGACATGGTACCGGCGCCTACCTCTAGATCGTAGGGTTCCTGAATGATGGCTCCCTGGTCTGCCCAGTAGCGCTTCAGCTTGAAGATGGTGTCTTGAAAACAATCCATAGCGTCGATTACAGTGCCTCGAGCAATGTTGGCGTGTGAAAGCGCCGCTCCACATGCTCTTCCATCTGCCTGATCAGCACACGGCGGAGATCGATAGCGGTATCTCTGCTCCAAACGAGTTTCGGAAGTGATGTGATGTGATTTCGCAGCATGGCTGCCGCCAGTTCGCGTGATGTCGCTGACAGTTGTCGCTCGCCATATGTGTTGAAGTCTGGTAGTAGACCCGATAAGCGCGTGGCCCAGACAGAAAAGTAGGTTACGGCAGCCCAGATGGCGCCTGGCGAACGTTCGTGCATGAAGTCGAGAATTGTGGCGAGTAGGCGGAAGAAGCGCTCATTCGGCTCCTCAGGAGGCAGTAAATGATCGCTAACTTCTGCTACATAGTCCAGCACAACGCTCGCCTCAAAATCACTCAGCAGCGGAAACTGCGATTGCAGAAGGTCGCAACTGTTTAGGCTCACAAGCTCGCGCGTCGCCTTCTGCGAATACGTTAAATTCACCAGCGACAACCGTTCCAACCCCGACCCGAAGTTGCTTTTAGGTTTTCGCGCACGGTAAGCCACGCCCCGCAGCTTGCCTTGGTCTCGAGTGAAAAAGTTGACGATAAGATCCGATTCACGAAAAGGGTAGGTGCGCAGGACGTATGTTTCACTCACCCGAGCCGGCATTTCCGTGACCTCTTGCCGCGGCGGAAGCCGCGGGCCGGTGCCAATGCTATTTTGCAGCCGGTGGAACTAACAGCGTAGCAAAAGGCACAGAGTGTAGTGTGAAGAGGTATGCCCGTGCGCGCAATTGCAGCCTTGCTGCTCTTGTCGGCCGTTTCCTGGAGCGTGGCCGCCCGACAGTCTGAGAGCGGTAGTTCACCTTCTCTCTTACTCTCCGCCAAGCTTTTGCGCCGTTTGCAGCGCGACCGCGAACGGGAAACCGTCCGTTGGCAGAATTTTGATCGGCGTGTTCGAACAGTGCTGGATTCACCTGAGCGCGGATTTGACCTTGCGCTGTACTATGTTGCCTCCCATGACGAAAGCCGGGCCAGGGAGGCCGTCGCTTGGGCGGTTGCTCATCCGTGCGAAACCCGCCAGATCACGCTCATCGAGGATTGGCTTGGAGATGCCTTTCCAGAGAATTCAAAGCGCCAGGTTCACGCCTCGAACTGCAGTTCTGCCGCCTCTGCGGCGAACAGCTCCCCGACCCAGGTAGCACGGAACACCTTGTTTCGCGCGATTGTCAGCGGACAAGTAGACGAGGCGGCCTTCGATCCAGCAAACAAGCGTGTGGTTGCAGAATTGAAAGGCCCGCGCGCTCTTGATCCTTCCACTTTGTACGCAGCGATCGAGTACATCATGGTCTACCGTGCGTACAAACGGGTGGACCTGCGTGAGTCAGATGCGTCTTTCTTTAGCGCATTTCCTAAGAGCCTCCTCCTCGGCCTGAAGCCTGCCGATGTGGAGCAGCCCGCCGCGATGATCCATATTTCGGCTTTAGCCCTGGTTACCCTTGATCCAAATCTGGAAAGTTCCCAGTTTCTGCAAGGGTGGGCGCTGGAAGACCGGCAAATGTTGCGTGACGGCCCTGGCGTTGCGTATGAATATTTGTGGGCCGATCCCTATTTGCCTGGAATTGCGTATCAGAACATGGATCCGTGGCTCTACGATATGAACGGCCATCTTCTGGCGCGGACCGACTGGCAGCCCGATTCCTGCTGGATTTCTCTCTCCGCTGGGCAGACGACGGTACAGAACTGCGGGCGGGCGCCACTCACGCAGGAAATGAAGTTTGGTTCGTTAACTCTCCGGCCCTTATCTTCTGGTTGCTCGGTTGTGGCCCCACGCAGCCCCAAAGAAACGCTCATTTTTCGAATGCCGGCTGGCATTCCCTTGAATTATGAGCGTCAGGGCGACAAAACGACCCGACAAGTGCCCGATAGTGCTGGCCTTTGGTCGGTTCCGGTCGATACGTCTGGGAAAGTCTGCTTAGCGTCGTCTGGTAAACGTTAGCCTTGATAGACTGGGAATTCCGTAACGCGAGCTGATATGCGCGGATAGGGGAATCTTCAACGAATGATTGCATCAACACAGCTGCGTCCGGGCATGATTGTTAAGTTCAACAACGAGCTCCATTCCGTCTTCAGCATGGTTCACAGAACACCCGGCAATTTGCGCGGCTTTGTCCAGGCGAAGATGCGCAACCTGCGTTCCGGCTCGATGATTGAACACCGGTTTTCCTCCGAAGACAAGGTCGAGCGTATTTCGCTCGACGAGCATGAGATGGAGTATCTCTACGATGACGGCGAATCCTACTTCTTCATGAATACGGAGAGCTTCGAGCAGACATACTTCACGAAGGAGACCCTTGGGGATGGCGTTCTCTATCTGATTCCTCAGCTTCGAGTGAATGTGGAATTCTACGAGGGTAAGCCGATCAGCGTGGAATTGCCGCCTAGTGTGGAAATGACTGTCGTGGAAACAGAGCCTGGCATAAAGGGTGCGACGGTATCGAATGTGACGAAACCAGCCAAAATGGAAACGGGCCTGGTGGTTCAGGTGCCGCCTTTCATCAATGAAGGCGAGAAGATCCGCGTCAGTACCGCGGATGGGAGCTATCAGGAACGCGCCTGATCGCTGCTCCTAGCTGCTGAACTGCTTCTTCAGGTATGTAAAGCTCTGTTTCAAACTGGCGATGGGGTCGCCTGGTGTCTGGTCTTGCTCCACGAAGTAGTGCTCAACGCCGGATGTCGCGGCCGCTTTCAGCACAGCCGGGATGTCAATTGAACCGTTCCCGTCTTCTTTGAAGGCACTCTTGGGAACGTGCTCGTTGAATTGAACATTCGTCAGGTCCCGTGCCTTGTCTTTCATATGCAGAAGAAGCACCCTGCCCGAATAGGTTTTGAGCAGTTCGACCGGGTCATGCCCGGCCACGGATGCCCAAAAGATGTCCAATTCCAACGAGACGAGACCCTTTTCCGTCCCGCTCATGAGCATCTCGAGACCCGTTGAATGACCAACGGGCTGATATTCAAAAGCGTGATTGTGATAGCAGAGCTTCAGTCCCTTTTCTTTCGCCTTCTCCCCGGACTTATTTAAGGTGTCCGCCAGTCTCCTGAACATATCGGCGCCCCCGCGATCCTTTTCGGGAATGTACGGGACCACCACGTATCGGAACCCGCGGTCCTTCACCTTGGCAAGAGCTTCATCGAGCTCCGTTCCGCCTTTGCTAAAGATTGCTTCGTCGATGTGGATGCTGACAGGCTTCAGGCTCGTTTTCTGCAAGGCTGGCCAAATCTCGTCGAGGGATGCGTAGATAGCCTCCACTTCTGTGTAGCCAATTTTTTCGATGGCGCCCAGCGTTGCCGCCGGATCCTTTCCGATGATGTTGCGGACCGTGTAAAGCTGAACACCGAGATTCGCCGCTCGCAGAGGTTCGTATGCCAACAGATGCCGGCTGAACGGGAGTAGGGCAGCGGATTGACCGACAAACAGACGGCGGGATGTGCGCAACATGCCTCTATACTACTCGCACGTCTTTGAAGCCTAGGGGCCCTTTGGAGCTAATGTTCGCCATGTTCCTTGAAAAGTCGAATCCAGCACTACCCGGGGAGCGTGAAACGCAATCACTCCCGCTCGCAGAGGCGCTGCTTCTCCCGCCTCTCGGGCTTCCTCCAGCAGCCATTTTGCGTCCTTCTTCTCGGCGCTGCTCAGATCGTGGACAGTTCGCATTCGATAGGTCTTCCCGCCGAAGCTGACCTGCGTGAATTGAATCTGCACGGCGCAAAAATTCTGCGGGACATAGAATCTTTGTAGCTGGCTGATGACGCCGCGAACCAGAGCACCTGCGGGTACTGCCATCGCGTCGTGATGATCTCGCGCATCTTCGATCACCCTGCCCTGGATCTCATCGCCCGTGAAGGCTCGCTTTTCATCGATCTTTCCGATCAGTGCAATCTTCAAAAGGATGTTCGCGGGAACCCAAGCTTCCGTGCTTTCGGGAAGGCCCGCTTCCATCGTCTTCTCCGCGCCATCGAAGCGCAGAGTCGAGCGCACCTGAAACTCATGGCAATCCGCGTACTCGCTCTTGCTGACGGTGTCAATGTGCGTACGGTCGCTTAGTTCCAGGCGGAAGAACCTGGGAATCAGCGCCAGAGTTCCCGAAATTGGCACGAATTGATAAAGCACTTCGTTGCTGCTGGTACAGATTCCGATTGCGGGCGGTATATCGTCCGCAATGATTTGAAGCTTGATCAGCTGAAAAGTGGCTTGATCGGCTGTGAAGGATCCGTGATAGGCAACAATCGCAGACTTGTTCTCACCGCCCTTCACTAGAAATCTCGAAACCGGTTGCGGGACCGAATAATCGAAGCGGAAGCCCCGTGAGCCACGTTCGCGATATGGCCCGCGGTATGTGAAATCCACACCTTTCGCCAAGAACACATTGCGTAGAAAACCTACGAAATTCCCTGAAGAGATGGGTCCGCCATGAACGATCGTGCCGATATCGGAAGAAGAGGATTGCTGCTCGCCTCGCCAGGAGTAAACCTCGCCCAGTTTCGAAACCGCAACATTGAGCCGAAGCCGGTCATGCATGATCTCGTATCTGTCTGGATATCCAGGCGAACCGCAGGCCGATTGTCGTACATTCCGCCCACGAAAATAGGTACGGTCTGTGATTTGTAAGCAGGTGTAATTTGCGGACTTGTTGATCTGGTCAATTGCCTGCCGGCGGATCCTCTCGAGAATTGCCGTGGCATTGCCTCGTGGCGGCGCCGCCTGCGTCCTGACAAACGTAAGCCCGGAAAGAAGGACGCCGGCAACCCGAATCGTGCTATTCGTAAATTTCCGCAACGCTTCGCTTCCGCTGATACAACCGCAAGGCACCCGCTACGATAAGAGCCAATCCCAACGCTAACGCCCCAATTAGCAGCGCATGGTGTAACAAGAACTGACCTGTATATCGGCCGTATCGCCGGCCGAAGTAGGCCAGCGCGGAATATCGTATCACTCGGGCGACTAGTACAACGAATGCAAAATAGGCGAGCCGGACGTTCAAAGCCCCGGCGCAGAAAACGGGTACCTTCATTGGCAAGGGCAGCGGCGAAATAGCAGGCACAAAGACGGTTACGAGCCCGTAGCGCTGGAACCAATCGTGCATCTTACGGCCCGTTCGGCCGGAGAGACGTTTGGCCAGTAGAACAGAGCCGCCCTTTCGGGCAATTGCAAAGAGTATCAGGCTGCCCGCGAGCGACCCGGCGATTGCGCTGATGGCTGCCCAGTATGCCTGCTCGGGCCGGTTTGTAGCAATGGCAATTAGCAGCCCATCGACGCCGCCGACGATCGGCACTCCAATCGAATCGAGCACAGCCAATAGAAAGAGGCCATACGGACCCCAGGTGAGAAGCGCATCAATAATGTGGTGCCAGTGCGACATAGCGAGCGGAAATACATGGCTTACTTCACCGAGCCCAGCATAGCGAACAGAGCCGCTTCGTCCAAAATCGGGATATTGAGGGCCTGCGCCTTATCAAGCTTAGAGCCAGCCTCTTCCCCAGCCAGAACGAAACTTGTCTTGCTGCTGACTGAACCAGCAACTTTCCCGCCGGCGGCTTCGATCTTCTCTTTGGCCTCTTCTCGCTTCAAGGTGGGCAGGGTACCGGTGATGACGAAGACCTTATCCGCCAGCGGCCCGGCTTTCTTTTTCGGCTGTTTCGGCGCGGTGAATTGCAGCCCCGCCGCTCGTAGTCGTTCCAGCAATTCACAATTGCGCTTTTCTGAGAAGAATTGGCGGATCGATTCCGCAACCTTGGGCCCGACTTCCGTTACTTCCTGCAGTAGCTCGCTAGAAGCGGCTGCAATGTCATCCAAGCTCCCAAAATGGGCCGCCAGGAGCTGCCCGGTTCGTTCGCCCACAAAGGGAATCCCGAGTCCGAAGATGACTCGCGGGAGAGGCCGCATGCGAGAGCGTTCGATGTTTTCGATGATCTTTGCCGCCGACTTCTGGCCCATCCGGTCCAGCGTCAGAAGCTGGTCGACGGTAAGGCTGTAAAGATCGGCCACATTTTGCACCAATCCGCGATGCAGAAGTTGATCCACCAGCGACTCTCCCATCCCATCGATGTCCATCACACCGCGAGAAGCAAAATGCAACAAAGACTCACGTAATCGGGCAGGGCAGTTCGCATTCACGCAGCGGCTCGCGCTTTCGCCTTCGACACGAACGATGTGCCCAGCACAAATCGGGCACTTCGAGGGCATACGGAAAGCGCTCCTCTGCGCTCCTGGCTCGACCACCCGTACAATCTTCGGGATCACGTCACCGCTCCGCTCGACGAGGACCGTGTCGCCGATCGCAACCCCTAACCGCTTGATTTCGTCTTCGTTGTGTAGAGTTGCCCGGGACACCGTTACGCCGGCCAGCTTTACAGGTCGAAGATGCGCCACCGGAGTAAGATTGCCGGTCCGTCCGACCTGCACCTCGATCGCTTCTAGAACCGTGCTGGCCTGGCGTGCGGCGTATTTGAAAGCAATCGCCCAGCGTGGAGCCTTCGCCGTCCACCCTAGTCTCTCCTGCTGTTCAATCGAATCGATCTTGGCGACGACACCGTCCGTCTCGTAAGGTAACGTCTCCCGCTTGGTGTCCCATTCGCGGATAAACGCAAGCAGGTCTTCGAAACTCGCGCATCTCCGCCGATGCGAGTTGACTTTAAAGCCGGCCTCCTGAAGAGCCTCCAGGTTCTGCCAGTGGCTCGGCAGCAAAGGGCGGCCATCCTTCAACAGGAAATAGGCGAAGTAATCCAGTTGCCGGGCCGCCGTGATGGCCGGGTCTAGCGCCCGTAAGGCTCCTGCGGCGGCATTCCTCGGATTTGCGAACTGCGGAAGGCCTGCTTTCTCTCGCTCTTCGTTCAAGCGCTCGAAGGAGCGGTGCTGCATGACAACTTCGCCCCGGACTTCAAACGCCGGCTCCGTAAACAGCTTGGTCTTGCGCGTTCGCAGTGGAAGAGAACGGATGGTGCGCGCATTCTCAGTGACTTCTTCGCCGACTGCCCCGTCGCCGCGAGTGATCGCCCTCGCCATCTGATTTCCGCTGTACTGCGTAGCCATGGAAAGGCCGTCCAGCTTCAGCTCTGCTACATACTCGTAGGGCTGGCCTTTCAAGAGCGCTTTAACCCGGGCGTCGAAATCAGCTAGTTCGCTTTCGTTCAACGCGTTATCCAGGCTCAACATCGGCGAACTGTGCGCGACCTTTGTGAACCCTTCGCGGGGCTGCCCGCCCACGAGCTGCGTCGGTGAATCAGGCGTCCGTAACTCCGGATGACTCTCTTCCAGCTTCGCGAGTTCGCGCATCATCAGGTCAAACTCGCGATCGGAAACCTCCGGTTGATCCAGAACGTAATACAGGTACTCGTGGTG
>Ga0268266_10004624_pt1 | contig 13126 bp, 11 predicted proteins | sample KBSS13metaG_FD_190356 | JGI IMG/M metagenome (GOLD analysis project Ga0268266, IMG submission 190356) | Switchgrass rhizosphere microbial communities from Kellogg Biological Station, Michigan, USA - KBS S1-3 metaG (SPAdes) (version 2) | ecosystem: Host-associated > Plants > Roots > Rhizosphere...
CAAGGATCGTTCGGGGAAGTCACGGACGGCCGACCAGTGCGTCGTTCGGCATACGGCCGGCGTGACGCACTTCTCACGCACGACCCGCGGTATCGGTCACGAGCTGACGGTCTTCGTCGACGCCGACGATCCGGTCCGGTTCTCGCTGCTCACGCTGACCAATGGCGGGCCCGTGGATCGGACGCTCAGCGTGTTCGTTTACAACGAGTGGGCGCTCGGTCCGCCTCGAGACGGCGACCACCTGCACGTCGTCACTGAAGTCGATGAGTCGAGCGGAGCGGTCTTTGCCCGAAACGCGTACAACCAGGAATACGCCCGGCGCATCGCGTTCTCGCACGCGTCCGAACGGCCGCATTCCATCACCGCCGATCGCCGCTCCTTCATAGGCCGGAACGGCGACATCTCCGCGCCGGCCGCATTGAAGCAGGCGGCCCTGTCCGGCCGCACCGGCGCGGGCCTGGATCCCTGCGCGGCGCTTCAGATCCGATGCGTCCTGCGGCCGGGGGAACGTCGCCAGGTCCTGTCGCTGCTCGGAGAAGGCACGGATCGCGATCATGCGCGCGAGCTGATCGAACGGCACGGCCACACTGATGGTGCGGAGGCCTCGCTCGCACGGGTTCACGCCGGCTGGGGGCAGACGCTCGGCGCCGTGCAGGTACGGACCCCCGACGATTCGTTCGATGCGCTGCTGAACCACTGGCTGTTGTACCAGACGATCAGCTGCCGGCTCTGGACGCGCAGCGGCTACTACCAGCCCGGCGGCGCCTTCGGCTTTCGCGATCAGCTACAGGACGTGATGGCGCTGTCGTTCGCACGGCCCGAGCTCGCGCGGGCGCACCTGCTTCGCGCGGCGGCCCGGCAGTTCGAGGAAGGCGACGTCCAGCACTGGTGGCACGAGCCGAACGGCCGCGGCCTTCGCACCCGGTGCTCCGACGATCTGCTCTGGCTGCCGCACGTCGTCACCCAGTACGTGCGCGCGACCGGCGACACGGGCGTCCTGGATGAGCGGGTGCCTTTCCTCAGGGCGCCGCCGCTCAAGACCCACGAACACGAGTCCTATGACTCGCCCGCCGTCTCGGCGAGTGACGGCACCTTGTTCGAGCACTGCGTACGGGCTATCGAACGGGGCACGACGCGCGGCGCGCACGGACTGCCGCTGTTCGGGGGCGGCGACTGGAACGACGGGATGAACCGCGTCGGCCAGGCCGGGCGCGGCGAGAGCACGTGGCTGGGCTTCTTCCTGCACGGCGTGCTGGTGGACTTCGCCGGCCTGTGCGACACGCGGCGGGAGTGCCCGCGCGCGGCGAAGTACCGCGACCAGGCACGCCGCCTTGCCTCACAGCTCGAGCTGACATGGGACGGCGAGTGGTACCGGCGGGGGTACTACGACGATGGAACGGCCCTGGGTTCGGCGCAGAACGACGAATGCCGCATCGATTCGATCGCGCAGTCGTGGGCCGTCCTCTCGGGCGCCGTACCGCTGCGGTTCGCCGAACGCGCGATGGACGGGGTGCGCACATCGCTCATCGCGCGAGGGGCGCAGCTCCTGGTCCTGCTCGATCCGCCGTTCGACCGGTCCGCCCAGGACCCGGGCTACATCAAGGCGTATCCGCCCGGCGTTCGTGAAAACGGCGGCCAATACACGCACGCCGCCGTGTGGGTGATCATGGCCCTCGCCCGGCTGGGCAGCGGTGACGAGGTCGCGGAATTGTTCCACATGCTCAACCCGATCAACCACACGCGCACGGCCGCCGCGGTTGACCGGTACAAAGCCGAGCCGTACGTGATGGCGGGCGATGTCTACGCGCGCGAGCCCCACGCCGGACGCGCCGGCTGGAGCTGGTACACCGGCTCGGCCGCCTGGATGTATCGGGCAGGCCTCGAAAGCATGCTGGGACTGCGGCGGCGAGGCGACACGTTCAGCGTCGATCCCTGCATCCCTTCGTCCTGGCCGGGGTACGAGATCGCGTGGACCGTGGGCCGCACCAAATACTTGATTACCGTGACGAACCCCGACCACCAGTGTCGCGGCGTCTCGACGGCCTGCCTCGACGACGCCGTCAGCAACGCCGCTGCCATTCCCCTGGTCGACGACGGACTCACACACAGGGTGCGCGTCGTGCTGGGCAGCGTCTCGATACCATCCGTTTCTTGACAGCCAGGAACAGGGTGTTCAAAGTTGAACAGCTCTGCCCCAGCCGACACCCCTAAGCTGCGGACATGCTGTATTTCGACAACGACGAAGAACGCCCCGTGCGCGTCGAACGCATGTTCGAAGATGTTCTCCGAAAGCAAACGGCCGGTTCACTGTGAGCTGCAACGAATGCCGCCGGGAACTCAGCGGACCTGCGTTCGGCTATGCAAATGCCGCTGATTCAGCCGTCCTGGGCCACACGGGTTGCTGTTCGGTCGAGTGCGCCATTCTCAACTACCTCTCGCTCCTCGTGGCGCTCGACAAGGCCGCCCTGCTTCCGGTGCTCGTCCCCTTCGGGGAAGATCCAAACAAGGTCATGTTCCGGCTCGAAGATGCCGTGATGACGGCACGGGCCATGGCTCCGGCCTGAGTCTCCCTGCCAGCCGACGCTCCTGAAGTAATTGACAGCAAAGACCCGACTGCCGTAGCGTCACGCCTACCATGAACGCCGACCCGCGGGACACCCTCGCGCGCTCGCCGATGACGGCACAGCAGGTGCTGGTCGTCGCGATCACCGTCGCCCTGAACGCCCTCGACGGGTTCGACGTGCTCTCCATCAGCTTCGCCTCGCCGGGCATCGCCGCCGAATGGGGCATCGATCGTGGCGCGCTCGGCATCGTGCTGTCGATGGAGCTCGTTGGCATGGCCGTGGGCTCGGCCGTGCTCGGCGGCGTGGCCGACCGAATCGGCCGCCGGCCGGCGATTCTCGGATGCCTCGCCGTCATGGCCACGGGCATGGTGATGGCCACCACGGCCAGCGGGCTGGCCGCCCTGTCCACCTGGCGCATCGTCACCGGGCTGGGCATCGGCGGGATGCTGGCGGCGATCAACGCCGTCTCGATGGAGTTCTCGAACACCCGGCGGCGGCACCTCAGCGTGTCGCTCATGTCGATCGGCTATCCGCTCGGCGCGGTGTTCGGCGGCATGGTGGCCGCGCGGCTGCTTCGGGGCAACGACTGGCGGACGATTTTCTACTTCGGCGCCGGGGTCACCGCGTTCTTGATTCCGGTGGTGTTTCTGTTCGTTCCCGAGTCGGTCCACTGGCTGGTCCGCAAGCAGCCAGGCAACGCGCTGGCGCGCGTCAATCGTGCGCTCGCGCGGATTGGTTACGCCTCTGTCGACCGGCTGCCGGAGATCTCGGACGAGGCTCGCAACCGGTCGTTCACGGACATCTTCGCCGCGCAGCACGTCGCGGGCACGATCATCGTCACGGCGGCGTACTTTCTCCACATCACGACGTTCTATTTCATCGTGAAGTGGGTGCCGAAGATCGTCGTCGATCTCGGGTTCGCGGCGTCGGCGGCCGCCGGCGTGCTGGTCTGGACGAACGTGGGCGGCGCCATCGGCGGGGCCGTGCTCGGCCTGCTGACGCAGAAGGTCGGCGTGAAGACGCTGACGGTCGGCGTGCTGCTGGCCTCGACCGTCGCGGTGACCGCGTTCGGCCGGACGCCGGCAGACCTTCAGCGCCTGTCGATCATCTGCGGCGTGTGCGGCTTCTGCATCAACGCCGGCATCGTCGGCCTGTACGCGATCATCGCGCAGGTGTTCCCCACGCACATTCGCGCGAGCGGCACCGGCTTCACGATCGGCGTGGGGCGCGGGGGGTCGGTCTTTGCGCCCATCATCGCGGGGTTCCTGTTCGTCGCCGGCTACTCGCTGCCGACGGTCGCGTTCGTGCTCGGCCTCGGTTCGCTCCTCGCGGGAACCGTGCTCATGTTCCTCAAGCTCGAGACCGATCGTCCGGCGGTCGAACGGCCGGACGCGCGGATCACTGCCACACACATTCCCGCGACGAGCCACGCGCGGTAGGAGGCGTCATGCGTTCTCTCAGATCTGGTGCAGCGTTCGCGACGTTCGCGGCAGCCGGCGTGCTCGTCTGGGCGGCCGGTGCCTTCGCGCAGGCGCCGGCGGGGCGCGGCGCCGCCGCGCCGCCGGCCACGAGGCCCCCGCTGGTGTTCAAGGAAGAGTGGCGGCTTCCGCCGCACGAGGGCGCGCCGACCGACGAGAACATGCGGTTCACGCCGGCCGTGGTCAAGAGCGACACCATCGAGGCGAAGCTGTACGGGACGAATGCGTCGGTGATCCGCGCGGCGGAACACGAGGGGCGCATCGATCTCTGGACCGGTCTGGCCACCTCACCGGTTGCTGTGACCCTGCGCGACAAGCGCAACTACGTGGACCTGACCGGGCTCGCGCGGCTGCGCTGGATGGTCCGCACGTCGAGCATCCACACGCTGTATCCGGTGGTGAAGCTGGCGGACGGCAGCTACCTCGCGGGCAACCGCGGCATCTCGACCGACGGCGAGTTCCTGCTGGTCGAGGTCGTGTTCGCCGGCATGCGGTGGTACAAACTGGATCCGGTGAAGGTGGTGGTCACCTCGGAGGTCAAGAACCCGGACTTCAGCAAAGTCGACGAAGTCGGCCTGGTGACGCTCGCTCCGGGCGGCGGCCACGGCGTGGCCGGATCGGCGAACCTCTCCACGGTGGAACTGTTCGCGAGAACCGTGCCGCGCTAGAGCGGCCGGCGAACGTCCGCCTGAAGGCGGACGCTACGCACAATCGACAAGCTCTTTAGACCGCCGGGTTGTTTGGAGTCTGACCGACGCCGGCGACGATCACACGCGGCCGGCGCACCGCCATGATGCCGATGATGAGCCCGATGATGGCGCCGATCGCGGCGCCAATCAGCTGGCCGCGGATCAGGCTTGTGGTCGCGTAGCGGATGACCTCCGGGATCTGCACGACCGCAGGAATGGCGGCGCCGCCCGTCAGGCCCCCCGGCGACGTGTACCAGGCGAGCGCGGGCGGGACCGCCACGGAGGCGACGATCACGCCCACCAGCGCGCCGACGAGAGTAAGAATCAGCGTCGTCTTCATTGAGCGCGTTACCGGTCGTGCGCGACTGACTGCCGACTGTCGACTGCCGACTCCCGACTGTTGTGCGCCGACTGCCGGCTGCCGGCCGGCTGATCAGGCACGAGCATCCGGATCCATCCGTCCTGGCGGGATGTCAGGAACAGCTCGCCGTCACGGCTCCGGCCGATGTGCAGGTCGGCGCGAGTGGCGGTCGCGCCATTGGCCGCCTCGACGAGCTCGTGGAACGTGACATAGGTGCGCCGTCCGCTGGCGTCGCGCGTGTAGAGCTGGACTTCCTCGACCGGCGCCACGGTCTGCGGAATCCCGTCGTCGGCCTTCTTCATCGCGGCCGTGTCGGCCACGAACACGCGTCCCCGGACGACGTCGCCGAAGACGAACTTGCCGCGGAGGGCGGCAATGCGCCCGTTGTACGCGAACCCGCCAGCCACCGCCTGGCCGTCGTTGTGGTCGTACATCGCGACCGGGTAGATGAACTCGTCCTTCCCTTTCCCGCTCAGGACGTCCGGCGGCAGGGCAAACAGCTGGTCGAGCGCGCCACCCGGCCGGAAGATGCCGTTTTCCCAGATGCCCTCGCGCTTCATCCAGCCGTAGTTCCCGCCCTCGTGGATGATGTTGATCTCCTCGATGTTGTTCATGCCGATGTCGGAGCCGAACATCGTGCCGTCGGTGAGATCCCACGAGAGCCGGTGGGTGTTCCGGAAGCCATAGGCGTAGATTTCGCCGAACGTCTTCGGGTCGCCGTCAGCTGCGAACTTGTTGATCGCCGGCACCGTGTAATCGCCGAAGCCTTTGGTCCCGCCGGACACCGACGGGCTGCGCGGATCGATCCGCAGCACGGCGCTGACCAGCGTGTCGAGCCGCTGCGTCTGCGTCGGGTTGTTGTTGTGGGGGGGGCCGCCATTGCTGAACCCCATGTCGCTGCCGCTCGTGTAGAGCAGCCCGTAGTCGGGCGAGCCCGGCCTGGCGGTCGGGTTGAACTCGACGTCGCCGAAGGGGTGCGTCAGCGTGCTGACGATCTGGCCGATACGAACGATTTCACGGTGAGTGCCTTCGAACGTGCTCGCCGCCGGGTTCGCCGCCCGCCACTCCGTGATGACGTTGTGGAAGGTGACGTCCGCCTGGGTGAAGCCCGGCGGGATGAAGTTCGGCGTCGCGGGATTGCCCTTGGCCACCTCGGACGTCACGGTGTAGAACAGGCCGTTGGTCGCGAACTCCGGATGGAACGTGAACCCGATGAAGCCGCTTTCGAGGCGGTTGTAGTTCGCCAACGGGAACGCGGCGCCGATGTTCGCGTAGACCACCGGCGGATTGCTGCCGTTGAGCAAGTACAGAAAGCCGCGCGAGTCGTTCGCGAACCGCCGGCCGTCCGGCAGGTCGCGCACGAAGCTGACCCGCGCCCAGCCGGCTGGCACCACGTCCTGGTCGGCCGGCCGCAGCCGGCGTGTTTCGGGGAGGCGCACGACGTCCTTGATCTCGACGCTCAATCCCCGCTTGATGACGGGATTGGGGATGGGGTTGGTGATCTGGGCGTGCATGGCGGCCGCCGCCAGGAGCGCGATGCCGGGGACCAACATGAGCTTGAGCGGTGTGCGCACAGACCCTCCTCAGCCGCCGATTATCGCTGATTTCGCCGCCCTTCCGTTAGAACGCCGCGTGCGTTCTCCCCGTTCTGCTATCATCGCGCCAGGCGGCCGGGAGTTGAGATGATCGCCGCGAAACTCATCGAGCTTATCGAGATCCACGCCGATCGTCTGACGGCCGACGTGACACGGGATCTCGTCACCAACGAGCGAACACGCGGGTTCCGAGCCGTCCGTCCGCAGGACCTCGAGCAGCGCATCTTTCAGATCTTTCATCACCTCGGCAACTGGATCGGCGAGCCCAGGTCGCGGAGCGTGCAGGCGGAGTTCGGCGAGTGGGGCCGCCGCCGGTTCGATCAGGGCATCCCGCTGAGCGAGATCGTCTACGCGGTCATCGTCCTGAAACAGCACATGGCCCGCTACATCCTCGACAACGGCCTCGTCGACGCCTCGTTCCCGCGCATCGACAGCGACTACGTGCTGCCGATGCACCTGAACAGCCTGCAGGAGTTGAACACCCAGGTCGGGCAGTTCTTCGACGAGGCGTTGTACCACCTCGCGTGCGGATATGAGGACGAAGCGAAGCGTCTCGAGCGGCAGCACCGGTAGGTCACCTGCCTCGATTCCCGGAGTTGGCGTGTAGTTATTGCGCCCGCGGTTTCTCGTCAGCGAATTCGCCGGGCACGAAGGCCAGCCACCACCATGGCGGAGCCCGGCTGTCGGGACGGAATGCCGCTTGCAGCGATTCCGAACCGCGTTCTGATCTGGAGGTTCGACATGACATCCGCACGCGCTTCGATAGCAGAGCTTCTCGGCTCGGGTATGACGCTCACGGCCAGCGAAGCCGTCGCCATCGCGCGGGCCGCGCTCGCGTTTGATCCGGCGCGCGCCGCAGGTTCCAACGCGCCATCGGGACTGCCGCTGTCCGATACGCTTTTCGTCGAACCCGACGGCAGCATCGTCGGCCTCCATGCCGCGCCGCCGACCATAACCGAGGTCGCGTCGCTCCTCCGCGGCCTGTTGCCTGACGGCAGCCCCGGCGTCCCGGGCGGGCTTCGCTACGCGATCGCCCGCGCGCTTGGCGAGGTGGACGCTCCGCCGTTTACCTCCCCGGAAGATTTTTCCATCGTCCTGTCGCGTTTCCAGACGGTCGCCGGGCCTTCCGTCGCCAACGGGCAGCTCGGGCGCGCCGAGGCCGGCGAGAGTATGAAGGCGCGCGAGCGCGTCGAACGGCGGCGCCCCAACGGTGCTACCGTCACCAATCTCCGGCGTGCCCTGCGCGAAGCCGACTCAGCACTCTACGAACGGCAGCGCGCGGCCGACCCACCGGTCGTGGCGCGGTCCCGTGCGCACAAGGCGATGGCGATCGCCTCGGCCATCGCGGCGGCGATCCTGCTGTTTATCGCGGGCGCGGCCACGCGCGATCAATTCGCGACGTCGGCGCCGGCCGCAACGGAGCCGGCGCCCACGGTTCAGGCTGGCGGCGACATCGTGCTCGAAGCGCCCCCGGCCAAACCGGCGGTCAAGGCCGTCGGGCGGACGCAGAAGCCAGTGGTCAGGGCCGCGCGCAGCGTGCAGGCGCCCGCAAAAAGCACAAAGAACCGCGGGCTGTTCAACCGCCTTCACCTGCAGTGGCTCAAGAAGGCCTTTTCATAGCGCGTCCGTCAGGAACCCACGTCTGCTACATTGTCGGGGCATGAAGCGCCTGCTCGCCCCGGCCCTGGCCATCGCCGCCCTCACCTCTCTTCACGCCCAATCACCCGGCGAGCGCGCCGTCGACTGGAACCGGCTGCGTCCCGAGATCCTCGAGCGATACCGCGACCTGGTGAAGCTCGACACCACGGCCGGCAGCGAGACACTGGCCGTCGACTACCTGAAGAAGGTGCTCGAGGGCGAAGGTATTCCGACCAGGACCTTCGCCCTCGATCCCAAACGCGCAAACCTGGTGGCGCGGCTCAAGGGCAACGGCAGCAAGCGCCCGCTGCTGATCCTCGCGCACACCGACGTCGTCGGCGTGCAGCGGGAGAAATGGCCGGTGGATCCGTTCGGCGCCGTGATGAAGGACGGCTACATCTGGGGACGCGGCAGCAAAGACGACAAGCCGGTGCTGGCGGCGAATCTCGTCACGATGCTGATGTTGAAGCGCCTGAACGTACCGCTCGATCGGGACGTCATCTTCCTCGCGGAGTCCGCCGAAGAGGCCGACACCACTGGCGTCGGGATCAACTTCATGGTGCGCGAGCACTTCCCCGAGATCGACGCGGAGTTCGCGATGACCGAGGGCGGCGGCGCCACCATCGAGGGCGGCAGCGTGAAGCAGGTCAATATCGGCACCGCCGAAAAGCTGCCGGCCCGCGTGCGGCTGGTGGCGACAGGAACGGCCGGCCACGGCTCCGCGCCGCGCCTCGACAACTCGTTGATTCACCTCGCCGCGGCGGTCGAGAAGGTAGGCCGCTGGGAAACGCCCATGCGGCTGAACGACACCACGCGGGCGTACTTCGAGAAGCTGGCGGCGGCCGGGCCGCCGGAACAGGCCGCGCGGTACAAGGCGCTCCTGAATCCCGCGAGCGCGGCCGGCGCGCAGCAGTACCTGCGGCAGCATTCACCCGCGGAGTACTCGATGCTCCGCACGTCCGTCGTCCCGACGATGCTGAAAGCTGGTGTCGGGCCGAACGTCATCCCGTCGGAAGCCGAAGCCACAATCGACGTGCGCGCGCTGCCGGACGAGGACCTCGACAGGTTCTTCGCGGAGATGGCGAAAGTGATCGCCGACCCGGCGGTGAAGGTGGTGCCGCTGCCGCGAATCCGTCCCGCATCGCCGGCGTCGAGAATCGACACCGAGATGTATCGCGCGATGGAGCAGGCGGCGAAGAGCGTCTATCCGGGAGCGATGGTGCTGCCGTCGATGTCCACCGGGGCGAGCGACCAGGCGCAGCTGCGCGCGAAAGGGATCCAGTCCTACGGCGTCGGCCCGGCGTCAACCGAATCGGACGCAACCGACTACCCGGCGCACGGTGACGTCGAACGCCTGGCCGAGTCCTCGCTCTATCCGTTCGTGCAGTACGTGTGGAATGTCGTGACGGCCGTCGCGGCGCGAAAGTAGCAGGCCAGGTGTAGTGCAGGCCTTCCGGCCTGCCCGACGACGGCAGGGCTGAAGCCCTGCACCACACCTGATCGAACCTAGTCGAACGTGCCGCCCCACTTCCAACCGTCCGACGGCCGGGTGATGGTGCGCATCCGCAGGCGATGGTCCTCGGGGTTGCGGCCCGGGTTGCCCGTGATGATGACGTGGTCGCCGGGTTTCAGCGTTTCACGCGTCACGCCCTGGCGGTTCAGCTGGAGACCAGCGCCCCACTCCACGGCGTATCGCACGACGTTGCCCGTCGCGTCCTTGCCCTCGACGTGCACGAACGAATGCGGGTTGCGGAAGAGGAACTGCACCAGTTCGCCCTCGACCGTCTCGGTCTTGTCCTCGAAATACGTCGCCGCGAACGAATGGTGCGCGTACGCGGGCGCGACCGAATACGCCAGCGCCGCCACGAATGCGCCGGCCGTGAGCCCCATCAACACTGTGCGCTTCATCCATCTCCTCCAGTCTTGTTGGATGTAGTGCAGGCCGTCAGGCCTGCCGGACACGGCGGGGCTGAAGCCCGCACTACTCCTGATTACGTAAACCCGCTCTCACTTCGCCCCGCACGCCCTTGGGTTCCACCCGGTCGCGTCCCGTTGTTTCTTGAACTCGTACGTCTTGATGTACGCGGGCTGAAAGTACGTCGGATCGTCGAGCATCGTCGTCACGGCCAGGTATTCCTGCCCGCCCCTGTCCACGAGGTGGACGAAGTACTCGGTGAGCGTCGTGTTCGGGCCGTACGGCACGCCGTTCCGGCGGACGTATCCGGGGCGCAGGTGATTGGTGACGACGCGCAGCTGGCCGACGCGCGGCGCGCCGCCCCGGGCCGGGGCCGGGCCCCTGCCCGCCCCAGGAAAATCCCACCGGGCGACGGAATACCCCTGCCACGTCGGCTCGGCGGCCGGCGGATGAGCGGCCGCGAGATTCGGCGTGCTCTCGAAAAAGAACCGGCGGGTCTGCGTGCCGGCGTCGATGTCCATCTTGAGCGTGTGGTCGTCGTCCCACGTGACGTGCAGCCGGACCGGGAGGCGCATGATGCCGCCCGCGCCGTATACCTTGCATTGCTCGCCGGCGGCGACGTCCTTCGCCGGGTCCCACAGGCCGGCGACGCGGCGCGCCTCGGCGGTGACCGGCAGGTAGTCGACGTTGCCCTTGGGCGGCGTCAGCATCCGGTAGCGCCAGTCGTCGGTGACGAGGGAGACCCAGTAACCGGTGATGTCGTACGGCGCGGCCACGCGGGCGACGGGCGGCGGCTGTGCCGGCGGGGCCTGGCCGCGTCCCTGCGCGAGCAGCTGAAGACCGAGCGAAGCGACGGCGAGCGTGACGGCAATGGCGAGTCGGCGCACAGCGGAATCCTCGTTACGATTTGGCATCGAGGCTGCGGAAGATCGCCTCGATGAACATGTCCGGCGTGTACGACGTGCTCCGCCCGAATCGGCCGTCGTAGTCCCTGGTGAGCTTCGCCGCCTTGATCTGCGGCAGCGTCATGCCCTTCTTCACGGCGGCGCGCACGCGGTCGCGCATGATCGTCACCATGTCGCGGTAGTAGGCGGCGTCGGCCGAATCGATGAGGCGCCCGTGGCCCGGCACGATGATCGTGCCGCCTTCCATCATGTGCTCGACCACGGCCATCTCGAGGATCCAGTTCAGCGCGCTCACCACGCCCTGGATCGTGCCGCCCTTGTCGATGTCGATGACGGGATAGCCGTTCATGTTGATGATGTCGCCGACCGCGAGCACTTCGGACTCGCGGAACTGGACGATCGTGTCGCCGTCGGTGTGCGCGGCCGGCATGTGCCACAGCACCACGCCTTCGCCGTTGAAGAAGTTCAGCTTGAAGCTCGAGCCCTCGTAGGCTTCGCTCGGCATCGCCGCCGACGGGACCGACGATCCCTTCGGCAGGTGCGACGTTGCCTTCTCGTGCGCCATGATCCAGGCGTCCTGCGCCGCGAGGCCGATGTGGCTGCGTCCCGCGGCCGCGAGCACCGCGTTGCCGCCCATGTGCTCGGAGTCGAAGCTCGTGTTGACGATGCCGACAATCGGCTTGGGCGCCGGCGGGCCTGATGTCGTCGGGAGGAACGTCGAGCTGTTCCACCACGAACAGCCTTCCACGAGGCCGACGCACGACTTCTGGGGCATCCGCATCGCGGTCACCTGCCGCGACAGGTTCTGGACGGCCGCAAGCAGCTTCTCGGTCATCGCGGCGCCGGCCGTGTCGACGAGCATGATGCCGTCCTTGCCGATCGACGCCACGACGTTGCTGCCGCCGGCCGTGAGCAGCCAGATGTTGCCCTTGATCGGCAGGATCCGCACGTCGTTGTTTCCAGGGTTTCCAGGGTTCGCCGGCGCCGGCTGCTGGGCGCGCGGGGACGTCTGCAAGGACAGCGCGGCCACGACGACGAGAACGAGCACGAACGGAGCGCGAGTCAGTCTCATCCCAACCTCAAACCTGAATTAGCGGCCGATGTTCGCGCTGCGATCGCCGGCCGTCCACGTGCTGTCCTTGAGCGTCTGCTCGTACTCGGGGTAGATCGTCTCGACGCCGCCGGTGGGCCTGCCGTCGGCGACGCCGTACCGCGCGCGGATGTCCTTCAGGAACGGGTTCTCGCCGGGCTGGAAGTGCGGGACTTTGCCTTTCTCGAGCCCCTCGTACACCGACGTGCACGGGTGCGGCGGCACCAGCGAGTTGACCGTCAGCCGGTACTCCGAGCTGCGAATCAGCGGCTCGGCGAGGTACGTCGGGTCGTGGATGATGTTCACCCACGTCAGGATGTCGCCGCGGCGAATCCACCACGTCGTGACGGTCGCTTCGTCGGTGGCCATCGCGCCGTCACGCCGGATGTAGTCCTCCTTGAGGTGCGACGTTTCGATCCGCAGCATGTCGCCTTCCCACTGCGCCGTGGAGAACCCGCCCCACGAGTGCGCCGCTTCGGCGGGCGGATGCTCGCGGCCGTCGAGAAACACCGGCATGTTCGTGGACTGGTGCCACTCCGGCTGGTAGGCCACGATCTCGCGCGAGTACGTATCGATTTCCTTGCTGATGCGCAGCTGCGTGGGACCGCGATAGATGTAAGCCCAGCCGTGCGGGCGGCACTGGTACTCGGGCAGCGACAGGAGCGACGCGTCCCAGGTTTCGGCGCGCGCGAGGCCGTCCGCGTTGAGCGGCAGGCCGAAGAAGTCGCCGACCCAGGGATTTTCGGTGTTGTCCTGGGAACGGACGACGGTCCACTCGCCGGAGAAGTCGGTGGTGATGTTCTGGGCGACCCCCGTCACGGCGGCGAAGGCCGCGACGAGTGCCGTCGCGAGAAAAACAACGAGTCGGCGTTGCGTTCTGAGCATCGGATA
>Ga0268266_10004625_pt1 | contig 13124 bp, 12 predicted proteins | sample KBSS13metaG_FD_190356 | JGI IMG/M metagenome (GOLD analysis project Ga0268266, IMG submission 190356) | Switchgrass rhizosphere microbial communities from Kellogg Biological Station, Michigan, USA - KBS S1-3 metaG (SPAdes) (version 2) | ecosystem: Host-associated > Plants > Roots > Rhizosphere...
GGTGATCGGAGCAGCGATACAGTATCCGACGAGCAGCAGCCACAGTAGGCCGGCATCGCGCGCCGTCCGGTAGCTGTCGATCACGAAGGCCGGGACTGCCTGCCCCGTCAGATATGTCAGCAGATCCCACGCCAGCAGAAACGCCAGGCTGATGGCGAGGCCGCGCAGAAGTTCGGCGCGGCTCGGCAGCTTCAGGGCGAGGTACTCGGCAAAGCGCCTTCGCGCAATCCGGATCGTGACCCACAGCACGGCCAGCACGAGCGGACACGCGAGGATCGCGCCCGCCGCCGTCGTCGGCCCGTCCTTGGCCAATTCCTCCAATTTAGACTGACTTATCGAGGGATCACCACTCTGGACAACCAGCGCGATGATCACGATCACATGGGCGATATTCATCGCCGCATAGGCGATCAAGACGGCAATCGTCGAACCCAGGAAATACCACGTCCGGGGCGGACGCTGCACAACCGGCAAAGGGGGTGGCGTGGTGATCTCGGTTGACGACATGAGAACTCCTTCAAAGCCATCGATGCCTTCGCGAAAGATACGCGCGGCGACTTCCAAGTCATGAGTTATAGATCGCCCAGTCTATAGCTCACAAAACAGGGCTTCTATGAGCTATAGACAATCCTGTGATAGCTCGCCCCTTGAGCGCATGGCTTCTTTACGGACGCTGGGTACGACACGGCGTCGTCCCGGCGAACGCCGGGACCCATACGCCGTGGCGGTTGCTGGCTGAAGAAGGTATCTGACACCTGCGCGAAATCGCGGAGCCGCGGCGTATGGGTCCCGGCTCAAGGCCGGGACGACGGGTGCGGCCGCGGCTGTTCGCTCTTCCGTCGCTCACGCTTGCTGATTTGAGAATTCCAGGAGGCCACACTCCCTAGCTCGTCCACAGCCCCGCCAGCCAGAATGTCTGGATCGTCGCCGCCAGGTTGTTGATGCCGTGCAGGGCGATCGTCAGCCCGGTCGAGTTGGTGCGGTAGCGCAGATAGCCGAGCAGCAGGCCGATGGTGAACACCTCGCAGAAGAAGAACCAGTCGTATTGCAGGTGCAGCGCGGTCCAGGCCAGCGACGAGAGGAAGATCGCGCCGGCGACGCCGAGTTTCGATTCCGACCAGCCGCGGTAGAGGAAGCCGCGCGCAAAAATCTCTTCCCACATCGGCGCGGCGAAGCAGAATGCGAGCACCAGAAGCCACAGCGCGCCGTCGGCCTGGGCCGACTTCAGCACCTCGCCCATGAAGCCCGATGTCACCTCGCGTCCAACCGCCCGCGCCACCAGATCCCAGCCGCCGACCAGGATGACCAGCGCCGCAAGTCCCGCAAAGAAGTTGCGCCATGAGGTCCAGCGCAGCGCGAGATAATCGGTGAACGACATCCGCGTAGGCCGGATCGCGACCCATGTTGCCAGCAGCACGGCGGGCAATCCCAGGATGACCGAGAGCGAGATCGTGAGCCCGCCGCCGACGACCCGGATCGCTTCGGCGACGTCGAACGACCAGCCGTTCCGGAATACGAAGTAGATGATGATCGCGAGCTGGCCGAGGAACATCGCGACGAAGATGAACAGCCCCCAGAACGTCGTGCCCCAGAATTTCCAGACCCGCGGCGGCTGGTCGGGAAGCGCGGGGGGAACGGCGACGGCGCTATCGGCGGTAACGGAATCCATCAGGTAGCTTTCTCGTTGTCGTCATCCGCGTCTGCGCACAGAGACAAGACGTGGATGGCCGGGTCAGGCCCGGCCATGACGGATAGTTTTATTCACGGCTGCGGCCGGCCCGACGGGATCAGGTGCGGAACCGTGAATCACTTCCGCGGCGTGATCGGGAAATCATAGGCCTGACCGCCCGCGCCCGGCAGCGAAAAGTGCCACCACTCTTTCGAATAGTTTACAAATCCTCGCCGGGCCATCACCTGCACCAGCCTCTCGCGCCACTTGCGCTGGGCCGCGGTGATGGATTTTGCTGCCGTGTGCGATTTGACGTCGGCGCAGTCGTAACCGGTGCCCATATCGACGCTGCCGTCGGGCGCGCGAAGGTTAACATCGGCCGTACAGTCGCCATAGTTTTTGGCCGGATCGAAGGTGGCGGAATTGTCGGCCTTCAGATCGACCAGAGAGAGATCGAGCGCCGCACCGGTGGAGTGGCCCGAATGGGTGGCGATGTAGCCGAGGCGGAACAGGTCGGCCTTGGGAAACGCCGGATTGTAGCGCTTACCGGCCACCGTCTCTTTGCCGTCTCGCGACCACGCCACCGTGTCCGCCACCGCCCGCGTCGGCCGGTAGCAATCGAACATCTTTAGCGACAGGTTCTGCAGCGCGAGCTCTTCCTGCACGCTCTTCAAGAGCGCGCCGACTTCGCGCTTCACCACGCATTCGGCGGCCTCATAGCCCCGCAAGGGACGGCCGACGTAGTTGTTCGAGCCGGCGTAGCGGATGTCCTGGATGATGGTCGGATCGACATCGCGCAGATAGACGAAACCGGCCGGCAGCTTTTGGGCTTGAGCGGAGGCAGGCACGCAGCACGCCGCGAAGGTCGCGGCCAAGCCGATCCATGTTGCGATACGCGACAGACCTTTTCCGATCACTGCGCTGGCTCCGAATTGACCACCAGCTTCGTCATTGCGGTGTCGGTGTATTTGTTGCTGCCCCAGACGTCGTCGATGATGAACTTGACCCAATAGGCTTTGACCGGCTGTGGAAGCGTCAGCGTTTCCGACCCTATTCGATCCTGCAAGGTCAGGGTGTGGCTCTCGCCTTGCGAGAACATGGCGCGTAGATGCCGCACGCGATTGTTCTTTCCAAAGATGTCTTCGCTCTTCTGATAGCCGTTGCGCGCGAGGATCGAACGCACGGTGCGCAACCCCTCGAATTCGACCGTGATCCATTCGCCCACGCCGTTGCCTTGCCGGCCCTCCACCCATGCGCTGCTGGCCGGACCCGAGAATAGGTTTTCCGGGCCGTAGGAATTGCCGAACTGCGGCTTCAGCACCGAACTGACGCAATAGGTCTCGCGGCCGTTGCGCGCGCAGCTTTCGCCGGGCGCAGACGGACGCTGCGGTCGCAACGCTGTTCGCTCGGTGGCCGTGGGAGCCGGTGGCGGCTGCACCGGCATGGCGGCCAGTTCAGGCGGCCGGGTGGCGGTCGATGAACCCGCCAGATAGATGCGGCCGCCGAGGGTTTGATCGTAATAGGCCGGGGTCTGTTCGTGCGGCGCGGGCTGGCCGCGTTCGTCGGTCGCCTTCAACGCCAGTTCGGCGACCCGCTCGCGCACTTCGACGGCGAGGTCGCCCAGATGCAGTTCGGGCCGCTTGAGTTGTTCGGCGAAAATGCGGGTGAACACCGAATTGTGGGCGCTATCGTTGCCGCTGAGCCGATCCAGCGCGGTCTGGCCGATGCCGGCTGAATACAGCGTGAAGATGCCGCGCGCGGGCTTGGCATCGGCGAGACCGCGCGTGTTGCCGATCGAGCGGCCCCCGGCGCGCGGGAATGGATTGTCGCGGCAGGCATCGATCACCAGGAGCGCGACGCGAACCGAGCGCGCCTGCAGTTCCGCGATCAGATCGGGCTCGGCCAGCGAGGCGCCGCGCACGCGCGCTTCCGCGCCTTCGGTAACGGCCGGCACATCGCTCGGGATCAGATAGTTGACGCCGCCGATCGCGACGCCGTGTCCGGCAAAGAACAGCGCCGCGGTGTCGCCCGGCTGCAGCCGCGCGGTGAATTCAGCGAGCTTGTCGATCATCGCCTGACGGCCGAGATTGGTGCCGACGATGACCTCGAAACCGAGCGACCGTAATGTTCCCGCGATTGTGGTGGCGTCGTTGGCGGCCTTTTTGAGCTGCCGGTCGGCAGGCAGATTGGCATAGAGGTCGTTGCCGATCGAAAGCGCGAGGCGCCGCTCGGCGAGGGCTGGCGTCGCCGAAAGCCAGGTCATGGCAACCAGCGCCGCGAACGACGCGATCCGGAAAAATTGAATGAAATACCGCACGTTTTCAAAGGCTCGATGCACCGTCCCCCACCCTAGCCGATCCGCCTCCCGGAGCCTACCGCCCGGCCATTTACCCTGCCGCCGAACCCCTAGTGGATAAGTCTCCACGGGGGATTTGAGGCTTGCCCTGCCCGGCGTCTCTCCCTATAGCTCTGGCTTTAATGACCCCTGCATCGAAATCGACTTTTGTCCTCGGGCACCGGCATCTGCTGGGAATCGAGGGACTTTCCGCTGCCGATATTACCGGCCTGCTCGACCTTTCCGAGGAATATGTCGAGCTCAACCGCCAGGTGGACAAGAAGCGCACCAGCTTGCGCGGCCGCACCCAGGTGAACCTGTTTTTCGAGGCCTCGACGCGGACCCAGTCCTCGTTCGAACTGGCGGGAAAACGGTTAGGGGCCGACGTCATGAACATGTCGGTGTCCTCGTCCTCGATCCGCAAGGGCGAGACGCTGATGGATACCGCCGTCACGCTCAACGCCATGCATCCGGACATCCTGGTCGTGCGGCACCACGCATCCGGCGCGGTGGAACTGCTGGCGCGCAAGGTTGACGGTTCCGTGATCAATGCCGGCGACGGCGCCCATGAACACCCGACCCAGGCGCTGCTGGATGCGCTGACCATCCGCCGCAACAAGGGCCGGCTGGAAGGCCTCGTGATCGCGATCTGCGGCGACGTGATGCATTCGCGCGTGGCGCGCTCCAACATCCTGCTGCTCAACACCATGGGCGCCCGCGTCCGCGTGGTGGCGCCCTCTACGCTGTTGCCGCGCGGCATCGAGCGGATGGGCGTCGAGGTCGCGCGCGACATGCGCGAGGGCCTCAATGGCGCCGACATCGTGATGATGCTGCGGCTGCAGCGCGAGCGGATGAACGGTTCCTTCGTGCCGTCGTCCGGCGAGTATTTTCACTATTTCGGTCTCGACCAGAAGAAGCTCGCCTACGCCAAGCCCGACGCGCTGGTGATGCATCCAGGACCGATGAACCGCGGCGTCGAAATCGACTCGATCGTGGCGGATGGTGCGCAATCGCTGATCCGCGAACAGGTGGAAATGGGAGTGGCGGTGCGGATGGCGGTGCTCGAAGCACTCGCCCGCAACCTGCCGAACGCGTGACATCATGCTGACCGACCGCCGCCCGATCCTGCTTGCCAATGCCCGCGTCGTTGATCCCAGCAGGGACTTTGACGGCCCCGGCGACGTGCTGATTGCCGACGGCACCATCCGCGATAGCAGGCGCGGCATCGGCGCCGCCGGCGTGCCTGAAGGCACCGACATCATCAATTGCGCCGGCAAGATCGTCGCCCCCGGGCTGATCGACATGCGCGCCTTTGTCGGCGAGCCCGGCGCCAGCCACCGCGAAACCTTTGCTTCCGCCAGCCTGGCCGCGGCCGCCGGCGGCATCACCACCATCATCTGCCAGCCGGATACATCGCCCGTCATCGACAATTCGGCCACGGTGGATTTCGTGCTGCGCCGCGCCCGCGACACCGCGATCGTCAATATCAACCCGATGGCCGCGCTGACCAAGGGCATGCGCGGTGAGGAGATGACCGAAATCGGCCTGCTGAAGGCCGCAGGCGCCGTCGCCTTCACCGATGGCGATCGAAGCGTGACCAATGCGCAGGTGATGCGCCGGGCCCTCACCTACGCCCGCGATTTCGACGCGCTGATCGTGCACCACACCGAGGACCCGGATCTCGTCGGCGAAGGCGTGATGAACGAGGGCGAATTCGCCGCCCGCCTCGGCCTGTTCGGCATTCCCAACGCCGCCGAGTGCATCATCCTCGAACGCGACATGCGCCTCGTCGCGCTGACCGGCGGGCGCTATCACGCAGCTTCGCTGTCCTCGCTGGAGTCGCTGGAAATCCTCAAGCGCGCGCGCGATGCCGGGCTCGATGTCAGCGCGTCGGTCTCGATCAACCATGTCACGCTGAACGAAAACGACATCGGCCCCTATCGGACTTTTCTGAAGCTGTCGCCGCCGCTGCGCACCGAGGAGGATCGGCTCGCGCTGGTCGCCGCCGTCGCCTCCGGCCTGATCGACGTCGTGATGTCCGATCACAATCCGCAGGACGTCGAGGTGAAGCGGCTGCCGTTCGCCGAAGCGGCCTCCGGCGCGGTCGGGCTGCAGACCATGCTGCCGGCGGCGCTGCGGCTGATTCACAATGGCGAGATGGACTTCAAGACGCTGATCCGGGCGATGTCAACCCGACCGGCGGAACTGCTCGGCCTGCCCGGCGGTTCGCTGCGCGCGGGTTCCCCGGCCGATGTCGTCGTGATCGACCCCGATACGCCCTGGGTGCTCGATCCGGCCGACCTCAAATCGCAGTGCAAGAACACGCCGTTCGACGAAGCCCGCTTCTCGGGGCGCGTGGTGCGTACTATCGTCGGCGGACGGACGGTCTATGAACACGTCTGATTCTTCCCGCGGTGGGAGTTACCGCCATGTCTGACGCCTTCCTCATCGTCGCCTTCCTGCTCGGCTATCTCCTCGGCTCGATCCCGTTCGGCGTGGTGCTGACAAAGCTCGGCGGCACGCAGGATCTGCGCTCGATCGGCAGCGGCAATATCGGCGCCACCAACGTGCTGCGTACGGGCCGCAAGGGGTTGGCCGCGGCGACGCTGCTCGGCGACATGCTCAAGGGCGCGGTGGCTGTCATGATCGCCGGCTACTACGGCGGCGCCAATGCGGCGATGCTGGCCGCGCTCGGCGCGTTCCTCGGCCATCTGTTTCCGGTCTGGCTGAAATTCAACGGCGGCAAGGGCGTCGCCACCTATATCGGCGTGCTGATCGGCCTGTTCTGGCCGGCGGCGTTGATGTTCTGCCTGATCTGGCTCGCCACCGCCGTCACCACGCGCTACTCGTCGCTGTCGGCGCTGGTCGCCGCCTTCGTCACGCCGCTGTTCCTGTGGTGGTTCGGCCACCCCGCGCTGGCCTCGCTGTTCGTCGTGCTGACGCTGCTGCTGTTCTGGAAGCACAGCGAGAACATCAAGCGGCTGCAGTCGGGGACTGAAGGGCGGATCGGGGCGTAACGAACACTGCCTTAGCTCGGATCAGCGCAGCTTGTCCGTCATTCCGGGGCTCGCGAAGCGACAACCCGGAATCCAACGTACGACGCGTGATGTGGTTAGTTGGATTCCGGGCCTGCGCCCGAGTGGGCGCATCCCGGAATGACGGACAAGCTTCGCTTGTCCAGGCTACGGATTCATCGCCCGGCCAACGCCTTCTCCACAAACCGCGCTGCCGCCAGCGCCTGCGCATCGGCGCCATAGCGAGCAATCACGGTGACACCGACCGGCAGATTGCCTTCTGCGACAAGCGTCTGAACGTTCACGCAGGGCACGCCCATCAGCGTCCAGAGCCGGTTATAGCGGGGGTCGCCGGTCGATTCCAATCCCTTGGGCGCGCCGCCCGGGGCCGACAGGGTCAGGATCACATCGACATCGTCGAACAGTTTGGCGAGCGCCTGCCGCGCGCGGCTCGTGACGTCCATGGCCGCATCGTACTCGGCCGCTGTCCCGGCCTTGCTTTCGTCGAGGCGGCCGCGAAGGTTCGGCGCCAGCGTGTCGTAGTTTTCGCGGTACTCCCAGGCGAGCGCCTGATGCGCTTCGAATTCCTGGACCACCGGATGGATGCGCCACGCCTCCGCGATGATTTCAGGTACGGCCAGCGTGCGCACGGAAGCGCCGGCGCGCTCGGCGGCCTTCGCTGCGGTCTGCAATGCTTCTGCGCCCGAGGCTTCCGGCGCGTCGGCAAAATCCTGGGTCACGATTCCGATGCGGGGCGTCGGCAGGCTCGACGGCAGCAGCAATCCGGGCCGGCCGGTCACCGCGGCAAGGCCGCGCGCCAAATCGTCGACGCCTGATGCGAACAGGCCGACGGTATCGAGCGTCCAGGAATAACATTTGACGCCGACGGTCGGCAGCAGGCGATAGGACGGCTTGATCGCGGCGGTGCCGCAGAACGAGGCCGGTCGGATCACCGAGCCACCCGTCTGCGTGCCCAGCGCCAGCGAGATCATGCCCGCGCCGACCGCTGCCGCCGAGCCCGAGGACGAGCCGCCGGGCGTGTGGCCGTGATTGTGCGGATTGAGCGTCGGCGTCGGATCTGACGACGCGAATGCCGTGGTCGTGGTCTTGCCCAAAATGGTCGCACCCGCCTGCTTCAGCAGCATCACCACAGCCGCATCGCCGCGCGAGCGATAACCCTTGTAGATCGGAGAGCCCATCTCGGTCGGAAAATCCGAGGTGTCCATGATGTCCTTGATGCCGACCGCGATGCCGCGCAGCGGCCCGGCGCTTTGCGCGCGGGCGTTTGAATTGTGGCAGACAAAAGCACCGATCGACGGTTCCTGCGCGCGCGTGGCTTCGAGGGACTGCGCGATGGCAGCGTCGGCGGAGAGGTCGCCGGCGTCGATGCGGCGCTGGAGGTCGGCAAGCGAGATCATGAAGGCATTCCTGTGATTGCGGGCGCAGGTTACGGAGTGCTCTCGCACCGAGCAAGCATGGTGCCAATCACAATCATAACGTTGTTGATCGCAATCTCAGGTTGGGCAAAGCTGTGCCTGCATGCATGACCGCACACACCTGACGACCGACATCACCGAGGCCGACCGGATCGACCGGCTGCGGCTGATCCGCAGCGACAATGTCGGGCCGCGCACCTTCAACGCGCTGATCGCCCATTTCGGCAGCCCACGCGAAGCGCTGGAACATTTGCCTGAGCTCGCGCGGCGTGGCGGCGCTTCGCGCTCGGGACGGATCTGCAGCGAGCAACAGGCGCTGGCCGAGATCGCCGCGAGCGAAAGGATGGGCGTCGCGCTGGTCGCGCCCGGCGAAGCCGCCTATCCGCCGCGGCTCGCGACGCTTGAGGATGCGCCACCGCTGCTCGGCATCCGCGGCGTTCGGGAGGTGATGCTCCGGCCGATGATCGCGATCGTCGGCTCGCGCAATGCTTCCGGCGCCGGGCTGAAATTCGCCGGGCAATTGGCGCGCGATCTCGGCGACGCCGGCTTTGCCGTCATCTCCGGGCTGGCGCGCGGCATCGATCAGGCCGCGCATCGCGCGACGGTCGGGAGCGGCACGGTGGCGGTGCTGGCCGGCGGCCACGACAAGATCTATCCGCCGGAGCATGGCGATCTGCTCGCTGCCCTGCTCGAGCACGGCGGCGCGATTTCCGAAATGCCGCTCGGCCATACCCCGCGCGCCCATGATTTTCCACGACGCAACCGCCTGATATCAGGCGCGTCGCTCGGCGTCGTCGTGATCGAGGCCGCGCACCGTTCGGGCTCGCTGATCACCGCGCGGATGGCCGCCGAACAGGGCCGCGAGGTGTTTGCGGTGCCGGGCTCGCCGCTCGACCCGCGCGCCGCCGGCACCAACGATCTGATCAAGCAGGGCGCGGCGCTGGTCACCGACGCCAGCGACGTCATCAACGCCATCCAGCCGATCCTGGCGCGGCCGGTCGTGCTCGACGCGCGTGAAGAGGATGACGATCCGCTCGACTTCGAAATCGAACCCACCGTGCGCGACCGCGTCGTCGCGCTGCTCGGGCCAAGCCCGGTCAGCCTCGACGACCTGATCCGGATGTCGGGGCTGTCGCCTGCCCTCGTCCGCACCGTGCTGCTCGAACTCGAACTGGCCGGACGGCTGGAGCGCCACGGCGGCGGGCTGGTGACGCTGCTCTAAGGTTTCTCATTCCGCGCGTCGAAGCTGGTCCGCGCACCTTCGATCGCCGGCAGATGATCGAACGCCCATTGGCCGAGCGCCTTGACCGGCTGCGCCAGCCCGCGGCCGAGATCGGTCAGTTCGTAGTCGACGCGCGGCGGGATCGTCGGAAAGATCGTGCGTGTCACGAGGCCGTCGCGCTCCAGGCCGCGCAGGGTGAGCGTCAGCATCCGCTGCGAGATGCCGCCGATCTTGCGCTTCAGCTCGTTGAAGCGCATCGGCCCGTCGATCAGCATCATGATGACGAGCACGCTCCATTTATCGCCGACGCGGGCCAGTACCGATGCCACCGCCCGGCAACTGCCCTCGGCATGCGGGCCGGGAGGCATGGCAGGCACCTTTTTGTGCTCGGGTCTCATCGATGTGCTCTCGTATGAAAAATGTGCGTTCTTGCGGGGTTTTGCCACGGTCACTCATATAGCGCCAGTTACAAACCTATACCAAAGGGTGACATCCCATGAAACTTCTGCACATCGACTCCAGCGTCCTCGGCTCCCACTCCGTCAGCCGCCAGGTTTCCGCCGCCATCGTCGACCGGCTGCGCCAATCGACGCCCGGCCTCGACGTCAGCTATCGCGACTTGACGCAGACGCCGCTGGCGCATCTCACGGGTTCGCATCTCGCCGCCGCCCAGGGCGCCGCCGCGGATGCAACGCTGCGCGACGACATCGCCGCCGGCCAGTCCGTGCTGGAGGAGTTTCTGGCCGCCGACATCATCGTGATCGGCGCGCCCATGTACAATTTTACGATCCCGAGCCAGCTCAAGGCCTGGATCGACCGCATTCTTGTCGCGGGCAAGACGTTCAAATATTCGGCACAGGGCGTCGAAGGCCTGGCCGGCAACAAGCGCGTCATCGTCGCGATCTCGCGCGGCGGATTCTACGGCGCGGGCACGCCGAGCGCCGTCGGCGAGCATCTCGAAACCTATCTGCGCTGGGTGTTCGGCTTCATCGGCATCAGGAATCCGGAATTCATTGCCGCCGACGGCATCCAGGTCGGCCCGGAGCATCGCGAAAAGGCGGTGGCTGGTGCGCTGAAGGCGGCGGGCGACCTGAACGCCGCGTAAGCTTTTGCAACACAAGCGGCTGTCGTCAGCGTGACGGCAGCCGCTTGGTCAGAACACACCGTTCATGCGCAGCAGCACGATCACCAGGGAGAACAGCAGACCGACACCGGAGAACAGCGCGATGGACGTGAATTGAGCGGTATCCGAATCTCGCGACGTGGACGTAGAGATGCCCGCGGTTTTCGGCATGACGGCGCTCCGGCTCGCTGTTAGCAAAACTCCTGTGCTCAAAATGTCCGTTAGCCGCGGTCCAGGTTCAAGGCGCGTTCTGGCTCAGCGCCAATCCGCCGCAGGTGCGGGAGCCGGCCGTCAACCCGCGGTTGGCAGCCGGCTCGATCATGGCGGCAAGCCGCCCTACCCTCGATAGATCGGTGCGCCGCTCGGCGAGGCCGTGGCGCCGCCGTCAACGAACAATTCCTGGCCCTGCACATGGGCGGCATCGTCTGAGGCGAGGAACAGCACCGTCTTCGAAATGTGTTCGGTTTCGCCGAGGCGGCCGAGCGGGGTCGACAGCGCGATGCGTTTTTCAAACGCCTTTTCGGCTTCGGGCGTTGCGACCGCCGCGCCCCAGATCGGGGTGCGGATGGCGCCGGGCGCCACCACGTTGACGCGGATGCCGCGCGGCGACAATTCCGACGCCATGATCCGCGCCATCGCCCGCACGCCCGCTTTCGCCGCGCCGTAAGCCGAGTAGCCGGGAATGCCGAGCACGGAAATCACCGAGCCGTTGAGGATGATCGAGGCGTTGTCGTTGAGATACGGCAGCGCCGACTGCACGGTGAAGAACACCCCGGTGAGATTGGTGCTGATGACTTTTTCGAAGGCCTCGACGGTCGAGGCGCCGAGCGGCGTGCCGCCGGCGATGCCGGCATTGGCGAACAGGATGTCGTATTTGCCGAACTTTTCGGCCCCCTTGCGGATTGCGGCTTCGGTCGCCGCGACGTCGGTCGCGTCGGCCACGAGCGCAAGCGCGTTCGGTCCGAGTTCTTTCGCGGCCGCCTCCAGCGTTTCCTTGTTGCGCCCGGTGATGACGACCCTGGCTCCCTCCGCCACGAAAACCTTTGCGGTCGCCAGACCGATGCCGCTGTTGCCGCCTGTGATCAACGCCGTCTTGTTCGCGAGTCTCATGTGCCGCCTCCGATAGTTGCATTATTAAACTAGGTTGCTTAGCTACGGCATCTGGTTTAATATTGCAACTACACAAGGCCGTGATCGGTCGGCGGACTGGATCGGAGATCGAAATGGTGAAACGGACGAGTTTTGAAGGCGACGCCTGCCCGATCGCGCGCTCGCTGGATGCGATCGGCGACTGGTGGTCGATGCTCATAATTCGCGAAGCGCTGTTCGGCACGCGCCGCTTCGGCGAATTTCAGAAGAGGCTCGGGCTCGCCAAGAACATCCTCACCGTGCGGCTGCGCGCGCTGGTCGATCAAGGCATTCTGAAAACCGCGCCCGCCTCCGACGGCAGCGCTTATCAGGAATATCTGCTGACGCCGAAGGGCCGCGGCGTCTTCCCGATCCTGGTGGCGCTGCGGCAGTGGAGCGAGGAATTCGACGAGCGGCCGGAAGAGATCGCCACGTTTCTGGTCGATAAGGAAAAGGGCAAGCCAGTACGCAAGCTCGAACTCCATGCGCAGGACGGGCGGCTATTGGATGCGGGCGATATCGCGCTGAAGCCACGGACGGCGGCGAAGGCCGGCAAGCGGGCGACGGCGTAGGCCGGTTTTCGCCTCTCCCCATTCTTCATGGGGAGAGGGCGATGATGCGGCAGCTCCCGTCTCTCACGACAGCCTGTGCTTGCTTCTCGTGCGCAGCCGTTCTTCCGCCTCTAGCTGCGCCATGCCGAGCAGGTGAACCAGCACCTCCAGCCGATGACGCTCTGCCAGCTTGACCAGTTCGGCAACGGTCTCGGCAATGAAGGCCACGGCCTCGTCAGGGCCGCCCTCCTCGCCTCGATCAACGGTTCGTTCCTGGGCTGGCGAGTCCCTGTCTTTGCCCGAAGCCTTCCGCTTCCGGCCGCCTCCGGCTTTTTTCAAAAAACTTACATCCAATCGAATACAATATTGCCCAAAAATAACCCCTTTGCCGGCGCAACTCTAGGCAGTATTTCGTCCCTCCATTGATATTAAGTCGAATATTAGGGCCTCCTGCTCTCTTACTGGCGATTTGACAGGGGCCGCCTCACCACCCATGTTCGGGTCCAATCGGTGGGCCGCGAGTCTCGCGGAACCTGCCTTTATCTCCTCCCGTAAGCCATTGGAATGACATGAATATCGTCATCGTGGAGTCGCCGGCGAAAGCCAAGACTATCAATAAGTATTTGGGCGCCTCCTACGAGGTTCT
>Ga0268266_10004627_pt1 | contig 13122 bp, 8 predicted proteins | sample KBSS13metaG_FD_190356 | JGI IMG/M metagenome (GOLD analysis project Ga0268266, IMG submission 190356) | Switchgrass rhizosphere microbial communities from Kellogg Biological Station, Michigan, USA - KBS S1-3 metaG (SPAdes) (version 2) | ecosystem: Host-associated > Plants > Roots > Rhizosphere >...
TCGTCCAGTGCGCTTGCGCGTAGTCGTTAAATCAGAGGCGTACGACAACAAAAAAGGGCTCCGTGCGGGGCGAGCCGCTATACGCTGGCCGAGGCCTCTGTCTGCACCTCGGTGGTTTCGCTGGTGTAGAACTGCGCGATGTTCCGGAACTTCCGGTAACGCTGCTCCAGGAGCTGATCGATCGAGAGAGAGCGAAGATCGGCAAGATGGAAACGCAGCCGCTCGTTAAGCGAAGCGAAAGCTGCTTCGGGATCGCTCTGGGTTCCTCCATCGGGCTCCATCAGAACATCGTCGACGCATCCGAGCGCCTGCACGTCGGTGGCGGTGTACCTCAGAGCGGCGGCAGCCTGCTGTTTCTTACTCGCATCCTTCCACATGATGGAGGCGCAACCTTCGGGCGAGATGACCGAGTAGATCGAGTTTTCAAGCATGAGGACGCGATCGGCTACAGCCAGGGCCAGAGCGCCGCCCGAACCGCCTTCGCCGGTGATGGTGGCAATGGTAGGAACGCGGAGCCGCGACATCTCGAGAAGATTCCGCGCGATCGCCTCCCCTTGTCCCCGTTCTTCAGCCCCGATGCCAGGGTAGGCTCCTGCGAGGTCGATAAAGGTGAAGACGGGCCGCGAGAACTTCTCGGCGATCTTCATCGCGCGAAGCGCCTTGCGATATCCCTCGGGGTCGGGCGAGCCGAACTTCCGGGCCACGCGCTCTTTCAGCGTGCGCCCTTTCAGATTGCCGATCACCATGACGGGTTCGCCGTGAAACCAGGCCATACCGGTGGCCATCGCTTCGTCGTCGCCGAAGGAGCGGTCCCCGTGAATCTCGCTAAAGTCCGTGAAGATTGCCTGAATGAAGTCCATCGGATAGGGGCGCTGCGGATGTCTAGCCAGTTCTGTCCTGATCCATGCCTCGGGAACCGGCGGAACGATTATGTTGCCCTGCGTTGGTTTATTCGCTTCTTTTTCTGCCATAATTCTCGGCTTATCCTGCTTCTCGATTGATTGTATGCGATCGAGAGGCGAAGACGGAGCTGTTTACTGGCTAAGCTCGGGCCCATAGGCGTAAGTGGATATAGAGATAGAATAAGACCCAGAGTTTGCGAAGGATAGAGACTCTCCTGCACGGTCTAAGCTCTGGGTACAAGGGCGGACTGGGGACGCGAAGGGAGGGCCACTTGGTAAGGGCTCTGCTCGATCAAAAATTTGTGGTTTTTTCAGGATCGGTGAGTTCCCGTCCCATCGGGGAACTTTGCGCTGACCTGATGCAGAAAGTGGAATTTCATGTTTCGCCGGTATATGTTAGGAGCGCTTTTTTTTCTAAGCTGCTACTGCTACGCGCAAACCCCTGGCAGGCACAACAACCAAGATGGCGCGACCGCCGAAGCTGCGTTGGTGGATGCTCCTACTCCTCAACTGCAGGGACAGATCTTTAGTCAATCCTCTCCTCCCTACCCCAGGCATGTTTCGGTTGACGACTACGACGTTGTGGCTTTGGGAAGCCAGACCTTGGAACACCCCCCGGTCGTCGAGCCGTTTCACTGGAGAGGGCTTCTTCTGCAATCGTTCTCGTTTGAGCTGCTGCAGAATGCTACGCGCATCATGACGGCGGACCAGAATGATCGTCACATCCTGCTCAACAAACCGTTCTGGTCGGATTACTGGGCTTCGCTGAAACAGTTCAACATGCGGCGCTGGAACGATGGCGACAGCATCAAGGTGAACTATATCGGCCATCCGATGCAGGGCGCGATCTCAGGGTATATCCAGGTCCAGAACGATCCTCGAGGACGTGCACTTCGCATCTCGAGGGATCCGCTATACTGGCGGAGTCGCTTTCATGCTTTTTTGTGGGAGACGGTCTACTCCACACAGTGGGAGATTGGTCCCTTGGGTGAGACAGCCATCTTCAACCAGGGCGGCTTCACGTATCCCATTCGCTGCAACAAGCATCCGGGCACCCCGGACTACTGCGAGAATCCGAATACGACGTATACGAATAACACTGGCTGGGTGGACTTCATCATCACGCCTGTGATCGGCACGTTATGGCTTCTGGGCGAAGATACGATCGATCGTTACATCTCCGATCCCTTGGTCGCGCGGCATCCAAATGGCTTTGGATACAAAGTGATTCGTTCGTCGTTGAATCCTCCCCGGTCGCTCGCCAATATGCTTCGCGGCCGCTATCCCTGGTATCGGGACTACGAGCACCCGAGTGAGTATGAGTCACCGGTCCACGGACGGTTTGTAAGTCTCATGTCCGAGGAGCCGGTCGAGCACTTCGATCTTAGCCTTCATTACTCTGGCCTCGGCTTACAGACGAATCACACCTCCTGCATGAACTGCCGCATGACAGCCACCGGCGCCGGGCTCCAGTTTGGAATGCGTTTGAAACGATATCTCGATTTCATCAGTGACGTTTCAATCTACCCGCAAGCCAGCCCGGTTTCGGCGATCAGCGTTGGAGGAACGATGACGACGGCAACCTTCGGATTGCAGTCGGGATATTCAACCAAGAGATATGCCGTCAAAGTAGGACTTTCCCCAGGATTCGCGAGCTACTCCCAAACCGGGACCAATCCTTCCGATCTGAAGCGGAACTACAACTTTGCCGCTTCGGCGACACTGGCCGGTGATTACCGATTCAATCAGCACTTTGGCGTGCGCGCTACGCTGGTGCAGATGCTGATTCGCTACAAGAGCGACGTGCGTGATCCGGATGGAATCGGAACCCCGCCCCGGCTGTCCTTTCTTTCGCACGATAACTACATCAACTCCACCAACTGGGGAGTGCAGGTCGGCCCCGTCGTTCGTTTCTAGTGCGAAACCCACGCGAAGGTTGGCGCAATGGCAGGAACGTCGCTGGCATCGCCAAGCATCTCCCACCGCTGCAGAGCAAATGGAAGATTTCCATTCAGCCAGATGAAGTCGTGGAAACGCTGCAGCCGGAAGGAGTCGCCTTCCTTGCGCCTCGCATCGCTTAGCAGGCGAAGGATATCTAACTTGCCGATCTGATAGGTGATGGCCTGCCCCGGTGTCGAGGCGAACATCGCGGCCTCACTGTCGGCTGTACCGCGATCCATGGGAACGGTGCTGGTAAGGTAGTCGGCAGCCTGCTGCAAGGTGAAGGTGTCGAGAGCAAGTCGAATGTCGACCTCGGTGCGGAGAGCACGCAAGCGCATCATGCTGTAGATAGCCTCGCTCATACGAGGAGCATCTTTGAAGAGACCGGCTTCGAGCATCATCTCTTCCGCGTAGAAGCCGATGCCTTCGTTGGATTCCGAATCGTAGTAGTGCCTCCGGATTGGATCGGGATGATGCCAGCTCCACGCCATCTGGAAGTAATGCCCCGGAACACCCTCGTGAATCATGAGCGGGCGCGTGTCCATCGCGGTGACGACCGAGAAGAAGCCCTTCGCCTTCGTCGGATCGCCTTTGTAACTGGAGGCGTCCTGATCGAGACGCGAAGGTCCGGTGAGATCGTCGCTCACTCCAAGGAAGGTAAGCGGGGCAACGTAGGGCGGGATGGCACGGTCGCGGTAGTGTTTGATCTCGGGCGGGACAGAGAGGATGCCGTGGGAGACAAGATACTCGCGGATGGCGAGTTCGTCTTTGTCGGCGCTTCGCTCCTGTGCGTGCACGTCGGGGAAGACCGGCATCTTCGGAAGGCCGGTGTTGGCGGCCTGTGCGTAGCTCTCAAAAGCGACGGACCGCTCCCACTCCTGTCGTCCCATGGCCAGCATCTGCTCCGGCGTATACGGCAGCAGGGCGACATTGCGAAGAAAGTAGAGATACCCTGCACGACCGACAGCGGTCTTTTCAGGTAGTCCTTTTGATTTACCTTCGAGCCATCCGCGATAGCTGACGAGCGCATCCTGTGCCGCAGCCGCACTCTTGTCGAACCGAGTTCTGTTGCTCTCCTCTAACTCTGGCCTCAATGAATCTTTAAATCTTTGCAAACGCCCTTCGATACCTTCGAGAGTTTTCAGTGTGACGAGTACATAAGGCGCGCGCACGTCCGTGAGATTTTCACGTGCCGCATCGAGCGTCGCCGGCATACGCTCAAGGCGCGAAAGAAGCTCCTGCTGACGGCTCGCTGAGAATGGGGGCGGCGGAAGAAGGACAGCATAGACACTGCCAAGACTCTGCTGTACGTAAAAGTCTGGATTCTCGCGCCACATCGGCATGACGTCCAGCTCCCAGTAGACGCGAGCGATGGCAGAGCCAAGCAGGCGGTAGTCGATCTGGTCGGCGACGGAGGCTCCGTTTGTATCGAGTGCGCGCCACTGTCGCTCATACTCGGCGATCTTTGTTTGGTATTGCTTTACAGCCGCTGGAGACCAGTCCACCTTGAAGTCAGCCGCACGCTCGATTCGCGGAATATCATCGTTGGTGAAAGGCTGCTCAGTCGCGCGCCAGGTCCAAAACGACTCGCTCAGGGCTTCAAGTTTTGCGCGTTGAAATGCCGCACTCGCAGGAAGACAAGAAAGAAACACGACTGCGCAGAAGAGCGTGGACATTCGCCTTTTGGATGACATGCTCTAAAGTAGCGCGAGCCACCGCGGAACGAAAGATCAAAAACGTAGCAGTCTATTCGCTAATCAATGACGCGCACTCCACCCTGACCCACCAGCTCTTCAACGCGATCGATGAAGAGGCGGTCGGCAGCAACCATGACACCCGACGGTTCGAGCACAGCGCAGAACTCACCCGGCTCTTCCAAATCGAGCAATAGCTTGCCTTTACCGGGCGCTGCCAAAAGGATGGCCTGCAGCTTTTCGAGCAAAGCGGCATCAGGATTGTGCAGCGGGACCTTGATGCGAAGTGCCTCCGGCAGCTTGAGCTTTACGTCTTCGAGCGCCTGGATATTGGAGAGGGCAAGCTTGGGAGCAGAGTCCTCTTCTCCGCGCAGAACGCCACGAACCAGGACTGGAACCTCGATCTTAAGCTTCTCGGCCAGCTTCTCGTAGGACTGCGGAAAAGCGATCAATTCGATCTTGCCCGTCGTGTCCTCAAGCGTGGCCTGGGCGTAGAACTCGCCCGAGCGCTTAGACTTGGCTACCTTGAGGCCGGTGATCACTCCCGCAATCTGGATCTCGTTCTGCGGCGACTCATCGCGTCCCCGGCGAAAGACCTGAGGCTCGGGCTTCATCTCGCACGCTGTAGCGGTATCGACGACCTTCATGTTGCGCAGCTTCTCGCGATACTTGTCCATCGGATGACCGGAGACGAAGAAGCCGAGGACCTCTTTCTCGTTCTGCAGGCGAGTGTGCTCGTCCCATTCGGGAACATTGGGGAGCGCATGGTCGTCGGCGGCGCCGGAAGATGCGTCGGAGTCGAAGATACCGAAGAGTCCATGCTGCCCGGCGGCGGCGTCACGCTGCGCTTTCTGCGCCTGCTCCATCGCCTTGTCGAGCGCAGCGGTCGTCTGGGCGCGATTTCCGAATGCATCCATCGCTCCAGCCTTGATGAGCGATTCGAGCACACGCTTGTTGAGGCGGGAGAGATCGACCTTCTCGCAGAACTCCCACAAACTGGCAAAGCCCTGCTTGCCCTCGGACTTCAATGCATTGCGAGCTTCAAGGATGGAGAGGATGGCGTTGTGGCCGACGTTCTTGATGGCAGCCAGACCGAAGCCGATGGCGTTTCCCTTCTCCGTGCGGACCGGCGTGAAGTTCGCGTCCGAGTTCTGCACGTTGGGGGGAACGACGTCGATGTTCATCTCCCGGCACTCGCCGATATACTTCACGACGTTCTCGGGCTTCGACGTTTCTGAGGTCAGCAGCGCGGCCATAAACTCGACCGGATAATGCGTCTTGAGCCACGCCGTGTGATACGCCAGCAGAGCGTACGCCGCCGAGTGGGACTTGTTGAAGCCGTAGCCCGCGAACTGCTCCATCAGATCGAAGAGGGCGCCGGCTTTGTTCTTGTCGAACTTCAGCGTAGCGGCACCGGCCATAAACAAGTCGCGCTGCTTGGCCATCTCCTCGGCGATCTTCTTTCCCATCGCGCGCCGCAGCAGGTCGGCGCCCCCGAGAGAGTATCCGCCGATCGCAGAGCTGATCTGCATGACCTGCTCCTGATAGACGATGACGCCAAGCGTCTCTCTCAGGATGGGTTCGAGCTCGGGGAACATGTACTCAACCGCACGGCGGCCCCACTTGCGCTCGATGAAATCATCGATCATGCCGCCCTGGATCGGTCCGGGACGATAGAGCGCGTTGAGAGCGGTGAGATCTTCAACCGTGGTGGGCTTGTACCTACGCAGAACATCGCGCATGCCCCCGGATTCAAACTGGAAGACGCCCGAGGTGAGCGCGCGATGGAAGACCTGTTCGTAGGTCTTCGCGTCGTCCAGTGGAATCTTGGCCATGTCCACCTCTTCGCCGGTCTTCTGCTTGATCAGCTTCAGGCAGTCGTCGATCACGGTCAGAGTGGTCAGCCCAAGAAAGTCCATCTTGAGCAGGCCCATCTTCTCGACCGCCTTCATGTCGTACGCGGTGACGGTGGCCTCGTCCTTGGTGCGCGTGACGGGAACAAGCTCGGTGAGTGGCTTGGGCGCGATGACGACACCCGCGGCGTGAACGCCGGCACCGCGTACCAGACCCTCAAGGCGCATCGCAGTGTCGATCAGCTCCTTGATCTTGGGGTCGCTCTCGTAGGCTGTCGTCAGCGGTCCGTTGTCTTTGAGAGCCGCGTCGATCGTGATGCCAATGGTTGCCGGAATCATTTTGGCGATGCGGTCGACTTCGCCGTAGGGCATCTCCAGTGCGCGGCCCACGTCCTTGATGGCGGCCTTTGCGGCCATGGTGTTGAAGGTGATGATCTGCGCGACCTGGTCGTTGCCGTACTTGCGCTTGACGTACTCGATCACCTCGCCGCGGCGGTTCATGCAGAAGTCGATGTCGATATCAGGCATGGACACGCGCTCGGGATTGAGGAAGCGCTCGAAGAGCAACTCATTCTGCAGCGGGTCGATATCGGTGATCTCCATCACGTAGGCGACCAGCGATCCGGCAGCCGATCCACGGCCCGGGCCGACGGGAATTCCCTGCTCTTTCGCATAACGGATAAAGTCCCAGACGATCATGAAATAGCCGGGAAACTTCATCTGCTTGATGCAGTCCAGTTCGCGGTTCAGGCGCTCTTCGTATTCAGCGGTGGACTTCCGAAGAAGGCCGTTTGCGCGTAGATGAGCAATGTTGGTTTCGAGGCGCTTGCGCAGTCCCTCGCGGCAAACCTGCTCGAAGTAGCTATCGAGGTCGTATCCATCGGGAACGGGAAACTCGGGGAAGGGATTGTCGACCGCGCTCAGCTTCAGGTTGCAGCGGTCGATGAACTGCATCGTTCGCGTGCAGACCTCGGGATTGTCGGCGAAGAGACGATGCATCTCTTCGGCCGACTTGATGTAGAACTCCTGGGTGTCGAACTTGAAGCGATTGGGATCGTTCATGCTGCCCGCGGTCTGTACGCAGAGCAGGATCTCGTGTGCACGCGAGTCGTCGTTGGCGACGTAGTGGCTGTCGTTGGTGGCGATCAGAGGGATGTTGAGTTCCTTCTCCATCCGATACAGGGCTTCGCGCACGGGCTTGTCGGGTTCGAGACCGTGATCCTGTACTTCAAGAAAGAAGTTGCCTTTGCCGAACATCTCCTCGAACTGCCCTGCGGTCTTCTTCGCCTCTTCGTACTTCCCCGCCATCAGATGTTGATTGACCTCACCGGCGAGGCAGCCGGAGAACGCAATCAATCCTTTGGTGTGGCGGGAGAGGAATTCCTTCGAGACGCGCGGCTTGCGATAGAAGCCATGCAGCGCAGCCTCGCTGGTCAGGCGGACCAGATTGCGGTAGCCCTCTTCATTTTCGGCGAGAACCAGGAAGTGCTTGTATCCGCCCGCCATCTCCCGATGGTCCGCAGTCTCCGACAGGTAAAGCTCGCAGCCGAGGATCGGCTTGATGTTCTTCTTCTTCATCGCGTCGAAGAAGTGGACCGCGCCAAAGATATTGCCGTGATCGGTCATGGCCGCGGCCTTCTGGCCAATCTTGGTCAGGTGAGAGGCAAGCTTGTCTACGTCGCAGGCGCCGTCGAGCAGGGAGTAATCGGTATGCAGATGAAGGTGGGTGAACTCGGCGGCCATGTCTCTAATTTTAGAGCGGAACGGCACGAGATTATGCTGAGGAAAAGCGGGTACCAAACCCGGTTCATTTGCCCCTCCGTCGCTTATACTTCCTCAACTGCATGACATCCTCAGTTGTCGCAAGCCTTATCCGAGGCATTCTAGTTCCAGCGGCTGTAGCTCTTGCCTTTTCTCTCGGCAGAAGACACCTACCTACGGCTTCAGAGCCATTTTCTGATGACGTTGATGATGAAATGTCGTCCAAACAATGGCTTGTCGCTCCGGGAATGGTCGTCGTCGGCGCGATCTCTGGTTACGTCTGCCATCTATTACTTTCATGGCTCAACCATTCCGTCGTCGCGATGCGAGGCTATGCATTTATAACTCTCTATCCTGAACAGGCGATATGGTGGATCCTTCCATTCTTCGGAGCTATAGCGTTTAGCTGGGAGCTTACTCTGATGCTTTGGAAAATGTTCGACAGACAGACGGCTGCGAAGTATGCGAAATGGTCCGATCAGAAAGCAGGCTTCGGCGCGACTCGATTATTGCGATTGATGGGATTTTGGGTTGTTCTGCCGATAGCAATCTTGACAGTTCTTGCACTGCCCCTTGGCACTTCGTTCAACGAGGATGGAATGTTTATCGGAAGGTATGGTTCTCTACAGCCTCGCCACTATAAATATGCTGATGTCAAAATGATTACCATCGTTCGAGGGATACGATTGCCGAATGGTAGCTTTCAGCACGATCCCGCAATCGTTTTAGATTTCAAAGACGATGCTCGCTGGTCTTCTGCAGACAATCGAGGAACGCAGCCTTCAATCGATGGAGCCCTTCTCCAATTTCTTCGAGGAAAGACCGGTCTTACTCCGCAGACGATCGACGCGTTTCCTTTCGGTCGATAGCTACAACTATTCCGCGAGGCTGCTAGCGAGGTTGTAGTACAGATCGACGGCTTCCAGAAGCTCTTTCTTGGCGATCTTTTCGGCCGGCGTATGAGCTACGTGGATCGATCCCGGTCCCAGCAGGAAGGGCTCGCCCCACTCCGTCAGGGACGGAATATCGGTGGTGAACTTCGCCACCATCGTCGGAAGATCGCCGACCTTGCGCATGCGAACAAAAGGCAGATCGAGCGAGAACGCTACATCGGCACGATCCCCCACAACCTTCAGGATGTTCTGGCGAATCTCCTCTGAAGGGCCGACGAGACGGATCAGCAGGTGAGCCTCGGCCTTGTCGGCGATGACGTTCGGAGCGCGGCCGCCCTCGACCAAGCCGATGTTCAGCGTTGATGGGCCGATCTCAGGCTCTACCGGTAGAGGCATCGCCAGCACATCGTGCAGAGCTTCAATCAGCTTGTTGATTGCCGAGTCGCCCAGCTCGGGATAGGCCGAGTGCGCCATCTTTCCTTTAGCGCGAATCTCCACGCGCAGAGCTCCCTTGGAGGCAAGGGCGAGACGATTGTCGGTAGGCTCTCCATTAATCAGAAACTTCGATCCCTTGGGATGAAGGTTAGCTTCCTTCGCACCGGCGGAATCGCGCTCTTCACCGACGACAAACAGCAGGCCGACCTTCACGCCGGCCTCTCGCAGCCTGTCGGCGGCCGCTACCTGCGCGGCGATAATTCCCTTCGCGTCGCATGTCCCTCGGCCGTAGAGAAACTCATCGTCTTCTCGCGAACCGAAGAACGGCGGCACGGTATCCATGTGGGTCGAGAGAACGACGTCCGGAGTCACACCCGGCAGCGCCGCATAGACATTGAATCTCTCGCCATCGCCAGCACCCGGAGTGAGGACACGATCGGGTTGCGATACCGGCGTGCGCTCCACCTTGTAGCGCTGCCCTTCAAGATACTCATGCAGAAACAGCCCTGCCGGCCCTTCCTGGTACGTCGTGGATTCAATATCGACAAGCTGACGGGTGAGCTGAATAGGGTCTACGGGCATATCGCTTTCCAGCATACGACACTCAATGGATTCGCCCCGTTACACTGGAAGACGATGACGAACGATGCCTCTCCTTCTACTCCGCCGACGATCCGATCCGTAGACGATCTTCGTGGGCCTGCGGGAAAACTTGAAGCGGTCCTGAATGCCGGACGAGCCGATGCTCCCTACGCCGCACTCGTCTGCCACCCGCACCCGCTTGGCGGAGGCACCCTCCACAATAAGGTCGTCTATCACACCATGAAGGTCTTCTCCGGTCTTGGCCTGCCCGTACTGCGCTTCAACTTCCGCGGCGTCGGTCTAAGCGAGGGCAGCCACGACCATGGCCCCGGCGAACTCGACGACGCTCGCGCCGCGCTCGACTGGCTGGACTCCACACTGCATCTTCCGATCCTCCTCGCCGGTTTTTCCTTCGGCTCCTTCATCGGCCTGAGCGCTGGCTGTGCCGACCCACGCGTAAAAGGCCTGGTCGGCCTGGGAGTTCCCTATCGCGCCGAGGGTCGCAGCTATACCTATGAGTTCCTCGAACATTGCACCAAGCCCAAGCTCTTCATCAGCGGAACCGAAGATCAGTTCGGCCCGAGGGCGCAGGTAGCCCCTATGCTCGAGAGAGCCGCAGATCCCAAGCAGATCGTGTGGATCGAAGGCGCGGAGCACTTCTTCCAGGGAACACCCAACTCCCCCGGGGTGAAGCTCAACCAGATGCAGGATGCCCTGCGTCTATGGCTCGCGCAGAATTTTCAGTTGGAAGGAACGGCGTAGTTCGAGGGCGCCTGACCCGAGAGCCAGTCCCGCACTGCACCGTTGCAGGCGTCCGGCATCTCCTCAAAAGGGATATGCCCAACTCCCGAGAGCACCAGCAGACTCGAATGCCGCAGCTTCCGCTGCAGCTTGCTTGCGGAGGCCAGACCGACCGTGCGGTCGCGGTCACCCCAGATCAGCAGCGTCGGCTTCTCCGCCAGATCCCCGAGTGACTCTCGCAGACGTCGCATATCCGCGGTCCATCCGCGAACGATGCTCAGAATATGGTCGATGGTTCCAGGGATAGAGAGACCTTCGACATAACCCGCAAGAGCGTCTTTGGCGACCCGCGACGGATTGCCGTACATGCGGCTCAGCGCCGTTGCCTTCAGGCCCCGTGGCAACCACGGAATCTGACGCGCCAGCCACATCCCAAGGTTTGTCTGGTAGAACGCGATCAATTGGCGTCCCATATCGCAGTACGGATTCGCCGGAGCAAACAAGACCATGCTCCGAACCCGCTTCGGATGCCGAACCGCCAGCATCATTGCGACTGCGCCGCCGTGCGAGTGGCCGGCAATATCGGCCTCCCTCAGGCCAAGCGCATCCATACATGCGGCGACTCGATCCGCGGTAGCCTCAAGACTTGAATCCAGTCCGGGCACACGATCCGACTCCCCCATATTCAGCAGGTCGACCGCGTAGACGTTCGCATGTTGGGCTAGAAAGCGGATGTTTTGGCGCCAGTTCTTTACCGATCCAACCAATCCGTGGAGTAGAAGAAGAGGTCGGCCAGCGCCGGCACGGTAATAGTGGAGTCGCGCTCCGTTTACCGTGACATAGCCCTCCTCGATCTCAGCTCTCTGCTCGATCCCCTGCGCCATCTTCCATTTCCACCCAGAGTGTATGTTACAGGAGGATTAATTAGTTTCATGCTGCATTTATGTGGCATTCTTCCGACACGTCAAAAGAAAGTCGTCAAATTGTCACATTTGAAGATTGCTCCTATCTCTAATTTGCGAAAAGGGTTATGATTTTTCATAGGAATGGATCGATTGGTCTGACAAAACCCCAGTGGTTCATTGGTTGTAGGGTTTGGAACATGATGTGCATTGCCTCACTTTGAGTCCATGAAAGACGCCGCCCAAACGCGCATTCTGGCAGTCGCCCTTGCCATCGCGACACTGGCAGCGTGTGTCCTCGCGCTGATCAATCTCCAGCGGGAGGGCGGATACGAGATCCCCGAGGATGGCGTGACCTGGGTGGAAGCCGCTGGTGGCTTACGAGCCCAATATGTTCCCTCCGGTTCACCCGGAGAACGTGCCGGTGTTCGCACCGGTGACGTGCTGGTGGCTGTTAACGACCATCCCGTAGACCGCATCGCCTCCCTCACCCGGCAAATGTTCCGCAGCGGAATCTGGGCTCACGCGAACTATTCGATTCTGCGGCCTGTGGCTCACAGCTCCGACCTGAAGAATGCTGCGCGGCTCGAGATTCAGGTCATCCTTGTCCCCACCGACCGCTCCATTAATCAGGGGCTGCGCTTTATTGCTCTGGTCTATCTTTCGATCGGCCTCTATGTGCTCTTCCGGCGATGGACCGCGCCGAAATCGACGCACTTCTACGTCTTCTGTCTGGTCTCCTTTGTCCTCTACGCCTTCAAGCCGACGACGCAGTTCGACACCTTCGACTGGGTCATCTACTGGGGCAACATCGCCGCTGGCGCACTGCAGCCGGCGCTCTTCCTGCACTTTGCCGTCAACTTCTCTGACGATTACGCGGAGCCGTCCAGCCGCCGCCGTCGTCGTCTTCTCTGCTCGGCCCTCTATCTTCCGGGCATCTTCCTCATCGGGCTGCAGTGCTGGGCCATTCTCTACTGGTCCGCGACCGGTGCGCTTCGTCACCGGCTGGATCAGATCTCCGTCGCCTACCTGGCGGTTTACTACGTCGTCGCCGCGATCGTCTTCCGCATCCGTTATCGCAAGGCGGGATCGGCTCTCGAACGCCAGCAGCTCAAATGGCTGACCCGTGGCACTCTGCTCGCCATCGCCCCGTTCACTCTGGTCTACGCGATCCCGTACGTGGTCGATCTTCACGTCCCCAGCCTGCTCACCAAGTTCGCTGGACTCTCGCTGGTCTTCCTTCCACTGACCTTCAGCTGGGCCATCGTCCGTTACCGTCTGATGGACGTCGATCTGATCTTCAAGCGTGGCGTCACCTACACCCTCGCTACAGCAGCGCTCGTCGGACTCTACTTCGCTGTGGTCGCTGTCACCGCAGAGATGGTCCACGCCCGATTGCCCAGCTTGCGAACCTGGGG
>Ga0268266_10004629_pt1 | contig 13117 bp, 14 predicted proteins | sample KBSS13metaG_FD_190356 | JGI IMG/M metagenome (GOLD analysis project Ga0268266, IMG submission 190356) | Switchgrass rhizosphere microbial communities from Kellogg Biological Station, Michigan, USA - KBS S1-3 metaG (SPAdes) (version 2) | ecosystem: Host-associated > Plants > Roots > Rhizosphere...
TTTACGGCATAACTCGTGTTGATTCACGAGTTGATCGGAGGCCTAAAGACACGTCACCGTCGATTTGCAGCGTCTTCGAACGCGTGCGGACATCCTGTCGGTCAATGCGTCGTCATTGCCGTGATGTTCCGTCGTCGGGGGGGGACGCCGAGCCATTGGCATCCCCTTTTTGGTTTCAGCCCGTCGCGTCGATGTCGATTTCGCGCGGCGTTGATCGCGGGTCGGGGGTCAGGCGCAGATACGGTTTGGCTGCGTACCAGCCGAGCGGGAAGCGGGCCTTGGCATCGGCATCGGTCACCGACGGCACGATGATGACATTCTGGCCTGACTGCCAGTTGACCGGGGTTGATACTGAATGGGTATCCGTCAACTGCAGCGAATCGATGACGCGCAGGATCTCGTCGAAGTTGCGACCTGCGGTCTGGGGGTAGGTCAGGGTCAGGCGGATCTTCTTTTTCGGGTCGATCACAAACACGGTGCGGACTGTGTAGAGCTCATCGTGTTGCGGGTGGATCATGTCGTAGAGGCGCGCCACTTTGCGGTCGGAATCGGCGATCAGCGGGAAATTCAGGGCGTAGCCCTGGGTCTCGCGGATGTCATCAGCCCAGCGCTGATGTGAGTCCACGACGTCTACCGACAAACCAATCGCCTTGACGTTGCGCTTGTCGAATTCCGGTTTGAGCTTCGCTACATAACCGAGCTCGGTGGTACAGACCGGGGTGAAGTCCTTGGGATGGGAGAACAGGATGACCCAGCTCTGGCCGGCCCATTCGTGGAAGTTGATTGCACCGCCATGGGTGGCCGCGGTGAAGTCCGGGGCGCTATCGCCGAGATGCAGTGTCATGTCAGCTCCTGGTGAGGATGAGTCACTGTATTCAATGCGCAGTGACATTGGGGTTAAGAAGTGCTGCGCTTCATTTGGAATGAGGACCCTACCAATGGATGTTTCCCGCCAGCGGGAACGTCGGCTAGGGTGTCGTGATGAATAAGAGACTGTTCCTATTCGGGCTGCTCGCTTGCGCGGCCGTGTCGACTGCGGCAGCAGAGACGAACGAGCTTTTGAACGCGTCCTACGATGTATCACGCGAGTTGTTTGCGCAGGTCAATCCGGCTTTTGCCGCAGCGTGGCAAGCCAAAACCGGCCAGAGACTGACGATCCGCCAGTCGCACGGCGGGTCATCGAAGCAGGCCCGGGCGGTGGCGGACGGCTTACAGGCCGACGTGGTGACGTTCAACCAGGCGACGGATATCCAGTTTCTCGTTAAATCGGGGCTGGTGCAGCCGGATTGGTCCACTCGCCTGCCCAACGGGGGCTCGCCTTACTATTCGTTTCCGGTGTTGCTGGTGCGCGCGGGCAACCCCAAGCAGATTCGGGACTGGGACGATCTGGCGAAGCCCGGCGTGGGCGTTGTTTTTGCGAATCCGAAGACATCCGGGAACGGCCGGTATACGTACCTCGCCGCGTACGCTTATGCGCTCGGCCGAGATGGCAAGGACGATGCCAAGGCGCGGGCCTTTGTCGGCAAGGTGCTCGGCAACGTGCCTGTGTTTGATACCGGGGGCCGCGGCGCGACCACGACTTTCGTCGAGCGGCACATCGGGGATGTGTTGGTGACGTTCGAATCGGAGATCGGCGTGATTCGACGGGAATACCAACAGGCGGGGCTGCAGGTGGTGTATCCGTCTATCAGCCTCAGGGCCGATTTTCCGGTGGCGGTGGTTGACGCTGTGGTCAACAAGCACGGCACGCGCGCGGCGGCCGAGGCTTACCTTCAATATTTGTATAGCGAGCCCGGACAGGAGATTCTGGCCCGGAACTTCAATCGGGTGCGCAATGAGACGGTGTCGGCGCGGCACAAGAGTGAGTTCCCAGCCATTCGATTGACCTCAGTGGAGGAGACGTTCGGGGGCTGGGAGCAGGTGGGAAAGGCGCACTTTGCCGATGGCGGCGTGTTGGATCAGCTCCTGGGCGAACGGCGTTAGAGCTTTACTAGATCAGCGGTGAGGAATACCGGGTCCTGCCAGCGGGACCCGGTAATGAGGATGGTACGATCTTGGGCCATCCTCCCAGCATATCAGTTGGCGGCCACGCGGGTCGGTTCGCCCTTTTCCGCGAGCAGCTTCTCGATCTTGGCGGTGAACTCTTCCTTCAGTTGCTTGTTGAAGTCACCGCTGGCAGGCGATGCGAAGCCGGAGTGGATGGACTTCACCAGGCCATCACGCCCCACGAACACTGTAGCCGGCCACGTGTTGAGGTTTACGAGTTGGGGAACCTTCTCCCACATCTCGGCCGGCGCACCGGCGATCAGGTAGGTGTATTGCACCCCATACTGCTTCACGAAGGCGCGCTCGCGTAGCAGCGTGCTTTGTTGCTCGGGCTCCTCGAAGTCGAGTGCGACGATCTCGAGTCCCTTGCTGCGGTATTTCTTGTCGAGCTCGACGAGGAACTGGGCCTCGTCGTGGCAGTTCGGGCACCACGTGCCGGTTACGATGGCGAGGACTACCTTGCCCTGGAAGCGGGGGTCGTCACTCGAAACCAACTTGCCGTCGGCGTCGGGGAATTTGAACGCAAACTTCTCGTTCGGATCGCGAACGGTGGTGTGGGTTTCATAGTCGGCAGGAGCGGGGAGATTTTTCGCGCGGGCGACTTCGGAACGATAGGCAACATACTGAGCTGTGCCGGCGTAGCGCGTCTCGGCGTAGGCGTTGTTGCCCTCACCCTCCTTCGCACTGTCCTTGCCTTCGATGGCACGCTTGAATGCTTCGTTATGGGCGATGACCTGCAGCGTGCCGTCCTGACCCGGGCTGACCTCGATAACGCCGGGGCGATGGCCGTCGAAGTGGCTGAGTATCCATTTGCCGTTCTCGAAGCGGCCGCTGTAGGCGCCGGTATCGCCGTCTACGCGCAGGATCGAGGCTTCTGCGTCGGGTCCGTTCTGTTTGACGATCAGGCGGAAGGCCTTCTCGCCCTTGGGGCTCGGCGTGTCGAGCGGGATTTCCCAGGAGCCGGCGATGGCTGGGATATTGGCGGCTGCTTTCGCAGGCTCGATGTGTCGCACAGCGTGGAAGTCATATTTGAGTGTGTAGCTGGGACCGCCCAGAGCGCTCGTGCCTGTCAGCTCACCATCCTTCAGGGTTGCGGTGATGGTGGTGAGGTAATGGTCGATGTTGAGAACGAGCTTGCCGTCCTTGAAAGACGCGCTGGTCGTGGACTCATAGGGGCGCGAGCCGTCGTAGAAGGTGGCCTTCAGCGTTGGGCCGGAACCGGAGATGTCCAGGCGAAACGGGACTGCGGGGCCGTTGTTGAGCAGGGCCGCGTCCCAACGTCCGTCCGGAGATTGGGCCGGGGCGCCAGCGGAGGCAGACCCGGCAGCTCCGGCGAGAAGGATACCGATGGTCGATCTGACTAATGAGGTGCTCATGTTGGATCCTCAGTGGAATGACTGTGACTGAATGTGTTTGGACTGGGAGTATTGCTGCCACTCGGCGGGCAGGCCCGGCTTGGTGGCCAGCAGGATTTCGAGGACTGCCTGGCGATCCGCGGGCGTGAGCCGCGCGAAGTCGGGGCTCTGATCCGCGCCGCTCAGGATCTGCAGCAGGCGGTGATAGACGTAGCCTTTCGCCGGCTCCGGCAGGGAGTCGAAGGCGTCCGAATAGATCAGGTAGCTGCAGGGGTAGCGGAAAATATGGGTGTGCAGATCGAAGTCGCGCAAGGAGCGGCCTTTGGCGTCGCGCACGCCACGTGCCTGGAAATCGCGGGCGAAAGGAGATGGCGCGAGGTCGGTACCGGCGAGCGAGGCTTCGTTGGCGAACAGGAGGTAGCGTAGAAGTTGCTCCGCCGGGCGCTGGAACTGTTGACGCAGGCCGTCGGGCAGCGGAGTGTCGGCAGCCGCCTCGCCGCCCTTGTCGTGGGAGACCACCGCATATAGTGCTTGCCGGGTTTTGTAGTTGGTGAGGGTGATCAGGTTGTGCATTTGCGTCTGGTGAGCCAACACCAGGTGGGCTACGACATCACTGCTACCGGTCAGATAGGCTGAGGCGTTGAAGCGCTGAGGGAGCGGCGCGAGTTGGGATTCCGATGCACTCGTAGGGACCGCGGCGTTGGCCATGCTGGCAGGTGCGCCGGTTACATACCAACCGCCCCAGCGTTCGCTGAAGGGGCTCTCCTGGTCGGTGATGTAAGAGCGGGTGCCGGGGACCTGGGTGCCTGCATCGGTTACGTAGATCGAGCGCAGCAGAACACCGGGAATACCGCGGGTACCGGCTGCGATGTGGCACTGCGTGCAATCGAGCTCGGCGCGCTGGAAGCGGGGTTGATCGGATTTTCGCTCATCCAGCAGATAGAAAATCGCGCCCTGCATGGGATCGAACGAGACGATCTCCACCGCCTTGCCCTCATGAACCGAGCCGACGTAAACATCGTCGTTGTAGTACAGCGCTCGGGGATGCTCAGGGGAGATCTTCGGGTATTGGAAGCTGGTCTTGGAGAAGACGAGTGTCTGTGAGTTGACGGGTATCTGCAGCAGTGCCAGGACGGAAGGCAGATAACCGTGCTCGGGGTCGTATTGCAGTTGGGCTGTACCCTTTTCCAACTTCTGTTCGAGCTTCGCGACCGGGTCGTGCAAGTCATCGGAACGGTAGTTGATGGGCGGGTCGCTGAAGGGGATGTAGCCCTGGTTGCGGACGGCGATCTGAGCGCCGGCCTGCAGCGAGACTGCGGCGAGCGCCGTCAGAATGGCGAGAGCCCGGGTCACGAACGCACCTCTACCGGCACAGTCAGGTGAATGGTCTTGGGAGGCTTGCATTCGCGCGCGCTGCAGGCCTGGAAGCGGATACTGAGAGGGATCTGTTGGTTTCCGGTTGTCGTACCGGGTTTCAAAGTGACGGGCACGTGCACGGCGAAGGAGCTGGTGTAGAACTCCGTCTGTAGGTTGAAGCTGGGGTCGAGCCGGGTTTCGGGTGTTGAGCCTGAGGGCGCGCCTGCGAGGCTGGCGACTGGGTTGTCTTCGATGCTGACGCGCAACGGAATGGGGCCGCCGGGCTTCTGTGACAGGGCGTACACGTGCCAGCCCTCCTCCACGTGGCCTGATAGTTCCAGAGTCGTCGGGGTCGTCCAGGAAGCAACCCAATCGACCTTCGGGTCTGGTGTTTGGGCGTAAGCACCCGTGGCGCACGCCAGCAATACGAGCCAGCGCTTCATGGCTTTGCCTCGTATACGGGCGGCGTGGTTTGGCCTTGATGGCAATTCCCGCACGTCAGCGGTACTGCGTAGCGCCGGTCGCTGACCTGGGCCCGGTATTTCGTGTTGATGTCGTTCAACATGCCGATCATCACGCGTGCCGTCAGCTTGGCTGGACTCTCGTCCGAGGCGAAGTCGATACCCTTGGGGGTTTCTGTGTGGCAGAACTGACATTGCACGTTCAACTCGCGTGAGTAGCGCACCATGAGACCGGCGAGCTCGCCCGCGGAGATGTCCTTTGGAAGCACCTTCAGGTTTCTCTGGGGTACCGGGTCTGAAGCACCGGCCAACATGGAACAACATAGGAGAAGCAACAGCGAGTGACGGGGCATGCGGGGATTCTATAGGCGGTTTTTGGGCTGCGAGCCGTTGGCGGGTATGACATTTCGTCGGTCTGTCATGACGTTTTGTAATTCGGGATGGGCGCCTGCTCGAACAGAGCATCGACCTCGTCCTGAGTGTCGCTGGAGCGCGCCTGCGTCAGCAGGTGACGGGTCAGGTGAGGAGCCAGCAACTGCAGGAAGTCATTGGTGTAACGGCCCAACAAGGCGCCGCGGCGAAAGCCGATCCAGGTAGTGTGGTCCGGAAACAGGTGGTCGGCATCGACGGGGGCCAACGTTTCGGCATCCTCCTGCTCGAGGGCGGGCTCGGCGATGATTCCGATGCCCAGTCCGAGCCGGACATAGGTCTTGATGACATCCGAGTCCTGGGCCGTGATGGCCACGTCGGGACGCAATTTCTCGCTCGTGAACAACTCGTACAACGACGAGCGGCCACTGAAGCTGAATACATAGGTGATCAGCGGGTAGGCGGCGACCTGTCGCAGGGACGGCTTGGCAATCCGCGTCAGTGGATGGCCAAGCGGTGCAATGATCCGGCGATGCCACCGGTAACACGGCAACAGGATGTGATCGTCAAACAGCTCACGTGAGCCGCTCGCCATCGCGAGATCGATCCGATCGAGCAGAGCCATCTCGGCTATCTGCTCGACCGTGCCCTGGTGCAGATGAACCTCGACCTGCGGGTACTGAGTGCGGAATCGTTGAATGACGGCGGGTAGAACATAACGTGCCTGGGTGTGGGTCGTGCCGATGGACAGCACACCTGCCTTGGCATCGCGCGACTCCGCCGAAACCTCACGGATGGATTGAACCTCCTGGAGCAGGCGGTGGGCGTGTTTCAGGACGCGCTCGCCCAGGGCGGTGATGCTGGAGAAGGCGCGGCCGTTGCGCACGAACAGGCTGAATCCCAACTCCTCCTCGAGGAGCTTCAGTTGTCGGCTCAGGGCAGGTTGCGTGGCGCCGAGCTTCGCGCCCGCCGCTGTAATGTTGAGATCACTCTGCGCGACCGCGACCAGAAAACGCAGTTGTTGAAGCGTCATTGCTGCCCAGGAGACCTGTTCCTGGCGGCGACAGTAGTGTCGGGTCAATTGCGGCGTCTAATGGCAAAAGCAGGTCTCGCCATGCGTGATAGTTATGTCACCGTAGTGTTACCGCGGCAGATTACACATCGGAAACTGCGCCGGATGATTCGGCATTAGACGCATCTGCGCCGGTGCTAATAGGCTGCGTCGCGTTTCCCCCACAAACAACACCAACACCATGACACAGATTGATCGGACAGTCAGGGCGGTGATCGCCGCCGCGTTTATTGCTGCCGTCGCACCGGCAGCGGGCGCCGATGCGAGCCCTGCGAGCGATTCTGCCCCGGCGGCGGCGGCGGATTCAGACTCAGGAGATTCCCTGGAGTCCGTTATCGTCACAGGCACGCGCGAGACCAACGTCAAGGCGAGAGACAGCGCGGCACCGATCGACGTGCTACCGGCTACAGCGCTCCAGGCAACAGGCGCGACGGACCTGAGAGATGCGCTCGAGCGCGTGCTGCCCTCCTTGAATCACGCGGCTTTCGCCGGTGACTACGGCGCCCTGACAGACACGGTGCAACTGCGCGGATTGAGCCCGGATCACGTGCTGATTCTGATCAACGGGAAACGGCGGCATACCACGGCCAACATCTATACGGCCGGTGGACCCCTGCAGGGATCTGCGCCGGTGGATCTCGATTTGATTCCACTGAGCGCCATCGATCACATCGAGGTGTTGCGTGATGGCGCAGCGGCGCAGTATGGCAGCGATGCCATTGCCGGTGTCATCAACATCATCCTGAAGTCAGCCAATCACGGGGGTACGGCTACGGCCAACGTGGGCAACTATTACGATGGAGGCGGATTTACTGCCGGCGGCGGCGGCGATCTGGGGACGTCCCTGGGGGATGATGGATTCCTTCACCTGGGTGGTGATTATCGACATCACAATCACAGTGTGCGATCGGGCGCGGACAGCCGTACCGGTGTCGTCGACAACCTGATATTCGGTGATCCGGAGGTGGAACGGGAGTCGATTGCGTTTAATGCGGCGAAGCCTTTCCAGAGCGTTGAGGTTTACAGCTTCGCTACTTACGCGCACCGGGATGGGCAGTCGTATGAGAATTTCCGCCTGCCGACTGTGATTCCATCGGTGTATCCGCATGGATTCTCGCCCCAGGCGACGATTGATGAGAATGATTTCGCGGGGACCGTGGGAATCAAGGGTGACCCGCTGCTCGGGTGGCACTGGGATCTGTCCTCCACTTACGGCGGCGACCAGGACGGGCTGGGATTGATCAACTCGGGCAATCCTGCGCTGGGTGCCGCGACGCCGACGACGTTCCATATTGCCTATTTCAAGATTACTCAGTGGACCAACACGCTGGATATCAACCGGCCCCTGGATGTGGGACTGGCCAGTCCCTTGAATCTGGCGTTGGGCGGTGAATGGCGGCGGGAAACCTACCAGATCAGGCCGGGTGATCCCGCCTCCTATCAACAGGGTGGCGCGCAATCGGAACAGGGGTTGTCGCCGGTCAACGCGGGCTCGTATGGGCGCAGCAACTGGGCTGCCTATGTCGATCTGGCGGCGAGCCCCCTGCCCCACTGGCAAGTGGATGTTGCGGGTCGTCACGAGCACTTCACTGACTTCGGGAATACCACCAGCGGCAAGCTTTCCACCCGTTATGACTTCAGCTCGCGGCTGGGGTTGCGCGCTACGGTGAGCAATGGGTTTCGGGCCCCTTCGCTGGCGCAGGAGTTTTATGCGTCGCTGGGAGTTTCTCCCACCGGAGCGAGTGGACAAATCGCCGCCGGTTCGCCTGCTGCAAAGGCGCTCGGCGCGGGCACGTTGGAGCCGGAAAAGTCGGTCAGTTTCAGCCTCGGTGCCGTGGCGGAACCGGTGGATGGACTGCATGCGGCGCTCGATGGGTACTTCATCAGGATTACCAATCGCATCGTGGATGGCGGCAGCTATGCGGGTGAGCAGGCAATCAATGCGCTGGAGGCCAACGGAGTGACCTTCCCGCCTGGGATCAACCCGGCGAATGTCACGGCGGTCTTCTTTTCCAACGGGGCGGATACCAAGACTTACGGGGTCGATCTGACCGCGGATTACCGAAGTGATTTCGGCGCGGGCGGCACAGTGGATTGGGATGCGGCCTTCAACTACAACCGCACCATCCTGACGCGGCTGGGGCTCGACGGAAACGGCAATCCTCTGTTGGATGCGCAGCAGATTGCCTATCTGACCAGCGCTTCGCCGCAGAGCAAGATCATCGTCGGCGGGACCTGGAAGGATGCGGGTTTCATCGCTTCCCTGCATGAGATCCGCTACGGCAAGAGCGCTCCTTTGGATCAGTACTACACGGGACCCAACGCATTTTCGATCACGACGTTCTATGAGTCGGTGAATCAGCCGAAGTATGTCACGAACCTCGAGCTGGGTTATGAGTGGAGCGGGTTGCAGTGGGTGGTGGGTGCCAACAATCTGTTCAACGTGTACCCGAAGGAGCTACCGCCTGCGCAGCGCTACATCGGTGCAGCCCGGTTCGATGGATACACCGGGCTCGGGATCAATGGCGGGTTTTACTACACGCGGCTGACGTACAAGTTCTAATCAGAGGAAGCCGATCAGGCGGCCGCTGAAACCGACGCTGAGCCAAAGAATCAGGGACAGGAGCGCAAGGATGCGCGAGGGCTTACTAGCGAGGCGCAGCGTCACGATCACGGAGCAGAGCAGCAGCACCATCTTCCACTGGAAGGCGGTGTTGTTGTAGTACTTGTAGGGCATGGATAGGGCAATGAGGCTCCCGGAGAGGACCAGCAGAGCGAAGCCGGTGAGCGCCACGGGTCGCAACTCGCGAACAAATGTTCTCACGTTGACGTGCCGCAATGTCGAAATCACGGCAGCGCCGCCGAGCAGGGCCAACCCGAGGAGGTGCACGGCCTCCAAGGCCATGACGGCCCAGTCCGATTGGCGCAGGGTGGTGCTGAGGGAGGTCTGCTCGATCCAGTGCAGAAGACTGTCAGCGGGCATGGAAGACTGCGATCAGGCGGCCTGACACGATGATGGCGGACCAGAGAGCTATGGAGCTGACGGCGAATGCTCGTGCACTGAGCGGGGCGGTGTTCGCGTAGTCCCAGTCGGTCACAGTACGGTATGTTGTCTGGTGGAAAAGCAGTGCGTTGCAGCCTGCCAGTGCCAGCAGCAGGATTTTCAGGCGGAATGCGGGGTTTGAATACAACTGAGTCGCCTGGGCGGCGAACAGCGGCACGCCGGTGAGCAACATGATCAGGAACCCGTACCAGGTGGTGGGCAGGAGCGCCTTGGCGATCCGGGTGACGGGTTCGGTTTTCAGGATCAGGCCCAACACCCGCAAGTCGACCGCGACCACGGTTCCTACGATGACCACTATCGAGAGGACATGAGCGGTCTCGATGAGCGGATACGCATTCTCGGATTCTCTGAGCGCAGCGGCCCAGGGTTGCTCATATAACCATTCCCATGCCATGGGGTGATCGTAGAGGCAATGTCGGGGCGCGTTACCCAAAATTACGGCATGGCGGTATGAGCAAAAGACATTGGACGGCAGGCTGGGGGAATCCGACATTGCGATGGCTGTACGGGAGGTGTCATCTTGCGCGTCGGTCTAGCCGTGTTGCTCGTTTGCATTCTTTCATCCGCCGCCGATCCGACCTGGGCGCATCATTCGTTTGCCGCGGAGTTTGATGGGACCAAGCCCGTGCGGCTGGTAGGGATCATCACGCGCATCGAGTGGACGAACCCGCATTCGTACTTTTACCTGGATGTCACGGACTCGAAGGGCAAGGTGTCCAACTGGGCGTGTGAGTCGGGGAACCCGGGAGCGTTGTCGCGCCGGGGGTGGAAGAAAGGAGATATCAAGTACGGGGACAAGCTGGTGGTGGATGGGTATCTGGCCAAGGATGGGTCGAAATTCATTGATGCACGGCGCGTGACTTTGCCGGATGGTCGAGTCGTGTATGGAGGGAGCGCTGGGGACGGCGGGCCGGGCGATACGGGCGCTCCTGCGAAATGAGCAGATCAGGGATGGCGGCGATCGCACTCGCCGGGATGAGCGTGTTGGTGGCGGGAGGGGCGGAACGGCGGGATCCTGACCTGCTGCCCGAGGAGGTCAGCTTTCTGTTTGGGACGGAGCCGACGACACCGCCGGGCCCAGCGCCGCGCACGGCGGATGGGCATCCTGACCTGAGTGGGTTTTGGAAGGGCTCGCGTGCCACTACCCCAGTCGGAAACATCGGCAAGGACCTGCCGGCTTTCAAACTGCCGCTCACACCAGCAGGGCAGGCTGCTTTACAACACAACCTGACGAAGACAATCGATCCGGAGGCGTTGTGCATCATTGGCGGGATTCCCAGACACAGCGCGAGCGCGCTGCCGTTCGAGATCGTGCAGAACGGCAGCCGGGTAGTGTTTCTGTACATGTACACGTACTTCCGATCCATCCCGATCGATGGCCGCAAGCATACCGAGGATCCCGATCCCTCGTTTTTCGGCGACAAGATCGGCTGGTGGGAGGGCGACACGCTCGTGATCGATTCGGTCGGCTTCAAGGGCGCGCCGATCTGGATTGATGAGAATGCAAATCCACAGAGTGATGCCATGCACGCGACCGAGCGCTGGACGCGGCCGGATGCGAGCCACATTCACCTCGATCTGACTGTGGATGATTCGAAGTTCTATACGCGGAAGTTCACCTACTCCCGTACGTGGCTGTTGGGCAAGCCCGGGGAGGAGTTGAAGGAATACTCGTGCAGCGAGAACAACGTCGACCGGGCGCATCTGGGGCCGGGGCCAGGGCCCATCCGTAAGGATGGGACTCGCGGGTATGACGTGCCGCCGCTGCCGGCAGTCCCGCCCTCCCCTGAGGATTACGACAAGGCTGGAAAGTAACTCGCCGTGTGGCGCCATTGGGTGGCTGGGTGGTTGACGATAGTTGTGATAGCCGGCTGCGGTGGGCACGTTGGCGACGTTGCGTCGTTGCAGGAGTTGATGCGGGACCAGGTAGACGCATCGGCGGATGCTATATGGGATGCGGTGGGCACCACGACCACACGCGATGGAATCGTTGAGAAGCAACCACGGTCGGATGCGGACTGGAAGGCTTTGCGCCGGCATGCGGTGGTGTTGCTGGAAGCAACCCACTTGTTGGTGATCCCCGGCCGGCGGGTCGCTGCGAAGGAATTTCCTTCAGATGGGCCCGGTGTATTCAGCTCGCAGGAGATCCAAGCGGAGCTGGGGCGCCGGCAGCGGGAATTCGCTGGTTTCGCGCAGGGACTGCGTGCCTCGGGTCGGCGGGTGTTGGCGGCTATCGATTCTCGAGATGTCGATGCACTTCTGAAGGAAGGTGCGGTGATGGACGACGCCTGTGAGGCGTGCCACCGGTCATTCTGGTATCCGCACGAGGTTGTGCCGGCCCTGCCGGCAGAGCCGCCCCGACTTCAGGACGGCCCGGCCGGCGCTGGAGCGATCAGGGCTGCAGTTGGCCGCGGATTTCACCCGGCTTGTGTTGTTCGCTGTGGACGTTGACGTACAGTTTGCCGGCTTTGTAGTCAGCCCATTGCTCGTCGGTGAGCTTTGAGCCGGCGGGAACGGTCCAGGTGCCATTCTCGCCCTTCGTGAGGGTGATGATGGGAGGACCCGCCTCGCCCTTGGCTCCCACATGGATGTGGGCCGCGATTCCCTCCATACCGGTCGTCTTGACGCTGCCACTGACAGACTTGTCCTTGGCTATATGGAGGGTTCCCTGTCCTGTCGCGGAGGTGGTCACCGCGGGTGTTTCCTCAGCTCCCGTGAGGCTGACTTTGATGTCCTTGGCGAATGCGCCGGCCGAAGCCACCGCGAGAAGCACAGCCAGAGCTGTTGTTGTTTGAACGCGCTTTGAGCTCATTGTCGTGTCCCTTTGGACTGGTGGTACAGAGTCCGAATCTAAGCACAATTCAGTCCCGGCGCACATGACCAAAAGTATTGGCGGGATTCCGCAGTCGTATTGGGCGGCGGGATTCTTAGATGCAACACTGCGCTCATGACGAGTTCCAGATCAGCGGTTGCGGCCATCGCTTCATTTGTAGCTCTTGCGGCGCATGCCGCCGATGCCGGATTGGACGCCAAGGCGCGCGATATCGATCAAAGAGCGCTGAAGATCGATGCGCATACGGACGTGCTGTTACCAGGGGCACCGGAGCTCAACTACGCGCCCGGTCATACATCCAGGACCGATCTGGCGAACCTGCAAAGCGGGCACATCGGAGCCATCGCTTTCGCAATTGCTGTCGGACCCGGACCGCGAACGCCGCAAGGCACGCAGGCGGCACGGTCTGAGGCTGATGCCAAATTGAAGTGGGTCCAGAACTTTCTGAAGGACCACGCCGACCGCGCCACACTGGCGCTGAGCGCTGCTGACATTGAGCACATTCATGCGGCCGGCAAGGTCGCAGTCATTGAGAGCTTTTTGAATGCGCGCTCGCTGGGG
>Ga0268266_10004630_pt1 | contig 13117 bp, 8 predicted proteins | sample KBSS13metaG_FD_190356 | JGI IMG/M metagenome (GOLD analysis project Ga0268266, IMG submission 190356) | Switchgrass rhizosphere microbial communities from Kellogg Biological Station, Michigan, USA - KBS S1-3 metaG (SPAdes) (version 2) | ecosystem: Host-associated > Plants > Roots > Rhizosphere >...
GCCGATCATTTCGACCATGCCTATGAGCTGGAATCCCTGCTTGAGGAGCGCGCCAAGACCGCCGAACTCAACAGCCTGCTGGAATCCCTGCCCAAGACCGGCTCGGTGGGCATGATCCGCCAGCAGCAGCCCTTGGGATTGGGCCATGCGGTGTGGTGCGCGCGGCACTTTGTGGGCAATGAACCCTTCGCGGTCTTGTTGCCCGACGATCTGATGGTCGGTCGCCCCGGCGCCCTGTCGCAGATGGTGATGGCCTATCGCGAGGTCGGCGGCGGCAATATCGTGGCGGCGGAAGAAAAGCCCAGCCACGAGGTCAAGCGCTATGGCGTGGTCGATCCGGGCGCCGTCAAAGGCAATGCCACCGAAGTAAAGGGACTGGTGGAAAAGCCCGATCCCGCCAACGCGCCGTCCAATCTGTGCATCATCGGCCGCTATATCCTGCAGCCGGAAGTGTTTGCCATCCTGGACAAGCAGGAGCGCGGCGCCGGCAACGAGATTCAACTGACCGACGCCATGGCGCAGATGATCGGCAAGATACCCTTCCATGCCGTGAAAACCGACTGCGCCCGTTATGACTGCGGCGACAAAGTGGGCTTTCTGCACGCCAACCTGGCCGTGGGCCTGTCGCGCGCGGACATCGCCCCGCAACTGAAGGCCATCCTCAAGGGTTTGGTGTGAGGACGCGAAGGGCGCGCGCGGTCAGGGGACTGGCGCGCGGAGCGCTGACATTTTCTCTGGCGCTTCTGGCAGCCTGCAGTTCCAGCAGCTCCGGTAACACCAATTATACCCAGTTCTATCAGATCATGCGCCAAAGCCTGTCGGCCTCCTTCGGCAAGGTGCGGGTCACCCGCGACCAGGCGGCGGCAATCAGCTTCGCCAGCATGGGCTACAGCCTGGACGGTGGAAACCAGGCCATGCTCATTCTGGCCACGGACAACGGCGGAGAACTCTTATGGACGTCCTCCGCCCATGTGGTGATCGTCACCCGTGGCGGCCGCGTCGTGCGTACCCTGGGACTGGATCACGACTTGTCGGGCCTGACCGCCCGCAACAATACGCCCCCTCCTCCGCTGGCCGCCGCCATGCAGGCGCCCTTCGCCAGCACACGGCTGGAGGATTTTCCCGAACTCGGCTTTTATGGCGTCGAGGTTTCGTGCCGCGCGCATATGGTGGGGCGGCAAAGCATCCAGATCCTGGGACAGGCCGTCTCCACCGTCCGCGTGGATGAAAGCTGCCGCAGCAACCGGCCGCAATGGTCGTTCACGGACAATTTCTGGGTGGATGCCGACAGCGGTCTGGTCTGGCGGTCGCGCCAGCATGTCCATCCCCAGGGCGGCACCGTCGAAACAGAGATTTTCCGGCCGCCGGGTTAAGACTCGAACTTAATTTGTATGGCTGGTGCCAAACAAAAAGGGAGAGCCGGGCGGCTCTCCCTTTTGGAAACGTAAGGGTTCCCTGTTTAGGGGTTGGTCCCCGTGGACGTCGTCGTCGTGGTGGGGCTGGTCGATGTGGTCGGGCCACCGCCATTCTGGCTGGCGGCAAGACCGATGCCCAAGCCGGCCAAGCCGATGCCGCTGACGATCATTATGGTGTTGCGGTCTTCCATCTGGGCCTTTTTCACCCCAGCCGGCTTGCCCGCGGTGAGCGTCTCCGCTGCAAATGCGTTCGTCACCAGCAAGCTGGTGGCCAGAATGGCTGCACCGAAAATCCGCATCAGATTCTCCATTTCATTAAGTGTCTTAGGGGCGTTGGAGCCACTTCTACGCGGCCTTGCGCAACCGTGTCAATTCTTGAGCCGGGAACTGGTTCAAGGCGGCAAAAAAAGAAAGGGTTTATGTTGCTGCGGCGCAACAACTTTTGGCTTCTGTCAAATTGTCAGAATCCGGCGAGCCTCTCGCCTGACTGTCAATTCTGCTAAGTAACCTGCCATTTCCATAAGAGCCATTCACCCATGTCCACGATTCATCCCGTCATACTGTCCGGAGGCACCGGCTCCAGGCTGTGGCCGCTGTCGCGCAGCCTTTTCCCCAAGCAACTGCTGGCCCTGGCAGGCGAGCGCAGCCTGATACAGGACACGGTGCTGCGAACCGCAGGACCTGCTTTCGCGGCCCCGCTGATCATCTGCAACACCGAACACCGCTTCTTGATTGCCGAACAGATGCGCGAAGCCGGGATCGCGCCGCAGGCCATCGTGCTGGAGCCGGTGGGCCGCAACACGGCCCCTGCCGCGGCGATAGCGGCCTTGATGGTGGCCGCCGCCGAGCCCGACGCCCTGATTCTGCTGATGCCGGCCGACCATATTGTACGCAACCGCGCATCTTTCCTGGACGCCGTCGAACGCGCGGCCCTGGCGGCGCGAAAGAATCATCTGGTGACATTCGGCATCACGCCGGATGCGCCGGAGACAGGCTATGGCTATATCCGCAGGGCCGCGGCACTCCCGGACATGGCGGACTGCTTTGCGGTGGCCCGCTTCGTCGAGAAACCGGATGCCGCAACCGCCGCCGGTTATGTCGCATCCGGCGATTACGACTGGAACAGCGGCATGTTCCTGTTCAAGGCAAATGTGTTTCTGGCCGAGCTTGAACGGCTGGAGCCAGAACTGCTGTCCCATTGCCGCGACGCCTTCGCCAAGGGCCGCAAGGATCTCGATTTCTTCCGCCTCGAGCCTGAGTCGTTTGCCAAGGCCAAGTCCATATCGATCGACTATGCGGTGATGGAACGCACCGACAAGGCAGCCGTGGTGCCGGTGGAGATGGGCTGGAGCGATGTCGGTTCCTGGGAAGCGCTATGGGCCGCCGCAACCCGCGACGAATTTGGCAACGTCACCAAGGGCGATGTCTTGCATCACGGCGCGCGCAATTCCTATTTGCGCAGCGAGGGCCCGCTGGTGGCCGCGGTCGGGGTGGAGGATATCGTGGTGGTGGCCACCCAGGACGCTGTGCTGGTAAGCCACAAAAGCGCATCGCAGGACGTCAAGCGCATCGTCGAACAGCTGGAACGCTCAGGCCGTGAACTGCACACCACCCATCGCAAAGTCTATCGGCCCTGGGGCTCCTACGAAGGCATCGACAATGGCGACAACTTCCAGGTCAAGCACATCACCGTCAACCCGGGCGCCAAGCTGTCGCTGCAGATGCATCACAAGCGCGCCGAACACTGGATCGTGGTGTCGGGCACCGCGCAGGTGACTTGCGGCGACAAGGTTTATCCGCTCCAGGAAAATCAATCCACCTACATACCGCTGGGCGAAAAGCACCGGCTGGAAAATGTGGGGCCTGAGCCTTTGCACCTGATCGAAGTGCAGTCCGGTTCCTATTTGGGCGAGGATGACATTGTCCGCTTCGAAGATACATACGGAAGAAGTTGACGCGCCTTCGCGCGTCGGGGCGGAAGAAGTTGACGCGCCTTCGCGCCTCGGGGCGGAAGAAGCTGGCGCGCCTTCGCGCAACGGGACGCGAAGCGCCCTCCCGGCTACTGCTTGGCTAGAACAGCCAGAGAAGCGATGGTCACCGCCAGCGAACTCATGATTCCGGTCACGTCCAGAACGATCTGACGCGAGGAAAGCGGGGCCAGGTCACGGGGCACCACAATGGTGCTGCCGGGCGGCAGGGTGGTGGAATCAAAGCCGAGCCAGGAGGTCTCCAACCGGCGGGCCGAGCCGTCTGGCTGGACAATGAAGGTCATGTCGTCGTTGGAGAACTGGGCATAGCCGCCCGCCTTCTTGATGTAATCTTTCACCGTCATGCCGGCCTGATAACTGTAACTTCCCGGCTGCATGACCTCGCCCAGCACCGCAACCGTCGAAGGCCGCTGCGGGATGAAGACGACGTCGCCCGGCTCCAGCAAGGGATCCTGGGAAGGATTGGCCGCGAGCACGGCGGGATCGGCGGTGATGGCGATACGGCCCAGCGGCTTTTGGGTGCGGAGCTGGGTGACGAAACCCTGAATGGCGGTGATGGCGTCGCCCGGAATCTTGTCGCCCACGCGCGCCATGCCCGCCACCAGCTGGCTCTGGATTTCGCTGGCGGCCCGGTTGTAACCGTCCTGCTCCACCTGGGCGGCGGATTTGCGCAGGAACACCGTGCCCCGTGGATAAGCGGTGCTGGTCAGGCCACCGGCCCGCATCAGCACATCGGAGAGATGTTCCCCGCGCGTGATGGGATAATTGCCGGTGAAGCGGACCTCTCCCTGGACCATGACCGAGCCGATGCCGGTATCGGTGAAGACCTTGTTGAAATGCAGCTGATCGCGGGCGCGCACGACGTAGCTGGCCAGGGTGCCTTGGCGCAGCGGCAAGGTCTGGCGCTGACTGGCGGAGCGGCCATTGCTCGTATCCACCGCCGTGGTGAGAAGCTCCACGCCGCTTTCATCCGCCCAGCTCACGGTGCCGCCCGCCGCCTGCACCAGATCGGCCAGCGAAACATTGGGACCCACGAAATAAGAGCCGGGACCACGCACGGCCCCATCCAGCCGGGCGCGATGATCGATCAGGAAATTGACCAGCACCAGGGGATCCACATCCAGCTGGCGCACCAGTTCGCCGAACGTGCGGGCTTCGCGGTTGCTGGCGTAACCGCCGGGGTTGACCGGCTGGTCCTGATAGTTCGGCGCCATGGGCGGAAGGGGCAGACCATCCGGACCGAGCTGGCCGGCAAAACCGGCCTGGCCGCCTGTCGCGCCATTCAATCCGTATTGGTCGCCGAACGGGGATCCTTGCCCTCCGAAGGCCTGGCCCCCTTGCGCACCACCCTGAAGCGGCATGCCCGATTGCGCCGCAAGCAGGGCGGCCTGTTGTGCCTGTGCGGTCTGTGTGGGGGTTTGGTTGCTGTTTGCGCCATTGGTGGCCGCAAGCGACTGCTGGTAAGCCAGCTGGCGTTGCTGGGCGAGCAGGGTGCCGGGCGCCGCCACATCCAACAGCGCAATGATGTTGTTGCGCTGGATGTCAGCCGGCACGCTGCTGAAATCCTCCTGGCCCGAAGAATAGGATTGTAACGCCTCCGGCGGCAGGCCGAACGGATTGTTGGGCGAGATCGCGCTGGCAGCGGCGGCCTGGGCGGCGGCGCCGGCATTGCCGGCGTTGCCAGGGCTGCCGACAGCGGCGGTCGCCTGGGCCTGAGCTGCGGCATCCGCGCGTTGGGCTTCCAGGGGGTTGCGGATGCGCGCCTGGTCGAGCGCCAGCTTGTCGAGATAGGTCTTGAGCACAAAGCTCAACATCTGGGCTTCGCTCACCGAGATGGGCCGGATGACGTCATCGGTCTGCAGCAACTGGTCTTCGCTTCCGTTCAGCACCGCGACGGGCGTGAAGGCCACCAGCGAACGCAGCAGGGTGCGCGGATCCTTGCGCACCACCATGCCGAACAGCGTATAGGGGGTCGCGCCAAGCGCGCCGGGCGCCCTGATCACATCCGACAGACGAGTCCCGCTGGTCACCGCATATTGGCCGGCAAGACCAGAGCCGCCCGAAAGCGTTGCTTGCTGACTGGCAAGATCGGCGCCCAGTTCGACCCGCAGAATCTCGCTGTCGCGCACTGTGCCATTGCCGTTCTGAAGCGAAATCAGACTGAGGCGGCCATCGGCTTCGATGCGTTGCACGGAAAGGCGGTACTGCCCCCTCACCTCCTGACCGCCGGCCAGCGTCAGCAAGGCACGCGCGTTCATGCCGCTGGAACGCGCCGGAAGTTCATAGATGCCGGGCCGCCGCACCAGCCCGGCCACCGCAACCGTGGGACCCAAGGGCGGCACCACGATGCGATCGCCATCGGCCAGGCGCATGGCGCCGCCAGAACCGCCGCCGGTCAAGATGCTGTAAAGGTCCACGGGATATTCATGCCCCTGGCGCTGGATGCGGATATTGCGCAACGAACCGGTCTTCTTGACGCCATTGGACAGAAGCAACGCGTCCACCACCGAAGACAGGCCGGTGACGATGCGCTGGCCGGGCACCATCACCTCTCCCGACACCAGCACGCTGATCTGGCGCACCCGTCCGATCGCGATGGAAGCCGTGCTGGCGACATAGGCCCGGCGCACCGCGGCGTCCACGTCCTGGCGGAAGCTGCCGAAGCTGCGTCCCGCCGCCGCAACCGGAGACAGGCGCGGCAGCACCACGCGGCCATTGCGGTCCACCGTGGTGCGGATATCGCTGTTCTCCTGGCCGCGCAGGGACACGACCACCTCATCACCGGGACCCATGATGTAATCGTCGGCGACCGCTCCGGTCTCCGGCACCGTCACTTGGCGGCCCACACCCAACTGGTCGTAGCCGAATTGCATCAGCCGGACGCCGGCTCGCCCCGACAGGATCTGCTCCAGCCGCGAGGGCGGCTGGCGCATGGTCTGCGTGGCGTATTGCGGAAACAGCGTCTGGTTTTGCGGCAACTGGCTGGTGGTATCCACCACGCCATTGTTGAAACCACTCAGGCCGGAAAGGCCGTTCGCGCCACCAAGACCATTGCGTTGCGCCTGTTGCAGCACGCTCAGCGGATCGGAGCCGGAGACCTGAGCCAGGCCTTCACCGGCGGCGGCCAGCCAGGCGATGGCGGCGATCAAAAACGGGGCGAAGAAACCGGCGACAGCCAAGCCGCGATCACCGCGCTTGCCACAGGCATTTTTCCGGTGTGACACTTAAGGCAGTCCCAGGTTCGACAGGCGGCTGGTCTAGCATAGGGCCGCTGGGCGGGAGAAGGAAAAAGATTTTCCTTGCAATTGCTTAGGTGAAAGGCAAGGAAATCCTGGGCGGGTGAGATGTAAGGTCAGCGAGAAGTGAAGGGAGGGGCGCCGTCATCCGGCAACGGAACCTCCGCAGCCCGGCGCGCTGGCCGGAACGCGGCGCGCAAAGCCGTGCTTGTCGGTCCCCTCGTCGTGCTTTCGCTGATACCGGTTGCCCGTGCCGCCGACACCAGCGACCCCACCAACCTGTTCGGCAACCGAGGTCTGATAGGCACGCCCAGCGCGCGCATGGCGCCCGACGGCGAGTTGTCGGTCGGGGCCAGCTTTCTGAAGAACAACCAGCATTACAATCTGGGCTTCCAGATCCTGCCCTGGCTGGAAGGCTCCTTCCGCTATTCCGGGTTACAACATTTTCAGCCGAACTATCCGGTCTATTACGACCGCGCCTTCGGCGTGAAAGCGCGGCTGTGGAACGAAAGCGACCTGCTGCCCGCGGTCGCGGTGGGGGTCGACGATATCGTCGGCACCGGCGTCTATAATGGCGAATATATCGTCGCCTCCAAGCGTTTCGGCGACATCGACACCAGCCTGGGAATGGGCTGGGGCCGCCGCGCGGAAACCGGCCTGCTGCGCAATCCGATAGCGCTGGCTTTTTCCTCCTTCGACAATCGCCAATCCTTTTTCGGACAGGCCGGCCAGACCGATTTCAAGGCCTTCTTTCACGGCCATAAGGTCGGCGTCTTCGGCGGCGCGGTATGGCACACCCCGCTCGAAGGCCTTTCGGCGATCGTGGAATATGACAGCGACACCTATGCCCAGGAGAAGTCCTTCGGCAATTTCTCGCCCAAGAGCCAGATCAATTACGGCCTGGCCTATGATGTCTCGGACCAGTTGCAGACCGGCCTCTATTGGCTCTACGGCACAAGCCTGGGCGGCTCTTTCTCGCTCAAGCTGGATCCGGTGCATCCCCAATATCCGCAGAAGATCGAACCGCCGCCACCGCCGGTGGTGGTGCGCAGCGACGAGGAGCGCCAACAGGCGCTGGCGACGATGCTGGAAAGCCGCGATCCCCGCAACATGCGCCAGGCGAGATTGCTGGAAAGCCGCAATGCCGTGCGCAACGACTTTGTCGATGCCCTGTGGCGGATGGGCGGCGACTATGCCGATATTCGGGTTCGGCAGAACACGCTGGATTTGATTGTAACGGGAACGATTTCCAGCACGCGCTGCGCAAGCACGGCGCGCCTGATGCAGGGCGTGGCGACCAGCATCACGCGCGTGCGGCTCAGCGACTGGAATGGGCGGCGCAGCCTGACCTGCCCCGTTCCTCATACCGTCGAGGGCCCCCTGGTCAGCGCCGCTTTCCTCTCTGCCGATGATCTTGGCAAACTGCCCGCGATGCCGGTCTTGACGATCGACGCCTCGGCCGTGAGCACAGCGCCCGACCGCGCCCGGATCGAACGCAACATCCGCGCCGCCATCACCAAACAGAATCTGTTCGTCGATGCGCTGTCGCTGGGCGACAGCGACGTACTGCTCTATTATCGCAACGTCCATTATCAATCCGAAACCGACGCCATCGACCGGATCGTGCGGGTGCTGAGCAAGGAAGCGCCCCCGGCAATTGAACGGTTCCGGCTGATCGCGGTGCAGAATGGCGTGCCGCAGCAGGAGTTCGACATCCTGCGTGCCCCGATGGAGCGGGGCTATCTGCAGGAGGACGGCGATATCCTCGACCATTCGGTGCGCATTCGTCCTCCCGCCATGAACCAGCCGGTGCTGGCGGCGGCGACCGAGTTCTATCCGCGCTTCAGCTGGGGCCTCTATCCCCAGTTCCGCCAGGCGCTGTTTGATCCCAATCAGCCGTTCGGCGTCCAACTGCTGGCCGTTGCCGGCGCCGGGCTGGAAGTGGCGCGCGGTTTGTCGGTCTCCGGCTCGGTGGAAGCCAGCCTGTACGACGATTTCAACACCAGCCGCCCCAGCGACAGCCAGTTGCCGCATGTGCGCAGCGACTTCTTGAAGTATTTCACACAAGGCAAGACCGGCATCGGCCATCTGGAGACGGACTACCGCTTCCGCCTCACCCCCACCATTTTCGCCACGGTGCGCGCCGGCTATCTGGAAAGCATGTTCGCGGGTGCCGGCGGCGAAATCCTGTGGCGGCCGCAGGGCGCGCGCTGGGCGCTGGGCGCGGACATCTATCAGGTTTGGCAACGCGACTTCGACCGCCTGCTCGGATTGCAGCACTATCACCAAACCACCGGCCATGTGTCGCTCTATTACGACTCGCCCTGGTACAACCTGAATTTCGAGCTCAGGGCCGGTCAGTATCTCGCGGGTGATCGCGGGCTCACCTTGCAGGTCACGCGGCGCTTCTCGACCGGCGTGGAAATCGGAGCCTTCTTCACCAAGACCAATGTCTCCGCCCAGGAGTTCGGCGAGGGCAGCTTCGACAAGGGCATCATCATCCGCATCCCCCTGGGATGGATCGCCCCGCTTGAGACGCAAAGCCAGGTCGCCCTGGATTTGCGGCCGGTGCAGCGCGATGGCGGGCAGGTTCTGACCGGCGACGCCACGCTGTATGAGGAAACGCGCGCCACCAGCGAGGGCGAGTTGCTGCGGAACGGGCTGACGCCCACCTACTGAACGAGCATTTTGTTTCCGGCAAAAACTGCTAGAAATGCAGCCGCAAGAACGAAAGGTGCCGCAAATGACGATAGAGCAGGAGGCGTTTGAGCCGCGCTCTCGCGATTCATCGGTGGTTATCGCCGATTACCTCAGGCGATCCGTCTCGCTCTCCGAGATTCTGGATCAACTGTGGAGCGGTCGCGCGGTTATCGCCGCCTGCTTTGTGATCGGCCTCATATACGGCACTTATTCCGCCTGGACCCAGGGTCCGCATTTTGCCGCGGAGATCAGCCTGTTGCCGGCGGAAAGCAATTCGGTTGACGGAAATTCCAGCGGCAGCAGCGCGCTGGGGCTCATTGCCGGACTGACCGGAACCAATCTGGGATCGGTGCCGAAATTCACGCAATTTCTCTCCGCCCTGCATTCCACCGGCGTGGCAGAAATCCTGGACAAGAAATACGCCATGTCCTGCCGCGTCTTTTCCGGCTATTGCGACCAGACAACCCATCAATGGTTGAGGCGCGACGGATGGCGGGCCTGGATCAATGGCGTGCTGGCGAAGCTGTCGGGGCTGCCCGATCCCAACGGCCCCTATACGTCTACAGAACTGGCGCAGTACATTGAGGGATCGGTTGAGATTACTGTCGACAAGGCCAACCAGGTCGTAAGGCTCAATTATCAAAGTCCCAAGCCCCAATTCGCCGCGCAATTCCTGACCCTGCTGGTGCAAACGACAAATGACTACATCAAAAGTCAGGATCGCGTCGTCCTGCGCCAGTATGTCAATTATCTTGCCAGCCAGGCGTCGACGGCGACCAATGTCGCGCAGCGTGACGCCATCGACCAGTTGCTTCTGCAGCAGGAACGCAAGTTGATGCTCACGGAGGTCGACGTGCCCTACGCCGCCTCGGTGCTGGATGGCCCCACCGTCTTGCCCGTGAACAAGGCACTCAAGATCATCGCGATGTATGGCGTCCTCGGCCTGATCGCCGGCGCGTTGATCACGCTCGGCAGGCGTCATCTCAACCTGCGCTTTGGGAGCTGGCGGACATGATCGCAGCGCTGGCAAACAGGCGCTTCGAACTTGGCGAATACATAACGCTTTCAACCGTCGCCAGTCTGTTCATGCAGCAAAAGGTGGCCCAGATCGGGGTGGATCTGTTCCTGGGCTACCCGGTGGTCATCCTCAATGCGCTGGTGCTGCTGAGCCTGAACAGGCTCTATGTGAATCCCAGGCATTTTTTTGCCATCGCCGCCTTGGCCACTTTCAGCCTGGTCTCGGCGCATTATGCCAACACGCCCGTGACCGCCGTCATCGCGCAGATCTTGGGCATCTCACTGATGTCGGTCTATTACTTCAGCGTCCTGACGTCCTTTGGCGATTCCCTGTCGGACTGGATGGAGCTCTATGCCAGGTTCGCGTTTGGAATTGCGCTGTTTGGTATCCTGTATTTGCCCTTCCAGCGCTTCGGCGGTTATGGCGAACCGGACAGGCTGCATTCCATTTTCATCGAGCCTTCCCTGTTTATTTACCTGACACTTCCCGCCGTGGGCTGGTATGCGAATGTCTGGCTCCGGACACGGCGTTATGGCTGGGATCTGCTGGTCTTCGCCCTCAGCTATGCTCTTGCGGATTCCTCGCTCGGCTTCCTCGGCCTGGGCCTGATCGGGGCGTTTATCGCGACATCCCGGCTCACATTCTGGAAGACGCTGGGGGCAGCAATTCTCGGCTTTGGCGCTTTCGCCGTATTGATCGTGATCAGCAGCAATTTCCGTGTGCGCGTCCTCGACACTTTTTTTGCCGTTTCAAACGCCGACGTTTCCAAGGCCAATCTCAGCACCTTTGCGGTGCTTTCCAACGCGTATGTCACCTTTCACACATTCCTGGACCACCCATTTCTCGGAGTGGGGATCGGCGGCTATCGCTTTCAATATGAACATTATATCGGCGATCTGTCGGGCATCCCCAAGGATTTCCTCGACCTGCAGGTAAACATGTTCGATGCAAGCTCGATGTTCCTGCGCTCGCTGGCGGAACTGGGCGTGTTGGGGCCCGTGATCCTGATCGTCTTTCTGAGCGTCTGCGCCCAGGTGCGCGGCGCCCGTTACCTGGAAATCCGCAACGCCCTCCTTCCGTTCTTCTTGGTTCGGATGGGGCGATACGGCGCCTATTTCTCAACAGAGCTGTTTTTCTTCGTCGCGATCTATTTGCTCAATTTCATGGACTATCGCAGCAATAGACGCAAAAGCCTGCATCGCAGCGCCTGAAGACGCCGGGAGCGCCCGAGTTTCCAACCGGCGCTGGCAGGCGGGCGCTTTGTTCTGTTTCGGTTTTGTGTCAAGCCGGCGCCCAGTCCCGCCCGGACGCGGAATTTGATATTCGCGCCGGCTTCTGTATATCCATCACCGCACCAATCCGAGTTGAAAACATGCCCAGGAAAGCCCTGATTACCGGCGTCACCGGCCAGGACGGCGCCCTTCTCGCCGAGCTGTTGCTGGCCAAGGGCTACGAAGTCCATGGCGTCAAGCGGCGCGCCTCGTCGTTCAACTCCGAGCGCATCGACCATCTCTATCAGGACCCCCATCAGGCCGGCGCACGTTTCTTCCTGCACTATGGCGACTTGACCGACTCCACCAACCTGATCCGGCTGGTGCAGGAGACCCAGCCCGACGAGATCTACAACCTGGCGGCCCAAAGCCATGTCCAGGTCAGCTTCGAGACGGCCGAATATACCGCCAATGCCGATGGCATCGGCGTCTTGCGCCTGCTGGAAGCCATCCGCATCCTGAAAATGGAAAACAGGGTGCGTTTCTATCAGGCCTCGACCTCCGAACTGTACGGGAAAGTGCAGGAAACGCCGCAGCGCGAAACCACGCCCTTTTATCCCCGCAGCCCCTATGGCGCGGCCAAGCTCTATGCGTATTGGATCACGGTGAACTACCGCGAAGCCTATGGCATGCATGCCTCCAACGGCATCCTGTTCAACCATGAAGGGCCGACCCGCGGCGAAACCTTTGTTACCCGTAAAATCAGCCGGGCAGTGGCCGCCATCCATCACGGCTTCCAGAAAACGCTCTATATGGGCAACATCGATTCCCTGCGCGACTGGGGCGACGCCCGCGACTACGTAAAGGGCATGCATCTGATCCTGCAGCAGGACAAGCCCGATGACTACGTCCTGGCCACCGGCGAAATGCATTCGGTGCGCGAGTTCATCGAACTGGCCTTCGCCGAAATTGGCCGCAAGATCACATGGCGCGGCCAAGGCGTCGAGGAGCAAGGTCTCGACGAGAAAAACGGTGATGTTCTGGTGAAGATCGATCCCCGTTATTTCCGCCCCACCGAAGTCGACATGCTGCTGGGCGACGCCAGCAAGGCGCGCAAGGTCCTCGGCTGGAAGCATGAGATCACCTTCCCTCGCCTGGTGCAGGAAATGGTGACCTCCGATCTCCAGAAGGTCGTCGCCGAAGGCCATAGAAATCCATGACCTATGCGCTGTCCGGCAAACGCGTATGGATCGCGGGCCATCGCGGCATGGTGGGCAGCGCCCTGGTGCGCCAACTCGAACAGGAGAACTGTACCGTCCTTACGGTTGGGCGCGACAAGCTCGATCTCAAGGATGCGGGCGCGGTGAAAACCTGGATGCAGGCCAATGCGCCACAGGCGGTGGTGCTGGCCGCCGCCAAGGTAGGCGGGATAGTCGCCAATGACAGCTGGCCGGCGGACTTTCTCTACGACAATCTGGCGATCGAGAATGCCGTCATCCACGGCGCCTTCGAGACCAAGGTGGAAAAGCTGCTGTTTCTGGGCTCATCC
>Ga0268266_10004631_pt1 | contig 13115 bp, 11 predicted proteins | sample KBSS13metaG_FD_190356 | JGI IMG/M metagenome (GOLD analysis project Ga0268266, IMG submission 190356) | Switchgrass rhizosphere microbial communities from Kellogg Biological Station, Michigan, USA - KBS S1-3 metaG (SPAdes) (version 2) | ecosystem: Host-associated > Plants > Roots > Rhizosphere...
CCGATGGTGGCCAACCCTACTCGCGGTCTCCGTTCCGCACTCCGGAAGGCCCGAATTACGCCCGCTCGAGTCTTTACGGAGAAGGTTTCTCCTTACAAGGCGTGGTTCAAAGCCATCCGGATCCATCAATGGGCGAAGAACGTTCTGCTCTTCCTGCCGATGCTGCTGGCGCATGCGTTGTCCCCGGCGCTCCTTCTGGTGTCATTAATCGCGTTTCTCTCCTTCGGCTTCTGCGCCTCTGCAACCTACATCGTCAACGATCTGCTCGACATCGAGGCCGACCGGCAGCATCCTCGGAAGCGCCGCCGTCCCTTTGCCTCAGGCGACCTCTCTGCCATAACGGGCGTCGGTGTCGTCTTTGTATTTCTAATCGCCTCGGTTGTGCTCGCCTTGGCGCTACCTCATGTTCTTGAATACCTTGCTCCTCAGCTGGCTCTGAAGAGGCCCTACCATTTTCTTGTGTGGCTCGGAATTTACGCCGTCACAACCCTGGCCTATTCGCTCCGGCTGAAACGAGCCGTGTTGGTCGATGTCATCGTCCTCTCCGGTCTCTACACCATTCGCATCCTCGCCGGCTCTGCAGCGACTGGGGTCGAGGCATCTGCCTGGCTGGGGAGCTTCAGCATCTTCTTCTTCCTCTCACTGGCCTTCGTCAAGCGTTTCGCTGAACTTACAAATCTTCGTGAACGTGGTGGCGAGATGGCCAAGGGACGCGGCTATCACATCAGCGACATCGAGCAGCTCCGCACCTTCGGTTCCGTCTCTGGATATGTCTCAGTGGCCGTATTTACGCTCTACATCTCCAATCTGGACGCTGCCCAGCTCTACAGCCATACCAAGCGCCTCTGGGTGCTCATTCCGGTGCTTCTTCTCTGGATTAGCCGCCTGTGGCTCCTGGCATCACGAGGAGAGCTTGACGAAGACCCCGTCATCTATGCCGTCACCGACAAACGCAGCCTGATGCTTGGTGCCCTCGTGCTGGCTATAGTGCTGTCGGCTCTGTAGCGTTCAACAGGGAACAGCGCTGTAGAGAAGCGTTTATTCTGTAACCAAGCCATGACCGATACCATCCCGCAGCTGACCAGTTACGACCAGACCGCCCTCGATGCCGCCTTCGCCACCCTCGCCGATGAGGTCCGCGAGCAGAGCGCAGGCCTCACCAGCCCCGAGGCACAGGAGACCTTCCGTCTTCACTGGCTTGGCCGCAAGCAGGGGCGTCTGAAGCTGATCTCTGACGCCTGGCTTAAGTCAGCTCCCGCAGAGGCTCGCAAGCCGCTCGGCATGAGCTTCAACCAGCTCAAGCAGCAGATCGAACAGGCTCTCGAGGCTCCTGCCGCAGCGACGACCTCTGCAGCAGTGCAGGGAATCGACATCTCTCTTCCAGGATTGGTGCGGCGCCCCGGAATTCCGCACCCTCTGCTCAACACCATGCATGAGGTCGTTCGAGTCTTCCATCAACTCGGTTACTCCACTAATCTGGGGCCGCAGGTAGAGAGCGACTTCTACAACTTCGAGGCGCTCAACTTTCCCCCAAACCATCCCGCGCGCGATACCCAGGACACGCTCCAGATCGCCAACCAGCATGCGCGTCCTTCGCGTGACCGTCTGCTGATGCGCACTCATACGTCGCCCGTGCAGATCCGCACCATGATTGCGCAGGCTCCGCCCATCCGCATCGTTATCCCGGGCAAGGTGCACCGCAACGATGCTGCGGACGCCACGCACTCGCCGATCTTCCATCAGATCGAAGGTCTTTGCGTCGACACGAACATTACCTTCTCCGACCTGAAGGGCACGCTCGATCACGCCATGAAGGCCCTCTTTGGATCCGCCGTGAAGACGCGCTTCTTCCCAAGCTTCTTCCCGTTTACGGAGCCATCTGCCGACGTGCAGATTAGCTGCATCTTCTGTGGTGGTTCAGGCTGCCGTAAGTGCAAACACTCCGGCTGGATTGAGCTGCTGGGCTGCGGCATGGTGGATCCCGCCGTCTTCGCTTCGGTCACGGAAGAACGTCGCAAGATCGATCCCCATGATGACGCCTACAACCCGGAGAAGATCACCGGCTTTGCTTTTGGGATGGGAGTCGAGCGTATCGCCATGATGCTCCACGGAGTCTCCGACATCGGACAGTTCTACTCCGGCGACATGCGCTTTCTCGAGCAGTTCGCCTGATCTATCGCAGGCTGTCGCGCAGGCTCTCAAGATTCTGTGGATGCACGCGGATCAAACCCCTGCGCGGACTGTCGATGTCCGCAATCAGGAAGAACGAGATCGACACCACGACTGGGAGTACGATCAGGAGCTTTGACTGCATATGTCTTGCTCCATAACCAAGCATCCAGTTGGCAAAGATGGCGATCAGAAACATTAGTTCCCACGCTGCTTCTGGAATCCGGTTCCACCAAGCCGCCTGTGTATAGCCCTGGGAGTTGAGAACATCATTCATGCCGCCGGCGGCAAGGGCTACGAGTGGTGTTGGTTGGGCGGCTGCCGAATGCGCGATTGCCGTCCAAAGGTCTCGCTGCACAGCTGCTGTATCCGTGCCGATTTTTTTGAGCTCATCGAAACCGCGAGTCACATAGAAAGCGATGCGCAGATCCGTGTACGTCCGCAGCAATTCGCGAACACGTGCCGCTTCCGCGGCCGGAAGCAGATCCGCGCGAAGATACTCGGTTCCTATCGCATTGGCCTCGGCCTCTTCGTAGATCTTTCGTTGGTCGTATCGGCCGATGGACATCGAGAAGCTGAATCCGATGATCAGGCCCAGCAAGGTGAGCGTAGCACCCTGAATTACGCCGAAATCCGTCCGGGTGTCTTCTTCGAGTCTCGATCTCCGGCCCATTCGGACACCGATCCAGCCCGCCAGCCAGAGCATCAGAAACGAGATCACGAGAACGAGTCGCGGATATGTCAGCAGCAGCGCCATAAATCCCTTCCTTTGAAGCTTCGACGTGGCACTACCCGGCCCTCTCGATCAAATCACGCCCGGCCTCTATTCGCTCCCAGAAATCCAATCAGCATCTGGATCAATGCCAGAGCCAGTGCCCCCAGAAAGGCGGCCTTGAAACTTGTCACCGCGAATCCTGGAACAAACTTGCTGGAAAACCACAAAACGATCGCGTTGATCACCAGGAAGAATAATCCGAATGTAATGATCCCCAGAGGCAGCGTAATGAACTTCAGCAGAAGTCCCAGCGTCGCGTTAAAAAGTCCGATCACAACAACCGCGATTAGCGCCGAAACGAATCCACTGATCTCGAATTCCTGTACGAAGTGAGAGACGATCAGCAGAGCCACGGCATTCAGAATCCAGTGCAACAACCAGCGCATGCTTCCTCCTTACCTTTGAAAGACGAACTCATCTTTCTCTTTCGTCACAGAAGCATACCCGACCCCCTTGCCCAAATCACCATTTAAACTTCGCAGGCGCCTGAGCGGGCTTAAACTATCTGTATGGGCAAACTGTTCACCGCCATCGAGCCTGTCCACCGCGAGTTCATCGAGCGCCAGCACATCTTCTTCAACGCCTCAGCCGCGTCTGAAGGCAGGGTCAACGTCTCGCCTCGCGATGTAGCCTCACTCCGCGTGCTCGACTCGAACACGGTCGTCTACCTCGACCTGACCGGCAGCGGCAATGAGACAGCTGCGCATCTGCTGGCCGATGGCCGCTTGACCCTGATGTTCTGTGCCTTCGAAGGTGCGCCCCTGATCCTTCGCCTCTATGGCCGGGGACGCGTTCTACCGCGCCACACCCCGGAGTACGTCAGCCTTCTCCACTCGCACTACAACGACAATGAGCCGCCGGGGGCTCGCCAGATCGTGCATCTTACCGTCGAGTCAGTCCAGACCTCCTGCGGGATGAACGTGCCTTTTTACGACTATGTAAGTGAGCGCGATCAGCTTGTTCGCTGGGCTCAGGTCAAAGGCGAAGCCACGCTTGAAGACTATCGGCGCCAGAAAAATACGCTCAGTATTGATGGACTTCCCACGGGCCTGTCTGAAGAAAAATCTCTCGTCTAGGGAGTGCGCTCAATGCCCGAACGTTCCGGTTCCGACCCGTTACTGGAGGAGATTGTCGAAGGCCGTACCGATCGAGTCTTCGACTATCTTGCTGCGGGACACTCCGCTGCCGACGCTGATCGAAACGGGGTGACACTGATGCAGTGGTGCGCCTACTACGGCGACGTCAGTGCCATTCGCTTCCTTCTCGCGAATGGAGCCCCACTCGAAGTTCTTGGCAGCAACCTCGGTCTCGACGGTGCCTGCTTCCACGGCCACTGGAAGCTGGTCAGCTTTCTCATCGAGCATGGTGCCGACGTGAACCATCCTCATCCCGACTCCGGCGAGACGCCGTTGCACGCCGCGGTCTCTCAGGGGGATCGCGTTCGCTACAACCTCGTACTCAAAGTTCTACTCGCACACGGAGCCGATCCCAACGCCAAGACCAGGCCTTCGGTCGAAACGGAAGCGTTCATGCGGGATTGCCGCACGAAAGGGGAGACGCCATTGCATCGTGCCGCTGCCTTCGGCGATGAAGAGGCGATCCAACTCCTGCTGGACGCAGGAGCATCACTCGAAGCCAGAGACATGAACGGCGATACGCCTCTCTCGTGGGCGAGCTGGTATGGCCGTTCTGTTCCTATCCTCAGGAAGCTGCTATACGGAAACTTCCGCATCAATCCAAACTACGGCGGCGGCATGCAGGCAAATCTCCTCGGCAAACCTCTCTAAAAGTATCCTGCCTACTTGGCAAGATGGTGGTCATAGCTGATCGTGCGCGTGATCTTCCACGCTCCATCCTTGTACTGCCATAGCATGATGAATCTCCCTTCGCCCACCACGCCGTGATCCTGCTTCCAGGGATGGGTAAAGCGATGAACTCCCATCTCCACCGCGCCATATCCCTTCATGGGATACACCTGCAAGGTTCCGGGAACCAGCACCCTCTGGGTCGTTCCGCAGATATTCTTCTTGACGCTCTCCGTCAGGGCCTTATTCCCCAGCGTGGTTCCTCCCTGGTCGTGGTAAAACTCCGTGTCATCCGTAAAGAATGAGTTGAACTTCTCCAGGTTGCAGGTGTTGTAAGCGTCGAACAACTGTTTGTCCAACTCTGTGACCGCTCGCGTCAACTCAGATTCCGTCTTGATTGCATCGAACGGAGGGACCTTCTGTGCGTTCGACGCAAGCGACAGGCTAGCCGCTAAAACGAGGGCTGACACAACAGAAAATCGACTCATGAGGGAAGTTCTCCTTAGGAGGAAAAAATTACATTCCCTCAATACGCGGATCCTCCGAAGAAGTTCACACCTGGTTCACCGAATCGGCATCCGCTCTATAGCTCGATTCGAGCTACTTCCTCGCGCCCTCTACCAGTTTCGGAAGCCTTCGATTGTGGGTCGCCTGCTCGTACGCATAGGCGTATCCCATCAGATCGCCATCCTTCCACTGAACCCCAGAGATCTCCAGGCCTAACGGAAGCCCATTGGCATAGAACCCTCCCGGCACCGAGACCGCGGGAACCCCGATGCGATTAACCCAGCCTGTCTCGCTGTACGGCCCGGCCTTCGAAGCTCCGGGCACGGTCTCATCGTAGGTCGGGATCTGCAACGCCGGATACACAAAACCATCCAGCTTCCACTTCTTTCGTGTCTCTTCATACAGCTCGAGCGCCTTGCGTTGCGGGCCATAGTAGTTGACGTCAGCCTCCGGATCGCTCTCCAGCAATCGCTGCGGCATCACATCTGTGCCGGTCCTCGTTCCGCCAATCATGTATGCAGGAAACTTGTCTCCAGTGGCTTTTTCATACTCCGCGACGGAGTGGTACTGTGGCGGGCCGAAGTCGCGAAGAAAGTTGTCCACACCTTCCCTGCGATAGGGGCGCGTGTTCACCGAGCGGACCACAACGAAGAAACTCTCCGGCAGAATCTCCTTGTCGATCAGGACCGTCGCTCCCGCAGCCTTCAACTGCTCTACAGCCTTCATGAAGGCGGCTTTCGTCTCCGGCGAAACCGCACCATGATTCGGTGGATCATCTGGTCCCGCACCGTATACACTCGGCGAGCCCTCCAGCACAAACCACGGCACTGCAAACCGTTTCCCCTTCAGCGAATTCTTCTTCAGGTATTGCGCATAGGGCCGCGCCTTAGCCTTCTTCGCCGCGCCGTCGGTCCACTTGTCCAGAGGATCCTCCGCCTGCATTACGTCGAGCGTGATGGCCGCGCTCGTAACATCGCGCGCCAGCGGACCCGTGTTATCGCGCAGCCAATCCAGAGGATGAATCCCTGCGATGCTGGTTATCCCTCGCGTCGGCATAAATCCCACCAGGCTGTTATTCGCTGCCGGTTGCCGGATCGAGTTTGCCGTGTCCGTTCCTGTTCCCACTACGGCAAAGTTCGCCGCCAACCCGGTCGCTGTGCCTCCCGAAGATCCTCCTGGGGAGTACCGCACATCGTACGCATCGCCTGTCCTTCCTCCAGCCGTGCTGATGTTCGTGTCGCTCGCTGCGAAGTCCGGCATATTCGTCTGCCCCAGAATCACCGCCCCTGCCTCCCTCAGCCGCGCAACGACGACGGCATCGCGAGGAGCCACCAACTCCTCGCCGGGCTTCAGGTATCCTTCCCAACCGGCGCTGGTCACCATATCCTTCACACTGGTGTTTGCCTTAATCAGGATCGGCACACCCCACAGCTCTCCATGCTTGGTTCCCTTGGGCTCGGCATCTTCCTCCGCCGCACGCCGCAACGCTCCTTCGCGATCCACGGACAGCATGGCTTTATAGGTGCCGTCATATCGGTCAATCCGCTCCAGATACCACCGGGTAACCTGCGCAACGGTGTATTTATGAGCGGCATACAGCCGTTCCAGCCCAGGCACCGAAATCTCCATCAGATCGCGATCCATCGCGCTGCCAGACTGAGCCCTCCCGATGCCGCCTGTCATCGCCACCAGGCACGCCACACCAATCCACCGGAATCGCCTCATCCACATGCCTCCACAGGACTGCATCTTTGTGCACAACCCTACCAAATTCATCGCCACGCAGCGATAGCGCTGCCCATGCGCGCAAAGTCTTCGCGCCGACCAACGGGAGGCCCATGGCGAAGCCGGTATACATGTCACGAAGGGACCGCCGTCCGCGAAGGACCATTTAGACTGGAGGCTGTTCATCATGAAAGTTCTTACACGCTGGCTGCGCCACTACCTTCCTACCCTCACCGTCACCGACCGGCAACTCGCCGACGACCTCACCCTGCGCGGCATCGCTGTCGAAGGCGTGCATCCCCTGGGTGAAAGCAACGGCAACGGCGGTACAGCAGACGGCCACCTCTTCGAGATGGACATCACCACCAACCGCGTCGATGCGATGAACCACTACGGCATCGCTCGCGAGGCGGCTACGATCTACGGCCTTGAGCTTGAGCCCCTGCGGCCCAAGCTTCCCATCGGTACCCTTGTGGACCAGCCCTATCCCGTCCGCATTGATTCCTCCGCCCGTGGCCTCTGTGGACGCTTCACCGCCCAGGTCCTCCGCAATGTGACCATCGCTCCCAGTTCCGGACAGGTCGCCGAGCTCTTCACCCTCCTCGGCCAGAAGCAGATCTCCAACGCCGTCGATGCCTCGAACTTCGTCCTCCTTGGCATGGGGCATCCCACCCACGCCTTCGACCTCGACAAGATTGAAGGCGGCATCGTCGTTCGCCTCGCCCGTAAGGGCGAAAAGCTTCGCCTCCTCGATGGATCCGAGCGGACCCTCGAAGCGGACGATCTGGTCGTCGCCGACGAGAAGAAGGCCCTGGGACTCGCCGGTGTCATGGGCGGGTGGGACTCCATGATTACCCCCGAGACGAAGAACATCCTCGTCGAAGCTGCATGGTTCGATCCCGCCAGCGTTCGTCGCAGCTCGCGCCGTCATCTGCTGCACACCGACGCCAGCCATCGTTTTGAGCGAGGATCCGACTTCAATGCCGCTCCTGTAGCCAACGCTCTCGTCTCTGAGTTGATCCTCCAAAGCGGAGGCTCCATCGAAGGCGAGCTCATCGATGTCGTTGATCCGGAGGTCGCCCAGCGTACATCCGACCGGCCCTCAATCGAGCTTTCTGTCGGGCAGGTCCAACGGCACCTTGGAACCACCATCGACTCCGAAGGAATCACCGGCGAGATCATCTCCCGGTTCCTCTCATCCCTCGGTTGCGGCCTTCTCCTCCACGGACTAGACGTCTACTCGGTCAAGCTGCCTTCCTGGCGTCTCGATCTTGAGCGCGAGATCGATCTCGTAGAGGAAGTCGCCCGCGTCTACGGCTACAACCGCTTCGCCAATACTCTTCCCACCGCGCTTCCCGTTACCGACTCTCCCTCTGCGTCAGCAGAGAGCGCCGTTCGCCGACGCCTTCTCGAACTAGGCTTCAGCGAGGCCGTCTCCAGCACCTTCTCCGGCCAGCACGACGCTGCGCTTTTCTACGAAGCAAACTCGGCGACCCCCGAGAAGAAGACCGTCGCCATGGAGAACCCCCTCTCCGAAGAGGCTTCGCTCCTGCGTCCCTCCCTCTTGCCCGGCATGGTCAATATGCTGGCGCATAACCTCAATCGCGACGTTCGCGAGGCCCGCCTCTTCGAGCAGGGCCAGATCTTCACCGGAACCTCCGCACCCGACGCAGGCTTTATCTCTGAGGTGCACGAGCATCCCCAGCTCTCCCTCGGCATAACAACGGCCACGCCCTCCGAGAGCCGCCTCTATCCCGTCGCAGATGCTCCTATCTTCGAGCTCAAAGGCACGATCGAATCTCTCGTCTCGCTCTTCACGCCACCCGGCGGCAGCGCGGCCCTCACCTTCGCTACCTCTGGCATCCCCGCGTGGCTTGAGCCCGGACGCGGCGCCGTCGTTCTGCTCGACGGCCAGCCCCTCGGCTTCTTTGGCGAACTCTCCGCCGCCGAGCGCGAATCCCGCAAGCTACGCCAGCCCGTGTATCTCGCCCAGCTCGACCTCGTCCGCCTCTACGATCTTCCTCTGCGACGCATCACCTCGCACGATCTCTCGCGCTTCCAGGCCGTCGAGCGCGACTTCTCCTTCGTCCTTCCCGATACCGTGCAATGGCATACAGTCGCTGCGGTGGTCGACGCCCTCGCCATCAACGAGCTCCAGAGCCGCAAACCCGTCGAGATATGGCGCGACCCGAAGAAGCATCCCGGTGTCTACTCGCTTCTCCTCCGCACCGTCTTCCAGTCGCACGACCGCACCCTGCGCGACGAAGATCTCTCCGCCTGGTCACAGCGCATCATCGACGCCCTCACCGCGTTAGGAGGAACCCTCCGCGCCTGAGAGAACCGTTTCTGCATGCAGAATGCCCCCTTAGCGACGACGCGACCTCATCGTCGTTAAGGCGCTCACTCGTCCAGCAACGGCCATCCTTTTGAAGGAACGGCGCAACATTCTCCCGATTCAAGGGTCAACCATCCCACGTGGCCATCGATATGCGAGAGAATCTGCGTGGATTTATGACCTGGCTTCTTCTTGGCGTCGGCGTGCTCTCGCCGCTGTCGGTCTTTCCAATCACACGATCCTGTATTCCATTCGCCTCATTTCTATTCTGCCTTTCAATTAGTTGTCTGGTCTGGATTGTGGTTCGCTTCGTGCGTGGCCACAGCGCCGTCTCTTGCTCTCTGCCGTGGCAGGAGAACTCGCCGGATATAAAAAAGTGGTCGAGAGTCAGAACCTGGCTCTATGGGCTGGCAGTCGCATCTTTCGTGATCTCAATCTGCTTCTTCCGGCCTTGGCAGCCGGGTCAGATCAACTGGCAGGGGATTTTCTCAGCCCCGGGGTATATGTTTTTCTTCTGGGGTGGAGTGGTGAACACATACATCAGTTCGAGAAGCCCCATTGGAGAACTTAGGCCGAATCCGCTTCAGCAACCGATGGCTCCCATTCGCTCCGATCATTGGGGTGAGCGTCTCTGATGTTCGCCAAACTGCCAACTTAGTTCAGTGGTAAGCCCTTAGGGCCTGTCTAAGAGAAGCCAAAGGAATGCCCAAAAGCATCGCCGCGAGTTACTAAAGAAATCAGGTGCATCCAACTCGATTCCCCCTGTGAAAATCCTCGTTTTCGGCATCTATACTCACAAGAAGAAACTTTGAAGCAGGGAGTAGATGTTCATGAGCACAGCAACGGTCAGCGTCGACGAGTTTCAGGCCCTCGAACAAAAGGTGCTTCGCGCCGTCGAGATCATCAAGCAGGAGCGCGAGGCTCGCGCCAAAGCCGAGACCGAAATCGCCAACCTCCGCGAACAGCTGGAGTTCCAGACTCTCGTCGCCCAAGAGGCACAGACCGCCGTCAACACACTCAACAAGGATCGTGACAACGTCCGCCAGCGTGTGGAGAAGATGCTGCATCAGATGGATGAACTGCTCTAGTCATTCGAGGAGACACGATGGAAGCTACCCAAACCCAGGTTGCCTCACCCTCTCAGCCCGCAAGCCTGCCAGAGAGCAAGGCCGTGGCTGTTGAAATCTACGACCAGATCTACCATCTTCGTGGAACCGATCCGGCTTATATCGAGCAGCTAGCCCGTATCGTCGACGCCAAGATGCGCGCCGTCTCTGCACTGGGCAATACCGTCGATTCGCTCCGCGTAGCCGTTCTCGCCGCACTCAACATCGCCGATGAGCTCGAAACCCTGCGCCAGCGTCACGAGAATCTTGCCGGCAGCCTAACCGTCTCTCAGGTAACTCTGCGTTCCCGTGCCGGTGCTCTCGGTGGCATGCTCGACGAGATCCTTGAAGACCGCAAGGTCGGCTGACCCGTTCCCCTTGTCGCTCGAGGCAGATTTTCTCTTGCCTTCCACGCTGTTTCCGTGAATCATCGTGCTGTCTCAGCACAACTTCACGGGAGTCTCTCTCATGCGCCGCCTGGCCTTTCTGTCCTTTGCCTTCGTTATTTCCATTGCACTGCACGCGCAGTCGCCCGACACCTATAAATCCGATCCCAAGTTCCAGAAGGCGCTCGCCGAGGCCAAGCAACTCGAGCGAACTCATAGATATGCCTTCGCGGTCGACGCCTACAAAAAAGCCAGCAAGATCGCTGGAGGCAAAGACATCGTCTGCCTCAACGACCTCTATTCTCTGCAGTTCAACTTAGGCAACTACAAGGATGCAGCCCAGACCGCCTCCTCCATGATTGCCATCGCCGTCAATCCCAAAGATCGCTCCGTCAGCGAGAGCAACCTTGGCGTCGCGCTCTTCGAGCAGGCCGGAGACAAGGGAAAGCCGGAGCTCCTCCAGGCAGCCCACCAGTCTTTCCAGTCCGCCATCGCCGATAACGCCAAAAATACCAATGCATATTTCTACGATGGAAAGACGCTGGCTCGTCTCAATCAGCTCGATGCCGCTAGCGAGCAATTCAAAGCCTGCCTGAGCTGCATGTCGCCGAAAGACTCCAGCTACGTGCGCGCTCAGCACTTCGCCGCCAATCCCTCGCTCTCACTAGCCAAGATGGCGCCCGCCTTCAGCGTCACCGCACTCGACGGCTCGCACTTCAATCTCGACGAGATGGGTGGCCGTGTCGTCCTCATCGACTTCTGGGCCACCTGGTGCGGCCCCTGCAACCGCGAACTCCCTCACATGAAGAAGATTGCCCAGGAGTTCGCCAACGAGCCCCTGGTCATCATCAGCGTCTCCTGGGACTCAGACGAGACCAAGTGGAAAGACTTCATCGCCAAAAACGGTATGACGTGGGTTCAGTATCGCGACGTCGACCACTCCCTCTCCACTGCCTTCGGAATTAACGCTATCCCTCACTACTTCACCATCGACTCCGACGGCGTTCTCACCGCCGAGATGCTGGGCGAGGGCTCCAGCGTAGAAGGCAAGTTGAAAAAGCTGATCGCAAAAGCCAAGACCGATCGCGAAAAGGTCCAGACTGCTACTGCCAGCCCCGGCAACTAGCGTCATCAAGGAAATGAGTGCGAAACTGGCCGCAGACCAATCCCAAAGTCTCGGGTAAATCTGCGCTCCCGCTCTCGTGCTCTCGGCGGCATGCTCGCCGAGACTATTTCATTGCGATGCCGTGCGGACGCGCTGGACCCGTCTTGAAAGCTGTGTTGAAGTCCAGTTTGAACCGCTTGTCCTCGGTAAGGCCATCATGCGTCACTTTGAGGACGTGAACCTTATGGTCGCCTTCAAAGTGGATAATGCCCGCCTTGTCCTCATTGAGGAAGTAGTCCGTCACGACAAGTCGTTTGTCATCGCTGCTTAGCACGATGTTGTGGGGCCCTGCGTTCTCGCCGAAGCTGACAACAGAAACCTGTTTCAGGTTGAAGCGATCTGTGGTGTCCAGCATCACAACTTGCCCGGCCATGAACGTACCGACGATCAGCCTGTCGCCACACTGCGGAGTCGCCATAATCTGGCCCATTCCTCCAGGAATCGGCGTGTCGACATGAGGTTTTACCGTGGAGAGATCGAACGCCGACGTGCCCGTGCCCCGTACCGGATCGATCAGATAGATGTGGCCGTCGAACATGCCTGACGTATACCCGTAGCCATGCGGATCCCTGGGCAGCATCTTGACGTCCATCGTGCCCTGCGCGGGACCGCTGCCATCCGGCGAAAACAGGTCCACGGTCTTCATAATCTTGCGCTCACGAAAATTCCAGATGCGCACTGACCCGCGCAGCACGGGCCCCATGGACCCCATCAGCGTGCTGCTCGGATCAATGAAGTCCGAGGTCATCATCAGATTCAAGTCAGGGCGCGCCGAGATGCCGTGAGGATTGAAACCATCCAGCGGTGGTGAGTCCGGCCACTCCTGGAACAGTGACCATGGGCCAAAGTGATTCGCGATGAAATGCAAGCTGCCGTCGAACTCTGCGACCCGGCCAGGCGCCATCCCGGTGGACGAACCCATCTGTGTAATAAGAAAGCCGCCGTTATCAAGAGGCATGAAGTCGTCGGTCATGCTCGATTCCACGGCCTTCGCGGAGAACAGAAAGCGTGGCTTCTTCGCATTGCTGACGTCGAAGAAGAAGATCCCGTTCTGATTCTTCAGAAGGCTCAGAAGCCCGCCGCATCCCAGGATCTTCTTGGTCGAGTTTAAATGGCAGTGATGCGGTTCGTTGCCGGTGTTC
>Ga0268266_10004632_pt1 | contig 13112 bp, 12 predicted proteins | sample KBSS13metaG_FD_190356 | JGI IMG/M metagenome (GOLD analysis project Ga0268266, IMG submission 190356) | Switchgrass rhizosphere microbial communities from Kellogg Biological Station, Michigan, USA - KBS S1-3 metaG (SPAdes) (version 2) | ecosystem: Host-associated > Plants > Roots > Rhizosphere...
GCCGACCTCGAAGCAGCACGCGCTCGCGGTGCGCGTGTGGGGCCACTCGGCGGCCGCGAGCGTCGGCCGCACGTACTCGCAGATGGCGCGCCGCGCCCGCCGCGCGCGCGAGACGCCGTCAGTGGCCGCCGCGCAGGCCCGCGCCGCCTGGACGAAGATCCGCTCCGCGGCCGCCAGCGTCGCGCAGTACGACCGCTACGTCCTGTATCGCGGCCAGCTGTGGACGCACGACATCCAGCCGACGCCCGGGCTCGAGCTGGCTGCGTTCACCGAAGCCGATTACGACAAGCTCGACGAGCAGCACCGCGCCGATCTGGTCGAGCAGCTCGCCCTCGACGAGATCGCCGCCCGCAAGTTCTGGCGCCGCGGCGATCACGCCGTGCTCGCGAAGATCGGCATCCGCCACGCCGGCGTCGCGTGGTTCGCGCGCGGCCCCGTCGAGGTTCCGGAGCTCGGCCGCACGCTCCAGATGATGAAGTACGACGCCTACATCCACTCGGTGTTCGTGTCGCCGGCGGCGCGCGGACGGGGCGTCGCGCCCGTCATGCTCGAGCAGATCACGAAGCAGCTCCGGGCCACCGACGCCTACCGGTCGTGGGCGCTGATCGCGTCGCACAACCAGGCGTCGATCCGGGCGTTCCAGAAGGCGTCGTTCACGCCGGTCTGTGACGTCATCCACGCGAAGATGGCCACCGTCGACCGCGTGGTGTGCCGGCCGCCCGACCCCGAGGCCAAGGAACTGTTGGGCCTCGATAGCGATTGATGTAAATTCGAGGCCATGGGGCGGCCTGTTGCCTTCGTTGCCCTCCTCGCCGTCGCCGTCGTGCTCTCCGGGGCGTGCAGCCCGCACAACACCGCGAGCCCGGACGCGACGACGACGAGCACTGGCGACGGCGGCGTCGATCCCAACGACGGCGCCCGCTCGGGCACGCGGCTCAAGCTCACGTACTACGCGTTCTCCGACGGCACCACGCAGTGGTTCGGGCTCTACGACTCCGAGCGCAAGGAGAACTGCAACCCGTTCGACGGCACCTGGCCCGACGGCAACACGTACTGCGTGCCCGACTGGAACGGCAGCGTCGTGTACTCCGACATGGGCTGCACCAAGCCCGAGGTCGACGAGTACGTCGGCTCGACCTGCGCGAACACGAACCAGCGCTACGTGCTCGACCAGAGCTACGACGCGTGCAGCGAGGAATACCTGCCGACGCACCTCTACATCGTCGGCGCGGCGAACAACGGGTCCGCGTACTACGTCAAGAACTTCGACGGCTCGTGCAGCACGCAGATCACGGTCGATACAAACTTCGAGAAGCTCTATGCGATCAGCTCCGAGGTCTCGACCAGCGAGCTCGTGCAGCTCCAGATGAGCGCGCCGACCGGCGACGCGATGGTCGGTGTGCGGTCGTGGACCAGCCCCGACGGCGCCGCGCTGCCGACGCTGCTCCACGACGCGACGAACAACGTCGACTGCACGCCCGAGTACTACGGCGATTCCGCCGCCACCGCGTCGTGCGCCCCGACCGGCGCGTTCGACGCGTTCCTCGACCACGACATGTCGTGCAAGCAGCCGGCGCTCGACGTGACCACCACGTGCGCCGCGCCGCCGTACGCCTACACGTTCCCGTCGGGCGACTCGTGCCCGAGCGACCTCGCGTCGTATCACCCCGTGGGCAGCAAGCTCGCGAGCCCGACGCTGTTCGAGCCGATCGGCACGTCGTGCTCGACCGAGACCGCCAGCACCGGCGTCAGCTACTACTCGGTCGGCGCGGCCATCCCGCTCGCCCAGCTCCAGCGCACGCCGGATACCGACGGCAACCACCGCATCCAGCTCATCCACTACGGCGACGGTGCGAGCCTGCACTTCCGGGATCCCACCTACCTGTACGATTCGCAGGAAAAGGCGGTGTGCGTGCCCGAGCAGCTCGCCGACGGCACGACCCGCTGCGTGCCCACCAACAGCATCGGGGTCACGACCGGCTTCTTCTTCTCGGACGCGATGTGCACCAAGCCGATCGACGTCGTCGACATCTACACCGGCCCGGCGACCTGCGCGCCCCCCACGTTGCCCGCCTACGTGCGGAAGTATCTGGCGACGACGGGCTGCACGGCGAACTTCGAGCTGCACCAGCTGACCACGCAGGTTTCGACGCTGTACTACGAGAGCGGCACGACGTGTACGAAGTACCTACCGTCCGAGGAGGTGCTCTACGGAGTCGGTCCCGCGATCTCGACGAGCGACTTCGTGACCGCCGCGATCACGATCGACAACTGAGCAGCGTCGCTCGTCGTCGTGCACGTGTCACGTGTCACGTGCACGTGCTCGTGCACGATCCGGAACTCGCGTTCCACGAGTTGCGATCAGGACGACTCCGCCGGGGACGCCGGGTGAGGCTTACAGCCAGCCGCCACGACTCGGAGCCAGCAGCGCCGCACCGGGTTCGCACTCCTTCACGGCATTTTGTTCGGGGACGTGCACGAGCACGTGCACGTGACACGTGCACGAGCACGGGTCCGGATCGATAGCGTGATACGGTTGGTAGCTCGATGGCACGCGTGATCAGGCTCCCCGACAGAGGCCGCCTGCTCGTGTGCACCGACCTCCAGGGCTGCATGCGCGACTTCGAGCGCATGGTGCAGGTGTTCGAGCACGCGCTGCTCGAGACCGGCGGCGACACCCACCTGATCTTCACCGGCGACCTGATCCACGGCCCGCACATCGAGCCCGAGGACTGGCCGGACTTTCTCGGCGAGTACTACCGCGACGCCTCCGGCGACGTGATGATCGCGTACGCCGGCCTGGCCGCGCAGTATCCCGGCCGCGTCCACGCGCTGCTCGGCAACCACGAGCACGGCCACATCGGCGGGCCGCACACCGCGAAGTTCGCGGCCGACGAGGTCGCGCTGCTCGAGCACATCCTCGGCGCGGCGGGCACGGCGCGGATGCGCGGCATCATCCACACGTTCGCGCTCGCCGCGGTCTCGAAGTGCGGCGCGACGTTCACGCACGGCGCACCGGCGGCGCAGATCGATTCGATCGGGGATCTCGAGAGCGCCGATCTATCGGGCGCCGGATTCGAGAGCCCGCTCGACCTGCTCGACACGCCGGTGGTCGGCAAGGTCCTGTGGGCGCGGTCGGCGACCGAAGCCGAAGCGCGCCGGTTCCTGCGAGCCACGCACGGCACGATCAGCATCTTCGGCCACGACGTGATCCCCGAAGGCTTCGAGAAGATCGGCGACGAGCAGATCATCGTGTCGACCAGCTTCGGGCTGTTCGATCAGAACAAGGTCTATCTGAGCCTCGATCTGGGCGCCCGCTACAAGAACGTCCACGACTTCAGGATCGGCATCGAGATCCTGCCGCTCTACCCCGACAAGGCGCCGAAACGGCTTGGCGGCCGTGCGAAAACCTCGGGATCCTGAGAAGATACGGCATTCGCGACCGGCCTTGCGTTGGAGCTGGGAAAGCCTTACATCTACCCGCCCTATGAAGGACACCGCTGGTCACCCCCACTACCGCCCGGCTCGCATCACGTGTGCGTGTGGCGCGGTCCACGACACGTTCTCGACGCGCGGCGACTTCGGCATCGATATCTGCTCGAACTGCCACCCGTTCTTCACGGGCAAGCAGAAGCTGCTCGACACCGCTGGCCGCATCGATCGGTTCAACAAGAAGTACGCCAAGGCTCAGACGCCGAAGGCGTGAAAGCTCGCGGCATAGGCCGCCATGCTGGATTCCCCGAGCTTTAGAGACAAGATGGCGACGCTCGTGCGTCGCCGCGAAGAGCTCGGAGCGCTGCTCGGCACCGCCGAGGTCATCAACAAGCGCACCGAGTTCATGAAGCTGTCGCGCGAGCATGCGGATCTCGATCCGCTGGTCGACGCGTGGCAGGCGTACGAGAAGCTGCGCGACGACCTCGCGCAGGCCAAGCAGCTCGCCGACACCGAGTCCGACGGCGAGCTGCGCGAGCTCGCGCGCGCCGAGCTGGTCGACCTCGAGGGCAAGCGCGAAGGCGCCGAGCAGCAGCTCAAGATCCTGCTGCTGCCGAAAGATCCCAACGACGGCAAGAACGCGATCCTCGAAATCCGCGCCGGTACCGGCGGCGACGAAGCCGCGCTGTTCGCGGGGGACCTCTACCGGATGTTCTCGCGCTACGCCGAGCGCAACGGCTGGAAGGTCGAGACGATGTCGATGTCGGAGGGCACGGCGGGCGGCATGAAAGAAGTCATCGTGCTCGTCGAGGGCAAGGACGTCTTCTCGAAGCTCAAGTTCGAGTCCGGCGTGCACCGCGTGCAGCGCGTGCCGGCGACCGAGGCGCAGGGCCGGATCCACACGTCGGCCGCGACGGTCGCCGTGCTGCCCGAAGCCGAAGAGGTCGACGTCAAGATCGACGAGAAGGACCTCAAGATCGACACCTATCGCTCGAGCGGCGCCGGCGGCCAGCACGTCAACACGACCGACTCGGCGGTGCGCATCACGCACTTGCCGACCGGCACGATCGTCGCGTGTCAGGACGAGCGCTCGCAGATCAAGAACCGCGCGAAGGCGATGAAGGTCCTGCGGTCGCGCATCCTCGAGCACGAGCGCGAGAAGCAGATGGCGGCGGAAGCGGCGAATCGCAAATCGCAGGTCGGCTCCGGCGATCGCTCGGAGAAGATCCGCACGTACAACTTCCCGCAGGATCGCGTGACCGATCACCGCATCGGGCTCACCAAGCACAACCTGCCGGCCGTGATGGACGGCCAGATCGACGAGATCGTCGACGCGCTGCGCGCGCACGATCAAGCGGAAGCGCTCAAGGCTCAGGCGGGGCTGTGAAGCTCGCGGCCGCGCTCGTCGTGGTCGCGGCGGCGTGCGCGAGCCCGGAGCAGCAGGTCAACGACGAGCTCGCCGCGTATCGCCGTGCAGTGTTCGACATGAACGTCGGTGCGATCGTCGACGAGTTCGCGCCGAGCGCCTCGATCTCGCACGCCGATCAGCCGCCCGTGATCGGCAAGGTCGCGATCGGCGCGTTCTTGAGCACGTTCGCCGGTTTTCACGTGAGCCAGTACACGCTCGAAGCCGACTCGACGCACGTCAACGGTGACGACGCCTCGCAGCACGGCCACTACCATGAAGCCGTGCTGACTCCCGATGGCAAAGCCGTCGAGGTGAGCGGCGTCTTCGACGCGACCTGGAAGAAGCTGCCCGACGGACACTGGCGCATCATGCGGATGCACACGGCGCCGAAGTAACACTGGGACGTCGCAGTGTCGCACGCGAAATAGTGATCGCAGACATCTTCCGAACGCGGGGAGAAGTCTTACGGTCCGCGCATGCGCCGGAAGGTCCTCGCGGTCGTGGTCGTCGTGCTCGCCGTCGCGCTCGTGATGTGGAGGCACCATCGCGCGCATACGAATGCGCCATCGAGCGGCGATCAACACGCCGCCGGCGCGCAGCTCCCGCACGCGCACGTGCCGCACGGCCCGACAAAGCCAGCGTCGATCGCGGGTCGCGTCACGAACAAGCGCGACGGCTCCGGCATCGCCGGCGCGGTCGTCGCGGTCGGGCGCGCCGATCTCGGCGGCATGATCGGCATGAGCGGACCGCCGCTCGTCGCGATCAGCGATGCGACCGGCGCGTGGAGCGTGCCGGCGCTACCGCCCGCGCAGTACGTGGTGTCGGCGACCGCGAACGGGTTCTTCCCCGGAACGAGCCCGCGGCTGACGCTGATGTCGGGCGAGCAGAAGAGCGGCGTCGACCTCGTGCTCGAGGCCGGCGGGACATTGGTGCACGGCACGGTGACCGACATCGGCGGTGGACCGATCGCGAACGCGCGGATCCAGATCCATCCCGACAGCGTGCGCATGCTCGACGGCGGCCAGCTCGTCGCGCTGACCGGCGCCGACGGCACGTATCAGATCGCCGTGCGCGACGGGCCGTACAACATCGCCGCGCGTCACGACGCGTACGCCGGCCGCTCGAAGGACATCCACGTCGCGGGCAAGCCGCTCCAGGTCGACTTCACGCTGACGCCCGGCTCGATCGTGCACGGCATCGTGATCGCGCGCGACACCAACAAGCCCGTGCCGCACGCGATCATCATGCAGTCGCACGGCATGCGCGGCGGCCGCGGCATGGGCGAGCCGGTCACCACGTCGGCCGACGACGGCACGTTCACGCTGACCAGCCTCGAGCCCGGCGCGACCGAGATCACCGCGAAGGCGTCGGGCTACTCGACGACGACGCCGACCACCGTGCGGCTCGGCATCGGCGAGCAAGCCGATGGCGTGCGCGTGCTCGTCGATCACGCGTTCTCGATCTCGGGCCACGTCGTCGCCAGCGACACCAAGAAGGGCGTGCCGGGCGTGATGGTCGGCGCGTTCACGATGAGCGGCGATGCCGGGTTCTCGCCGGATCCGACCGGCGAGGACGGCTCGTTCGAGGTGTTCGGGCTGCACCCCGGCACGTACCTGATGTTCGCGCTCTCGCAGGAGAAGCTCCCCGACTTCGGCAAGAACGTGACGATCGTCGACAAGGACGTCACCGACGTCGAGCTCGACCTCGACAACGGCGCGACGCTGATCGGCCGCGTCGATCCGCCGGGCGCGGCCCAGCTCGAGCTCCAGCTGGCAGGCGACGTCGGGATCGGCAACATCATGCAGGCCGCGAAGGCCGCGCTCGTCCACGGCGACGCCGACCCGTCAGGCGCGTTCAAGCTCGAGCACGTGCCGTCGGGCAAGTTCACGCTCGCCGCGCGCACCACGAGCGGCCCGGCGGGCACGCTCGACGTCGTCGTCACCGGCGCCGATCAGAACGGGCTCGTGGTGAAGCTCGAGCCGCGCGGCGCGATCTCCGGAACCGTGATCGACACCGACAACAATCCAGTCGCGGGCATCCGCGTCTCGGCGCGGCCCGGCGACGGCGAGAAGCCGAAGTTCTCGATGTCGAGCTTCGAGGGCACCACGACGACGAGCGGGCCCGACGGTACGTTCTCGCTCGTCGGGCTCGATGCCGGCTCGTACAAGCTGCACGCCGGCGGCTGGAACGACATGACGAAGCAGCACGGCGATCAGGTCAACGTCGACCTCGCGGCCGCCGGAACCAAGACCGGCGTCGTGATCACGATCGAGGCGAAGAACGGCGTGATCCGCGGCCAGGTGCTCGAGGGCAACGGCAAGCCGTCGAGCGATGCGTGGGTCACCGCGCGCTCCGAGGGAAAGAAGCACGCCGGAAGTGGCGGCGACGATGACGACTACGAGGCGTGGAGCCCGTCGTCGGAGCCGGTGCTCTCCGACGATGCCGGCAAGTTCGCGATCCGCGGACTGTCGTCGGGCACGTACACGGTCGTGGTCGAGGGCGCGAACAGCTCGTCGCGCGCCGAGCAGAAGCACGTGAGCACCGGCGACACGGTCACGATCCAGCTCGCGCCGCTCGGCACGCTCACCGGCCACGTGACGGCCGACGGCAACGCCGTCACCGCGTTCGACCTGGCGTGCCGCGGTCCCGCCGGCGAGGTCGAGCGCTCGTTCACGACGGCCGACGGCGCGTACACGCTCGATCACCTCGCGCCCGGCAGCTACAGCTGCGACGTGAGCTCCGATGGCGGTGCCGGCAGCGGCTCGGTCACGGTGCCAAGCGATACCGCCACGCTCGATCTGTCGCTCGCGACGTGGGGCCAGATCACGGGCACGGTCGTGAGCGCGTTCGACGGATCACCCGTTCCGGGCTTGAGCGCGGTGCCGCTCGACAACCAGGGCGAGCGCATGACCGAGACGATCATGGGCAACGGGCCCAAGACCGACACCGACGGTCACTTCGCGGTCGGCCGGCTCCAGGCGGGCTCGAGCAAGCTGATGATCTTTGCGAGCACGAGCGGCTTCACGCCGCTCGCGACGGTGCCGTACACGCTGACGCCGGGCCAGCACCTCGACGTCGGCTCGATCAAGGTCGTGCCGCCGCGTCAGGGCGACGCCGGCACGTTCGGCATGTCGGTCGCGAACCAGAACGGCTCGGTCGTGATCACGTCGATCAAGCCCGGCGGTCCCGCGGAGGCCGCGGGCCTGGTCGTCGGCGACATGATCCTGACCGTCGACGGCCGCGCGATCACGCAGCTGGGAGTCGATCCGGCCGTGTCGTTCCTGTCGTCGGGCACGATCGGCATCGGCACGACCGTGCAGCTCGGGCTCGCACGCGGCGGCAGCGTGACGCTGACGTCCGTGAAGTGGTGACTCAGGCCTTCTGACCGGCCTCGGGCGTCGGCATCGAGCCGCCGAGGCGCTGCGCGCCGACGACCTGCTGGAACTGGATCGGCTGCGGAGGAGGCGGCGGCTGGAACATCTGCAGCGGCTTGCCGAGCTGCATCTCGCCCGCTTGTCCGAAGTTGGGCTGGCTCGGCGACTTCTGGCTCTTGTTGGCCGGCATGGTCTGCTTCTGCTGCGAAGCGCCCATGACCCCGCCGATGACGGTCTCGAGCTCGAAGCTGGTGAGGATCTGCATACCCGAGGCGATTGCACGGGTGATGCCACGGGGTGACGCCGCAGATTTCAGGTGGTTGCGGCCGATAAATAGAGTCCGGCGAACGACAGGTTGTCTACTTCACGAGCTTCTCGATCTGCTCTTTCATCTTCTTCACCTCGCCGTCGACGTCGCCCTTCTCGAACCCGCCGCGGATGTAGCGGATCACCCCTTCGGGATCGGCCAGCACCGTCGTCGGCATGTGGTCCGAGCCGTACTTCGCGGCGACCGCCGAGTCGGGCGAGAGATAGACCAGCTGCATGTGCGAGAGCTTGAGCCGCTTGTGGAAGCTCTTGCCGTTGTTCTTGTCGCTGTCGAGATCGACCGCGACGAACGACACCTTGCCGTTGTAGTCGGGCGCGAGCTTGTCCCAGGCCGGTAGCTCCTTCGCGCACGGCACGCACCACGACGCGCCGAACGTGATCATCTTCCAGCCCTTCATCGCCTTGACGTGAAACGCGTGGCCGCCGGCATCGACGCTGCCGTCGAGCTCCGCGAGCCGGTCACCGACCTTGAGCTCGTCCGCGGCCGCGGTGCCCGCAAGCAATCCAACGATCAGGAGCGCGCGCATGCCGGTTCGACGCGGCAGCGGGCTCATCGATTCACCGCCAGCTCTTCCTCGATCCACATCTCGATGTACTTCGGATGCATCGGCCCGTCGTACTTGCGGTTGTTGAAGAACAAGGTGGGCGTGGCGTCGACACCGGCCTTCTCGCCCTGCGCGAAGTCCGACATCACGTGCGCCAGCGTCGCCGGATCGTTGTAGACCTGCTCGAACTTCGTCATGTCGAGGCCGAGCGACTTGGCCATGTCGGTGACGTGCGCGTGATCCTGCTCGGGCTGCTTCTCGAACAGCAGCTGGTGCATCTCGGCGAACTTGCCCTGCGCGGCGGCGGCGAACGCGGCCTGCGCGGCGCTCTTGGAATCGACGTGCTTCTCGAGCGGGAACATCATGAAGTACGTGACGACCTTGCCGGACTCGTCCTTGACGATCTGTTCCATCATCGGACGGAACGCGGCGCAGTGCGGGCAGCCGTAGTCGAAGAACTCGGTGAGCCGTACGGGCGCGTCCTCGGGGCCGTCGTGCGGCGCCTTGGTGACGTCGAGCATCACGCTGCCCTCGGTCGACTTGTACTTCTTGTCGTACTCGTCGCGAACCTGCGGCTCGGTCGCCTCGTCCTCGATGAGGGCCATCACGTAGCGCACGGCAAACGGCGCGCGCTTGCACGACGCGTCCGAGGTGAACGACGTACGCAAGCTGTGCGCCTTGCCGCACGGCGAGCTCAGCGAGCCGACGAGCTTGTAGAACAGCGCCTTCTTGTCGTCGCCGAGCTTCGACACGTCGACGTTGGGCAGCGGCGTCGTGTCGACCGGGCCGTTGTCGGCGGTCGCCGCCGCGCTGCCCTCGCCAGCGTGATCGAGCGCGTTCATCGCGCCCGTATCCGTCTTCGGAGATTTCTTTTCGCAGGCGCCACCCATCAAGAGCGGCGCGCAGAACAGAGCGACGAGCCAATACGCCTTAGACACCCGCAGGTTGTACGGCAGCCTCGCAAAGCTTTCAACGGCCGTCTTGACGAGGCGCGTCACGATGGGTATCAACCCACTGAATGACGGTTCATTCAGCGGCGGGCCGCAGGACGGGCGACGGCATGACCGACAAGCGCGAGCGCATCCTCGACGCGGCCGAGCAGATCTTCGCACGCCACGGCTTCTACGCCGCGAAGGTCTCCGACGTCGCCAAAGAGGCCGGGGTCGCCGACGGCACGATTTATCTCTACTTCAAGAGCAAGGACGAGCTCCTGATCTCGCTGTTCGAGCGCCGGATGCACCAGCTCAACGCGGCGCTCAAGGCCGCGATCGCCGGCAAGAAGCCGCGCGCGGCGCTCGAGGCGTTCATTCGCACGTACGTGCAGATGCTGCACGCCGAGCCCGCGGCGACCGAGGTCCTCACGATCGAGCTGCGCCAGAGCAGCAAGTTCATGAAGGAGTACGCGAACCCCGAGTTCGCAGATTTTCTGAGGACGCTCGGCGGGATCATCGCGGCCGCGCAGGACTCCGGCGAGCTCGCCTCCACGATCCCGTCGCACATCGCGGCGCGAATGATCTTCGGGGTGCTCGACGAGCTCGCGCTCGCCTGGGTGCTGACGCGGACGCCGATCAGCACCGGCGCACCTGGAACTCGCCCGAAAAAGTTCGATATCGTCCGCGCGGCCGACTGGATCGTCGCGCTCGTCACGAACGGCCTTATGCCCGCCAAGGAGTCCGCATGAAGATTCTCGTTCCCGTAAAACGCGTCCCAGATCCGACGCAGAAGGCCAAGATCAAGGACGGCCACATCGATCTCACCGGTGCGTCCTGGATCGTCAACACGTTCGACGAGTACGCGGTCGAGACCGCGCTGCGCTTGCTCGAGAACGGCGAGTCGAACACGCGGACCGCCGGCTCCGAGATCGTCGTGGTCACGCTCGGCCCCGACGACGCCGCCAAGGAGCTGCGCACGACGCTCGCGATGGGCGCCGACCGCGCGATCCACGTCGTCACCAAGGACGAAGAGATCGACTCGCTCGTCGTCGTCAAGGTCCTGCAGGCGATCGTCGCGGCCGAGAAGCCCGACCTGGTCGTGATGGGCAAGCAGGCCGTCGACGGCGATGCCAACCAGGTCGGTCAGATGCTGGCCGGCAAGCTCGGCTGGCCGCAGGCGACGTTCGCCGCGTCGATCGAGATGCAGGACGGCGGCAAGTCGTTCGTCGTCGGCCGCGAGGTCGACGGCGGCGTCGAGTACAAGCGCGTCCCCGCGCCGGCCGTGATCACGGTCGACCTCCGCATCGTCGGCACGCACGCGATCAAGAACGGCGTCACGCCGGCCTCGTTCGCGTACTCCGGCGAAGGCGCGCGCCTGCCCTCGCTCAAGGGCATCATGGCCGCCAAGAAGAAGCCGATGGCCGTCGCCAAGCTCGCCGATTACGGCGCCGAGGCCAAGCCGATGATCCGCGAGGTCAACGTCTCGCTGCCGCCGCCGCGCGCGGCCGGCCAGATCGTCGCCGACATTCCCACTCTCGTGAAGAAGCTCGCCGAAGAAGCGAAGGTGATCTGATGGGCAACGTCCTCGCTCTATGTGAATTCGCCGACGGCGCGCTGCGCACCAGCGCGCTGTCCAACCTGGCGTTCGCGCGCTCGGCCGCTCAGGCCCACGGCGGTGACGTCGTCATCGCGCTGATGGGCCACGGCGCGCAGGCCGCGAGCGCGGCCGCCGCGAAGTACGCGCCCAAGGTCGTCGTCGTCGACGACGCCAAGCTCGAGCACTACCTCGCCGAGTCGTACGCGCCCGCGCTCGCGGAGCTCGCCAAAGCGCAGGGAGCTAGTGTCGTCACGGCGACGGCGACCGCGATGGGCAAGGATCTGATGCCGCGCGTCGCCGCGCTGCTCGACGCCGGCATGGCGTCGGACATCTCGAAGCTGGCCGCGAAGAATCAGTTCGTGCGCCCGATCCTGGCCGGCAACGCGTACTCGACCGTCGAGGTCGACACGCCGATCATCTGCGTGACGGTGCGCCAGTCCGAGTTCGAGCCCGCGGCCGAGCTCGGCAGCGCCGGCGCCGTGTCGACGGCCTCGGCCGGCTCGGGCGACACGCTCGGCGCCAAGTTCGAAAAGCTCGACGCGCAAAAGTCGGATCGCCCCGATCTCGGCGACGCCAAGGTCGTCGTGTCGGGCGGCCGCGGCATGAAGAACGGCGAGAACTTCAAAGTCCTCGAGCAGCTCGCCGATCTGCTAGGTGCCGCGATGGGCGCCTCGCGCGCCGCGACCGATGCCGGCATGGTTCCCGCCGACTGGCAGGTCGGTCAGACCGGCAAGATCGTCGCTCCGAACCTGTACTTCGCCGTGGCGATCTCGGGCGCGATCCAGCACCTCGCCGGCATGAAGGGCTCCAAGACGATCGTCGCGATCAACAAGAACAAGGACGAGCCGATCTTCCAGGTGGCCGATTACGGAATCGTCCAGGAATGGGAGAAGGCCGTTCCCGAGCTCATCAGCGAGATCAAGAAGCTCAAGGCGAGCAGGTAGCGCTCACGGCAGGGCGATCCTGCCGATGAAGCCGTCGTGCGAACAGGCGCACTGCGCAAAGTAGACATAGCGGTCGTCGATCGCCAGCGAGAACACGTAGTGCAGGTTGGTGGCGAGCACCTGGACGGGATCGCCCGACAGCGGCACGCGGAGAATCTGATCGTCGCCGGTGTCGAGCGGCGCATCGACGTAGAACGCGTCGGCGCCCTTGACCACCAGGCTCGGCGTGCCCGTGCCGACGGGGTACATCGATTGCGCCGATCCGTCGAGCGGGACGCGGACGATCGCGCTGTCGGTCTGGACGTACGCCGCGTCGCGATCGAGGTCGAACTGATTTGCGATGGCGGTCGAGAACGAAGCCAGCGTCGACGGTGCTCCGCCGGTTCGCGGCAGGCTCATCAAGCTCTGCCCGGATGTGAAGTAGAGAAGCTCGCCCTGCAGGCCGAGCCAGTTGGCCCCCGGCGCGGTCGAGAGCGTGGTCGCGCTCGTGCCGGCGATCGGGACGGTGAGGATGTCGCCGTTGGAGGCGAATGCCGCGGTCTCGTCGGCGACC
>Ga0268266_10004634_pt1 | contig 13108 bp, 14 predicted proteins | sample KBSS13metaG_FD_190356 | JGI IMG/M metagenome (GOLD analysis project Ga0268266, IMG submission 190356) | Switchgrass rhizosphere microbial communities from Kellogg Biological Station, Michigan, USA - KBS S1-3 metaG (SPAdes) (version 2) | ecosystem: Host-associated > Plants > Roots > Rhizosphere...
CTGGGTCCGTAATATCAGGCAATTCGCTGTATGGTCGCAACGACTCTGCGTTATAAGATGCAACTATGGACATTTTGTGTAACTGTAATCTTGCGGCTGGCGGTACTTTACTAAAAGTTAGAACGGTGCTCACTCCTGGAGCAACCTATCATGTGCGAAAGAACTGCGCACCTTCTACATCCCCTTTGATCTAGAACTGTTCATTTTTCCTACTTAAGAGACTATCGAGTGAAGTCTTAGCCGTATGTATAACAGAAATAGTACAGTATTCTAGCACAGGTTAGAACTATTTTTGCTCTGGGGTATCACCATTGCTTGATCTTATTTACGAGATTGTTGGCGTATATCAAGAAGTTTTTCTCCGATTTCAGGTGTTGCGACCCATTTTGAGTGCTCGTCAATCACGCCGTCCGGCTGTACTTTGATGATCCTTCTGTCCCACTCAAAACTATTATGAGGGCTCTTTGGGTCATTTGGAAGTGGCTGTTTTGCTATGTTTGGATTAACAGCCAGTATTAAGGCAATCTCAGTGTTGCCAGCGTGATCGTCGGGAATTTCTTCTGATGCAAGCTTTGATGATCTAGATTGGTTCGTTGGCAATAAAACACTAGAGACAACGTTCGACGAAGCAACCGACTGGCTCAATACAATACCAAGAGAGATACGATGACCCCAAAGCTGGCCTTAGACACGAATGCGTATTGTGCTCTTGACGATGGTAATGCAAAGTTGAGCAGCCTTATCAAGACCGTGCCACAGGTTGGAGTGCCTATCACTGTCCTTGGTGAATTATACTTTGGTATTTTCTTGGGCGGAAAACAGGAACAGAATTTATCAAACTTGAATCGTTTTCTTGCTTTACCTCGCGTAGAATTGCTGCACGTTGATGAGATAACTGCAAAACTGTTCGGGGAGATAGTGGTGCAGTTGCGCCGGACTGGCAGACCCATCCAACAGGACGATACGTGGATTGCAGCTCTTAGCAAACAATATGGATATGCTCTCGCTACTACTGACAGGGAGTTTGAGGTTGTTACGGGCCTAGAGTTGGTCGCCTTTTAAATAAAAGGAAAAGTTCTAGGCTTCGCTAGAACTTTTATCAATTGAACTGTGCTTGGTACGCTCAGTGGATAAAAGGTACAATCCGCTTTCATCAGAAGTGGCGTAGGTAGGACTGGACCCTTATCTCTAGATAGGGCCCTGGCTTGCTTCGTCAATAAGTATAGCAAAGGCTACGTTGGCTGCATCCAGAGCTATTCCAACTGTAATGACAGGAGCACCTTCCTCTTCTACTGCACGGATCACCGTTGTAGCAGGCCTGCGTTCTAATTCGGTACGCCAATTACCGACATCTTCTGCCAGGGCTCGAGCACTCATTGTGTTTGGGCTTTCCGAGGTATTCAGTCTGTCATCTAACACCCCTAGAGCTACAACATGGGCACCAATTCTTGTAATTTCTGCGGGCCCTGGGTCTAGCTGCCTACCCGCAACGTCGGCGAGGGTGGCTAAGTTAATCGCCAATCTGCCAAAAGCCCGCGCTGCTAATCCACGCCGTACAGCATCTCCTTCGGTGTCTAATTTCTCCAGGCGGCGGCGTGGCAATCCGGGGCGGGTAAACGGGAAATCCTCGTGTATATCAAATAGTAGTTCGCCCGACCGCACACCTGCACGGATATTTTCATAGAACCGATCCGCTACTTCGGTGGGGTTAAGCTTTTTAGATTGCGAAAATGATACCATAGACATATTATAACACGTATTTAAATCTATTACTAGGTTTATTATTGCACACAGCTAACAAAACAGTTTCAGAGTTGAAATCCTAATCGTTTGGTGTACGCAAGTCAAAAAGCTCAAATCAGATTAACAAAATGTTACTGAACTTCAGGAGAACGTGTGAGGTTGTTGCGGTAATATTATGTCAATAACATGTTAATTTATGTTAGAAATCGCAATAATTAACGTTTTTAGCTAATGTGGTGCCTTCTAGCTTGAAAGAATGCGAACTACGCCTAGCGGATCAGACCCCCGCAAGATAAAAGCAAAAAGACGCTCAATTGCGAGCATCTTTGTATCTGTTATCTATCCGTGGTACGCACAGTGGATAAAAGGTGGAACCACCTTTACCCGGATATTCTATGTTTAGTGCGCGGCCTAGGGTTTATGGACTTAGGCTGGGATTTCATGTCGGCGGTGAATCGGGGAACTGTTTAATGTATTTGTAAGCTCGCTCCCACGGAAGATAGGCAAATTGCCAGGGCAGGCGATGATTGTTTGCTTTGCAGAAATTTTCGAGCGCATCAATAGCTGGTTCGATGACGTGTTTTGTGTAACCCCAGCCCGAATATCTTTGCTCGTATGCTTCCTTGGTGATAGCCAGAAGGTCACTTTCTTTTGTCCATCCATTATGATCAAAGGCCCAGTTGCCATCCGTCGCGTAGACATGGTTGCCGGTAAAACCCTTATCTGGCTTGATGTATACCATGTGAAAGCCTTCGTGTGCATGTAGCTGCACGAATAGATCTGCAAGAATGTGACATGCGCCGGCGGCAAAGAATGCTTGGTCGCTCCGGCTCCAGGACGCGAACATATCACGTCTCTGTTCTGGGGTACGGTTAAATAGGAGACTTGGCTTATACATGCTCTAATTCTAACAAAATAAGACTCCCAAATCGGAAGTCTTTCATTCTGCTTATGCTTGGTACACCCGAAGGGATTCGAACCCCCGACCTTTGGTACCGGAAACCAACGCTCTATCCAGCTGAGCTACGGGTGCATACTACGCGAGAACGAGGGTAATTATAGCAGATTACAAGAGGAGAGCAGAATAAATAGTAAAGAGTGTTGACAGTCTAATATCTTTACTATATACTTTCAGGCATGAAACAACGCATCGACAAGCAAGCAATAGCAACTCAACTTAATGACGTATCGCTGCCAGCGTTACTGCGTTTTGCGCGTCGTGCCTTTGGGTGGGATATGCGCCAGGCGCTCAAGCAGGCAGGCTGTGATGACATGCCACGCAACGGCATGTTTCTAGTAGGCGCCATCGCACGGACGGGTTCGAAAAACGCGGAAGTAGTGCGTGAGCTGGGCCTTACCAAGCAGGCAGCCAGTCAATTGGTGGACACATTGGTGCTGCGTGGCTACATTACGCGTTCACCGGATCCACAGGATAGGCGGCGTATGAACATCCTGCTAACGGAGCGTGGTGAATTAGCAGCACGCGCTGCTAGGGAAGCGAGCGACAAGCTGGAAGCCAAAATTGCAGAAATGCTAGGTGATGACTATATGATGAATACGAAGGTGACCTTGGGTGTAATCATTGATAGCAACGAAGCGCGCCACGTACCAAGTCGTTCGTAGAATCGGCATAGTAAGGTAAATAAAAGGCTCCCCAAAATTGGGGAGCCTTTTATAAAACAAATTGGTACGCCCGGCAGGATTTGAACCTACGACCCCTTGGTTCGAAGCCAAGTACTCTAATCCACTGAGCTACGGGCGCTTACTGTATGAGGACAAACCTACGGTTTTTCCATATAGCTTCACGCAGTGTCGTTCTTCTCTCCTTAGAATAAGGAACGACTCTGGTTCTGCATGTAGTTCTTCGCTTATCACTTGAACTATCGCACCGGCAAAATGGTTCACATTTTGTCGGGCTGCTCTTTTACCTTGACTGCCAAGAGCAGCAACGCCTCTCATTCTAACAGATTGGGCGGTAAGTAAGAAACAGTAGATAAGCCGGAGGTAGAGTGTAGCAATGTCACGGCGCGAAGGGCTTGCGAGCTTGGTGCATACGTGCAACCATTAAGAAGTAATGAATTTTATGATGTTCTCTAGTGTTGCCGACACCGCCACTGACAAGACTTTACAGCAGTCAACCAGCGTTCTTAGACAGATAACCGACACGCTGTTTGCCGGCAACTCACTCTGGGTGTTGCTAGGTAGCTTGGTGGTAGCGGGACTACTGGGCAAGGGGGTTTCTATAGTCTTGCGGCGGGTAAGTCGGAGCTTTGGTAAACGAGCAGACGCTGCTGCTGACCTGGCGGTGGTGAACCGTTTCCGTCGAGCCGAAACCTGGACTATTCTATCCATTGCTATTGTGCGTGTGGTGTTTGTGATATTGGGATTGTATTTTTGGTGGGCGTTCGTGCACCCCAACAACCGTCCGTCGGGCCTGATAGGTGCAAGTGCCTTATTGGCTATCGTGCTCGGTGGTGTCATCAGCCCAATGTTACGCGATTTTGCGTTTGGTAGCGGCATGATGGCTGAGCACTGGTTTGGAGTGGGTGACTTGATAACAGTAGTGCCATTCGGTGAAATACAAGGTGTTGTCGAGCGGATTACGCTGCGCTCTACGCGTATTCGTGGCCTGAATGGCGAGGTAATTTGGATCGCCAACCAGAACATACAGGGCGTGCGTATTGCGCAAAAGGGGGTATGGACTATGGCTATAGAGCTATTTGTTACTAATCCACAAGCCGCCGAAAAGCTCATAGAAAACACCAATGCGCTATTGCCTACAGGGCCGTCACTGGTAGCAACTCGTCTGGGTGTTATGTCTGTCGACCAGCGAGCGGAAGATCTGTGGCACATCACGGCAGTGGGCGAAACGGCACCTGGGCGAGAGTGGCTCCTACAACATATCGCCATAGATTTATTGAAAAGGCTGGACGAAAAAACCAAAAAGCCAACCTTGCTTACCGACCCTGTGGCGCGCTATGCCGATAACGATACCGAGCGTCAATTCGCCCGCGCGGTCAAGAATGCCAAAAAGATCCGGCGAGCTCCGCGTAGTATCAAGCTTGGCAAAACTGCCAAAAAGTCTTAGGCTTTTGCGGTGTAGACTCGCCTAGAATTCTACGATCTCTAATGCGGCGAGAAACCCCTCACGGAGCCGCTTGCCACCCTCTAGGTCGGGCCTTTCTACCAGTTCGTGCAGAAGGCTTGCTGCCAGAGTATGCTCATCTAGATATCTCCGTTCTACTCGTACGGCTATATTCCTACCGGCAGGTAGCTCCTCGCCAAAAATATACGCACGACTGCGGTCAATTCTTTGCTCGGCTTTGGCAAGGCAGTGCTCTAAGGTGAATTGCTTCTCACGATATTCATCTGAAGGCCTATATAGGCCATTACCTACATCAAGCTGAAACGTTAGGGTATGTGCTAGCTTTATGGCGTTTTTTTGGTCGGGTATTCGCACTTTTAGCCACTCCCATCCATGGCCTGTGCTCATGGATGAGGCAACCGATTGTAGTTTCTGCCAGCGTGGGGGTAGGTCGGGCATAGCATATACACTATAGCTAACCGTAGTCATATTTACAATCTTAATACTTGCAGTGCGGTGTCCGGCTCAAGACGCCCGCGGGAGTAGACAACAACCTTGCGATTCCTCCATTACTGACGAGCGCGCTGTGTAATCCGGGTGTGCAAATTTCGACTGCGGCAAAAGTGATGCTATGGGACACTAGTGGGTAAATAGATGGAGGAGTAACCATGAAGAAACTCGCTTTGTTATTGTCGGTGGCAATGGTCTTTGGACTTAGCGGCGCCGTTGCATCCGCCGGTGATACTGGCGGCCAGTCCATGGATGGTACGCAATACACAACCCCGCAGGATCACGGAGCCGGGCGAGGCGCTATGCCAGGTGATGGAACTGAGCAGGGAACTGCGCCTACACAACGATCATCAAACAATGTAGTTATACAAAATTTTACCTTTACACCCGCAAATATCACGGTGCCGATGGGCACGACAGTTAGGTGGACTAATCGGGATAGTGCCCCGCACACTGTTACGGGCGATACCTCAGGTGGCCCAATGAGCGGCACGCTGAAGCCTGGCGAGAGCTATAGCTTTACGTTTAGCAAGGGCGGAACCTATAACTACCACTGCACCATACATCCTATGATGACAGGTACGGTTACGGTCACCGGGTCGGCACCCGCACGTGTTCCCACTCCTACTCAGGCAACTCCACCTACTACTACCAATACACCAACGTCAACGCCTTCTTCTACCGACACCGGCGGCAGTGGTATGGCTAGTAATACGAACACCAACACTAATACTAATACGATGAATCAGAACGTCACGGTAAATGAGACTTCGAGCCAGACCTCGAGCGCTAAGCCAGCAGCAACCACACCCACAGCTACGCCCGCACCATCGCAACCTACAACCACAAACACTGCACCGGCAGCAACTCCAGCGGCTGCGGTAGCCGCAACGCAGACTCCATCAGAGCTGCCTAACACCGGCGCAGGTGGCGTAGTTGCAGCATTTGTCGCCACTACAATATTGGGCTCAGGGCTATATTACCTGTACGCTCGCAGAAAGATGGCCAATAACTCCTGAGGCGTCACAAACTATAGACAAGACTCAGGGCTGAGCATACCGGCCAAAGAACCCTCACTGCAGTGAGGGTTCTTTGTTTGGTGGCAGCGCAGTGTAAGTGTGATTGTAGTAAAATCAGGTTCTCATCGGGAGCATAGAGAAGGAAAACGTAAAGCAGACGATGAATAGGCAGCTAATGTTCTCGACTAGCTGGCCAGGACTGCTTGTATGGTGTCGACTAATTCTTTGGGAATTGTAAGGGATTTGGTTATGTACAGCTTGACGTCCAGGTCTTTGGCTTCTTGCTCGATCTGGGGTTCGGTGAGGTTCGAGAAGGCGATTACCTTAACGTCTTTGCGAGCATCTACGACATCGTATTGTTGCAGCAGTTCCATGTCGTTCATTTTAGGGAGCAGCATATCAAGCAACAATACGTTAGGCGTGTTGGTAGCGAGGTAATCCAGCGCATCTTCTACCCTGGCAACGGTGGTAACGGTGTGTCCCTCCTGGGTTAGGAAGTTGGAATAGGCTAGCCGCAGGGACTCGTTGTCAAGTATGCCGTCCGTCCCGTTAGCTTGTAGGCTTGTGTGTGTCGGCGTTGTCAAGGAACAGATCTAGATTATATATATTTGCTAAAAAAAAGGGGGGTAGAGTTGGGCGGCACCAGTAGATGTTCAGGGGAAGCTAAAATGGAACAGGTAGGCTGCGATTATTAGGCTGGTGAGCGGGGTGGAGATGATGCCCTGGACCAGTAGTACTGTTTTAGCGTATTGGTACTCTGAAAAATAGAGGAATCATATTATGGAGATGGCTATCAGGCCGAATGCTGTCGAAGGAGTCATGAGTAGCTCCTCGGGCAGCGGTTTTGCTGGTAACATGTTTTGAAACAGCGAAGGTAGGGCTATGACGGTCGGCAGCAATGCTGCGAAACGAAGCGGTTCATTACCCGAATAGTATCATAAGCATGATGCGTCGGGAATACGGCCTTCCAGCCGTTGTCGGCATGAACGTTGAGGCTTTGCCTGGGCCCCCAGCAGAGCTTACTCGAGATGCTTTTGAGGGTCATCGAGCGCGGTAGGCGGCTGGCCCTAGACCTTTCTCTTCCTATAAGCCGCAACTACTAGTGGTAGTGCAAATAGTGTAAGCGCTAGGTTTGCGAAAGGCCATAACATATCGCCAGGTGTCATGCTATCATGCCGAACAATTGTCGGAATACTGTGCTTATGGGTAAATACGATAGCAAGTGCCGCAAAGACTAGGGCGGTACCAATTTTGTGACTAATTTCGAACACGTATCGCCGCTCCGCAAGCTCTCGCTCGTCCAGTTTCATAGATCGCCCGCGTCCAATCCAGTAGATGTCTCGTTGCAAGTAGCTCAGCAAAGCTATAAGGGCTAATCCCACAATTCCCGCTCCATTTGCGGTATTGTTGTAAATGAATTTGCCGTCTTCGGGCGAGATCCATAAAGTTCGAATCGCCGCGTATGTGCCGATGCTCAAGGTTGCGATTACTAGCGTTGCAATTATTTGTAGCAAAAGGTGGCTACTTGCGACACTCTTTTCCTTGCCGGTTCGCTGCTTGCCAAGTCCCAAAAATGCCACGATCAGCGAAGGCAATACCAATAACGCACCAATTTGTCTTGATAGCATCATTAGAAAGATTATCGGTTGCCAGAAAGGTGTAAAACGGACACTTCCTATGATTAGCAAATATGTACCCCATGCACCGATGCACGTGTATACAATCCACATGGGGTTGAACTTTGAGGTGGTGGCCTTACCTCGGTAATACGCCACAAAGACTGGAAATGTTAGTATGACGCCACTCCAGAAGATTATCCATAGCACCCCGGCCAACACGTAACTATTCAGTTGTGCGAAGGCATTTAGTATCCCCAGCGCAAAGTACACTCCCCATACGCTAAGCCACACTCGGATTAGGCTGCGCGCATTTAGCTTCGTCAAATCCTTCATTTCTGCTCCTTATTTTTGGTGTTAAACAATGGTTCGAACGGCTTGTCTGAAAAAACAACTGCTAGCTCCACATCGAAAGATGCCGCAATTTTATAAGCCAGTTCCAGACTCGGGAAATAATCTCCGCGCTCAATAAAGCCGATGGTTTGGTAGTTCACATCGACCGCGTCGGCTAGTTCTTGACGGGACATGCCCCGTTCGGCTCTCAGCAGGGCTATCCGGTTGTATATCACGAATCCTATTATTGCGTTAACAGAACAAAATGTAAATAATTAAAACAAAATGTGCTTGCAAAAGCTTGTGCTTAGCGGCTATAGTGACGCTAGGTATGACAACACAATCACAGAAGCTGGCTGAGCAGCTATTAACAAGCACGGACGGAAGTCTTGAAGCTGCCCTTCAGACACTCCGAAGCGCTCAGCGCGCAACCGCCAAGGCATCATACAAACCTAAGACGACTGAGGTCATTGCTCGAGCAGTAGACGTTAGCAAGCGGTATAAGGTAGGCCACACTAGGGTGGATGCACTAAACGGGGTATCGGTGGATATTTGCCGTGGTGAGTTTGTTGCACTGACCGGCCCAAGCGGCAGTGGTAAAAGTACGCTGCTGCAATTGCTCGGCGGCCTCGATAAGGCCGATGGTGGTACCGTCGAAATCACCGGCCAAAATCTGTCCAATCTGAACGACCGTAAACTGTCGCGCTTTCGTAACCGGACCATTGGCTTTGTGTTCCAGTTTTTCTATTTGCAGCCGTTTCTGGATGTCGCCACGAATATAGAAGTACCGGCCATATTTGCTCGCACAAAAGAGTCGGTTAGCCACGATCGTTCTGAAGAACTGAGTAGGGCAGTGGGCTTGCAGGAGCGCCTGCGTCATTTGCCGCGTGAACTTTCGGGTGGTCAGATGCAACGCGCGGCAATTGCCCGGGCGCTCCAAAATAACCCGCCAATCTTGCTGGCCGATGAGCCCACCGGCAATCTCGATCGCAAAAATGCGCTGGCGATCTTTGAGCTATTTCGTACCATTTGCGATACACAAGGAACTACTGTCGTGGTAGTAACCCACGACCCAGGGCTGGCGGCGATGGCCGACCGGATTATCGAACTACAGGACGGAAAGATTATATGATACGCACCAAACAGGCTATAAAACTGGCTCGCACTAAACTAAAGACGCGGCCTATTCGCCTGATCGCACTGCTGGTAACGATGTCGGTGATGTTTGCGGGGCTAGTGTTTATGGCAAACCTGGCAAGTGGCGTCATTGGCTCGCTCAAAACCTTTGGTCAAGAAGGTTTCGGTGGTCGCTATTTGGTGACGGCTCGATCGGTGACGTATGGAACGTATGGTGATACAGCGTTAGTAAATCAGCTCCAGCCGAAGCAGGATCAACTGATTGCACAAAAGAAAGCACTGGCCAAAAAACTTGGAGTTTCCTACGACCCCTCCAGCGACACGTCACTGTACTATAGCAGTAACCGAAATGGCCCAACTGGCAATGGCACAACGCAGGTCATCAATAGTAGTCCGCTTGGTTTGGCTGCGCTTGACGCTCAAAACAAAGCTATCCCTGGCACTAGTTTTGAGAGTTTTGCGGCCCAAGCTAAACAGGCTGGTGCGACTCACTTTTATCGTTCCAGTGGTAGCGGAGGTAATAATCAAGGTGCCGGGAGTGTGAGCGGAAATACGGCGGTATTGGTAGATGGGAAAGAGGACTACAGCGCGTCGTCAAGTCAGAGTCAATACGCCCCAACCGGCGTACAGAGTATTCAGACACTGGGCTGGGCACAGATGAATGGCAGCTTGTTGCAACCATTTTTGCTAGCCAATCAGACCACGCAGGTGGGCAGTGATGGCTCGATACCGATCGTAGCACCTTACAGCGCAGCGGAGCAGGTACTGGGGTTGTCACCGCTGCCAGCAACAGCAACATCAGCCCAAAAATTGCAGCGCCTGATACAGGTGCGGAACAAAATTGCTGGCAAGACTGCCCAGCTATGCTACCGAAACTACGCCTCTGAAACGCTCCTCCAAAAAGCCATACAGCAGCAAGCTGACGTCGCCGCCAACAAGGGCAAGGCGGGTTATGTGCTTCCACATCTGCAATATAACTTGCCGGCCGCTGCTTGTGGGGCAACTACGGTAAAATCGGACACACGTACCGCCGAAGAAAAGAAAGACGATGCAAACCAGCAGACCTTTGATGATACGTTCAACCCAACTCCAGCTGCCGATCAGGGCGTCATTTCGCTACGGATCGTAGGGCTGACTCCTGATGTTGAAGCTGGGGGTGGTAGTATCTTGAGTGTTACCACCATGCTCACTGATGCCCTCAGCTCTAACCTTGGGTACGGCTGGTTTTCGCCGGCCGAAGCGTTTACGCCAGGAACCATTGCGGCCCAGGCTCAGAACGGTCTGCTCGCCGATCAACCCATGACACAGCAGGAATACTATGCAGAGTTCCCGACGCTTGCTGCTGCCAATAGTTTTACGAAACGTGCTAATTGTGACACGAGCCATGTCAATTCCATAGGGCAAAACGGTGTCTACAGCCCGAACGCACAACTCGATTTTTGTCTCAGTCAGCACAGGGCACTCTACGTCTACCCGTACGGCAACAATGCTGGCGCGATAGCGAGCTTCCAGCGCACAGTGTGGAAGATACTGCGGTTTGTACTGCTTGCCATGGTAGTGATCGCTACAATTGTGATGGTAGGCACCTTTGGTAAGGTGATCGCCGATAGTCGTCGTGAAACCGCCGTGTTTCGTGCACTGGGTGCGACCCGGCTCGACATCAGCCAGATCTATCTTACCTACACATTCTTGGTTGGCTTGTTAGTGACGGCGCTGGCGTTTGTGATTGGGAGTATCGGTGTAGAGTTGCTCAATAGCCGCCTGAGCGCTGGCGTGTCGGTTAACGCGGTGCTGGCATATAACGCCCGCGACCCACATATGAAATTCAACCTGGCCGGCTTCGGCGTATGGTATCTAGGAGCTATTATGGTGCTCATCTTGGCTGTGGCTTTACTAAGTGCAATAATCCCGCTCTTCACCAATATGCGCCGCAACCCCATCCGCGACATGCGCGACGAATAGTCTAAAAACGACTTCACGCCACGCACGAAGTCGTTTTATTTCAGTGGAGAGTGTTGTGAGCACGCAATCTGTCAGGCTAAATGCGTACCTGTTCACCGGCAAAAGCTGAATAGCGGCCCCGTCCGTTTGACTCGTTATTTGATTGCGGTGATTTTCATGCCAACACCGTGGGAAAGTACTCTCGCAGGACGTAGAGCAAGCCTGGCGTGAATTCTTCGGGGTGCTTGGCGATTCGTGCCTTCAGTTCGGCTGGTGTAAACCATTGGAGCTTGCTCACTTCCTCGGCTTCGGGTCGCAGCGCAACATCATGCGGTACTCGCACTACATAGACCCGCTCAAATTGGTTAATAATACGACCCTCGTCCTCACTGTTGGAGCGATGGGTACCTAGTGTCTCGAGTTCTGCATTGTGCAGGCCAATTTCTTCTGCAAGTTCGTTAGCTGCGGCTTGGTCGTAGCTCTGACCTTCGTCGACGTGTCCGCCCGCGGCCTGATCCCAACAGTTTGGATAAACCTGCACGTGCGGTGAGCGGAGCTGTAGAAGCATACGCCCTTGGTCGTCCTCAACAAAAATAGACACGATGCGGTGATACAATCCTTTTTGCCACACCTCAGCCAACATGGCCGAGCCTATCTCGTTATCGTTCTCGTCTACCACTACGACTGGTGGGTATGCCATCTCTCGCTCCTTAAGCGTATGTTTCTTTTAGTGTACTACGCTTTGCCGAAATGCGTGCCGAAACCGTTTCCCGGTACACGCTTTATTGGTGTCTCTTTTTTGCGAAGGGTGGCATCGAAGTCGATGTTGCGCATCCAAGGCCCGCGCCGTAGACGCTATCGCAAACCAAGGTCAAAATCTCTTTGCCTGGAAGAGTATCTTTTCGAAGACCGAAGGGCCTTCCTCTACAAGTGCCGTAGCTATTTGCACGGCTTTTGCTCCTGCGGATAAATAATCGCGGACATCATTTGCTGTGCTTACCCCGCCACACCCTACGATATCTATGTCCCTAGGTAGTAAATCGCGTAGCTGAGTCACTACACCAAGGCTGATCGGTTTAAGCGCCCGCCCACTGAGCCCTGCGAGCATGTTCTTGCCAGTGGCTCCGGTCCCCGTACTTATCGATGCGTTTGGTTGGCTATTGGTGGCTGTCACAGCTTGGATGATATGTGAGTCAGCGATCACCTTGCTGACATCCCGCAACAGGTCAGGTGGGAGTGGAGAGATTTTCACGCTCAGTTTAATTTTTGGGTTGTGCCGACTGATATATTTCAAGGTTTCTTCTACGAGTTTGGGATGATAAGAGATGATGTGTTTTTGCTGGCCTGCTTCCCATACGTTAGGACAGCCAAAATTAAGTTCGGCCATATCTGCTCCAGAGTCTTGAGCCAAGGCAACAAGTGTTACAAATTCTTCATTTGAGAAACCTGCTATGTTCGCAATAAGTGGTTTACCCTGTGCATGGGCAATGTCAGCAATCAAGGGTAGATTCTTCTTAAAATAAGGCATACCGCCGTTTGGCATTCCAAAAGAATTGAGCGAATAGATTCGTTCTTTGTGTGGCCAGTAGCCCTGACCCGTATAGAACTCAAGACCTCTGCAACATCTCCCCAGGTGTCTTGCACTGCAGCCCTAAGTGTACCCGCTTGTAGTTGTAGAACTCAAGATAGTCATCTAGTTTCTTCTGCAAGTGTGTGGTCGTCGT
>Ga0268266_10004635_pt1 | contig 13108 bp, 15 predicted proteins | sample KBSS13metaG_FD_190356 | JGI IMG/M metagenome (GOLD analysis project Ga0268266, IMG submission 190356) | Switchgrass rhizosphere microbial communities from Kellogg Biological Station, Michigan, USA - KBS S1-3 metaG (SPAdes) (version 2) | ecosystem: Host-associated > Plants > Roots > Rhizosphere...
CTCGGTCGGATACTCGGACGGCTGCCGCTGCTTTTTGCGGTAGCTGTTGATGTAGGTGTTGGTCAGGATCCGGTACAGCCACGCCTTCAGATTGGTGCCCTCACGGAACGACCGGAAGCCGGCGTAGGCCTTCACCATGGTTTCCTGCAGCAAGTCTTCGGCATCCGCCGGGTTGCGCGTCATGCGCAGCGCACCACCGTAGAGCTGGTCGAGCAGCGGAATCGCGTCGCGCTCGAACCGCGCCGTGAGTTCGGCGTCGGTCTCTTCCGGTTTGTCGGGCACCGGCGCGGGCGCCGAATCGGGCACCGGCGCGGGCGCCGAATCGGGCACCGGCGCGGGCGCCGAATCGGGCACCGGCGTTTCCGGCGCCGTGTCCGGCGCCTGCCCGTCGATGTCGGTCATTGTGGGGAACACCGTCCCTTCCGTTGCGGTGCCTCCAAACAGGCCCGGCACGTCTACCGGACGGTCCAGGCATATGGCAGGCACCAAAGACCCCTTCCTTGATCCTAGAGGCTGCGACCGACATGACCCGTTTGCGGGCCGAACTGCATGCAATAACAGCGCGGACGGACGCGATTGTTCCCGCATACGCTGAGCCGGTGGCGCGTGCGGCAACTCCGGCGATCGCGGCCTTGTTAGCCGCGCAAATTCCTCACCAGGTGCTTCAGTACCACCACGACCCCCGGACCGATTCGTTCGGCGAGGAGGCGGTCGAAGAGCTCGCACTGGTCGAGGGTGTCGAGCCGGAGCAGGTGTTCAAGACCCTTGTCATCGCGCTGCCGAAGGGCCTGGCCGTCGCGGTGATTCCTGTGCCGTCGAAGCTGTCGTTGAAGGCCGCCGCGGCGGCGCTGGGTGTGCCCAAGGCGGCGATGGCCGAGCGGGCGGCCGCCGAACGATCGACCGGCTACGTGATCGGCGGGATCTCGCCGTTCGGGCAGCGCAAGCGGTTGCCGACCGTCGTCGATACGTCGGCGCTGGGTTGGGACAAGGTGTTGTGCAGTGCGGGTAAGCGCGGCTGGGACGTCGCGCTGCATCCGCAGGACCTGATCGCGCTGACGAACGCGGTCACCGCCGATATCCGCGCCTGACTCTCCGCCGAACGTGGGTTACCGTCACGCTTTCTGGCGCGGGCACGTGCGTTTAGCCCACACTCGCGCCGGCGGTTGGCAGCCGCCGCCTAGGGTGAGCGCATGTCGCTTTCGCAGAAGACCATGTTCATCTCCGGCGCCAGTCGTGGCATCGGGTTGGCGATCGCCAAGCGCGCGGCCGCCGACGGCGCCAACATCGCGCTGATCGCCAAGACCGCCGAGCCGCACCCGAAACTTCCCGGCACCGTGTACACCGCGGCCAAGGAACTCGAGGAGGCAGGCGGGCAGGCCTTGCCGATCGTCGGCGACATCCGCGACGAGGAATCAGTCGCGGCCGCGGTCGCACAGACCGTCGAGCAGTTCGGCGGCATCGACATCTGCGTCAACAACGCCTCGGCGATCAACCTCGGCTCCATCAAAGAGGTTCCGCTCAAGCGCTTCGACCTGATGAACGGCATCCAGGTCCGCGGCACCTACACCGTTTCGCAGGCCTGCATTCCGCACATGATCGGCCGTGACAACCCGCACATCCTGACGCTGTCGCCGCCGGTCCGGCTGGAGCCCGAATGGCTCAAACCCACCGCGTACATGATGGCCAAGTACGGAATGTCGTTGTGCGCGTTGGCGATAGCCGAGGAACTGCGCGAAGACGGCATCGCGTCTAATACCTTGTGGCCGCGCACGCTGGTGGCCACCGCCGCGGTGCAGAACCTGCTCGGCGGCGACGAGGCGATGGGCCGCGCGCGCAAGCCCGACGTGTACGCCGACGCGGCGTACGTCGTGCTCAACAAGCCGGCCCGCGAGTACACCGGCAACGCCCTGCTGTGTGAGGACGTGCTGCTCGAATCCGGCGTCACAGACCTCTCGGTCTACGACTGCGTCCCGGGCTCCGAACTAGGCGTGGACCTCTGGGTCGACACCCCGAATCCACCGGGATACAGCGGCCCCTGACTCCTCGCGCGAGCGCTCGTCGGTGGCCCCTAGTCGAATTCGATGATGCCCCGGATGTTGCGGCCTTCGCGCATATCGGTGATGGCGTCGTTGATCTGATCGAGGCGGTACCGCTTCGTGATCAGCTCGTCGAGCTTGAGGTGGCCGTTGCGGTACATGTCCAGCAGCATCGGCATGCTCGCGCGCGGGTTCATCCCGCCGTAGATCAGCCCCTTGAGCGTCTTGCAGCTCTGCAGCATGTCGACGAGCAGCATCGGCACCATACTGAATTCGAACTTCGGGACACCGGTGATCAGGCAGGTACCGCCCTTACCGGTCAACATCAAGGCCGGGGCCAGCATCTCTGCGGTAACGACGCTGGGGGTCAGCACCACGCGGTCCGCCATCACCCCGCTGGTCAGTTCCCGCACCAACGAAATGGCCTCTTCCATCGACGGACTGGTGTCCGTGGCGCCGAAGAATTTTGCCGAATCACGCTTGAATTCAACGGGATCCACCGCGATCACCAGGTTTGCGCCCGCGGCGCGGGCCCCCTGCACGGCGTTGATTCCCACGCCTCCCGTGCCGACTACGACGACGGTATCGCCGGGTTTGGTTCCCACGCCGACCGTGCCGGAACCCCACCCTGTCGTCACCCCGCAGGACACCAGCGATGCCGCCTCGAGCGGCGTCGACTTGTCGAGCTTGATCACCGATTCCTCTGCGAGGACGGCGTATTCGGCGAACGTGCCGAGCTGACAGAAGGCCATCAGATCCTGGTCGCCGATGTGACGCCGCACGGTGTTGTCGGTGACCATCTCCCTGGCCAGCATGCTGGCGCCGTTGTCGCAGAGGTAGGTCATCCCCGACACGCACCAGCGACATGCGCCGCACGCGGCGATGAATGACAGGCCCACGTGGTCTCCCGGCTGCACGGACCGCACACCGGGACCGACCGCCTCGACAACGCCGGCACCTTCATGGCCTCCGAGCGCCGGGAAGTAGTCCGGCGTGGGCATGCCCATCGCCTCCATCATCGCCATCATGTCTGGCGTGGGAACCATATCGCCCGTAGAGAAATGGTCGTCGGAATGGCAGATTCCGGCGACGGCCATCTTCACCAAGACTTCGCCCTCGCGGGGCGGGTCGAGCGTAATCTCGGTGACGTCCCAGTCACACCCGACGCCGCGCATCACCGCGCCCTGACATTTCATCGCGCACCTCCCCGCGGTTTGAAGCCGAGCCGTCGTAGACCGTGAGCCGCGCTCGCGCGCATCAGACCCAGCCCGAACCGGAACTTCCTGCGCGAATACGGGTACCACAGCGGCTCATTCGCCTGCGTCGGGATCCGCGGCGTCGTAATGGCTTGGACACGACAGTATTTCAGGATTCCTTCGGCTCCGCCGTTGCGCGCCCCGATGCCCGAGTCCTTCCAGCCGGGCATCGGCACGGCGAACTGGAACCCGTTGGCCATCGCGTCGTTGATGTTGACGGCGCCGGCCTCGATCCTGCGCGCAACCCGTTCACCGCGGGCGGGGTCGCTGGTCCACACCGTGGCCGAAAGGCCGTAGCGCGAATCGTTGGCCAGCCGGATCGCCTCGTCCTCGTCGGCCACCTTCACCACCGGAAGCGTCGGCCCGAACGTCTCCTCCCTCATGCACGACATCGAGTGGTCGACGTCGGCCAGCACCGTCGGCTCGAAGAACGTTCCGACTCCAGTCGGCTTGCCGCCGGTGGTTATCCGCGCTCCCCCGGCGACCGCTTCGTCGACGTGGCGCGCGACGATGTCGCGCTGCGCGGCGGTGGCCATCGCTCCCACGTCGAAGCGATACCTGGCGTCGTCCTGACCCTGGCGCAGCTGGCTCACCTTGTCGGTGAGCTTGGCGACGAATTCGTCGTATATCGGCGCCTCGACGTAAACCCGCTCGATCGACACGCATACCTGACCGGAGTTCGTCATCCCGCCCCACGCGATGCCGTTGGCGGCGCGCTCGAGGTCGGCGTCGGCCAACACCACCGCGGGATCCTTGCCGCCCAACTCGAGGCTGCAAGGGATCAACCGCTCGGCACACGCCATAGCGACCTTGCGGCCAGTGGCCGTCGAACCGGTGAAGTGGACGTAGTCAGAGTTGGCGATCACGGCGGCGCCGGTTTCGGCGTAGCCGGTGGTCAGCGCGAGCACCGGTGGCGCGCCGATTTCGGTCCAGCCGCGGGCGAATTCGACCGCGCTCAGCGGCGTCACCTCCGAGGGCTTGAGTAACAGCGCAGCACCTGCGGCCAGCGCGGCGACGCCGTCGAGTGCGGCGTTTGCGAACGGAAAATTCCACGGGATGATCAACCCGACGACGGGGTAAGGCCGGTAGGCGGTGGTCAGCCGCTTGGTCTTCATCAGAATGTTGTGTGGCTTCGGATGGCGGTCGCTCAGGAAGGCCTCGGCGTTGCCGGCCCAGTAGTCCAGCAGTCCCGCTGTCATGGGCGCCTCGATCGAAGCGTCCGCCCGCACCTTGCCGGTCTCCGATTGCACGACATCCGTGAGGTGTTCGGCGTTGTCGAGGACCCAGTCCTGGAACTTCAGTAGCCATGTCTTTCGGCCCCTGGCGCCGAGTGCCTCCCACTCGGGCTGGTACAGCCGAAGCTCGCGAGCCTTGGCGGCGACGGTGTCCGCCGACTCGTTGGGTACTTCGCCGACGACGCTACCGTCGGCCGGATTGCGCACCTCAATCGTGTTTTGGCGGGTATCTGGCTGGATCGCGGTCATTCAGTGGCCCCCATTTCGCGGCGCAGCGGGATGTGCGCCGTGTGGTCAGAATCCCATCGGCCGCACGCCCGGATGCAGGTATTCGGATACTCGTCTCGGCTAGGCCACGCAGACGTCGACGCCGAACAGTTCCGCAGGCCAGAACAGAGCCGTCAGCCCATAGGCCGCGATGTCGGATCCTGCCGGCAGTCGGGTCTGCAGTTGCGTCTGGATCAGGGCCACCTGCTCGGCGCGGAAGAAGGCGAACACCAACCCGGCCACGACATAGGGAATTGCCATCCACAACACGAATTCGATCATCGCCTCGACGCTCACTCGGCGGCTCAACACCCGGCGCAACACGGTCACACCAGCGCCCGGTGAGCGCGAACCCGCCTGCGCACGTCGGCCAGCAGCACGTAACTGCCGCCCTGGCGGATGAACACCGGCAGGAACCGGTTGACGAGGGCAACCAGTAGAAACACCCGCTCGAACTGACGCTGTTTGAAATCGCTCCACTGCACACCAAGGGCTTCGCGGAAAACCGGAGCAAGAAAGCCGACCGTGAGGAACTTCAGCAGTGGCCGAAACGGCAGTGCCAGAACAGGTTTGATCATTCGCAGGTGCAGCAGATCCTGCAGGTACGCGCGCACGTTGTCGTCGATTGAGGCGCGCCCGCACGCATCGACCCAGTAGGTGTCGAACTCCGCGCGCGTCGGCGGCCATTGATCCTCGGTGACCTGCAGGGTGGTGCCCAACGTCCACGCCGACCGGTAGAACTGTTCTGCCTGTTCGGCGGTCATCTCGCCGCGCAGCAGCTGATAGGTGTCCTCGAGGCCGACGAAAAGGCATGCGGCGACCCACATCTGAAGTTCACGATCGAAAGCGTTGTAGCGGACAGGACTGTCTGGGGCGGACCTGACATGACGGTGGGCACTGTTGACCGCCAGTTGGAATGCGGCCCGGTCGTCGGGGCCGCCGAGCAGCGCGACGGCCAGGTACTGAAAGGTCGTCCTCGCCCGCTTCCATGGGTGCTTGAGCAGATTGCCGGAGTCCACCTTGCTTTCGGCGACCCCGTACCCCACCTCGGGCCACGACAGTTGCATGACGACGTTGGCGGCCCCGGCGGCGAATGCCCAAAAGTCCATGGCCTCAGTGGCGCTGACATCGGCGGCCGGATCCCACCGCGCGGTGCGTCGGTTGATACCGATGCGGCAGTCCGCAAGGGTCATGCCAGGCATGCCGTCGACACCAACTGTGCAGGCCACCACACGATCGAGGCGATGCCTCCCGAGTTGATCAGCGCCCACAACACTCCGATGGCCAGATACGGCACCGCGAGCATGGCCGCAGTGCCGATCCACTCGGCGATGGTCATCTCAAAGCTCAATACTCGGCGCAGCGTGGTGAGCACGGTGATTATGTTAATAACTATTCTGGCTACACCGTGGCGATTTACGATTGTTTCAGCCGGTAATCGAGCCGGATGTGAACCGCTGTCCCTACTTCAGTATCGAACGCACGCTGTCGGCGAACGCGGCGGTGGTGAAGCACGCCGGCTCGGCGAATTCCTCCAACGTGATCGCGTCGTTCCAATTCGCATCGGCCGTCGCGCGCAGCAATGGCTTGCTCATTGCGACCGCGTGCGGCGGCAAATCGGCGATGCGCGAACACCATTCGTCGGCGGCGGCCAGCAGACGGTCGTGTGCGACGACCTCCTGCACGAGCCCGAGCCGCAACGCCGTGTCGGCATCGATGTGGTCGCCGCGCAGGTAATAGGCCAGCGCGCCCTGGTAGCCCAGCCGCCGGGTCAGCGCCCAACTGGTGCCGACCTCGGGGATGAGGCCCAGGCGGCCGAACGCAGGGACGATCACCGCGCGATCGCTGGCGACAACCAGGTCGCAGGTCAGGGCCCACGCCAGACCGACGCCGGCGGCCGCGCCGTTGAGCGCAGCGATGAAGATGGTGTCCGACCGGGCGATGAGCCTGGCGATGCCGCCGAACTCGCGGCGGATCCACCGCCACACGTCGGCGACCCCTTCCGGCTCGCCGAGCGATTCGATGGCCACGTTCATCATCTTCAGGTCGCCGCCTGCGCTGAACCCGGGATCGGCGCCGGTCAGCACGACGCTGCGGACATCGGGGTCGGCGTCGAGGGTCTCCAACGCCCGCCGCAGTTGACGCACCAGCGGAGCGGAGAGCACGTTGAGACGGTCGGCTTCGTCGAGCGTGACGATCGCCCGGTCGCCGCGGCGGTCGACGTGCACGCGCTGCGGCGCATCCGGGTCGTCACCGGAGGCCACGATGGTGCGGTACATGGAATTCATTTCGTGTGCTCCTCAATATCGTTGGCGCGCAACACCGTCCACGCGGCTGTCGCGAACGTCTCGACCACATCGCGTGGCAACTTGGCATCGCCGTCTGCGACCCAATGGCGGCTGAACTCCTGCGCCGGACCCAGCCAGAGCGCGGCCGTGACCCCGACGCGCATCGGCCGCAACGCCCCGTAGGTGTGATGCGGCCGCCACCAGTCGCTCACGGCGGCGAAGAACTCACGATTGGCGTCGTGCAGCGCCGCACTGTCGAGCCGGTCTCCGAGCATCAGCCTGGCCTCGCCGCGATGCTCGCTCACCCACCGCAGGTGATAGGCGACGCCGCCGCGGATGCCGCCTTCGGCGGTGTCGTGCTCGCGCAGCATCGCGACGAATCCCGCTTGGTACTCGGCCATCAACTGCGCATAGACAGCCGCCGCAAGGGCGGCCTTGTCGGGGAAATGGTGGTACAGCGCGCCGACACTGACCTCGGCTTCGCGCCGAACCTCGTCGAGCGTCGGCACCAGCGCACCGTCGATCGCGAACCGGCGCCGCGCCACGTGCAGCAGCCGGTCCCGGGCGTCTGACGTCCTCGCACCCGAACGCGGCACGAGGAATACTCTAACTCAACCGAGAAATCCTCTGCTACAGCAGCGTGGCTTGCTCCGGTTCCTGCTTGGCCGGCTCGATCAATTCCGGCCCGTTGTTTCGGATGCTGTTGACCAGGCGCGAGACCTCGCGGATCGCGATGCGATCGAGGTCGCCGTGGCCGCGCAGCAGCCCCTCGTCGACGGGGGCGTCGGGGTCGAGCCAGCGGTCCCAGTCGTCGCGGCTGATGGTCAACGGCATCCGGTCGTGGATCTCGGCCAGCGGGCCCGCCGCGTCGGTCGTGATGATCGTGCAACTCAGCAGCGGCGGCGCATCCTTGGGCGCGTCTTTCGGCCGCCACGTCGACCACAGGCCCGCCATGAACAGCATCTCGCCGTCGCTGCCGTACATGTAGTACGGCGTCTTCGGCGCCTTCTTGCCCGACGCGAGTTCACCGTTGGGCTTCCACTCGTACCAGCCGTCCATCGGCACCAGGCAGCGCTTGCTCTTCGCCGAGTTGCGGAACGCGGGTGAGGTGGTGATCTTTTCGGCCCGCGCATTGATCAGCAGCGGTCCCTTGGTGTCGGGACCGCCGTCCTCCGTGGACTTGGCCCACGGCGGGACCAGACCCCACCGCATCGACCGCACCCGCCGCGTCGACTCGTCATCGGGTTCGGTGTGCCGCTTGACCACCGTGCTGATGGTGGTGGTCGGTGCGACGTTGTAGTTGGCCCCGGGGGTGTCCTTGTCCTTGGCGGCCGCTGTGCTTTCGTCAATGGCCTTGATCTTTTCGGCCAGCAGGGCCGGATCGGTGGTTACCGCGAATCGCCCACACATATATCCCATGGTGGCACGCGGAACCGACAGTGCAGGATAGAGCCGTGAGCAACTGGCAGGCACCGTCGACGTCGACCCCTGTGCATGCCACCGTGACGATCCCCGGCTCCAAGTCCCTGACCAACCGGGCGCTCGTGCTGGCGGCGTTGGCGACGCCGAACGGAACGTCGACCATCAGTGGCGCACTGCGCAGCCGCGACACCGATCTGATGATCGGCGCGTTGCAGTCCCTCGGTGTTGCCATCGATGGCGCGGGCAGCGAGCTGACGATCGGCGGCGCCGTCGCACCTCCGCCCGGAGCCCGGGTGGATTGCGGCCTGGCAGGCACGGTGCTGCGCTTCCTTCCGCCGGTAGCCGCGCTGAGCACGCAGTCGGTGTTGTTCGACGGTGACGAACAGGCCAGGGCCCGCCCGATCGCGCCGCTGCTCGACGCGCTTCGCGGCCTCGGTGTCGATATCGACGGCGACGGGCTGCCGTTCTCGGTGCGCGGCGCCGGTGCGGTGGCCGGCGGCACGGTCGAGATCGACGCGTCGGCCTCGTCGCAATTCGTCTCAGGTCTGCTGCTGTCGGGCGCGGCATTCGCCGACGGGCTGACGATCGTGCACACCGGCGAATCGGTGCCCTCGGCGCCGCATATCGCGATGACGGTGTCGATGCTGCGCGATGCCGGCGTCGATGTCGACGACAGCGCGGCCAACCGCTGGCGCGTCACGCCGGGCCCAATTGCCGCGCAGGACTGGACCATTGAGCCAGACCTGTCCAATGCGGTACCGTTCCTGGCCGCCGCCGTGGTCAGCGGTGGCAGCGTCCGGGTTTCGGGCTGGCCGGAGGTCAGCATCCAGCCTGTCGCGGACATCTTTGCCATCCTCGAGAAGCTGGGTGCCGTTGTGCGCCAAGGCGATTCATATCTGGAGGTGCAGGGCGCACCGAGTTACAACGGCTTCGACGTCGATCTGCACGACGTCGGCGAGCTGACACCCGCGATCGCCGCGCTCGCCGCGTTGGCCTCCGACGGTTCGGTGTCGCAGCTCAGCGGGATCGCGCATCTGCGCGGCCACGAAACCGATCGGCTCGCGGCGTTGTCCGCCGAGATCAACCGGCTCGGCGGGCGCTGCGAGGAGACGCCCGACGGCCTTCGCATCACCGCACAGCCGTTGCACGGCGGAGTGTGGCATTCGTATGCCGACCATCGGATGGCGACCGCGGGAGCCATCGTCGGGCTACAGGTGCCCGGCGTCGAGGTGGAAGACATCGGTACGACGGCGAAGACGCTGCCGGACTTCCCACGGCTATGGGACGAACTGCTGGCGGGCAATCCGCACGCGAGGAGGACAACCGGCAATTGAGTCCTCGCGAGTACGACGAGTCCGATGTCCGGGTGCGACCCGGTCGCGGCTCGCGGCCGCGGACCAAGACTCGCCCCGAGCACGCCGACGCGCAGGAAGCCATGGTCGTCGCCGTTGACCGTGGCCGGTGGGGCTGCGCGCTGGGCGGTGACCCCGAACGGCGCGTCACCGCGATGCGGGCCAGGGAACTGGGCCGCACGCCGATCGTCGTCGGCGACGAGGTCGGCATCGTCGGCGATCTCTCCGGACGGCCCGACACGCTGGCACGCATGGTGCGGCGCGGTGACCGGCGAACGGTGTTGCGGCGCACCGCCGATGACACGGATCCGACCGAGCGCGTCGTCGTCGCCAACGCCGACCAGCTGCTGATCGTGGTCGCGCTGGCAGACCCGCCACCGCGCACCGGCCTGGTCGAGCGGACGCTGATCGCGGCGTATGCCGGTGGGCTCGACCCCATACTTTGCCTGACAAAGACCGACCTGGCGCCGCCGGAACCGTTTGCCGCGCAGTTCGCCGACCTCGACCTGACCATCACCACCGCAGGCCGCGATGATCCGCTCGACGCTGTCGCGCCACTGCTGACGGACAAGGTGACCGTGCTACTGGGGCATTCGGGTGTCGGCAAGTCGACACTGGTGAATCGCCTTGTGCCGGATGCTGATCGGGCCATAGGTGCAGTGACCGACATCGGTAGGGGCAGGCACACATCGACGCAGTCGGTGGCGCTACCGCTGAGCGTTGGCGGCTGGGTGATCGACACGCCGGGGATCCGGTCGTTCGGGCTTGCGCACATCCAACCCGACGACGTGATGCTGGCATTCTCGGATCTGTCCGAGGCGATCAAGGACTGCCCGCGCGGATGCGGGCACATGGGCCCGCCGGCCGACCCGGAGTGCGCGCTGGACACACTGACCGGGCCCGCGGCGGGGCGCGTCGCCGCAGCGCGACGGCTTCTCGAGGTGTTGCGGGCACAAAACTGAGACCCTCCCCGGGAAGGGAGGGCCTCAATAGGTCTTGCGCTTATCAGGGGCGGTAGCCGGGCTCGAAGTGCTCGATGCGCCAGGCGCCATGGTGGCCGTGCCAGCCCGGCATCGCATCGGGCGCGGGGTGAGCCTTGACGCTCGGGGTGTACATGTGGCCGGGGCCGGTCGGATGTGTCGAGGTGGAAGCGTTCGCCATGCCGGCCATGCCGAGGGCGGCGCCGCCGATGATGCCGGCCGAGACGACGGACAATGCGAAGGTGCGGGCGATGTTGATGGTCATTGTGAATTCTCCTGTGTGAGTAGGCTTTTCGGTTTCTGCGCCGGTGCGTTCCGGCGATGACTAAAGAATGCCCTGGTCGGCGCTCGCTGTATGTCCGGTGATCGGCCGTCGCAGCGGTGGAATCTCTTGTCCCCCGATCGGGGGAACTAGGCTGGCCGATGTGAGCCAGGTTCCCGCCATCACGCTCAACGACGGCGCCACCATCCCGCAGTTGGGGTTCGGCACGTACAAGATCGCGCCTGATCAGACGGCCGCCGCGGTGCGCACCGCGCTGGAGACCGGCTACCGTCACATCGACACCGCGCAGATGTACCGCAACGAGAAGGGCGTCGGGCAGGCCATCCGCGAGGTAGGAGTCGACCGCGACGACGTGTTCGTCACGAGCAAGCTCAACAACGGCGTCCACGGACCCGACGACGCGCGCCGCGCCTTCGACGACACGCTGACCGCGCTGGGCTTCGACTACGTCGATCTGTTTCTGATCCACTGGCCGTTGCCGACGCGCTACGGCGGTGACTTCGTCTCGACGTGGCGCACGCTCGAGGAGTTCAAACATGACGGGCGGGCCCGCAGCATCGGGGTGTCGAATTTTCAGGTCGCACACCTGAAGCTGCTGGCCAGCGAGGCCGACACCACGCCCGCGGTCAACCAGGTGGAGCTACACCCATACTTCGGCAACGACGAAGTGCGCGCGTATGGTCGCGAGCACGGCATCGTGACCGAGGCGTGGGCGCCGTTGGCGCGCGGCGCGGTGGCGAATGATCCCGACGTGACGCGCATTGCCAAAGCGGTGGGCAGGTCGGCTGCTCAGGTGGTGTTGCGGTGGCACATCCAACGCGGCGACGTGGTGTTCCCCAAATCGGTGACACCGCAACGGATCAGGGAGAATCTCGCGCTGTTCGACTTCGAACTCAGCGACGCCGATGTCGCGGCCCTTGACGCGCTGACCAGGGGCGAGGCCGGCCGAACGGGTCCGAACCCCGACCAATTCGACAGCCTCGACACCTGACACTTCCGCGAGCGTGCGTGTCTGCACAATGACACGCCGGCCGGCGCGGGCGTTTCATGCACGCTCGCGGCCGATGACCGTGCGTAGAGTGCGAAGGTGACCGATCTGGACTTCCTGGACACTACGCGCGAGGGCTACGACCTCACCGCAACCGAATACGCCGAACGGTTTCACCACCATTTGCAGGATAGGCCGCTGGATCGCGCGATGCTGACCGGCTTCGCCGGACTGGCCGGCCCTGATGCGATCATTGCCGACGTCGGCTGCGGCACGGGTGCAACGTCGCGCATGTTGTCGGACATCGGGATGGACGTCGTCGGTATCGACCTGTCCCCCAACATGATTGCCACGGCCCGACGGCTCAATCCCGGCCTGCACTTTCAGGTCGGCTCCATGACGAATTTGGACTTCGAGGACGGCCTCTTCGACGGGATCTGCGCGTGGTACTCCGTCATCCACATTCCCGACGAATTGCTGCCTCGGGTCTTCTCGGAATTCCATCGGGTGCTGCGTCCCGACGGCGTCGCGGTGGTGGCGTTCCAAGTGGGCGACCAGCCGCGCACATTCAAGGAGATGTTCGGCGAGCAAGTGTCGTTGACGTTCTACCGCCGCCAGCCCGACACCGTCGCGCTGTTATTGGACGAGGCGGGCCTAGAGCCTTACGCGGGTCTGGTGCGCGAACCCAACGACGACGGCTTCGAATCGACGCCGCACGCCTACCTGATCGCGCGTCGAACCTGAAGCGAATTAGGCAGCCAGAGCCCGCTTTTCGCGCCGGCGCGCCCGCACTGCGGCGATGGCCGACTTGAGGCCCCGCCGCTGACTGGGCTCCAGCGCGGTGAACATCCGCTCGCTGCGAGTCTCGGGCGCATCGTCGGCGGTGTCGCGCAGATACTTGTCCGGCAGCGACAGCTTGGCGATCGTCCGCCAAGTCTTGCCGTACTGCACCAGGAACGAACCCGTCGTGTACGGCAGGTCGTAATTGTCGCACACCTCGC
>Ga0268266_10004637_pt1 | contig 13105 bp, 8 predicted proteins | sample KBSS13metaG_FD_190356 | JGI IMG/M metagenome (GOLD analysis project Ga0268266, IMG submission 190356) | Switchgrass rhizosphere microbial communities from Kellogg Biological Station, Michigan, USA - KBS S1-3 metaG (SPAdes) (version 2) | ecosystem: Host-associated > Plants > Roots > Rhizosphere >...
CTGGCCCAGTTCGCCGCCAATGCCACCGGCACCGCACAGGACGCCAGCGACCGCATCATCTACGAGACCGACACCGGCAAGCTGTTCTACGACAGCAACGGCAGCGCCGCCGGCGGCTCGATCCAGTTCGCGCAGCTCGGCGCCGGCCTGGCCCTGACCAACGCGGACTTCACCATCGTTTAGGGAAAGCCTGAACAAGTCACGGCAATGACGTTGATCGTGCGTGCCGGAGTTTGACCGTCAAAACTTGCCGACATCACACCCTGAAGAGTCGCAGACGGCCTTGACGGCGCCGCGCCGTGCCGACGTACCCATCCTGTCGGCCGACGCGGACAACGAATACGCCATGATCGACAGCGCGGCGGCCCGCACTCAATCGATCCTGGCGGGAGGTGTGGCGCTGTGCAGAAGCTGCAGCACCTCCGCCTGCCTGGATGTTCCGGTCTTGGAGAAGATGCGCTGAAGGTGGGTGCGCACGGTTGGCTCACCAATGCCGAGCATGTCGGCCGCCTCTTTGGCGCCCAAGCCTTGGGCAAGCGTCAACAGCACCCGCAGCTCCCCGCCCGTCAAGCGGTGGAGCCGGGCGAAGGCTTCGCCCGGCATCAATGGTACATGCTCCGGGTCTTGCACGAAAATGGCGACGGATGGGGCAAACGGCGCCATGATGCTTCGGCGCCGGCCTCGATCGACAGGCAGGACGGTTGCGACATAGCCGGCGCCGTCGGCATCGGGAATGGCCAACGCATGGCCAGCCGGTCCTGTGCTGGTCTCGTCACGCGCAATCCCGTCGATTATCTCGGCCAGCGCAGCACCTGCCCCGAGATCGGTTGGCACCAGCCGGTGGTTGAGGATGCGTAGGGCCTTGCCGGTTTTGACCTGCCGCTCGGCGGACGCATTCATATAAACAACGCGGCCATCGCGCGCAGCCAGATAGACCCCGGAGACAAGGCCATCGAGCGTCGCCTCCAGCATCTCTGACCGTAGAGTCCGGATGTCGAGTGCGTCCGAGATTGCAAATGCGCGGCAGAAGTGAGGCGACAAGAGGCGTAGCAGCGCCAGGTCGGAGGCGCTGTAGGCGGTTTGCTCCTCCTTGCGCATCAGCGTCGTCCCCACGCTTCGGTGCGGTGTCCGCAGCAACTCGATGGTTACGCCGTAACGAAGGCCTCGCGGCTTCAGGAATTCCCGATAGACGCGACTTTGGAGGAACTCCTGCTCGTCAAGAAGCATTTCGCCGGTGACCGGCTCGCCCACCGCAAACATCAGGCGCGCAATGAACGCCGGGTTCATTGCCGCATATTTCTCGAAGTAGAGCCGCAGATCTCCCTCGCTGTACCCGTAGTCGTACAGGCGCACGTTCTGGCTACGCTTGTAATCGATGATGCCCATGCCCATTGCGGCGCTCGCAGTCAGCGCCGCGACACGCCGCATCGTCTCCGGCCAATGAGCAGGATCGAGCGCACAGTCGTAGATCGCGCCGACCGTGTCGGACAGCCCTTGAGCGGAGACGCCCTCGAGACCGAGCATTCGTATCTTCCCTTGGTGGGTTGCGCCCACGGGATCCTCTTCCCGCTCTTACGGCAAGAAACGCGCAACGTCATCTGTTCCGATGACGACATCGGCCTGCGCGCCGGCAATGTTCGCATGTTCGAGGGGCTGACGTCGGGAGGACGCGTTGGTGAAGCCAATCTCTCAGGCATATCCAGGTCCAACCCCGAGTAGTGGTTGACACCACGACCGCCAACTGCTTAGCCCCGTAGTTGCGTCCGGTAGCATCTTCCTACCACCTGGGGTAGCAAAATCCCGCCCCATCAAAAGGACTACTACAATGCCCCTATCTGGACCAACCGATCTCAACACCATGGTCGATCAGCTCCGTATAGGCTATTGGATTTGGGCCGATGCTGCGAATCCCGACGACCGTTTTTGGCCCAATTTCAACTCGGGCAATCCTACTACCATCACCTTCAACACCGATGGCCTTCCGGTTGAAGCTCGCACGTTGGCGGAACTGGCCTTCAATTCCTGGCACGAAGTAGCCAACATCAACTTCGTCTTCACCAGTGATCCTGCAGCAGCAGATATCCACTTCAGTTCAAATGCCGGCGAGTCGAGTCATTTCGTTCCTGAGCTTTTTTTCGATGCATTGAGCAATCAGACCTGGATAACCGACGTTCGCATCAACATACAGCCCGGTTTCAATGGAAATCCGAGCGATGGTATCTACAGTGCCTACTTCTATACGTTGATACATGAAATAGGGCATGCGCTGGGTCTGGGGCACGGCGGAAACTACGACACTGGCAATATCAATTCCTACTACGATACCAACCAGACCCTCTTTGCCAATGATACTTGGCAGTACACCATTATGTCCTACAACGACCAGTCTCGATACGATGGCGGGACGGCAACGACGCCAATCAACCCGGCAATGGCTGACATTCTCGCGATCCAACGAATATATGGAGCAGCACCCACAACCAATTCTGGCGACACCGTTTATGGAAGTGGTGCCACTGCGGGCCTCGTCTATAATTTTGCCACGCTAGGTGGTGCTGCTTCCTTCACGATCTATGATACGGGCGGGAACGATGCCCTTAGCGGCTCGACCTTCAGTGCCAATCAAACAATCGACCTGCGTGCCGGTCACTGGTCCTCGATTGGCGGTCGTGTCCACAACATCGGCATCTATCTCACGACGGTCATCGAAAACGCCGCCGGCGGGAGGGGGCACGACACGTTGATCGGCAACGATGTTGCCAATCGCCTCACAGGCAATAATGGCAACGATACTTTGAATGGAGGTCTCGGTGCCGACATACTGGATGGCGGCGATGGCATCGACACGGCCACGTACATCAATTCCGCTTCCGGCGTGGCCGCTTTCCTCAACGCGCCGCAGATCAACAACGGCGGCGACGCCGCCGGAGACTCGTTCAGTTCCATCGAGAACCTGACAGGGTCGGCGTTCAACGACATCCTTTCCGGCAACACCGGGGACAACACGTTGAATGGTGGCTCGGGTGCAGATTTCATCAACGGCACCGGCGGTAACGATGTTTTGATCGGCGGTCTGGGCAACGACATCCTGGGGAGCGGACCCGGACACGATGCCATGTTTGGCAACAGCGGAAGAGATACGGCGAGTTACGAACTGGGCGGCGCAGTGACGGTCGATCTCGTCGACCCCGGTCAGAACACCGGTGAAGCAGTCGGCGACACCTACAGCTCGATCGAAAACCTCCGCGGCTCCGGCCTCAGCGACACTCTTCGCGGCAATGACGGTATCAACGACATCCATGGCTTTGGCGGCTCCCTCGACCGCCTGTTTGGACGCGGTGGCAACGACGTCCTCACGGCGTTCGGTGGCACGGACTTCCTCGACGGCGGGACCGGCGCGGACACGATGACCGGTGGCGCTGGCAACGACACCTACACGGTCGACAATGCCGGCGACAGCGTGGTCGAGAACAGCGGCGAAGGAACGGACCAGGTCAACAGCTCCGTCAGCTTCAGCCTGAGCGGCAAGTTCATCGAACGACTGACCTTGACGGGCAACGGCAACATCAACGGCACCGGCAACTCGCTCGCCAACACCCTCGTCGGCAACTCCGGCGACAACGTCCTCAATGGCGGCACCGGCGCGGACACGATGACGGGGGGAGCCGGCTACGATACCTACGTGGTCGACAATGCCGGCGACACGGTGATCGAGAACAACGGCGAAGGAGCCGACCAGGTCGACAGCTCCGTCAGCTTCAGCCTGGTCGGCCAGTACATCGAACGGCTGACTCTGACGGGCAGCGGCAACATCAACGGCACCGGCAACTCGCTCGCCAACAGCCTCACCGGCAATGCCGGCAACAACGTCCTGAACGGCGGGACGGGCGCGGACACCATGGCAGGCGGCGCCGGCAACGACACCTACACGGTCGACAATGCCGGCGACACGGTGATCGAGAACGAGGGCGGAGGAACGGACCGGGTGAACAGCTCCGTCGCCTTCGACCTGACCGGCCAGTTCATCGAGCGGCTGACCCTGACCGGCAGCGCAAACATCAACGGCCGCGGCAACTCGCTCGCCAACACCCTCGTCGGCAACGCCGGCAACAACGTGCTCGACGGCAGGGCGGGCGCGGACGTGCTGACCGGCGGGCTCGGCGCCGATACATTCGTCATCAGGGACGCCTTGCACGCGTCCATCGTCGACACGATCACCGACTTCAACGTCGCCGCCGACACGATCCAGCTCGACAATGCGGTCTTCAGCGCCATCGTCGGGACCGGAACGCTGAGCCTGGCCCAGTTCGCCGCCAATGCCACCGGCACCGCACAGGACGCCAGCGACCGCATCATCTACGAGACCGACACCGGCAAGCTGTTCTACGACAGCAACGGCAGCGCCGCCGGCGGCGCGATCCAGTTCGCGAAGCTCGGCGCCGGCCTGGCCCTGACCAACGCGGACTTCGTCGTCGTCTGAACCGGCGCGGCACGCGGCAGCGATCCCCGAGCAGGCAGACACACTTTTTCAATTTCCCGCAACGTAGTGCGGTTTCTCGCCAGGTGAGCGAATCCGCAGACTGCAGGTGACGTCATGGCAACTCGCAAATGGGGCTCCGAGAAACTCGTCAATTCCGGCTTGGCTGGTTGGCAATATGAATCGGCCGTAGCCGGCCTGGCGGGCGGTGGTTTCGTGGTCGTGTGGCAGGACGACAGCACCGCCGACTCGGCGATCCGCGCCCAGCGATACGACGCGTTCGGCAATCCCATCGGAGGCGAGATGGCGATCGCGGCCGGCGTGGGCAACGATCGCATCCTGCCGTCGGTGACGGGACTGGCGGATGGCGGCTTTTTCGTCACCTGGACCCAGCCTGTCGGGGGCGATTACTACATCCTGGGATCGATTTATGATGGCGACGGAGCTTTCGTCCGCTCCCAGCCCACGGTTTTCGCCTTTGGCCGGGATGATAACGCTCAGGTGGCCCGTCTCGGAACCGGCTCGGTGGTGGTCTGGGAAGACCCCGACGGCAACAATACCGATATCCTGCTCCGCATATTCGACGCGGCGGGCAATGGCGGTCCGCTTATTCCTGCCAACGCCGTAACGGCGGGAGTTCAGCGGAACCCTTCGGTGTCGGCATCGCCTGATGGTTCCAAAATTGCCGTCGTATGGGACTATGGCGCCGACTCCAAGATCGTTGGACGCCTGCTCACGTCGGCGGGCGTTGAATTCGCGCCGGATTTCCTCATCACATCATCGGGCGTCCCGTTCGGTGTCGCCACTCCGGCCGTGGCCTGGTTGAACAATGAGCAATTCGCCGTCGCCTGGCGCGTGAGCAATCCGTTCACTCCCGACGACAATCAGATCGAGGTGAAGATATTCGACGGGCGGTTTTCGACTGTGCCGGCGTTCACCGGCAGCATCCTCGTCAACTCGACCATGGCCGGTTCGCAACAACAACCGCAGATCGCGGCCCTGCCCAACGGCGGGTTCGTGGTGTGCTGGGAAGATTCCAGTGGTGTCGGTGGAGATCCCGACTTCTCCATCAAGCTCCAGGCCTTCGACGGCGCAGGCGGCAAAATCGGCGGCGAGGTGCTGGTCAACACCACCACGACCGGCGCCCAGCACAGTCCGTCTCTTTCAGCCCTGCCGGACGGTCGTGTCGTGGTCAGCTGGACCGACTTCAGCACGGGCGATAGCGAGGTTCGTGCACAGATCGTCGATCCGCGCGACGGTATCGTCACTGGCACTCCCGGCGACGATGTGCTTTTCGGCCACGACGCCGTGGGCGACGAGATCAACGGCTTTGCCGGAGCCGACACCCTGCGCGGACTGGGGGCCAACGACACGCTTTACGGGGGCGAAGGCAGCGACGTCGCCAAAGGCGAGACCGGCGACGACATCGCCTACGGCGGCGCCGGGAACGATGTTCTCGCGGGGGGTGCCGGCGACGATCAGTTGTACGGTGATGACGGCAACGACCGGCTCGATGGCGGCGCCGGCGTGGATACGATGACGGGGGGAACCGGCAACGACACTTACGTGGTCGACAACGCCGGCGACACGGTGATCGAGAACAACGGCGAGGGGACCGACCGGGTCGACAGCTCCGTCAGCTTCAGCCTGGCCGGCCGGTACATCGAACGGCTGACCCTGACCGGCAGCGGCAACATCAACGGCACCGGCAACTCGCTCGCCAACAGCCTCACCGGCAACGCCGGGAACAACGTCCTGAACGGCGGGACGGGCGCCGACACGATGGCGGGCGGCGCCGGCAACGACACCTATACGGTCGACAATGCCGGCGACAAGGTAGTCGAGAACAACGGCGGCGGAACCGATCAGGTCAACAGCTCCGTCAGCTTCAGCCTGAGCGGCCAGTACATCGAACGCCTGACTCTGACGGGAAGCGGCAACCTCAACGGCACCGGTAATACGGTCGCCAACATCCTCGTCGGCAATGCCGGCAACAACTTCCTCAACGGCGGCGCGGGCGCGGACGTGCTGACCGGGGGGCTCGGCGCCGATACCTTCGTCTTCAGGGACGCTCTCGGCGCGTCCAACATCGACACGATCACCGACTTCAACGTCGCCGCCGACACGATCCAGCTCGACAATGTGGCCTTCAGCGCCATCGTCGGGACCGGGACGCTGAGCCTGGCCCAGTTCGCCGCCAATGCCACTGGCACCGCACAGGACGCCAGTGACCGCATCATCTACGAGACCGACACCGGCAAGCTGTTCTACGACAGCAACGGCAGCGCCGCCGGCGGCGCGATCCAGTTCGCGCAGCTCGGCGCCGGCCTGGCCCTGACCAACGCGGACTTCACGATCGTCTAGCGCGACCGCACCGGACCGACCTCCTCTCTCCCGCCAGGGAGAGAGGGGTGTGGGGGATTGCAACCGACTTCCGCCCGGCAGCAAGGCGCCACAAATCGGACGCCGCGGCCGGAAAATTGCTTGCCACCCGCGGGCCGTCGGCGCGTTATGTCCACATCGCCGGCTCGTTTTCCGGGCGTCGGCGGCTGAGAGACAGCGGCACAGCTCAAGTGTCCCGCGCTCCCGCTCACATCGTGAGGGTGAGGCGCTATGGATAGAGGACTGCGCGCCCAGCTAAGTCCCAATGAGGAAACCACCCTTCGGAAGATCGCTGCGGGAATGACGAATCTGGATGCGATCCAGATGCGCCATCTCGTACAACTCCTCGCCCTGCAGCTTATAGAGATCCGAGACGGCAACTGGCATCTGACGGCGATGGGCAAGGTCCGAACGGCGAGCGACAGTCAGACGCCGCGCTGACCCGTTACCGCTTGCTCTCCCCCGCCACGGCGTCTTTCGCCGAAGGATGCGGCCGCTATTTCCGCTCCGCCGGCGACGATCGACACGATGCCGAAATTGCGGCAGCAGTGGATCGCCTGGTGCGGCACATGCGGCCGGTCGGTGCCCATGAACAGCGCGACCTTGGCGCAATCGAGCACGGAGCGCGACGCCGCGATTCGCCGTCTCCCCGCCTCTCCCCCTATCGGAAGCAAGGAGCATGAACTCTGACGTCTGCGAGGGAAGGCAAAGAACGTCACGAGCGATTCTTTCGGATGCCGGTCTACGGCGCGCTGCTCCGCATGCGGAAAGTGAAGGTCGTCTTCCCGGGCGACGAGGCGGCCGTGAGGGTGCCGCCGTGTGCGCGGGCGATCTCGGAGGCGATGTAGAGGCCGAGGCCGAGCCCCTGCTGGTTGGCCCGCCCCTCGCCACGGAAGAACGGCTGGAACAGCTTGTCCAGCGCGGCCGCGGGAATCGGCGGACCGGAATTGCTCACCGACAGCTCGAACCGGCCGCCGGCGGCGCGCGCGGCGACGTGGACCGGGGTGTCGGAGAAGCCGTGCGTCAGGGCGTTGGCCAGCAGGTTGGAGAGGAGCTGCCCGATCCGCGCGCCGTCGCAATGGACGGGCATGCCGATCGCGAAATCGGCGACGATCGTCCGGCCGGAGCCGATCCCGCGCAGCTCGTCGACGACCTGGCGCAGGATCGGCTCGACCAGGACGTCGCTGCGGCCGATCTCGATGCCCGTCCCGAGGCGGCCGCGTGCGAAGTCCATGATGTCGTCGATCAGCGCCGACATGCGCGACACGCTGCCCTGCATCAGCCGCAGCGTCTCGCCCCCATCGCCCTTGCCGCTGCGCAGCAGCTCGGTGCCCGCCTTGATCGAGGCCAGCGGGTTGCGCAGGTCGTGCCCGAGCACCGCGATGAACTGCTCGCGCAGGCCGGCCTCGCGCGCGGCGTCGACGAGCTGCGTGGTGGTCGCCTCGGCGCGCACCTCGGCCCGCTTGCGCGCCCGGCGCTCGCGCACGTTGATCCGGCGCAGCTCGAACAGCCTCATGATCTGCTGCGCCATCAGCCGCAGCAGCGCCTTCTGGCTGTCGTCGAGCTGGCGCGGCTTGTCGTCGAGCACGCAGATCGTGCCGAGCGGCAGGCCGTCCGGCGTCTCGAGCAGCGCGCCGGCGTAGAAGCGCAGGTGCGGCGCGCCGGTGACCAGGGGATTGTCGGCGAAGCGCCGGTCCTGGAGCGTGTCCGGCACGACGAAGAGGCCCGGCTGCAGGATCGCGTGGGCGCAGATCGACGCGGGCAGCGGCGTCTCGCGCATCCCGAACCCGACCTCGGCCTTGAACCACTGCCGCTCCGCATCGACCAGGCTGATGGCCGAGATCGGCGTGCCACAGAGCGCGCTCACGACCTTCACGATCGCGTCGAACTCCTCCTCGCGCGGCGTATCGAGGATCCGGTAGGAATGCAGCGCAGCGACGCGCCGGTCCTCGGCGGGATGCCGTGTTGCTTCCATCACCCCATCTGCCCCGATCCGGCGCGCGCTGTCCAGCGCCGCGGAACGCGCGAGCGCCGTGACCGTTATGGGATGCATGTCGGCGCCGGGCCGACATCAGCGCCAGGGGAACGGCACATGCGATCGAGACCTGTCCTGTCGGCTCTTCTTCCGATGATCGGGCTGACGCTGCTCGGCGCACGCGCCCTGGGCCGCCGATGGCGCACGATCCGTGAGGTGAGCCTGTTGCGCGCGATGGGCAAGATCCCGCGGCGGCGGCGGGCTTCCGCGGCGAAGCGATAGAGCGTCTTGGCCCCCTCACCTCGCCTCTCCCCCAAGGGGGAGAGGAACATGACAGTCGACATCATTCCTCTCGCACTCCTCTCCCCCTCGAGGGAGAGGCTGGGTGAAGGGGTCGCGCGAGACGAACCCAGGAGCCGCCAGTGAACGACCAAGCCCCCTCTCCCCTGCCCGCCGGTCCGCTCGCGCATGGCGGGCGGCTGCTGCCGGCCGTCAGCGTCGACACCTACAACGAGGAGCTGCGCGACGAGGAGGGCTTCGTCGGCGACCGCGCCAGCCGGCGCGCCTTCCGCGCGATCCTCGACGACTGGCGCGAGCGGCTGGCGGAGAACGGCGACGATCCGTTCGGCGACACGCCGACGGAGGAGATCAGCAAGGCCAAGCTCGACAAGATGATGGGCAGCGACGATCCGACCGCCGCCGCGCTGGTCCACACCGTGGTCGAGGAGTTCGCCGGCGAGCTCGCCACCGTCGTGCGCCGCTTCATGCGGCTGAAGTCGTGGAAGGGCACCGAGCGCATCGTGCTCGGCGGCGGCCTGATGGCCAGCCGCATCGGCGAGCTGTCGATGGGCCGGGCCATGATCCTGCTCAAGACGGAAGGTGTGGATATCGATCTCTGCTCGATCAGGAACCACCCGGACGAAGCGGGCCTGATCGGCGCCGTGCAGCTCGCGCCGGCCTGGATCATGGCCGGGCACGACGCGATCCTGGCGATCGACATCGGCGGCACCAACGTGCGGGTCGGCATCGTCGAGCTCAATGCCGACAAGCGCGGCGACGTGGACGAGGCCGACGTCTGGAAGCGCGAGCACTGGCGCCATTTCGACGACAAGCCGACGCGCGAGGAGGCGATCGACCGCATCGCCGCCATGCTGGTCAAGCTGATCGAGCGCGCGGACAAGGAGAAGATGAAGCTCGCGCCGTTCGTCGGCATCGGCTGCCCCGGCCTGATCGACGAGCACGGCACCATCCTCAAGGGCGGCCAGAACCTGCCGGGCAACTGGGAGGGCGAGGAGTTCCATCTTCCCGCCGCGCTGATCGAGCGCTTGCCGCGCATCGACGGAAACGACATCGTCATCCAGATGCACAACGATGCGGTGGTCCAGGGGCTGAGCGAGGTGCCGAACATGAAGGACGTGCAGCACTGGGGCGTGATGACGATCGGCACCGGCCTGGGCAATGCCCGCTTCACAAACCGGGACGACGACTGAGGGCGGTCAGGAAACGACATGCGTTTGTTCAAGTGCCAGGCGTGCGGGCAGATCGTGCATTTCGAGAACACCCTGTGCGAGAAGTGCGGCCACGCCCTCGCCTACCTGCCGGCGGCGATGACGATGTCGGCGATCGAGCCCCATCAGGGCGACGCGCCAGGGGGCGATGCGCCAGGAGGCGTTGTGACGGAGAGCAACGTCTGGAAGGCGCTCGCGGCGCCGGACGGGCTCTACCGCCTGTGCGACAATTTCCAGCATGGCTCCTGCAACTGGCTGATCGAGGCCGAGGCGCCCGAGACGCTCTGCCTGTGCTGCCGGCACAACCGCACGATCCCCGACATCGGCCTGGAGGAGAACGCCGAGGCGTGGCGTCGGATCGAAGCGGCGAAGCACCGGCTGTTCTACTCGCTGCTGCGGCTGAAGCTGCCGCTGGCGACGAAGCTCGAGCAGGCGGATACCGGGCTCGCCTTCGATTTCCTCGCCGACATCGCCGAGCACGGCGCGAAGGTGACGACCGGGCACGACAACGGCCTCATCACCATCGCGCTCGAGGAGGCCGACGATGCCGCGCGCGAGAAGAGCCGCGTGACGATGCACGAACCGTACCGAACCTTGCTCGGCCACTTCCGCCACGAGATCGGCCATTATTTCTGGGACCGGCTGGTGCGCGACGGCGGCGCGCTCGAGGCGTGCCGGGCCGTGTTCGGCGACGACACGCTCGACTACGGCCAGGCCCTGCAGCGCCACTACGAGCAGGGCGCGCCGCCCGACTGGCCGGCGCACTTCGTGACCGCCTACGCCACGATGCATCCGTGGGAGGATTTCGCCGAGACCTGGGCGCACTACCTGCATCTCGTCGACACGCTCGAGACCGCGGCGGCGTTCGGCCTGCGGACCCGGCCGCGGGTGGCGGAGGGCGACGAGCTCGACGCCTCGGTCGATTTCGATCCCTACCGCACGCAGCCGTTCGACCGGCTGGTCGAGAGCTGGATGCCGCTCACCATCGCGCTCAACAGCCTCAACCGCTCGATGGGCCAGGCCGACCTCTACCCCTTCGTGCTGTCGACTCCGGCCCTCGACAAGCTCGCCTTCGTCCACCGCCTGGTCCACCCGGCCGCGCCGCGGTGACCGACCATCGTCTTGCCGGGAGCGCGACTCTCATAAGCGCCAACTTTGCCTTGATCTCATGTTGGGGCCGATACCGAACGGATCAACGTCATCACTCCGCGCGTTCGCACCAAGCGGGTGTTTCGTCGGGCATGATTGATAATTCGAGCCCGTACGCTGACGCGACGCGCGGCATCATCGGCGCACGAATGCGTTTGATCCCGAAGTGACAGCTCTTCTGACTGTGGTTTAGAAGGCCGCCCGTCGCGCGGCGGCCTTCTTCGTCTTTCAAGCGACCGGCGATCTCTGTTGTTCGCCGTTCCCAATTGGAATGTTGCCGTTGCCGAAACTCAATCCTCTCCTGCGTGGTCGAGACCTCACAAGATAAGGTCGGATGCTGTCAACGATGGAGCGCCGGCCAACGCGACTTCAAACTCGCTGGACAAATCCGCATCCGTGTTCCCCTGCAGCACGCCGCCGGAATAGCGCAACTGACCGGCTGCGGTGAACGCGGCGGCACCGATGAACGTGAACGCCTGATTCCCGAACAGAAGGTTGTTGGCGTCTATGGTCGATACGTCGATCACATCGCCCGCGAAGACTCCGTTACCTGCGAAATCCGCAATCAGGTCGCGGCTTAGCGCTCCTGGCACGCTTTCGCCGACGAAATTGAAGTCGAACGTGTCAAATCCGCCCCCGCCGATCATCACGTCGCGGCCGAAGCCGCCGATCAGCAAGTCGTTGCCCATCCCACCGTTCAACGTATCGTTGCCCAACCCGCCATTCAGCGTGTCATTACCGCCGCCACCGTTCAGCTTGTCGTTGCCGCCGCGTCCGCTCAATGAATTCGCCAAGGCGTTCCCGGTCAGAGAGTCGCTGAAATTCGAGCCGACGAGATTCTCGATGCTGACCAGTGTATCGGTGCCGGCACCACCTGTGTTCTGCGCTCCAGCAACCGCCAGGCTCACGGTCACCCCGGTCGTCGTGGTGGCATAGGTCGCCGTGTCGTTGCCCAACCCGCCATTCAGCGTGTCATTGCCGCTTCCGCCGTTCAGCGTATCGCAGCCGGCGCCGCCGTAGAGAATGTCCTTGCCGTTGCCACCCGTCAGAAAGTCGTTGCCGAAACCACCGACCAGGATGTCCTTGCCGTTGCCTCCCGACAGGTAGTCGTTGCCGGGGGTACCGTAGAGTATATCCTTGCCATTATCGCCAGTAAGGAAGTCGTCGCCGAAACCACCGACCAGGATGTCCTTGCCGTTGCCTCCAGAGAGGTAATCGTCTTCGACAGTACCATGGAGTGTGTTCTTGCCGTTGTTATTGGGCTTCATCGATATCCTCCTTTGTCTTGGTGTGCTGACGAATCACGCTCGTCCGGGGAAGTCACTACGGCGGCGTGCGCTGCACTAGTAACGCGCAAGGCGAACTCCGCCAACTCGCGCGATGGCCTTGACCAAAACGGGACAGGGGCGGCAACAGCGTGCTGTCCTGTGGTGCGGCGGCCGCCAACCAGGGCGCGCCCTCGGGACCTGGCATCGCCAGGTAAGGCAGATGGACAAAGCAAGCGATTTGGAGTTGCTCGGCCTGCGGTGCCGAGAGTTCCGGCCTGTCGACCTGAGGCGAAGTTCCATCACTCGCCTTTGGCATGAACGTAAGATATTTCGGGTACCTCCAACG
>Ga0268266_10004639_pt1 | contig 13103 bp, 11 predicted proteins | sample KBSS13metaG_FD_190356 | JGI IMG/M metagenome (GOLD analysis project Ga0268266, IMG submission 190356) | Switchgrass rhizosphere microbial communities from Kellogg Biological Station, Michigan, USA - KBS S1-3 metaG (SPAdes) (version 2) | ecosystem: Host-associated > Plants > Roots > Rhizosphere...
CGGCGACCTCCAAAGCCACGTCGTGGCGTGTGATCGTGCCGATCTTGATCTCGTCCGCCCGCGCGCTGGCGACACGGATGACGCCGTTGCCAGTTCGGACATATTGATCGCGGCGCTGGGAAATCTCGACGCCGGCCGCTCTCGCGGTGTTGCGGTCGATGGTGGTCGTCGTTGCGCCGCTGTCGACCAGGAACCTGACCTCCTGGCCGTTGAGCTCGGCCTTGACCCAGAAATGGCCATCGATGGCCATCGGAATACGCATTTCGCGCCCTTGGCTGACTGGCGTGCCGTCTGTTTCGGCGCGGAGCCGCTGCGCTACCCAAGTGAAATTGTCGCGGAATGCGAACAGGACGAAGCCTGCCGCGAAGATCGCGACCCAGGCGAGCCCATAGGTGAACAATCTGGCTGCCCGCTCCCGCCGCGTCATCAGCAGGCCGAGGACAAGCATGGCCGACATCAGCAAGTACAGGCCGCCGAGCTGCAGGCTGTTCGTCACGCGAGTTCGATCTCCAGTCCGTCATAGGCCGGCGCAGCCCAATCGGGCAGCTCAGCCACCAGCTGACGATAATCGAGGCCATTGCCCATGTGCACCAGATAAAGCTGCCCGACACGTAGGTCCCGCGCAAAGCCGAGGACGCCGTCGAGATGCATGTGCGTCGGGTGCGGCATGCGTGTCAGGCAGTCGGCGATCCACACGTCGGTGCCCTGATAAAGCGTGGCCATGTCATCGCTCAATTCACTGAAATCGACCGCATACGCGACTGACTTGCCTGGTTCGTCAAACCGCAGACCGAGCGATGTCGGCCCGCCGTGCGGCTGATCGACGAAACGGACCGTGACGTCTCCGAAGCCGACCTCCTCACCGATCTCACGCGCAGCAGCGATCGGCCGGTAGAAATCCGACTGAGCAAATGCATATTCAAAGCGCAGCTGGAGTTCGTCAAGGACGTCGCGGCGCGCGTGGAGCGGAATTGGCCCGCCGATCGCCTGCGAGACCGGCCGAAGCTCGTCGATGCCGTGGCAATGGTCGCCGTGCGCATGCGTAACGATGACGCCGTCGAGGCGATTGACCTCGGCGGCCAGCAATTGCTGACGCAGGTCGGGTCCGCAATCGACGAGCATGCGGTCTCCGGCGCTGCTTACCAGGATCGACGTGCGAAGACGCGCATTGCGCGGCTCCTTCGGGTCGCATTGGCCCCATTCGTTTCCGATCTTCGGGACGCCGGTCGACGTTCCGCAGCCGAGGATCCGAACCTTCAAACTGTTTCCCTTTGGGCTTTCTCGAACAGGTTGAAGAAGTTGGCCGTTGTCGCTTCTGCGAGCGCCTCAGGCTCCTCGCCGCGTAGGTCCGCCACGAACCTCGCGGTGTCAGCAACGAAGGCCGGCTCGCACTTTTGGCCGCGATGTGGGACCGGGGCGAGGAAGGGCGAATCCGTCTCGACCAGCATCTGGTCTGCCGGAAGCCATTTCGCGATATCCTGCAGGTCGGCTGCGTTCTTGAACGTCACGATGCCCGACAGGGACACGTAGAAACCGAGGTCGAGGCCCTTGCGTGCGAGCTCGGCCGAACCGGTGAAGCAGTGGAGTACGCCGGTCACACCCCCTTCCCTGACTGCCTCGGAGAGGATTTCCGCGGTGTCGGCTTCGGCCTCACGCGTGTGGATCACCAGCGGCAAGCCGGTCTGGCGAGCGGCATCGATATGCGCCTGGAAGCGCTCGCGCTGGGCGGCCCTGTCCGACTTGTCGTAATAATAGTCGAGCCCGCATTCGCCGATCGCGATGACGCTGGGGTGGTCGGTGGCTTTCACTAGCGCTCCTGCGCCGAGGTCGGGATGCGCATCGGCCTCGTGCGGATGGACGCCGATGCTCGCCCACACGTCGGCCTCCTGCTCGGCAAGGGCGACGATCTCGTCCCATTCGCGCTGCCGCGTCGAGATGTTGAGAAAGCCAGTCACGCCAGCACGGCGCGCGTTGTCGAGCACTTCGGCCTGACGCTCGACGAGGCCTTCGTAATTGAGGTGGCAGTGGCTATCGATCAGCCTCATGCCGCCTCTTCCTCCTCCTCCGGAAGCTCGAGCCGCGGGAAGAGAGGCACTGGCTGCGGGATGGGTGTTCCCCCTTCTCCGGCATCGATCAGCAACATCAGCTTGTCCGCAGCCTCGGGGATGATCGGCGCGATCGCCCGGGTGAGTTCGCGAACCGCCGCAACCAGCGTGCCGAGCACTGCCGCCATCCGCTCTGGATCGGTCTTGCGCAGCGCCCACGGCGCATGTGTATCGACATAAGCATTGCAGGCGAACACCGCCTTGATCCACGCTTCGATCCCGAAGGAGAAGCCGAAGCGGCCGAAGGCTTCCGCGACGTCTTCGTTCGCTGCCTTTCGCACCAGATCCAGGAATTCCAGATCCTCGGGCGTCGCGCCTGGCGCCGGAAGAACCCCGCCCAAATTCTTGTGGATCATGGACAAAGTACGCTGGGCGAGATTGCCGAAGCTGTTCGCGAGCTCGGCGTTGGCGCGGGCGACGATCGCCTCGGCGCTATAGCTTCCGTCCTGTCCGAAGGTAACTTCGCGCAGCAGGAAATAGCGTAACGCATCGACCCCGAACTTGTCCGCCAGCACCATTGGGTCGACCACATTGCCCACGCTCTTCGACATCTTTTCGCCGCGGCTCAGCAGGAAGCCGTGGCCGTAGACCTGCTTGGGCAGCGGGATTCCGGCGCTCATCAGGAATGCCGGCCAATAGACGGCGTGGAACCGGACGACGTCCTTGCCGATCAAATGCACGTTCGCCGGCCAATAGCGGCGCCACAGGTCGGTCTCGTCGGGATAGCCGAGGCCGGTGATGTAATTGGTCAGGGCGTCGAGCCAGACGTACATCACATGATGGTTGCTACCGGGCACCGGCACGCCCCAGTCGAAGCTCGTGCGGGAGATGCTGAGGTCCTTGAGACCCCCCTCGACGAAGCGGACGACCTCGTTGCGGCGACTTTCGGGCCGGATGAAGTCGGGGTTTGCCGCATAATGGTCGAGCAGGGGCTGCTGGTACTTGCTGAGGCGGAAGAACCAGCTTTCCTCCACCGTCCACTCGACCGGCGTGCCTTGCGGCGACAGCTTGGTCCCGTCTTCGGCGCTGACCAATTCTTCCGGCTCGTAATAGGCTTCGTCGCGGACCGAGTACCAACCTTCGTAGCGGTCGAGGTAGAGATCCCCCCTCTCCTCCATCGCGCTCCAGATCGCCTGGCTGGCGCGATAATGGTCGGGTTGAGAGGTGCGAATGAAGCGGTCGTACGATACGTTAAGAGCGTCGCACATATCCTGGAAAAGGCGTGACATTTTGTCAGCAAACGCGCGCGGCTCCAACCCTTCCGTCCGCGCCGCCTGGGCCATCTTCAGACCATGCTCATCGGTGCCGGTCTGGAACCGGACATCGCGGCCCTGGCTCCGCTGGAACCGCGCCATCGCGTCGGCCGCGATCGCTTCATAGGCATGGCCGATGTGCGGCGGGCCGTTCGGGTAACTGATCGCCGTCGTGATGTAGAAGGGCTCGGCCATGACGATGCCCTAGCCGCGGCGTCCTAGCGCTTCAACTCGCGACCTCGGCCAGAATGCCGCCGAGCTGGAACACGGTGGCAGCCGGATCGAGCGACACGCGCGGCGCTACTGCGGCAAGTTCACGCGCCTTGGCGTAGGCGTCGAGGGCGCGCTCCTGCGCCGGCCCATCCAATTGTCGTGCCTGCCGTGCAATCAGCGCCGGCGCGAGCTCCAGAAATGCGGCGTAACGGTCTGCCGACCCCTTCTTGCCCAGCTCCGATGCAAGCTCCGACCGGCGCGCATTGGTCGGATCGCCCTGGCGAAGAATTGAAAGCGCGGCCTCCTCGAGCTTGGCGAGGCCTAATTCGGCAAAGGCAATCGCCCGTCCCGCCGAGCCGAAGGACATTCCGATGATCCGTTCCTGCTCGACTGCGCTGAGGCCGGGTGCGTGCTCCGAGAGAATTGACGTCATGGCGTCATCCTCGAGCTTCTGGAACTCAAGGCGCCGGCAGCGTGAGCGGATCGTCGGCAACAGCCGGCCGGGTGCGTGGCTGACGAGGAAGAACAGGCTGTTGGCGGGGGGCTCTTCAAGCATTTTCAGCAGCGCGTTTGCGCCCGATGTTTCGAGGTCGTCTAGGGTGTCGATGACAACTACCCGCCACGGCGAGAGTGCAGCGCTGAGGCTCAGAAACTCGCCGAGTTCGCGGATCTGTTCCACCTTGATGTTGCGATTGAGGTTTCCCTTGTCGTTGAGCTGCCGCTCGAGCCGGCGCATGTCGGGATGACTGCCCGCCTCGACCAGCTTGACGATCGGATGATCGTCGCTCGTCCCGATGCCGGCCAGATCGAATGGCGGACCCGCAGCTTCCGCCAGAACCCGCCGCGCAGCCGCGTGCGCGAAGCTTGCTTTGCCGACGCCCTTCGGCCCAGCCAGCAACCACGCATGGTGCAACTTGCGCGTCGCCCAGGCGCTGGCGAATTGCTCGATGGCGCGATCCTGGCCCCAAATTTTGTTCCCGCTCACGGCAACAGATCCTGGAATGCCTCGAGCAGCCGTTTCGTCACGTCTTCGGGCGAACCCGAGGCATTGACAAGTTTGACGCGCTCCGGCTCCTCGGCGGCGATGATGTGGAAAGCGGCCTCCACCTTCCGATGATAGTCGTCCGAGCGGCCACCGATGCGATCGCTGCCGTTCGCGTCGCGCGCCCGCGCGCGCTCCGCGCCCTCGCTCAACGTCAGTACTAAGGTTCGATCGGGAAAGTCTTCGCCGATCCCGAAGGCGTTGATTGCCCGCACCGCCTCGATGCCCAGCCCACCGGCGCCGCCTTGATACGCAAGCGAGGAGTCGATGAACCGGTCGGCGAGAATCCACTGGCCTTGATCGAGCGCCGGCCGGATGGTCTTTGCGACATGGTCCGCCCTGGCCGCTGCAAACAGCAAAGCTTCGGCCTGCGGTCCCCATCGGTCTTCGCTGCCGCTCAGCAGCAGCTCGCGGATCTTCTCGGCGCCTTCGCTTCCACCGGGTTCGCGCGTCACGATGACGTCAATACCTCGGGCTCGCAGCGCGTCGGCGAGGGCCTTTGCCTGCGTCGACTTGCCGACCCCTTCCCCGCCTTCGAGGCTGATGAACTTCCCGCGCGCCGTCACGCCATCCCGAATAGCGACTTAAGGCCGATCCAGATGCGCCCGAAGAAGCCGGCCTTTCCGACGTCCTCGCCGGCAACCAGCGGCACTATTTGCGGCGGCGTGTCGCCGGTCGTCATGACCAGTTGGGCGACTTCCTGGCCTTTCGCGATCGGCGCTACCAGGGGGCCGTCGTACCGGATCTTCATCTGGAAGTTGCCGCTGCCGAGGCCTGCCGGAATCGTGACGGACAGGTTGCGCGGCGCGACGAGGTTAACTTCACTAGAGCTTCCGAGCTGGACCTTGGCCGTGCCGACCTTTGCCCCGGTCGAGAACAGGGGCTTGGCCTGCCACGCGCCGAAGCCCCATTCGATCAGCCTCTTCGATTCCACAACTCGTGAATTCCAGCTCGGCAGGCCGGCAACCACCTCGATCAAGCGTCGGCCATTCTGGTCCGCAGAGCCGGTAAAGCCGTAGCCCGCCTCATCGGTGTGCCCCGTCTTGAGGCCGTCCGCGCCGGGAACGACGCCAAGAATAGGATTGCGATTGCCCTGGGTAATGTCCTGACCCGCACCCATCGTCTTGCCCCAGGTGAAGCTCGGGAGCGAATAGAACTGCTTGTAGAGCTTGTAGTGGTGCTCGATCTCCCACCGCGCCAGCGTCGCAAGGTCGCGTGCGCTGACATAGGTCACGCCATTGTCGGGCCAGCCGTTGGCGGTCCCGAAATGGCTGTTGGTGAGGCCGATGCGCTTGCCCAACGCGTTCATCTGGTCGGTGAAGGCCTGCTCGGTCCCGGCGATGCACTCGGCAAGCACGACCGAGGCGTCATTGCCAGACAGCGTGACGATGCCCTTGAGCAGATTCTCGACGCTAACTTGTTCGTTAACACTGAGGAACATGGTCGAGCCGGCCGCCGGCCCGTGCCATTTCTGCCACGTCTCGGGCCGCACGGTGCACATCTTGTTGAGCGGCAACTTGCCCTGGTCGATCAGTTCGAACGCGACGTCGGTCGTCATCATCTTCGCCATCGACGCCGGCGGCATGCGGACGTCTGCATTCTTGGCGAAGAGCGTGGCGCCGGACGACAGGTCGATCAGATAGGCGACCTTCGCCTCGGTATCGAATTGCGGAGCAGCTGCCGGGGCAGCGCCGGCGACAAGCAAGGAGGCGGCGGTGGCGAGAAATATGGTGCGCGGCATGGAGTTGGTGAGCTTCCCCGATTCAAGGTGAGGAAGCTGTCTATCGCCCCGCAATCGCGTCCGCCAGAACTCCAACCGAAATCGCGTAGAAATTCGAACAATTGTAATCGAGGATCGCGCGGTAGTTGGACGTCGCCAGATAGGCGGTGGCGTAAGGCCCGTCGGGTTCGATCAGCGTCGCCATCTCATTTTCCGGCAGCGAGCGCCCTACCGGCGTTACGCCGAGGGCGCGCCATTCGCGCATGGTCAACCAGCGGCTGTGGCGGCGATAGACCTGCGGGCAGCGCGGCGCGGTAGTGCGGTTGGCCAGCGCGGCGCGGTCCAGCCCGGCCGGGGTGCGCACCCTGATCCCCCACGCAACGTTGGGCTTCCATCCCGCATCGCGGAGATAGGTGGCGATCGACGCCAGCCCGTCCATTTCGTTGCTCCAGATGTCGGCGAAGCCGTCGCCGTCGCCATCGGCGCGAAGGCGCAGGACGACCGACGGCATGAATTGCGGATAGCCCGTTGCCCCGGCCCAGCTGCCCTTGAGGCGCCAGCGCGGGACGCCCTGGTCCATCAACTTCAGTGTCGAGACGAACTCGGTTTCAAAAAAGTCGCGCCGCCGCCCGTAATAGCCGAGGCTGGCAAGCGCCTGGAGCAGATCGGTGCTGCCGGTCACCGTTCCGTAGCTGGTCTCCAGGCCCCAAATCGCCATCAGCACCGCGGGATCGACCCCGTACCGGCTGTTGAGCGCCCTGAGTCCGGAATAGTGGTCGGAATAATTGGCCTGACCGCGACGAATTAGCGATCCGGTGACGTGCGAGCGCAGATAAGGTGACAGCGCGCCGACTACCCCGCCGCTTGTGCGCGCGACGGGCTCGGTGCGCTCAAGCTCGATGACGCGCTGGTTCTGCGTCAGTCCCGGGACATTGTTCTGGATTGTCGCTTCGCTGACGCCCTGCTGCCGGGCCAAAGCGGCCAGCCGCAGCTTGTAGCCGTACCACGGATCAATTGATTGCGCCGCCGAGCTTGTCGACGCCACAGCTAGCATAATTATTGCCCAGCCTTTGATCCGCACGGACCCTCCTCACCAGTTGCGGAGGCTAAGGCGCTTCACCCCGCTTGGGCCAGCATAGTTCGGCGCGCGCCTTGCACAGTCTGTCTCGCCGAAGCTATGCGAGCCGAGCTTAAGGAGAGGTGGCCGAGTGGTTTAAGGCAGCGGTCTTGAAAACCGCCGTGGGTTCACGCCCACCGTGGGTTCGAATCCCACCCTCTCCGCCAATCGTTTTGCAGGCCACAACATTCAGCTTGCGTTCACGCTACAAATGTAGCATTCTACAAATGTAGCGCGGCGATTCAGCCGCCGAATTAGGATTGAAAATGCTCAGCAAGCTTCCACCCCGTGAACGCCAGATTGTCGATATCCTCTATGAAAGAGGCGCCCTCCCCGTCGCCGACATATGCGATGCGCTGCCCGTGCAGCTCAGCGGCTCGGCGGTGCGAGCGATGCTCAAGCGACTCGAGGACAAGGGCTTCGTCCAGCGCGCCGATTCGGATCGCGGTTATCTGTACAGCCCGGTGGTTTCCGAGACCGCAGCCAAGAAGTCGGCGCTTAGCGACATTGTGAAAACCTTCTTCAACGGTTCGCCGGCAAGCGCCGCGAGCGCCTTGCTCGGCATGTCCGAAAAGCTGAAGGAAAATGAGCTCGACGAGCTTGAGCAAATGATTGCGCGTGCGCGTAAGGCAAAAGGGGCCAACTGATGACCGTCCTGATCGGCATTGCATTCAAGTCGCTGCTCATCGCCGCGCTGACTCTCGGCCTCCTGGAGCTGATGAAGCGCCGTTCGGCGGCGGAGCGGTCCTGGATCGCCCATGCCGGTCTTTTTGCGCTGGTCCTGATGGCCGTCGCACCGGTCGCCTTGCCCAACTGGAACGTCGAAGGCCCTTCAATGCTCGGCAAGGTGCAGGCCGTTGAAGCGCCTGCTGAGACAGCGCCGCCACCCTTGCCGATCGCAAAAGACGGCAAGATCAATGTCCAAGAGCTTGCGCTGTCGACGGTTGCTCCGAAAACGACTGCAGAACCGAAGGCTGCGCCGGTGTCCCCGCTGAGCGCGACCGCGACCACCATGGTGCTTTATGCCATCCCGGCGGCGATCCTTCTGCTCATCACCTTCCTGGCTCTTGCCCGGCTGGTGACGCTGCGTGCCCGCGCCGACGTCCTAGTCGACGGCCACTGGCTGAGCGCCCTCGCCCGCGCCCAGCGCCGCATGGGCTTTAAGCATGGCACCGCCCTCCTCACCAGCGACGAACTCGCCTCGCCGATCAGCTGGGGATTGATGCGGCCGGTCATCGTGCTCAACACCCGCGCCGTCGAGGCGCAGGGCGAAGCCGAGGCGATCATTGCGCACGAGCTTGCCCACGTCGCCCGCATGGACTGGATCAAGCTGCTGCTCGCCCGCATCGCGACCGCGCTCTTTTGGTTCAACCCGCTCGTCTGGCTGCTCGCGCGCGAGGCACACCAATTGCGCGAGGAAGCCGCGGATGACGCGGTGCTCGCCGCCGATATTACGGACACCGATTATGCCGAGCTGCTGGTTGGCGTCGCCCGTCACGAGTGCCCTGGCCTGCTGCTCGGTGCGCATGGCGTAGCGCCGTCAAAGAACTCGCTCGCACGCCGGGTTGCTCGGGTGCTCGACGGCAAGATCGTCCGCGGCCCGGTCGCCGGCTCGTTCGCGGCAGGCGTGTTCGTTGGCGCCGTCGTCATCGCCGCGCCGCTCGCCGCCCTGACGCTCGTCCCGCATGGGACTTCGGCCGCCAAGAAGGCCGTTGCCGCAGCCGCGCCCGACAAGAAGGCCGCTGCAATCGCTCCATATCATCCGGAAACTGCGCCGACCGACCTGCCAAGCATTATCAGTGAGGGCGTGCAGACGTCGGTCCAGTCGGCCGTCGCAGCGATCGGCCCGGCCGTCAAAGGCGCGACGAATTTCCAGGCGATCGAGCCGAGCGGCGCCAGCGTCACCAGCACCAACGGGATAACGGTCGCCCGCGCACCAAACGGCGCGACGACGACGATCTATCCGCCGGATGCGAGCGGTCGCCGCCGGGTGGTGATGCGCTCGCAGACCGGTTCGGTCCTGACCTTCGCCGACGCGAGCGAAGTCGCCGGGATGGGCCGAGTGCGGGACAAAGATAAGTCGGACAAGCTGATCGACAAGGCGATCCAGATGAAGGCCGTTGGCGTCGACGCCGATTATGTCGCCGAAATCCGGGCGGTCGCACCGCAGCTCCGCAACCTTACGGCCGATGACTTCATCGAGCTCAAGGCCGTCGGGGTCAGCGCCGAATATATTCGAGACCTTGCCCGCGCCGGCTATGCACATCTCGACAAGAACAGCCTGGTCCAGGCTGCGGCCCTCGACCTCGATGCTGACTACATCCGCGGATTGGCGTCGGTCGGCTATCCCAACCTGTCACTCAACCAATATAGCCAGTTGAAAGCGGTGGAAGTGACACCGGAATATATCCGCGACCTCCGTCGGTCCGGCTATGGACCCTTCACGGTTGACAAGCTGGTGCAGATGCGGGCGATGGGAATCGACTTTGACGACCTGCGGGCTCCGCCAACGCCGCCCGTCCCGCCGCCCCCGCGCGTTACCGGGCACTAGCTGACAGACCGCACTTAAGACTCTGACTTTCCGATAGTTTTTCAGCGCTTCCACAGAAGCGGACGCCCAAGTCTTGTCCGGATTTCACGCGGATCCCCCGGACACAAGAATGAAAGGGAGAACAATGATGAACCGCCCACTCGCTTTCCTCGGCGCGGTGCTCTTTGCGGCAATTGCCGTGTCGAGTGCCTGCATTGCCCGCACCAATCCCGACGCGATCAGCTTCGAGCTGAGCCCGCGCTCCACGGAGGAGAGCTTCAGCTCGCGCTGTGGGACCGGACCGACGGGCACCATAACAATATGATGGGTTCTTCCTATGCTCCGAAGGATCTTCCCGGGCTCGACTACCGGGCCTTCGCGGCGAGCGGCCGCAACCCGGTTTCTTTCGCTCTCGTGCGCGAGGCTGGCCGGGTTGATTGCGCCGGTACCAGTAGCAATAGCCTGGCCCAGGGCACGTGCCGGTTCAGCGCCGATCCGGCCTTCGCGGACTATCTGGCTGCCCGCGGGATCGCCCGCCCGAGCCGCGACGAAGCCTTCGGCCTGACCATGACCAACGCCAGCCGGGCGCTGGTCGAAGCGCTTGCCAGTAACCGCTATCCCCGCCCGAACATCGATGAGCTGACCGCGCTGTCAGCGCTCGACGTTACCGGCGACTATATCGCTGCCCTCGCATCACGCGGGTTTCGCCCCAAGGACCTGGACGATTTGACGCAATTCGCAGCGCTGCAAGTCACGCCCGACTACATCGAGGGGCTGAAGCGTGCCGGCTACACCCGCATGGACGCGGACGAGATCGTCCAGTTCAAGGCGCTCGATATCACGCCGCAATTCATTTCGAGCCTTTCCGCCGCCGGATATTCGAACTTGACCGCTGATCAGCTCGTCCAGTTCGCCGCGCTCAAGATCACGCCCGGCTTCATAAGCGGCTTCGCGCAGGCGGGATTCAAGAATCTCGACGTCGACGAACTGGTCCAGCTCAAGGCGCTGAACGTCACGCCCGAGTTCGTCCGGTCGCTCGAGGCTCACGGCCTCCATCCAAAGTCAGCGGATCAGCTGGTGAAGCTCAAGATCGGTCTCGACGAGTGAAAGAAGCCGCCGTTCGTCGAGTGAAGCTCAGCCTCCGGTCGAAAAACGGCGGATCGCAGACCGTCATAGGGTACCAACACACCAAGTTACGCCGTCGTGGCACGGCAACAGGGGAACATCTTATGTCTACGCGTACCAATTCCATGCGCTTGCTCCTAGCTGGCGCGGCCCTGCTGCCGACCTGTCAGCTGATGGCGCAGCCTGTTCCAGCACCGACGCCGGCTCCGACGCAACCAGCGACAGAGAAACCGACGACTGATCCCGCGGTGACCCCGCCGCCGAGCCAGAAGGTCGTGGGGGCCAAGAAGGTTTACGTCCCAGCCGACTTTGCCCGCTTTGCGCCACGGACCGGTTACGACATGCTTGTCCAGGTCCCCGGCTTCACGATCATATCGCCATCGCAGGGGGAGCTCGACCGCGGTCTCGGCCAGGCAACCGAGAATGTGCTGATCAATGGCGAGCGAATCGCCAACAAGTCCGGCGGTGCGGTCGACGAGCTCAGGCGCACGGCCGCTTCGAATATCGACCGGATCGAGATCGTCGACGCAGCTAGCCTCGGCATTGCCGGCCTCTCCGGACAGATCGCCAACGTCATTCTAAAGGCAGGAAAGAAGGGCTCGGGCCAATTCGAATGGCGACCTGATTTCCGCGCGCACTTCGCCAAGCCAAATCTGTTCCGCGGCAACGTCAGCTGGAGCGATAGCAAGGGCCCTGTCGACTACACCATTTCGGTAAAGGACGACGCCGGCCGTGGAGCGATCGGAGGTCCGATCTGGATCTCGGACCGCAACCATGTGCTCACTGAAACGCGATACCAGCGGGTCCACAACGAATCCGACCTCGTCACCTTCCAGACCAAGCTCCACTACAAAGGAGCGCACGAGTCCATCGGCAATTTGACGCTCGGCTACACTCCCTATTGGGCGCCGCAGTGGCTGGTGGAGGATCGCTTCCCGGTCAACGGCCCCCAATCCCACAGGCGCGACGTCGTGAAGCTCGATGGCTTCTATTACGACATCAATGCCGATTACGACTTCAAGCTCGGGCCGGGCCGTCTCAAGCTCATCGGCCTGCGCCACCTCGATCACGAGCCGCTGATCGAAACCCAGGTCGACAGTTTCTTCGACGGCTCGCCGTCGACCGGAATCATGTTCACCCGTGACTCGCACATCGGCGAGACGATCGGTCGCGCCGAATATGGCTGGAAGACCGGCAAGAACGATTGGCAGGTGACCTTCGAGCGGGCCTACAATTCGCTCGACCAGAAGGGTGGGCTGGCGACGCTGGAACCCAGCGGCGAATTCCAGCCGATCGATTTCCCGGAAGGCACGGGTCTCGTCACCGAAATCCGCTACGAAGCGATGACGACGCTCAGCCGCCCTCTTTCGAAGAATCTGGATCTCCAAGTGGCGGCCGGTGGCGAAATCTCGTGGCTCGATCGCGTCGACGACGACCAGCCGGCGCGCCGCTTCCTGCGACCCAAGGGCAGCATCAACCTCGGCTGGCGGCCAGCGAAGGACTGGAACGTCAGCTTCAAACTCCGCCGCCGCGTCGGTCAGATCAGCTTCTACGATTTCCTCGCCCAGCCGAAGCTGAGTGACGACCGCGCCAATGCCGGCAATCCCGACCTGGTGCCGCCGCAGAGCTGGGAGTTCGCGACCGAGGTCAGCCATGAGCTCGGGCCCTGGGGCAAGACCCGCGTCAACGGGCACTATTATATCGTCAACGACATCATCGACATCATTCCGCTCGCGAACCACCAAGAAGGGATCGGCAACCTGCCGCGCGCCACCAAGTGGGGCCTGGAGAGCACCAGCACGATCAACTTCGACCCGATCGGCTGGAAGGGCGCCAAGATCGACGCCAATTTCGGGTTCGAGAAGACCAGCGTCAAAGACCCGCTGACCGGCGAGTACCGCCAGATCAGCGGCACCCAGACCAGCTGGATCAACCTCAGCCTCAGGCACGACGTCCCGCACAGTTCAATCGCGTGGGGCGTCGAAGGGAATTACGGCA
>Ga0268266_10004640_pt1 | contig 13102 bp, 10 predicted proteins | sample KBSS13metaG_FD_190356 | JGI IMG/M metagenome (GOLD analysis project Ga0268266, IMG submission 190356) | Switchgrass rhizosphere microbial communities from Kellogg Biological Station, Michigan, USA - KBS S1-3 metaG (SPAdes) (version 2) | ecosystem: Host-associated > Plants > Roots > Rhizosphere...
TTTCTTCGAAAAAGGTTCATATTTTAGATGGCTGTTTTCTGTTGAATGACCGCCGCACCTTTTGATGTCAAGAAAATGTGCTGCCGGGTGCGAGACTTCTTCTTTTCAGGTGGAAGCAAAGTTTGTGAAATTTTACGAGTGCCAGCAGCGTTTTCAGATTCGTACTTCCGGCGTCGCTTTTCCAGCCTTCGCCAACTGGAGGAGAGCCCGCCCGATCTCTGCGACGTGCCCGCTTCCATCGTGATCTTCCGCACGTCCTGATTTGGAAGGTTCACGGGCTCTGAGTCACGGATTCTCCCCTGATGGGAGCCGAACCTCAATGATCGGGGTCGATCCGCTGTCGAATTAGTGTCGACGGAAAAGCTGGTGGCCGCAGGCTGCCCCGCACTGATCTTTTATATAGGATTTCTCGGACTACGACGAGGGCTTTGAGTAACCCTACAAAGGGAGAAGGAAGAGATCGAACATCGCGTCGTCGCCATCTAGACCAGACGAAGCCTAGTCGCGGCTATTCGGGAAAGGTAAATCAGCAGGAAAGTTCAGCTTCGCCTGACGCCCCCTGGAGAGTTATACCCCTCTTGCCGCTGACCGCCGCCAGAACAAATAGATTGGCACACCCAGGAGCACAATGAGCAATCCCGGCCACGAGGTTTGGGTCCGGTAGAGCGCCAGAACCACCAGGATCACCGAGGCTGCAATAAGGTAGAGCCCGGGGAGCACCGGATAGCCGAAGGCGCGGTAGGGGCGCTCGGCGTTGGGGCGCGTCTGTCGCAGCACAAACAGTGCGCCGATCGTCAGAACATAGAAAATAAGGACCGCGAACACGACATAATCGAGCAACATCCCATAGAGGTTGCCATATTGTTCGATGCCCGACGCATCCAAAACCGGCGCATTCGTGACCGGATCGCGCAGGCGCGTGCGCGGAAGAACGAGCAAACAAGTCCAAAGCCCCTGCAAAAGGAGGGCCATAGAAGGGACGTGCCGGGAATTGAGGCGACCCGTCGCTCTGAAGAAGAGCCCGTCGCGCGCCATTGCATAATACACTCGTGCCCCAGCTAGGATGAGGCCATTACTACAACCGAAGGTCGAGATCATGATGGCGCCCGCCATGATCGTAGCAGCCGCGTCTCCGAACATGACCTGCATCGCCGCAGTGCCGACGCGATCATCCGCCGCGTGCTGAATCTTATCCAGAGGAAGCACACATAGGTAAGCCAGGTTCGCAAGGAGGTAGAGGGTAATGACCAAGCCCGTGCCAAGCGCCAGGGACAGTGGCAGATTGCGACGCGGTTCTTTTACCTCGCCAGCCGTGAACGTGATGTTGTTCCAGGCATCCGACGAAAAGAGGGAACCAACTTGAGCCACGCAGACAGCGATCAGAAGCCCCATCGCACCACCCGTCGCCGAGACCGAAGGGAGAAACCACAGGTCGGACTTAACCGGGACGACACTGCCCTGCGCCCACAGATGAGCGAAGTTTGCGCCCAGCGCAGCGGCATTGCGGCCGACAAACAACCCAAGGATGATTAGCGCCAGTAGGGACAAAGTCTTCACGGACGTGAACACATTTTGAATGATCTTCCCGAGACGCAGGCCGTATGTATTCAGAATCGTCAACAGGGCGATCACCAAGATGGCGACAACCTGCTGTGTGGAAAGACTTACCGCGTAGTTTCGCGACAAGATGATCGGAGGGACCACCCATTGTGTAGGCGAGATAAATGGGATGACCACGCCAAGGAAACGCGCAAACGCCACCGCTACGGCGGCGATCGTGCCAGTCTGGATAACAAGAAATAGCGTCCAGCCATATAGAAATCCCCAGAGAGGACCGTAAGCCTCGCGCAGGTACACATACTGACCACCGGCGCGGGGAAGCATCGCGGCTAATTCACCATAGCTGAGCGCGGCGACGACAGTAAGCATGCCAGTTATAGCCCACACCACAAGTAGCCATCCGGCCGACCCAACCAGTCGGCCGATATCTGCCGAGACAATGAAGACACCCGACCCAATCATCGATCCCGCCACGAGCATGGTGGAATCGAGCAAGCCGAGTTGCCTGACGAATCCTTCCGACGTTGTATGCTCCTCGTGCACTTCTCCGTGGGACTTTGAATCGTCGGCCATTCGTAATTCGCTAAGTGCCTTTCGAGCACCAGGATGTCAAGAAAATCAAATGCATCTGCAGGTTGCTCCGCGTCGCTGGAGACTTGAACAGCGATGACGTCACGACCAGCTATGCGTATGACCTGGCGAGCGATGGGAGATCGGTAAGACTGATTACATACGACAGCTAGAATTACGTTAACCGATGACGGCCTTGTGCATTATCTTATTTGTTGGTTTACTCGCTCGGCGTCGCGCATGCTCTGGGGCGGAGAGGAAGATGCCGCGAAAAACTTTGTGTAGGCAAAGCCAGTCCCCAGCCCCGCAGAAGCGGTGCGACCCAGGCGCTCTCCTTTCATCGGCCACCTTGTTATCAGGCGTGCCAAGCCCAACGCGAAGTCGGCCATCTCGGGATCTGTCAACTAACGTCACAATATGGGTGGAGACGCCCTGATATCTGAAATCCATGGCCGGCTAGGTTGTCAGAAAATCAAAGAGTCGTACGGAGGCGAAAGACTGCCTAGCGACTAAACATTCCGCAGACGGTGTTGTGTCACTCCGGTTCTGGCAAAGGCAACGCGGGCCAGCATTCCGCGATCTCCAGGGCGAGAAAACGAAAGAGAGTGAGCCGCGCAGAATTGATGTCGAGATGCAGATTGTCGGCAATTTGCGCAATCGACCGGCTGCCATTGAACTGCGACGCGAACTGCGCTTCGGCGACAGTCAGGCGCAGCTCCTGCACCCGCTGGCTGCCGTCGCGGGTATAGGCCGGCACGGACGACGTTTCCACCATTGCATTTGTTCCCAGCTCATGGCCTTCCACGAAACGGAGCGTGCCAAGCGCCCATTGATCCATGCTATCCTCTGTCGATAGCAGGTCGCGCGTGAAATCGGGCAATTCCTGCCGCTCGAATGTGAACCGAACCTGATCCCTCCAGAGTTGCGAGAAAAGCCTCTGCCCGTAATGCTGCGCAAGCTGGAAGCCCGGCTCGTCCAAGATCAACCCCTCGCGGGCCAGCGTAATAAACACGGGGCAGCCGTCTACTGCCTGGCGTGCCCGCGCCGCTTCGATTCGTTCGTTGTCGACATTCAAGAGTGTGGCGGGAGTTTCTTGGCAATAGAGGCTCGGGTTGCGCGTCGTCACCACGACAACCTCTCCGTCGCGCGCCACCAACTCGACGGAGTCCCGCGCCAAAAACGCGCGGAGGGTGCCCGTTAGCTTTTCCCGGGCAATCGTCTGCAGAGCCAAGTAGAGGGAGAAAAAACTCGATTCGCCGCAGAAGTAGGGGCTACCGACGGCAAACTCTGCCGCGCGTTCCGTCAACGGCGTTTCGGCCTGGAATATGTGAACTTCGGGCGGGTTGGGTGCCGGCCTCGGTGATTGCGCGGCTGGCGGTGGACGGGAGTTCTCCGTCCGGGCCGATTTTATTTCACGAGGCGGGCTCCCCTCGTCACCCAGGTAGGTGCGTACAGCGTTAACCAATGTCTCAGACGTGAACGGCTTGCTGATCGAACCGATCACGTTCGGAATTTCGGAGCGGTCGGGCTGCAGGTCGCTGCCAAATCCGGAGACGTAGACCACCGGAATCTTGGCCGTAGCCGGATCGGCGACCAGCTGGCGGCAGACTTCGTCACCCTTCATGTCGGGCAGGACAAAATCGAGCAAGATCAGATCCGGCACCGCGCTCCGGCTCAACTGCAAACCTTCCGTCGCGGTCGGGGCGGTCAGGATATCGTAGTTTTGTTCCTCCAAAATCTCCTTCACGAAGCTGAGCAACATTGCACTGTCATCGATCACCAGGATTGTCTTCGGCGAGCCGTTAGGCGGCGCCGGACTGGCCACGGTCTCCGGTTCTGTGCTGCGCGATTCGTCGATGGTGCGCACTGCCTCCATCAAGAGCACCTGCCATTCGAGATCGATCGTATGCGGCGTCCCATGCGGCACCGGCACCTCGGAAATGACGCCGCCTTTCCAGTCGACGATCTGATTAAAAGCGGCCAGCCCTTCCTTGCCCGGCGCGGTGGCGTGACGCACCTGACCGTTCTCAAAATAAACCCGCGCCTTCTCGCCCCGCGGTCCCGTGAACTCCAGCATCGAGGTTGCACCGCTGATGCACTTGAGCTGAATGATATCGGCGATGTGCAGGTCGCTCAGAGTCCCTTGAAAGCGCTCGCCTGCCTTGTCTCCCGGGGCGAGGAGTGCCTCGACCAGCACCATAAAATCAGCTCGCGGAAACGGTTTCTCGAGAAAATGGATCGCGCCAAGACCGGCGATCCGCTCACGTTGGGCCGTGAAATGGATCGCCGTCAGAATAATGGCTCGGGCATGGGGATGACTCGTGCGCAGATCGTAGATGAACTCCTGCCCAAGATCGTAGGTTGCGTCCACGTCGAGGACAAAAAGCGCCGGCTTTTGATCGACGACGAGTTGCTGCGCTTCGCCTAACGAACTTGCGACCGCTACTTTCGTGCCCGGCCTGGCTTCCTCCAAAGCGGAGACGATTTCCGCGGCGACTTTCTCATCGGGTTCCAGGACAAGGACTTCCAGACCAGGGGAGGAGGCGGTGGGAGAATTGGCGCCGGCTGGGTTCACTGTGGCAAACAAAGAGCAAGTCACGAACCACTTTGGCCGCGCTCACTCAGTTCTTGCCCTAGAAATGCCTAACAGACGCGAAATGAAAAGGATTTTTTCGCGCGAAACGCCAAGAGTCCTTCGGCTTGCGCCTACTGCGCATGCACGCCGGTCGTCACCCCATGGCCACTGTCTGTCTTAACCGTAGTGGAACAGCTGGAAAAAGCCGCGAGCACCAAGATGGCGCCGAGTATGGGTAGTAGAATAGTTCGCATGATCATTGTTGGTTTAACCTAATATTCGGAAAAGGGTGTCCGAATGGGTGTCTCGCGCTGCATTATTGTGCCCCGCGCTGGAGTGCCTGGGGATCGGCTGGACACCATCCTGCAAAAGTTCCAAAAACCAGCTCCGGATTAGGCGGCAAAATATTCCGCCAGCTCGCGGCGGCTGATCTTTCCGCGCTCGTTAGCTGGGAGCGTCTCGAGCAGGAAAATCCGCTTCGGCACCTGCCAGCCGCTCAGCCGCGCGCGACAAAATTCCAGCAGCATCGCTTCGTTGGTCTTTTTCGCAGCGACGACGCAGGCAATGACCTCTTGGTTGCGCACCGAGGACGCCCTACCGAAGACCACGGCCTGTCGCACACCTTGGTGGCTCAAAAGATGCGCCTCCACTTCCGCAGGGTTCACCTTTTTGCCCGCGACATTGATTACATCCGAAAGCCGCCCAACAATGCGGACCCCCGCTTGGCTCAAGTTCACCAGATCGTCAGGCAGAAAAGACCCGTTGCTGAGTCTGTCCCGGTCCGGCTCCGGGAAATAGCCATCCCCAACAGCCGCGCTCCGCACACGAACCTGCGTCACGTCGGCGTTTGTATCGAGGGGCTCCAGTTCCACGTCTTTCATTGGTCTTCCGACGAAACCGTCGGTCGTTTCCATCGCCGCCTGGTCGTAGCAGATGCCGCCACATTCCGATGCCCCATAGAAGGAATGAATCGGAAGTCCAAATTTCTCGCGGAAATTCTGCGCGACACGGCGGCTGAGCGGCGCACCCGCGGAGATGCACAGGCGCAGCTTCGGCAAAGTCGGCGTTTCGCTCATTTCGGCGAAGGCCTGGAAAAATACCGGCATTCCAGGAAACACAGTGGCTTCGGTGCGGGCCAAATCATCGAGGACCGCGCGAGGAATTCGATCATTACTGATCGCCATCGGCACACCGCGAACCAGCAAGGGCAAAACCAGGTTGCTGAAACCATAGGAATGTGACAACGGAATCACTGCGAAATTCAGGTCCGTCCCGGTTAGGCCCATTGTGAGGCAAATCTGCCGGACATCGGCGAGCAGTTGCGCACTGCGGAATCGAATCGCGCGCGGCGCCGCGGTCGTGCCGGAGGTGAGCTTGAGTAGAGCCGGTTGGCGCTTGTTCCAGTCGATCGTCCCCCGGTCCACCAGGCGTTGGATCCCCGCTTCCACCATGGTGATCAGTCCCGATGCACGGCAAGTTTGTAATGCGGAGGCGCGTTCCTGATCGCCTACCGTTCGCTCCAGCGGCAAGACGACAATTTTCCGGCGCAAGCAAGCGAGCAACAAGGCCGGCCAATGCGCGTGATTGCCGATCTGCACCGCGAGAATCTCCCCGGCCCGCAGGTCCCTGAGCGGGCCATTTTCGTAGCGTCGGCTCAGCGCCTCGATTTCCCCGAAGCGGCAGAGAACCTGGCACCTTGTGTCGAAAATCGCCGGGGCATTCCCCCGCCGAAACAGCGTCTCAGCCCATGCCGCCAGCAGCGGATCTTTGGTTTTCATTACTTGCGGCAGCTCGCTTTCGCGGTTACTTTCTCGGCTCTTTTTCCCACTATGAAAGCGGACATTCATCCTGACTACAACGAGACGGAGATTAGCTGCACCTGCGGCGCGGTCTACCATACTCGCTCGACTCGCCCCGACATTAAGATTGGCATCTGCGCCGCTTGCCATCCGTTTTTTACTGGCGAACAAAAGTTTATCGATACCGCTGGCCGCGTCGAGAAATTTGCGCGCCGTTACGGTAGCACGAAGGCCACCCGCGCCGGCGTTGCCAAGAAAGCTTAGCTCATTCCGCCTAACGAACGGTGACTCCGAATGTCTTCGGAGTCGCCGTTTTTGTTTATGGATTTTCACTCTCTCATTGAGCGCAAACGCGAACGCTTCCAGCAACTGGAAAGCGATATTGCCGATCCACACCTTTTCGACAACCGCAAGCGTGCCAGTGAAACCATGCGCGAGCACGCGGCGATAAAAGACCTGCTCGCGAAAGGGGACGAACTCCAGATCGCGCGCCAGCAACTGGACGACAATCGCGAGCTCGCCACTTCCGAGGATGCTGATCTCGCACAGATGGCCCAGGACGAGATCCCGGCCCTCGAAAAGCGCGTCGCCGAACTCGAGTTTGGGGTCCAGCTTGCGCTCCTGCCGCCGGACGAAGCTGACAACCGCGACGCCATCGTGGAAATTCGCGCGGGAACCGGGGGCAGCGAAGCCGCGATTTTCGCCGCCGACCTTTACCGGATGTACAATCGCTATGCCGAGAGGGCCGGGCTGAAAATCGAAGATCTCGAATCGAGTCCGTCGGAACTCGGCGGCCTGAAAGAAACGATTTTCAAAATCTCCGGTGAATCGGTTTTCCGGAAGCTACGCCACGAGAGTGGCGTCCACCGCGTGCAACGCGTGCCCGCCACCGAAGCGCAGGGTCGCATTCACACTTCCACCGCAACGGTGGCCGTGCTTCCAGAAGCCGAGGAAGTCGATTTCGAACTGAAGCCCGAGGATCTTCGCATCGAAGTTTGCCGCGCTGGCGGACCAGGCGGGCAAGGCGTCAACACGACCGATTCCGCGGTGCAGGTCATGTACATTCCAACCGGCAGAATTGTCCGTTGTCAGGACGGCCGCAGTCAGCAAAAGAATAAAGAAAAAGCCCTCAGCATCCTCCGGGCCCGCCTGCTCGAGGACAAAAAGCGGGAGGAGGAAGCGAAATACTCCGCTACTCGCAAGAGTCAGATCGGTTCCGGAGGGCGCGAGGAAAAGATCCGAACCTACAATTTTCCGCAGAACCGGATCACTGATCACCGCATCGGCCTGACCCTTTATAACCTCGATCGCGTAATGGAAGGTGACTTGGACGAAATGATCTTGGCCCTGCAACACGCCGATCTCGAGCAGCGACTCAAGGATTCCGCCCTGGCCTAACGAGTCGTGAAATATCGCAACGTAGACGGCTCCTTTTGGGAGGCGCGGGAGAGGGCAGTGACGCAGAAGACATCAGGAGAGCGATCTCTGCCCTCGCGCTACCCAGAGCGGAGCGCCTATAACCGCCTGGCGCGATGACCGTCCTTGAAGTTCTGCAGTCGACCACCGCCTACTTCCAGAAGCGCGCGATTGAGAGTCCCCGGTTGAACGCCGAGCACCTCATCGCTCATTCGTTAGGAAAGAATAGAATCGAACTTTATCTCGAGTTCGAGCGGCCGCTCTCCGAGCCGGAGCTGGCGCCTCTGCGCGAACTCGTAAGGCGACGCGGCCAGGGCGAACCGCTCCAGCACCTTCTCGGAACGGTGGAATTCGCCGACCACGTTTACTTGAGCGACAAACGCGCACTTATCCCACGCCCCGAAACCGAACAATTGGTCGAATATCTCTGCGACCTCATCTGGCCGGAAAACGCGCGGATTCTCGACGTCGGCACCGGCAGTGGAGTGATTGCGCTCTCTCTCGCCGCCCGTTTTCCGAGGGCCGAGCTGCAGGCCGTCGATCTCTCTGCCGACGCCCTCATGCTCGCGCGCGAAAATGCCGAACGGCTCGGCATTTCGGGCCGCATATGTTTTTCCCAATGCCACTTGCTCGAGAAAGCGGAAGGCGCTTTCGATCTAATCGTAGCCAACCTGCCCTATGTCGCGGCCAATGAAGCCGGGCAACTCGCTCCCGAGCTGCGGCATGAACCGCCGGTCGCGCTTTATGGCGGGGCGGCGGGCGACGAATTAATTCGGGAACTGATCGCCACCGCGCCACCGCATTTGCGGCCGGGGGGTCTGCTCGCGCTCGAAATCGGTATCAACCAGGAAAGCTCCCTGCTCGACTTTCTCGGAGCGAAAAATTACCACGACATTAGCTCGAAAAAAGATTATGCAGGAGCCGCCCGGTTCCTATTCGCCCGGTATGGATAAGATTCTCGTTCACGGCGGTCATCCACTCTCTGGTTCGATCAAGATCAGCGGCTCGAAAAATTCCGCCCTGCCGATCATCGCCGCCACCCTGCTGACACGCGATGCCTGCGTCCTGCATCGCGTGCCCGATCTGAGCGACACGAATTATATGCTCCAAATCCTGATGCATCTGGGCGCGGAAGTGGAACGGGCCAGTGGCACGGTAACGGTGAAGGCCGATAAGGTGGAATCGATCGCGCCATATGAAGTGGTGCGCAAAATGCGGGCGTCGGTCTGCGTTCTCGGGCCATTGTTAGGCCGGTGCAAGGAAGCGACCGTTTCGCTCCCTGGCGGCTGCGTCATTGGTGATCGCCCGATCGACCTTCATCTCAAGGGTTTTGAGGCGCTCGGCGCCGCAGTCCGGGTGGAGAACGGCAACGTCAAAGTTTTCGCGCCAAAACTGACGGGCGCCGTCGTTAACCTATGCGGCAAATTCGGCCCCACCGTTCTCGGAACTGACAACGTGATGATGGCCGCGGTGCTCGCGGATGGCACGACGGTAATCGAAGGCGCCGCCGCCGAACCGGAAGTCTGCGACCTAGCGGATTTCCTCAACAAGATGGGCGCAAGGATCGAGGGGGCCGGGACGCGCCGCATCACCATCGAGGGCGTGACGGAATTGCACGGCGCCGAGCATGACATCATTCCCGACCGGATCGAAACCGGAACCTTCCTGGTCGCGGGCGCGATCTGTGGAAAGGGCGTTACGCTCAACCGCGTTCAACCCGAACATGTCACAGCGGTCACGACGGCTCTCACGGAATCTGGTTTCAAAGTGGAAACGACCAAGAATTCCATCTCGGTCTCGCCTAACGGCGCTATTACCAAGCCACTCGAGTTGATCACCGAGCCGTATCCCGGTTTCCCGACCGACATGCAGGCGCAAATGTGCGCTCTGCTTTCCACAACTGAAGGGATCAGTGTGATTACGGAAAACATTTTTCCACAGCGCTACATGCATATTGCGGAATTGAAGCGAATGGGTGCGCAGGCACAGATCGAAGGGGCGACCGCGATCATCCAAGGGGTCGAACGATTACTCGGCGCCCCAGTCATGGCGAGCGACCTGCGTGCCTCTGCCGCACTCGTCCTGGCGGGCTTGAAAGCCCACGGAACGACTGAGGTGCGGCGCGTCTATCACATCGATCGCGGATACGAGCACCTCGATGAAAAGCTGAGCGAGCTTGGCGCGCACATCGAACGTGTGAAAGAATAAGGATATGGAAACGATACCACCAACCACTTCGGTTACGTCGTCCAGTACTCGCACCTGGTGCATCCTGTGCCACGCCAGCGCCTTGCTCGGTCTCTTCTTTCATTTCCTCGGCCACATCTTTGGGCCGCTTATCGTCTGGATTCTTAAACGGGCGGAGGCCGCGGAGATCGACGCGCACGGCAAAGAGTCGCTCAACTTCCAGCTCTCGATGCTGATCTACGACGCGATCGCGCTTATCCTTTGCTTCATCCTGATTGGCATCCCGATCCTGATCCTACTGTGGATCCTGAACACCGTCTTCGTCATCGTCGCGTCGATCAAAGCGAGCGAAGGGCAGTTCTATCGTTACCCCCTGACAATTCGGTTCATTAAATAGTCATCCCGACGGCGAAGCGCAGCCTAGGGTGCCCGTTGAGTTCGCGAGCTGGCGTAACGTCTCCATGTTTTCCACGTCTTCGCGCAGCTCTTTGCCCTTCGGCGTTTCGAGGACCTTTGGGATTTTGCGGAAACGCCGGTCGCGCATGATGAAACGAAACGCTTCCAAGCCGATCTGCCCCTTGCCAATGTGCGCGTGACGATCGACCCGCGAGCCGCGCACGGTTTTTGAATCATTCAAATGCAGCGCCACGAGGTGTTGCAACCCTATGATGCGCTCGAACTCACGAAACATCTGTCGCGTCCCCACTGCACTTGTCAGGTCGTAGCCGGCGGCAAAAACGTGCGCGGTGTCGAGGCAGACGCAAAGCCGCGCTGGTTCGCGGACGTGCGCGATGATGTAGGCAAGGTGCTCGAACGTATGGCCAAGGCACGAGCCCTGGCCCGCGGTCGTCTCGAGCGCGATGCGCGCCTTTACTTTCGGCATGCGAGCGAAAACCCGATCGATTGATGACGCCACCTTTTTCAATCCGGTCTCTTCGCCTGCGCCAAGGTGTGCGCCGGGATGCAAAACGAGAAACGGCAGCCCGAGTTGATCGGTGCGCTTTAGCTCCTCCGATAACGCGCGAATGGAATTGGCATGAAACTGCGGATTGGTCGCGGCCAGATTGATCAGGTAATTGGCATGTGCGAAGACTGCGCCGAGTTCTGCGCGTTGAGGATGATGAAGGAACGCCTTGATTTCCGGGCGAGTAAACGGCCGCGCGAACCACTGCATGTTGTTTTTCACGAAAATCTGCATCGCGCTGCACTCGATCGAGCGCGCCCGTTCTATCGCACGATGCACCCCGCCCGCGATCGACATGTGAGCGCCGAGGAGAAATGCTGATTTAGGGTTGTTGATTGCCGATTTTCGCCTCCGCGAGAGTTTGCTCGTCATTCCGAAACCAGAAGTCGGCAGTCAGCAATTCTTCAAAACCGTTTTGGTCGCCAGATCGGTTTCGTGAGACTGCCTTCGCCATGGTACTCGAAGAGTTTGTAGATTGGCGTCAGGACCGCCCCCGGGCCTGCCGCGTCGATCCGAATGTCGAAGTCGAGTTTGTTCCGAAGGAAATCGACATCGCCGTGTCCCAGCATGGCAAATAGCTTGCCGGAGACGCGCAATTTGTCGGTGTGAATGACGCCCTCCTTGATCGTAAACGGGGCGGTGGCTTCCCGCGCCACACTATAGCCGACGCCTGCAAACATCTTATTCACCAGCTCAGAGAGCGGACCGAAAATCGGAATGGCAAAGACGTTGCCGTCGGTCACCTTGACCAGGCCTTCGCCCTTCAAGAAACGCGCGTCGCTCCCTACTCCCGTGAAATCGAATCGCCCGCTCAAGTCGCCCTGCGAGGTTTTGTATTTGAAATAGAGATCGGTCAGCTTGGGAAAATCCGTTTTCTCGACCTCGATTTTCGCGGTGTAATGCCGATCATTCTTGGCCAATGAAATGTCAGCGCTGCCGGCCAGGTCGCCGGAAAACAATCCGCCTTTCAGATCGAGGATTTGGAGGCGATCGTCGGTGAAGAGCAATTGTCCGGCGATTCGATCGAAGGGTAGCACCTTGTCGATAAAGGTGTAATCCATTCCACCCGGAGCATTGACGTCGATCTGGAGATGCGTCTGCTTTCCCGCGCCGAATTGCACTACACCGTTCGCCATCACATGTGGAGTGTGGCGGAAGCGATACGGCACGACGTGTTCCCAGAAACGCGGTTCGATCCAGATGATGGCTTCGCCCGGGTTGAGGGTCGCCTGCACATTCGTTAGGCGGACTTCATTCCGAGCAGAGTCGTAGGCGAAGGAACCGGTGCCGATCCCCTCGTCGCGTGTCACGCGAAAGTCCTCGAGAGCAATTACACCATCACCAAAACGGATGTTGGCGCTGGCGCTGTTCATCCAGACGCCCCGGAAACGCGTCCGGCTGAAAGCGAGCGCGCCATCGCCGTGCCAGCTCGCCGGAGCGCGACTTGTGCCGCGAAGACTAAGGTGAATGTTAGGTGAACGCTGCCAGCCCCATTGATGCAGGAAAGGTCGGAGCCGCTCAGGGAATACGGACTCCAAGGCATCCGGGACGAGTGAGCTGTCGAGATTCAACCGAAAATCGTCCGGCGCGTCGAAAAGGTCGGCATTGATCTGACCGCTGCGATGCCGCAAACGGATGTCGCGCAACATGATGCGCGTACCGTCCCAGGCAAAATCGAAATTCGCGCCTTCAAAGTCGGCGCCATGGTAGGAAAACTTTTCACCCGAAAACTTGCCCACGACTTCGAATTGTTTCTCGGCCGCGGCGATCGTGGCGGACCCGGACGCTTCGATCTGCGGGGGCGAATGAAACGTGACGTCGCTCAGCATCCAGCCGAAGCCGAAACTGTCTAACAAAGGCTTGAGTGCGACGCTGCTGCGCGCTTGGAAGGTAGCCTGCCCGTTCACCCGGCTCCAGGTGGCCGTGCCGGCAAAGCGGCCCGCCGCGTCACTCCATTCGAGCTGCGGAATCGTGCAGGTGTGTTCCTTCCATTCCGCCGCTAGGTAAAAATCCCGCGCTTCATAGTTATCG
>Ga0268266_10004642_pt1 | contig 13101 bp, 12 predicted proteins | sample KBSS13metaG_FD_190356 | JGI IMG/M metagenome (GOLD analysis project Ga0268266, IMG submission 190356) | Switchgrass rhizosphere microbial communities from Kellogg Biological Station, Michigan, USA - KBS S1-3 metaG (SPAdes) (version 2) | ecosystem: Host-associated > Plants > Roots > Rhizosphere...
AAAAATAATTTTAATGTAATTATTTTTAATAAAAATACTAAAAAAATTGTAACCGCTATAAAAAATACCGATCAAAAATCATTAACCAAATTAGGTCAAAAATATGGATGGCAATAAAGTAGACTGCACAAATTATCGATGCTGCTTTTGCGAAACATTAATTAAATCTTCACAAGGCGATCCTTGCGCAATTGATATTTTAATTAATATTCATAAGCCAAAAAATCAACAATATAATCAAATCTTTTATTGTCACATGGAATGTTTTAGAGAACAATTACACGATGATGTTAGATTGCATTTTGCCTTAGAATGTTTAATTAAATCAAAACATGATATCAATCAAAACAATGAATGAGAGATTAACATTTATGATAAAGTTTTTTTTACAAATAATGTGGTCAAAATTAACTGGCAATCCAGTCAGAGAAGAATTGGGATTCGTGTGTTGCTTTTGCAATCAATCACTCACATCACTAGATCCTGATCCATCAGACATTACCATTATCGCCAATATAGATAAACCAAAAGAACAACAAGCAGATCAATTTTTTTGGTGTCATGCACAATGCTTAAAAAATAAATTACATAAAAACATAGTAGAATTTTATGTTTTAGATGATGTAACAAAACAAAAACCACGCTGAAAATATTATTATAATAAACCCTATTTCTATTGATTTGACCTTATGTCAACCATAGTTTTAGCAAAGACTGGCCTGCCAGCTGTCCTTCGATACACCCCTACGGGGCACTCCCTCCTTGGCATAAAGCTATGGTGGACAAGCAAGATGAGCAGGATGGCTAAAACTGGCGCCATTTACCCGATATGTTCCGTAAGCATGAACTAGAATTCAGGATTAGTTTACAAACGATGCAAACACCTTTTTCTAACAATACAAATCTCTCTTGATTAACTTAATAACAATAAGATTTCCATACCTACAATACATGGATAATTTAAAGAGAGATACAAATATCTATTCAAAAATTTAAAGCAAACAAAATCTTAAACTTTCTTTAATAATATCAGCTAGATTTCTTTGTTGTCTTTATAGACTTCTTAATAACAGTCTTTTTTTTTGCACTTTTTTTTGTAGCTGGCATAAGCTCAGCCTCAATATCTTGTAATGTTGGCAAGCTGCTCTGTAATTTTTTTGGTAATGTTTCTGATATTTTTGTTATATATTCAGCAACACCTATAGGCTTATTAATATCACGCAAAGCATATTCTACCTTAAGCTTTTTCTTACTTTTACAGAGCAATATACCAATAGAGGGATTATCAGTTGCATGTTTTAAAAGATCATCAACAGCAGAAAGATAAAAATTCAATTTACCTGCATATTCAGGTTTAAAATCTGTATTTTTCAATTCAACCACACAATAACAGCGTAACCGTATATGATAGAAAAGAAGATCAAGATAATAATCATCCCCTTCAATTTCTATATGATATTACCTACCAATAAATGCAAATCCCTTGCCTAACTCTAGAAGTAATTTTTGAATATTATCAACAAGCTGATTTTCCAGCTCCAATTCACGAAAATCTGAATCTAAAGTAAGGAAATCAAAATTATAGGGATCTTTCAGCGTCTCTTGTGCAAGTTTAGATTGGGGGGAAGGTAATTGTTGTGAAAAATTTGTAATCGCTTTACCCTGACGCTTATATGCCTTTGATTTAATCCAATCTGCTAATGCAGCCCTACTTAACCCATGTTCAATAGTCTGCTCGGCATACCATAAACGTTCTTGAAAATCTTTTACTTTTTCTAACAAAAGAGCATTATGACCCCATGGGATCTTAACGATTGGGAGCTCCTTGCTGAGTCCCACAACTTGTGGGATTCTATCTTTATACGCAAGATAAAAAGTTCTCATCCTAAATACATTAGTTCGTGAAAAACCTTGAATACCAGGAAAAGCTGATTGTAAATCCTTGCATAATTTTTCTATTACTTGCGCACGCCATCCTTCTTGTTCCTGCTTTTCAACAATAGATTTACCTATATCCCAATATAATTGAATTAGTCCGCTATTCACTGCAAGAGAAGCTTTAAGTTGCGCTACTCTAACTCTATGTTTTAGTTGTTCAAAAAATTCTGCATATGTTGAAATAGCGCCTGGTTTTTTAATCTTACTATTCATCAAAGTTCCCAATCAATAGATTCATTACATTTAATATGTTTTAGCAAAACTCCAAAAATACTCTCTTACTATAACACTATACAAAACTTAATGCGTCAAACAACATACAAAAAGCCAAGTTATCCCTGCCAGCACAAGTTGTACATCCTGAAAAGCTCTTGCAAAAAATAAAATAGAATAACTCAAAACACACTCATAATATCGTAACAATTTTAATTCCGAAAAAAATGCAATCCTTTTTTCTAAAGGTTAAATTATTAAAGAATAGGACATAATACTAAAAATTATTTAAACTGTCTCTGTTTATCCTACTTCACTTTATACTTCGCTAAAAAGCTTGGTAAAGTATCATAAAGCTACAAAGGACAGGAAAAAAAAAGAGACATATGAATATATTCCGGAATTACTTCCACATTATTACACTATTTTTTTCTGTATTACTCTGCACTACTACTACAGCAGAATATCCTGCCGCAATAATAACACTGGATTCTGGTTATCAAACTCCTAACAGAGACTTTACAAATACTTGTTTGTTAGATGAATCTCGCAACTACACACCCCCCATAATAAAAGAACATTCCCTTGAAACTTTTTCAGTTCAACAATGCGAATATAACACTTTACATTCTACTTATAACACCTATACTCCGTCTCTATCTAATGCTATTAAAAAACGAATAGATGCATACAAAAGTATGACCTGTGGTGATTATGCAATGCAGCGTAGCAGTAAATCATATAATCTCAATAATAATGCTAAGCAATTACTATCTCAATACGGACATGATATAGCGCCCTTCACTCAATGCAATGGTCATCAATTAAATCAAGCTATTCACCAAGAATCTTTGGATATTCTTGACCATATTGATAAGCTACCCTCCAATTCAATACTATATGATCACCAAGAAGCGTTAATTGATTTTACTGTAGCAATGATTGATTACAACCATGCAAATCTTACGGATAAAGCGCTGAATATTGGCGACTTATGTTGGACTCTATTCGATTACGGGCAAGCCATTGCTGAAGGTGTTGCACTTGGTCTCTATTCTTCAGCAACTGACCTTTTAAACAATCCTATTCAAGCAACAATAAATATAGTTGCGGGCAAACAAATTCTTGCATATCAGCTGTCTAAAGTACTGTATAACGTTGCTGAAATTGGCGTAACTGCCATCACTGACTTTGATCACGCAAAAGATAAATGGAGTGAATACACTGAGCCATTAAATAATATTATTAATGCTATCTACAACAAAGAAATAACAGTACGTGATGCTATTAAAGGTGGTACTGCCTTTGTTGTAGGATACAAAGCTCAGGGCAAATTACTTGGTGGCTTAGGCAAATTTTGTAGCACCATTAGACAAAAAAGCATTAATTTTGTTAAAGACTGTTCTTTATTGACCCCGCAAGAATATTTAACAACACCAGAAGGATTACTTTTAAAAGCGACTAAAATAAAACAGCCTGGACAAACCAATGCCCCATCAAAATTAAAAAGCAATATTGATAGCAAAATATCCAAAATAAGCAATCAGACATCTGTTGTCATATTAAAAAATGGTTATTACGAGGTAAACGGTTTCAAATTTACGGAATATTATTACAATCGCCTTTGGAATAATGGAAGAAAATGCCCTGGATTTAGAGCTGAGTCGGTATTGCGGGGCGCCACAACTATTGTACCAGACCCACAAGGATATGAAGGGTTTTTCAAATATATATATAATGATTGGGAAATGATTTTTAATCCATCTACAAAGGTAGTATCGCATTTATCTCCGATATCTTCAACAAAAAAGAAGCTTATATAAAGGAAACTAATTATGGAAGATTTATTTATTTCTTTAAATGAAATCGAAAAAGATTTAAAGCAGATAGAAGAATTTGGTAAAAATTTAAATCAACGATTAATCCTGTTAAATCAGAATGTTCACTACATATTTTCTCAAATAAAAGTTTGCGATAGCATGGAAAAAGCTAATTGGTATTTTATAATCTTGGATAAAATTCAAGAAAGCTTAATATCTTTGATTTGCGAAAACGATATTAATCTTCCCGAGAAATTATTTCGATTTGTGAAAGATTTTGACAATTTCGAAGAAGCAAAAAAACATTATTTTCCAAAAATAAAAAGCGGTGATTATTCATTTTAATTTGTAACAAAAAATATTTCAAAATAGTGCATTATCACGAACATATGCTGTTATTACAGCAGCTTGTAGCAATAGCATCATTTTTTTAAAGAAATAACCATGTACGCAATTTCAGATATCAATCATAATCTAATGCAGATCATAAATGTTATGGCGTACAATTTCTGCTTTTAATTATTAACCCATCGTAAAAATAAAACTTTTACAATAAACTTTTACGCCATATACAAAAGAACATTCAAGTTTTTTAAACTTTAAATGGTTGGTAATTTTAAAAAACTATAAAAATAAAAATTTATGTTAAAACTTAAAAACGTTTTTTTGAAGACTAAAAAATTATATAATGAATCAGATTATTACATTAAAATTAAATTGTTATTTGAAGATAGAGATTTTTTGAATAACATTTGCTATTGGAGTACTTTAGATTCAAAGGGATCTCTTATGGAAATCGGCCTTGAAAAATCATCGGGTCTCATTTTTGAAATATGTGTAGTTATTGGTAATACCACAAGAATTTGCACAGCGAGACTTATTTTTACAACTTCTTACAACATTGATACTTAACGCAGTCAAACCCTCTGATTTAATCCTAGATTGTTCCGATCATCAAGTTTGGCTTACGGCTGTCCTTTGACAAGTTCAGGATGAGCAGACTGGCGAAAGCTGGCGCACCCGACAGGATTTGAACCTGTGGCCTACAGATTAGGAATCTGTCGCTCTATCCAACTGAGCTACGGGCGCTTATCATTAGTTTACCGTTAGTCAGTAAGCTAAGCAAATATTTTACTAGCCTTATCAATACAACTTTCATTAAATCCTACTATCAACTGCGCAATCAAAGAGATAGTATATCTCTTTCTTCCAACACAATGTGTAACAGGCGAAATCATTGCTTATATTAAAAATTATTGACATTTTTTCAATTTGAATTATTATAACTATAAGCAAGTACGTTTCTTACACAAAATTGCTCAATTACCCGTGTAAACCTTTAAGGAAAATAATTCATGAAAATAACATGGATATTATCATTGATTAGTATATTAAATTTTGCTCAACCTCTTATACCTCAACAACTGATTCAACAATCATATGTAATTGGCATAACCAATCTGGAATTAATCCAAGGTGATATTACTCAACAACACGTCGATGCCATTGTTAATGCAGCAAATGAAGACTTAAACCATGCTGGTGGCGTTGCACACGCAATTAGCAAAGCTGCAGGAAATTCCTTACAAGAACATTGTAACAATATGCCAATTATCTCCAATGATCAACGCTGCCCAATGGGCGTTGCTGTTCTAACTCCGGCATTTGATTTAGAAAAAAAAGGTATCAAAAAAATAATTCATACAACAGGCCCTCGTGGTAATACTCCGCATAAAGAACAACTATTACATGATGCTTACACCAACAGCTTGCATATTGCGATGAAAAACAATTTAAAAAGCATAGCTTTTCCTGCAATAAGCACCGCAATATTTGGATATGATATTAATCAAGCTACCCCGATAGCGCTACAAGCAATACAAGATTTTATAAAAAAACATCCAACAGCTTTTGATAAAATCCTGCTTGTGGTCTTTTCTGAAAAAGATTTGATAATTTACAAAAAATGCCTGCATATTTTTAAAAAATGACATTTAAAACAATAGTCCTTTTTTAAAAATATGCTTATTTTAATTCTTGCTGTTTTTCCACTTGCTTGACAATCACCGCTTTTATTTCCGCAATTTGCTTAGAGGAAATTTCATTTCTTTCTTTAGACTGAGCTAAATGTTTATCTCGTTCATTAATAAGATGTTGATAAAACTGTTCAAACAAAGAATTTTTATCAACATTCTCAAATTCTATATTGTTCAATACCAAGTCTCTTTCTGTTAGATCCCCTTTAAATCCTACATCAGAAAATTTATCTCTATAATACACTGTCAAGCGTTTATCAGCTGGACGAGAAATAATAATATCTTTTTTATTGCCAATTTCATCAATACAAAACGTGTTAAAACCATATGTATAGATCAATGGCCCAAACCACGATATTATATCAGAAAACTTTTGTGTTGATGAAATCTTTTTTATTCTAGGTTCTGTTGAGTTTTTGAAAAGCTAAGAATTTAAGATATGATAACACCGAAAAGAAACCATCAAATTCCCATAAATCGGTGCTATCATGAAAAAACAGTATATCAGTGAAATTGCTTGGAACAAAATTTTTAATTTTCTAAAAACACAAAAAAATATTTACATAAAAGTTGAAAAAGGCTGTAAAAGCTTTGTAGAAGGGATATTTTGGATGGCGAAGACAGGAGCACAATGGAGGGAGCTACCTGAAATATATGGAAAGTGGAATAGCGTATTTAGTAGATTTAATTCTTGGACTAAAAAGAATATATGGAGTTCATTATTGATTTTTTGTACAGAGAAACCTGATTTAGAATATGTAATGATTGATGCCACAATAGTTCGAGCACATGCGTGTTCAGCTGGATATAAAAAGAAAAATCCGGAGGGATTAGGTCGTAGCAAAGGTGGTTTCACAAGCAAAATACATGCAACAGTTGATGCTTTAGGTAATCCTTTGAAGTTTATTGTTACTGCTGGACAACGGAATGATATTACTCAAGCAAATTTTTTGCTAGAAGGTATTACCAATGTACATGTAATAGCTGATAAAGGATATGATTCCACTGAATTTCGTTTAAAAATAACAGAACAAAATTGTATTTTCGTAATTCCTTCACGGTCTAATCGTAAAAAACAATATGAATATGATGAACATTTATATAAAGAAAGACATGCGATTGAATGCTTATTTTCGAAGATAAAACATTTTAGAAGAGTCTTTTCTCGCTTTGATAAATCTATACGTAATTTTTCAGCATTTCTTTCTTTTGTAGGAGCTTGTATATGGCTACGTTAAAAACTCAACAGAACCTAATAACTCGGGTTTACATATACACAGAGTAACTATAGATATTAGAAAGACACCGTTCCAATAAAAATGCTTAAATTTTTCAAAATGAATGCTTAAATAAGAGTCAAAATTGTTAGAATAAACGTTTAAAGAATACTTAAATTTTTTAAAACAAATATTTATTAGCTTTTTGATGGTTATATTTTTATCTTTCTCAATAATATTGTTATCTTCCCATTTTCTATCTTTTATCGAATAAAATTCAGTTACGATTTTGCCTGTTGATAGGTCGACAACCTTATCAAGAAGTGACAGGTAGGGTATGGTCGATATTTTTGATATCAGTAATAATTTTTTGTTTTTGCTGAGATGCTTATTAGGATTCCACCTATAAGGGATAGAATAAACACCTATTTCTTTTTTGAGAGTAAGATCATATAAAATAAGAGTGGTTTTGTCATATTCTCTATCATAATGAGTCATGAATACAATAGGTTGAGTAGGGTGGAACTGGATTAATCCTTCTTGTGGTTTTGCGAGAGTTATCCATTCGTTTGTTTCAATATTAAAAATTTTAAAAACAGTTTCTCTATAATGCTGACTATTAAATCCAAGAGAAATGTATTTACTGCAGTAACTTATTTCACACTGGCAGCCTTTTTCACACGGGTAGCCTTCTTGAAGCTTTTCATGAATGAATATACGATGAAATGAAAGCATTTTTTTGTCTTTTAGATTACAAATAAATGCTTTTATTTTATCGTTTTTATTAGTGCCATAAATTAAGATGTTTTTTTTATTGCAATCAATGTACATGTCGCTCTTTAATGTTGTAAATGTTTTAGGGATTTCGATAGATTGTAATGAGTGATCTTTTGCATTATATAAATAAATATTGCTATCCCCATGGCGATAGATTATATAATCATCATTGTATCGATTAGGCGTAATTTTAATGCTCTGTGAGTCTGTACTTTTAATATCTAAGTCTCTGGATGACAGATTAGTCAGATCTATAATTGAGAGAAAGAAGTATCTTGGATTCTTATTTTCTTTTGTTATAAATAATTTATTCTTACTATAAAACTCGATTTTGTTGATGGTTTCAACGTCTGTTGTTTCTTCAAAAGACGTATGAATTGTGTCTGGGCAAGAAAGATCTCTGATGTGATAATATTTTTTATTTTTGTCATGGTTACACGTTAACAGATATTTTGAAGTAGAATTAAATTTACACAATACAAGGCCGTCACCTTCCAACAATAAAGCATTATTTATAGGATAGTTTTGTTGTGTCTTTAAATTCATCAATACACAATCGAATGTGAAGTTATTACTTTTTTTGTTGGAATATAATATAAATGTATCATCTGGAGTAAAGATACAGGAGGCAGAATTATCTTCAGTGCGGTAATTTTCTATAGTGTGAATTGTTTCATTATTAGAACATTGGATTATAGAAAGTTTATTGTTTTTCTCTTCTAGTTTAAATTTTTTTGTAGGACTATATTTTATTGGTGGGTTTTCTTGGGGTAAAGTAATTATTTTTGGCATATCTATTGCGGTTGTCATGTTTTCACGCATTAAACCGTAAAGATCATTATTATTTAATTTTTTTTCGATCTTGTGTAAAAATCTTTGTTTTTTTTTGAGTCTGTTTGGCTTTCTTATGTTTTTAATTGAAGCATCGTATATTCGTGCTAATTTTATTATTAACTTCTCTTTTATATTGTCAATCGTTAAGTAATCAACCGCTTGTAAGAGAGTCACTAAATCATTTTCTTCTTTATCAGAAAAAAGTTGTTTTTTCTTAATAATTTTGTTTTCAGAAAGTTGTTTCATGATAGGTAGTATTAATTGGAAATGTTCGTAAGAAACGGGGATCTGAGTTAAATTTATTGGAAGATCATTGTTGTTTGACATTTCTTCTGGTTGGAAAGAAAACATACTTTGAAAATAGCCTGAAGATGTAAGTATGGTGGGGGTGGATTCTATGGTTTTATTATCCGAAAACAAGCATATTATTTTTTTTTTCGGGGTATTTGATTGTGTTAAATCCATTGTATGTGTTTGATGGTATATACCGTTAAAAAATAATAAAAAAAGAATGTATTTTTGACATGATGTATCCATAATGAGTTTTCGTTATTTTATTTATTGTTTCAGTATGTATGTATGACAAGAAAAGATTCTATCATATATGATAAGTAAAGCAACTGAGCAATAATAAGAGATTATTTTAATAAAAAATAATCAATGTGGTAATCAGCCACGAAATTAATTGAAATGGCCAGAAAAATATTCTCATAAAATATAAAGATTTTTCTTGATAAGTAGCCCAGTTCTTATAGTAATACATTAAAATGGTATGTAAAATGAGTAAAATAATGGTGATATAGGTATAAAAAAACGCATATTCCATGTATAAGGTGGTCCCTGCTGGGTGTTGCTCGCGTAAAGATCGTTGTAATAAAATAAGTGCGAAAAACAATCCTGAATAAACTCCTAAAATGGTAAGAGGATCTGTTGTTTTTCCTAGTAATAAAAGCGTGGTATACAGAGAGAAAAGAATAACCAGTAACGGTAAGATGTAAAACACAAAGGGATTAAGAAGATTGCGATTCATAATAGCGTTGTATACCAGTTGATAATCATCCGTCACTTTTCCGTATTCTTTAAAACCAAAATTTGCCGATGGATTAATTTTATGGTACTCAAAAAAAGTTTGCTCAATAGTAAATCCTGCAAGAGAAAATTCTTTATCAAGCCCCGGAGTTGATTCAGGACTTATTTTTTTATAGGCAATTAAGTCAGGAGTTAATATAATATTTTTTTCAATGTCTTTATGTTCCAAGATGATGCGCATTTGCTGTTGATCAAATGGGTAGTGTAAGTGATTGTGTTCTTGAAAAAGTGTACCTTGAACATTCCATGTAGTTGTTTCTGTTTCATTATCAGCTGTTGAAGTAAGTGGATTTCCAAAAGTGAGTTTTGTTGCTTGAGGTAATTCCATTCCTCGTCCAACGGATCCATCTCGTATAATATTATATTTATTCCAAATATATCCGGAAATAGAAATTTGATGAGAATTAAATATGTTAAGTGAGTATAAAAGAATTCCGCAAGGAATATTTATAGGACGAGGTTCATGTTTACGTTCTGCTTCATCATTTAAATCATTTAAAAATTTGTTAAGACTGGATTGATCAGTAATAATGGTTCGTGATTCTTTTTTAATGCTTATTGTTTGCTTTATAATGAACCATGTTAATACCAGAGCTATGCACAACAAAAAGTGGATGATGATTATACCATGAGTGAGAGTAATAATATTGTAATGCCACAAAAGTGTTAATAATAATAATAAGGTAATAATTGCCCATATAAGTGTCCAAAAGTAGTAGTGACGAATAGTATCGGATGGTAACACAATTTCCTCTTCTGAGAATAATGATCCCATAATCCAATTATTAATTTTTATAGGGTGCGTATAGATCCAGAATCGTTCTTTAGTTGATTCAGATATATAAGAGTTCATTTGTGGTTTTCCATCGAGTACTTTTTGTGCAATAATTGCAAGTTCTTCGTTTCCTTTGGATTGAGCATATTGTGATAAGGTGGTTGCTGTTTGCACCAAATGATTAATGGGATGAAATATGAATGAGCCATTATTGTTCATAATAATAGAATATCCCGTTTGTCCAATTTCATTGTATTCAGCCAAGCTGATAATATCAGTAAGAGAAAAAGTAATAGTAATTACTCCATTTAATTCATTATTTTTATCGGAAAATGTACGGGCGTAGGTAACGGTTGAGGGTAGGTTTTGTCCATTATTAGTAAGATTAGTTAGCCATACCTGTTTTTTTTCTATTGCTTGTGTATACCATCGGGTTTTAAATAAATCATTTGATTGAGGCATGGTTGTAGTTGATTGCATATAGATTTCTGTTTTTTTATCATACCTATAGGGAGCAAATAAAAGAGTGATTTCAGTGATAATATTATTTTCAGTGAGATCTCGTTGTATTCGTGTGGCAATATCCTCTTTTGCAAGATAGTCTGTTTTTAAATCCTGAGCTATTGATTCCCCCACAAAAGTTATTTTTTCAAGTATTTTTTCAATAGCCTCACTGTTGTTAATAACATTTTTTTTGATTTTATTTTTTGATTTTTCAATAGTAAGAATTGTTTCACGTTTGGATAAAATAATATTTTTTAACGCAAGGCAACAAAAAATTAAGAGGGCAATAAAGCAGGGATTTTTTAATAAAGCAGGAATTTTTTTATAAGAAGAATTGTGAGAGAGTATTTTTAATTTGTTTTTATAAAGAGGATAATAAATATATATATTGATGAAAAAACTGATCATAAAAAGAGATAAAAAAAGAAGAACTATTTTATAAAGAATAAGTGTTGGAGAGAGTATTTCATCAAGATCAATTTTAACAATCATACCCCAATCAAGTTTTGGAATAAATCTCCATGCCCCAAGAATATTTTTATTTCGATAGTCAAAAGCAATGCCAGATCCTTCTTTGCCGGTAATACTTTGTTGGATTCCTATAAGAGGATCGCTGAGAAATGTTCTTTTTTTAAATGCTAAATCAGGATCATTGCGGGTTGGAGCAAGAAAAATAATATAGTCACCCTCTTTTTTTGCCAGCACAATTTCGCCTGTTTTCTTAAGTCCAATATATTGATTAGCTATAAGATAAATTTTTTCTTGATCTAACTGATAAGAGAGTGTTCCAATGAATTTATTTTTATAGAGAATGGGAATCGTGATAAAAATGGTAGATTCTTGGAGTAAGTCATCAAAGCTAAAACTAGAAACATCATTTGTTAGTGTCATAGACGCTCGTTCGTATGATTTGCTCAGAGATGAATTAGTGTGACGGAAATCGTTGACGTTAATGTTTGTAATATTTTGTTTAGTCGTAGAAAAGCGAATAACCCCATTTTTATCAATAAGAATGATGTTTCTAAATCCCATATTTTCTTTATGTTGTTTAATGAGAGCTTTAAGGTTTTGTGGTTCATTAATAAAATGTGTGGAGGATTGTAGGTTATGCAAAAAATTAATAAGAGTAGGTTCTTTTGATAATTCTATCGCATTTTTTTCTTGTTGGTTAAGGTATTTGGTAATTTCTTCTTCACAGGTATTTGCGATAGTAGAGAGTTTTTGTGTATAGGTAGGGATAATTGAGTGATGTAAGTATATATAAAAGCTAAAGATGCCGCAGGTAATAACTGCAAGCAATAATGATAAAACATTAACTGCTTTTTTGATCATTACGTTTCTCATTTTGACTTAATGTTATACGGAGATTATTCCATTCAGCAATAGTTCTTGTTGGAGGATAAGGTAAAGGTTCAATAGCTTTTTCTGAGCTCCATAAAATAGTAAACATATTATCTGATCGTATTTTTCCGACGCGGGCAAATTGCCATGTTTGTAATGAGTCTTCAGCTATATGTATTATGCCTTGTGGAGCATTAAACGCTTGATTGTGAAGAGCAGGAATAACAAGACTAGCTGTTGTTGAATTTGCTTTTTCTATCGCTTGTTTCCAGAGAAATACACTATAATAAGCAGCTTCCATAGCGTCGCCAATTTCATGGTCTTTACCATAGGTTGTTTCAATTTTTTTTACAAATGTTTTATTTTCTTTATTATCGAGGCATTCTATGTTTTCGTGCCATATAATTTTGCCATTTTTATCATAATCAAAAATACAATCAAGTATTTTAGAATAATATTCATCAAAATTATTCAATACATTATCAATGTCACAACCATGAACAGAAATAGCATCCAAGTCAACAACATAATGTAATATTGTTTTTCTTGTGTTTTCT
>Ga0268266_10004643_pt1 | contig 13100 bp, 10 predicted proteins | sample KBSS13metaG_FD_190356 | JGI IMG/M metagenome (GOLD analysis project Ga0268266, IMG submission 190356) | Switchgrass rhizosphere microbial communities from Kellogg Biological Station, Michigan, USA - KBS S1-3 metaG (SPAdes) (version 2) | ecosystem: Host-associated > Plants > Roots > Rhizosphere...
GAGACGCTCGGTGCCAAGGCCATCGCGATTCAGGCGGATGTGCGCATCCCGGAGCAGCTCGACCGCTTGTTCAAGGGCGCCCTCGAGCGTTTCGGGCGGCTCGATGTACTCATCAACAATGCCGGCGTGCCGAGCCACGGCCTGCTAGGTCAGATTACAGCGGCGGACCTGGATCGAACCCTGGAAATCAACTTCAAGGGTGCGATGTTTGCAACCCAACGGGCGGTGGCCGCGTTCGGTGAAGGTGGGGGCGCGGTGGTGAACCTCGGCTCGGCACTGGTGGGGCAGCCGGTCGCCACCCAGGCCGTGTATGCCGCTTCCAAGGCGGCTGTTGAAACGCTGACGCGCGCGCTTGCTCAGGAGCTCGGTCCGCGCCAGATCCGGGTCAATGCTGTCTCACCCGGGCCGGTGCAGACTGACGCGTTGCAAATTGACGAAGGCACGCGCGCCTACATACGGCAGAGGACCGCCCTTGGGCGGCTCGGCGCGCCGGAAGATGTTGCCAAAGTGGTGGCTTTCCTCGTGAGCGATGCCGCGGCCTGGATTACGGGGCAGGTGATCGGCGTGGATGGTGGCCTACGGCTGTAATCCGTGGAGCTGCACCTGTCGGTGGGGGATAAGGTTGGTTTTGCCAAGACAGTTGGCGAGAGCGACGTGTATCTGTTCGCGGGCATCACCGGTGACTTCGCGCCGAATCACATCAATGAGCAGTTCATGCAGGGAACGACCTACGGGCGCCGGATTGCCCGCAACGTCGGCGGGCTCTGGCCGATATTGAGATCCGTAACCAGGCGGGGGTGCTGGTGGCGGTCGCCGTGCACGTTTTGAGGTGGATCGAGCTGTTGGAGTGCGGCGTCGCCAGTGCCTCGTGAAAATTCGGTCTGGGCCCCATCAATTCCAGCCAATCATAAGTATCTGTTTTACAAGTAGAAATCCGGCCGATTCAGTAAGGGTTCGTCTGAGGAACTGAATCGCCTGCAGCCTGCCCCGAAATCAAAGGGCCCAAGCGGCCAGAGCTTGCAGAGAGGCCAGACCCCACAAAGAGGCCAAATCCCAGAAAGGGGCCGGAGCCCACGGGTCGGCGCCATCCCGAGCCTGCCAACGCCGACTCTCACCGAATCGGTCACATCTTTGCGCGCTCACACGACATATCATCATCCGGTGACCGTCTCGAACTCATTCCATACCGGTATGCTCGTGGATTCACCTTACGCTCAGGAGTTGGAGCGAGGTGCGGGGCGCCGATGTTTTGCGCCTCCACTGGAAACTCAATACCTCCAGGGGCGCTTATCCGAGGGCCGATTGGTGATTCGCCTTGCCTGCGTGCTCTCGGCGTTGGTTGTACTGTTGCGAGGCGCCGAGCTGTTGCATGCGGGTAGCAGGGAGCTGCGGCCGTTGTTCGATCTGGCCATTGTGGGAGGGATTTCCGTCGCCCTGGCATTCATTGCCTGCAGTGCCTGCTATCAGCGACGGTACATGGCATGGGCCCGAATCCTCGTCCCCATCCGTAACTCGATCGTAGCGGCTCAGCTGGCTGCCGTGGCGGTGCACGGGCAGATGGACATGCTGATGATATTGCCGCTCATGTTATTCGGACCCTTCTTCTTCCTTGGACTGCGGTATCGCGCCGCGTTCCTGTGCAGTGTTGTGACGGTGGTTGCGTACGGGATTTCCGCGACCATGTGGGATATGCCGCAATCAGTTGCGACTCGCTCTTACGCGTTCCTGCTGATTGGATTGCTCGGCTTCACGCTGGCCGCCAGGCATCTGGAAAGAAGCTCGCGCCTTGCGTTTCTCGAGGGCGGACTCATTACGGCGCTCGCCCAGCATGACAGCCTGACCGGCACGAAGAATCGCCGGGTGTTTGACGAACATCTGGCAGATCTGTGGAGGCGCGCCGCCGAGCAGCACCGCAGTGTCGCCGTCCTGTTGATCGACATTGACCACTTCAAAGCATACAACGATCGTTACGGACACCAGGCGGGTGATCAGACGTTGCGCCGGGTGGCACAAGCGATCGGCCATTTCGTTCGCCGCCCTATGGACATACTCGCCAGGTACGGTGGTGAGGAGTTCGCGGCGGTCCTTTATGACACTGACACCCGGGAAGCGGCGGAGCTGGCCGAAAAGATGCGGCGCGCAGTGGCTGGAATGAACATCGAGCATCACGGCTCCAGCATCGCCAGGCAGGTGACCATCAGTGTGGGAGTGGCTGCAGTGGCTCCCAACCTGAGTCGCAGTGCCAGTGGGGCGCTGCAACTGGCGGATGAGGCGCTCTACCAGGCAAAGGTGGGTGGTCGCGATCGGGTTGAGATCAGAGATGACCGGCAACACGACCTGGTGGTGACGGGTGTGTTTGCCAGTTGTCCGGGGCTGCGGCCCCCCGCATTCAGCCAAAGCCGCTGAACCGCCGGAACACGGTCATCTCAACAGCTGATGATCCTTGGGAAGATGCGCGTACCACGTGGCCAGCCGGTGCCGGATGGTCTTCTCGGCCACCTGGTCCTCCGGCATGGGGGTGATCAGCTTGTCGTGCACCAGCAGGCGGTAAACATACAGCGCCTTGGCACTCGCGGAGTCGGTGGACTCAAACTGCACGGCGCCACGATCTTCGGCATAGCGAATACCGGCCCGCAGCGCCGCCTTGAATACTTCCGCTTCGTGTTTCAGCTTGCTCATATTCCGGGCTCAGTTGCGCCAGGCCGTGCCCAGAATATGCCTCAAATCGAGCGCGGGCCAGCCGAGCACGTGCGACGGCATCGCGACGTGCACCGAATACACCGCTCAACTTCTCCGGCACGGCGCTGTGCCTGAGCTCGGGCGGCACAAAAGTGCTCGTTATTACGCGTTGTCTCGGCCGAGCGCGCGTAGCATGGCTTCTTGCCGTGCATCCTCGATTGTCACCAACACTTCTCCGGCATCAACGGCGGACTGATCACGTGTGAAGAGCCCGGTGAGCTGTCGCTCCGCCGTCAGTTCCCCTTGCTCGAAAAGGCTCCACATTTCCAGAGCAAACTCCGTCACGAGCAACTCGGGAGCGTAACGCCCCAGCGTCTCCCGAATGTTGTTGACGTCCCGCTCGAGCATGGCCAGGGCGCCGTTATTGCCGGCCGCATTGACGACTTGTGGGAAGTCGATGATGACCGGTCCATCCGCAGCCAGGAGAACATTGAACTCTGACAGATCGCCGTGGATGAGGCCCAGGCTCAGCATGCGAACTATTTGCCGGATCAGAATGTCGTGATACTCACGCGCCTGTTCCACAGTGAGCTCGATCTCACCGAGTCGTGGTGCAGGGTTGCCGGCACCATCGGTCACCAGTTCCATGAGCAACACATCGTTGAAATAGCCATACGGCTTCGGTACGCGCACATCTGCGCCAACGAGTTGGTAGAGCGCATCGACCTCGGCATTCTTCCACGCCGCTTCCTGCTCTTTGCGGCCGAAGCGGGTGCTCTTGCTCATCGCCCGCGCCTGGCGGCTGCCGCGCACCTTTCGGCCTTCCTGATACTGCGCGCGCTTTTGGAAGCTTCGCTGTCCCATGTCGCGATAGACTTTCGCGCATCGTGTTTGACCGCCTGAGCGGACGAGGTAGACAGTTGCTTCCTTGCCGCTTTTGAGGGGTCGTATGACTTCGTCGATGACGCCGTCATTGATCAGGGGTTGCAGTGCTGCGGGTGTTTTCATCTCAGATTGTGGGTGGAGCCCATTTGACTTCCGAAGGTGTGGCCCCAAAATAGCGGCTCGGGCCTCGCGCCGTGCCAAGAACAACGACTGACGCGCTGCCAGGCGTATCATCGAGCCCACGTCGGCTCCCAAATCAAATTACGAATCGGATATAAGCTATTGAATTTTAATGTTTTTTTAATGGTGCCCGGGAGAGGACTCGAACCTCCACGGTGTTACCCGCTAGTACCTGAAACTAGTGCGTCTACCAATTCCGCCACCCGGGCAGGGAGGGCGAGGCGGCGCAATCTACGCACGGGGTACGGAGCTGTCAATTGAAAGCGCGCAGAAGTAAGTACGGCGCCGGAAAAAGCGGTGACAAAAACTCTCCGGTCAGGTCCCGCAAAGTCGAGGCGAAGGGCCACAAGGTACCATCCACGAGCCCGAAGATTGCGCGTGGCCCGGGCGTGCGAGCGTCCGGCAGAGGTAAGGCCGGGGCAGAGCAGCTACCGCACGGGGGCAGTGTCCCGGGACGTAAAGGGGGCGGCGGCGCATTCGAGCGGGCGGGCAAGGGTCTGCTGCTGAAAGGCCGCGAGAAGATCCAGGTCGGCAGCGTGGTCGAAGGCTTAGTGAGCGCGAACCGCGCTGGATACGGCTTCCTGCGCGTTGAAGGTATGAAGGACAGCGTATTCATTCCGCCCAAAGGGATGAACGGCGTCATGCACGGCGACCGCCTCAAAGTGAAGCTGTCTCAGGATTCCAGCGATCGCTGGTTGGGGACGGTCGAAGGAATCGTCTCGCGCGGCGTGAAAGAATTCCTCGGAACTGTCGACGTGCAAGGTCGCAGCGCGTGGGTCAATGCGGCGGACCGACGCCTGCAGCTCCACTGTGCGGTCTCACACGGCGACCTCAACGGTGCCAAGAGTCGCGACTGGGTCATTGCCCGTATCACACGGCATGCGAACTCAATAGCGCCTGCGCAAGCGATTGTCGTCAAGCGCCTCGATCCGGACCGCCCTGTCGAGCTCGCCACCGAGTCAGCTATTGCGCGTTTTGACCTGCCGCATCAGTTTTCGTCGGCCGCTTTGCGTGAAGCGCAGAGCTGGGGAGATCACGTTGATCCCGCTGAGTCCGAGCGGCGTGAGGATCTGCGTTCGATTCCTCTGGTAACAATCGACGGTGAAACCGCACGCGACTTCGATGACGCGGTTTACGCCGAGCCCCATGACGACGGGTTCCGATTGATTGTTGCGATTGCGGATGTCAGTCACTACGTCCGGCCGGACAGCGCTCTCGACAATGAGGCGCGTGAGCGTGGAACTTCGGTGTATTTCCCGACGCGCGTGATCCCGATGCTGCCGCATGCGCTGTCGGACAACTTGTGTTCGTTGGCGCCGCACGTTGATCGACTCTGCTTTGCCGCGGATATGGTCATCACCAAGAACGGCGCTCTGAAGGCGTCGCGCTTCTTCCCTGCGGTGATGCGATCAGCGGCGCGACTGACGTACAAACAAGCATTTGAAGCGTTGTTTGAAGGTAGGCCGGCGGCACGCGAGGAACTGGGGCCGCTCGTCCAGAAACTCCTGCCGCTCGTGGACGTCTATCGCGCGCTGCTGAAAGCACGCGGTCGACGCGGTGCGCTCGATTTCGACGCAGCAGAGGCTGAGTTCGTTATCGATTCGAGCGAACGTGTCAAAGCCATAGAAATGCGCGCCCGTAACGATGCGCATCGCATGATCGAAGAGTGCATGATCATGGCGAATGTCGCCACTGCGCAGGAGCTTTCGCGAAAGCGTACGCCGACACTTTATCGTGTCCACGGACAGCCCGAGGAAATCAAATTGGAGCGGTTGCAGACGACTCTGCACGCCCTTGGAGTGGACGTTCAGATTCCGGAGACAGTCACGACCCGCGATCTCCAGGCAATTACAAAACGACTGGGGAGCTCGGAGGCACGACCGTTCATCGAGTCGCTCGTGGTCCGTGCAATGCCTCAGGCTGTGTATCAGCCGACTAACATCGGCCACTTTGGACTGGCGCTCACTCACTACGCGCATTTCACGTCGCCGATTCGCCGATACCCGGACTTGGTCGTTCATCGCACGTTGAAAGCCTTGATAGGAGCTCCAGGCGGATCAGCCGTCGAGTACGGCACCGATGAATTGGAAGGGATGGGTGAGGGTAATTCGAAGCTCGAGAAGCGTGCAGACGAAGCGGACCGATATGTCGCCACGTTCCTCAAGTGCACGTACCTGCGTGAGCGAATCGGCCAAACCTTCCACGGCATCATCACAACGGTCGTGGAGTTTGGATGCTTCGTGCAAATCCTCGACGTCGGTGTAGATGGGCTGCTGCACCTCGATAATCTGAGAGATGACGAGTACCAAATGGAGGATGATGGGCACGCGTGGACTGGTCTTCGTACAGGACGACGGCTCCGCACTGGCGCGCACATCAGGGTCATCGTGACATCAGTGAATCCGATCGAAGGGCTCATTGACCTGGACCTGGTTGAAGACGCTTGAAGCATTCCAAGTCAAACTCCAACTCGAAGTCCAACTTCAAACCGAAGACCTCGGGCAGCTCGAACACGTCCAATACCTCGAACGCAGAGACGATCTACGGCCTGCACCCGGTCAGGGTGTTGCTGGAGCGAAGTCCCGAGCGTGTCGTAGGCGTCAGACTGACCGATCGCCGGGACGATCCGCGCACCAAGGAAATCGAGGACCTGGCGCGAAAACAGGGGCGACCGGTTCAGCGGGTCGATGCGAACGCAATGAAGAGCTCGTTGGGCGACGTGGCTCATCAAGGCGTCGTAGCCGAGGTAATGCCGCTGCGCCCGTGGTCGGAGGACGATCTGTTCGACGCGCTGCAGACGGCGAAGGATCCTTTGCTACTGGCGTTGGACGGCGTGCAAGACCCTCACAACCTCGGTGCGTGTTTGCGCACGGCAGACGCCTGCGGTGCCGTTGCGGTCATCGTGCCGCGCGATCGTGCCGCGCAGGTCAACGCGACAGTTAGAAAGGTTGCGGTCGGCGCTGCCGAAACGACGCCTGTTGTTGCGGTGACGAATTTGGTTCGCACATTGAAGCTGCTGAAAGAGGCTGGCCTCTGGATCGTCGGGGCGGATGCGGAAGGCGCGAAGCCGGCTCACGAAGCGGATCTGAAGGGTGGCACGGTGCTGGTCATGGGAGCCGAAGGGGCAGGGCTGCGGCACCTGACGAAGCAGACGTGCGATTGGATGGTCCGCTTGCCTCAGCTCGGCACCGTGGAGAGCCTGAACGTATCGGTGGCCGCCGGGATGCTCCTCTATGAGGCGGTGAGGCAGCGGATGGTCGCGGCGCGCAAATAGCCCGCGGGCCCCAAAGCCGCAGGCCCCCAAAGCCGCAGGCCCCCAAAGCCGCAGGCCCCCGAAGCCGCAGGCCCCCGAAGCCGCAGGCCCCAAAGCCGCAGGGCCCCAAAAGCCGCGGGCCCCCAAGCCCGTGCCCCCGTCACCCTCCCTCGAGCTGGCGCCCACAACCGCGGTTGTGTACCATTCGCGCCCCCTCTGCCCCCGGCCCCTGGGCCGGCAACAAAGCAGAGGCTCCTTGCCGCACCCCGCAGCGCCTCGCGACGGGCGGCTAACCCAATCCGTAAGGAGGAACTCATGAGGCATTACGAGATCGTTTTTCTCGTGCATCCCGATCAGAGCGAGCAGGTGCCCGCCATGATCGAGCGCTACAAAGGCATGATTGCCACCGGCGAAGGCCGGGTGCATCGCCTCGAGGACTGGGGTCGACGCCAGTTGACCTATCCCATCTCCAAAGTCCACAAGGCGCACTACGTTCTCATGAACATTGAGTGCGACCAGAAGACCCTGAACGATCTGACCGGCGCATTCCGCTTCAGCGATGCCGTCCTGCGTCACCTCGTGGTCAACATGGACGAAGCGGTTACCGAGCCCTCACCGATGGCCAAGGCCGCGGATGAAGAGGGTGATGGCCGCCGTCGCGACCGTCGCGATGATGGTGATGATGACGGTGACCGTCCGCCGCGTCGCGTCCGCGACGATGCGCCTCCATCAGATGACGACGACAGCCCTGCTGGCGACAACGTCTGAACCGCGAATAGCGCGGATCGACGTCAGTAGCAGCATCGACTCGTAAGGATTCCAAAATCATGGCAATGAGCAGAGATCGTTCCAGCGGCCCGAGCGGCGGCGGAAATGGTGGATTCGGTGGTGGCGGCAGCGGTGGTGGTGACCGCGGCGGCGATCGGGGTGGTGGCGGAGGCGGCGGTGGCCGTTTCTCACGCCGTAAGAAGTTCTGCCGTTTCACGGCAGAAGGCGTCAAGTACATTGACTACAAGGATCTGGCGACGTTGAAGGGCTACGTCACCGAGACGGGCAAGATCGTCCCCAGCCGGATCACGGGCACGAAGTCGTTCTATCAGCGCCAACTCGCTGTTGCGATCAAGCGCGCACGCTTCCTGGCCCTGCTGCCGTACACCGACCAGCACTGAGGCGCCGCACATGGACATCATTCTTCTCCAGAAAGTCGCCAACCTGGGCAACATCGGCGATCGCGTCAAAGTGAAGTCGGGCTTCGGGCGCAACTACCTGCTGCCGTCCGGCAAGGCCACGCTGGCCACACCCGACAACATCAAGCGCTTTGAGGCGCGTCGCGCGGAGCTCGAAAAGGCCGCGCACGAGCACCTGTCATCGGCCGAGAAACGCGCCGAGCAGCTCAAGGAGTTCAAGCTCGTCATCCCGTCAAAAGCCGGCACTGAAGGCAAGCTCTTCGGTTCCATCGGTACGGCTGACATCGCGGAAGCCGCGACGAAGGCCGGCATCAAGATCGAGCGCAGCGAAGTTCGACTTCCGAACGGAGCGTTGCGTACGGTCGGTGATCACTCGGTCGTTCTGCACCTTCACGCGGACATCGATGTGCCGCTGGCAGTGACGATCGTCGCCGAAGAGTAAGTCGGCACAGCGGTGGCCGGTCCCACCAAAGCGCGTCGCGATTCCGCCCCCTTGTCGCTGGCGGATGCGCCGCTGCCACCGCACTCCGTCGAGGCAGAGCAGGCCGTCCTGGGCGGCCTGCTTCTCGATTCAGCCGCCTGGGATAATGTCGCTGACGTCATTGTCGCGGAAGACTTTTATCGTCCCGATCACAGGGTGATTTTCCGGGCGATCGCCGCGCTGGCGAGCACCTCCAAGCCGAGTGATGTCGTCACCGTTGTCGGTGAGCTCCAGAATCGCTCCGAGCTCGATACCGCCGGTGGGCTGGCATATATAGGCTCCCTTGCGCGCGACACGCCTACCGCCGCAAATGTTCGTGCGTACGCAGATATCGTCCGCGAGCGCTCCATTCTCAGACAGCTCGTCACCGCCGGTACCGAGATCGCCACGGCCGTCTTCAACAACGACGGCGAGACGGCGCGTGAGTTGGTCGACAAGGCCGAGCAGAAAGTGTTCGAGATCGCGGAAGCCGGCTTCCGCGGCAAGCAGGGCGCGCAGGCCGTGCGCTCGCTGTTGCCAGGTGTCATCGACCAGATTGATGAGGCGTTTGCCAATCCTGACAGCCTGCGCGGCTTGCCGACCGGATTTTCCGACTTCGACAAAATGACCGGCGGCCTGCGCCCGGGTGACCTCGTAATCGTGGCCGGCCGTCCCTCCATGGGCAAAACAACACTCGCGGTCAACATGGCTGAGTACGCCGCGCTGCACGCCCGTGACAAGCCCGCCTCGGTCGCAATCTTCAGCATGGAAATGCCTTCCGAGCAGCTCATCACCCGTATGTTGTCATCGATCGGTGGCGTGCCGCTGCAGAATCTGCGCACCGGCCGCATCACGGATGACGACTGGGTGCGCATCACCAGTGCTACCAGTCAGTTGTCGGAAGCGAAGATCTTCATTGACGAAACGCCTGCGCTGTCGCCGACGGAGTTGCGCGCCAGGTCGCGTCGCGTCAAGCGCGAGCATGGACTCGATCTGATTGTGGTCGACTACCTGCAGCTCATGCAGGTGCCGGGTAACAAGGAAAACCGCGCCACTGAAATTTCGGAAATCTCCCGCGGCCTGAAGGTTCTGGCCAAAGAGCTGTCGTGTCCCGTGATCGCTCTGTCGCAGTTGAATCGCGGTGTCGAACAGCGCGAGAACAAGAAACCGGTCATGTCTGACCTGCGCGAATGCGTGACAGGTGACACTCTCGTTTGTCTGTCCGACGGGCGGCGGGTCCCGATTCAGGACCTCGTTGGACAGACGCCGGAGGTGGTCACTATGACCCGAGATGGGCGCTTAACACACGCGCGGTCTGATCTGGTGTGGAAAGTAGGCACGAAGCCGATCTACGAGTTGAAGCTGGCCAGTGGCCGCAAAATCCGGGCGACCGGCAAACACCGGTTGTACGCATCGTTTGGCTGGCAGCGAGTCGACGATTTGCGTCCAGGTGACCGTCTCGCAATAGCGCGGCAGCTCCCTGAGCCCGCGCAGCCGGACAAATGGCCCGAAGCCCGTATCGCGTTGCTGGCTCATCTCATTGGCGATGGAAGCTATCCGAAGCATCAGCCGATGCGCTACACCACCGCTTCTGAAGCGTGCAGTGAAGTAGTGCGCCGTGCGGCCGAGGCCGAATTCGGCATGACTGTGAACCGGCATGCCGGTCGTGGAAACTGGCATCAACTCGTGCTCTCAGGCAACGGCAATCGTTGGCAACCTGCCGGCGTCGGCCTGTGGTTGCGTGAGCTCGGAATCTTCGGCCAACGCTCGGCGCAAAAGCGGGTGCCCGCCGCGGTGTTCAAGCTTTCAAATGAACAGATCGGGCTGTTTTTGCGGCATCTGTGGGCGACCGATGGAACGATCTCGGCCCGCAAGCCGGGTCAGCGTGGCAGCCACGGCGTACACTTTTCAACCTGCAGTCGCGGCCTGGCAGACGATGTGGCGGCGCTGCTGCTGCGCCTCGGGGTCGTTGCGCGAATTCAAACCGTCAGCGCCAGCTACAAGAACCCGGTGCATATGGTCTGGGTGCGTGGCGTGGACAGTCAGACGGCGTTCCTGCGCCGGGTCGGCAGTTTCGGTCCACGGGTTGCGCAGGCGCAGACGCTTCTTGCGGCATTGGCGGGGGTCAAAGCCAACACTAACGTGGATACCGTTCCGGAAGAGATGGTGTGGCGAACGCGCTTCCTCATGCAGCAAAAGGGTATTTCCCGCCGGGAGATGGCGGTCATGCTCGAACAGTCGAATGTCAGTTTCAGGCACGCGCCGTCGCGGGCATTGATGGTCAAATATGGCCGGATACTGGACGATCGGGTCTTGAAAGAGGCTGCGGTCAGCGATATTTTCTGGGACCGGATCACCAATGTTGAGTTGGTTGGCGAAGAGGATGTGTTTGATCTGACGGTGCCTGACACGTCATGTTGGTTAGCTGATGGTGTTGTTAGTCATAATTCGGGTGCGATTGAGCAGGATGCGGACATGATCCTGCTCATCTACCGCGAAGAAGTCTACGACCGCCAGACCACCAAGAAAGGCATCGCCGAAATCGATCTCGTCAAACACCGTAACGGCGAAATCGGCACCTTCGTGCTGACCTTCCAGGGCCAGTTCACGCGCTTCGCCAACTATGTTCCCGACGCCTACGGGGACGGAGTGCTGCGGTGAACCGGCTCATCCGGGCCGTCATAGACACACGTGCCTTGCGGCACAACCTGCGGACGATCCGCGAACGAGCCCGCGGTGCGAGAGTCATGGCGGTAGTCAAGGCGAATGCCTACGGCCACGGCCTCGTGCCAACAGCATTGGCGCTCGCGCAAGCGGATGCATTCGCGGTTGCGAGGTTGGAAGAGGGTCTCGTGCTGCGCGCGGCCGGCATCACTCAGCCCATCGTGCTGCTCGAAGGCGTGTTTGCCGCCGAGCACCTGTTGGAAGCAGCGCGGCACGGCTTTGATCTCGTAGTCCACGATCCGCTGCAGATCGAGCTGCTGGAGGAATACTCCGGCTCCGCGCGCTTCCTCGTCTGGATCAAAATCGACACCGGCATGAACCGGCTCGGCTTCCGGCCCGAAGACTTCCCGGCCGCCCTCGAACGTATTCAACGCATGCGCCCCCCGGCGTTGGAAATCAGGCTGCTCACCCACCTTGCGCGCGCGGACGAGAGCGACGACAGGATGACGCAGGAGCAACTTGCCCTGTTCAGGAAAACCATCGCCGGACTCGAGTACTCGACCAGTATCGCCAACACGGCCGGATTGTTCGGCAACGTCGCGCTGGGATGCGACTGGGTGAGGCCGGGGCTGGCGCTGTATGGCGCATCGCCGTTTGAGGACAGAGTCGCCGCGGAGTTGGGACTTCAGCCGGTGATGAGTCTGGAGACCTCGGTCATTGCCACCCGTAAGGTCAAAAAAGGCGAAACGGTCGGGTATGGCGGCGCCTGGAAGGCGGGTCACGATTCAACCATAGCCATCATCGCCGCCGGCTACGGCGACGGCATCGCGCGCGGCCTGGCTGGCGGCACCCCGGTACTCATCAACGGCGAACGCGCGCCCCTGGTGGGTCGCGTCTCCATGGACATGATTGCAGTCGATGTAACGAACCTGACCCGGGTGCACGTCGGCACGCCGGTGGTGTTGTGGGGAGTAGGGCTGCCAGTGGAGGAGGTTGCCCGTTATGCAGCAACCATCCCCTACGAGCTTCTGTGCGGCGTGAGTCAGCGAGTTCCGTTGGAACTACGTTAGCTGACGAAAAACCTCATCTTCACTCCCGCCAACTGAATGACATCATTGTCAGCCAGTCGCGTGGCCTGCGCCCCAATGGCCGTGCCGTTGAGCAACGGGAAGTCGTCAGCCTTGCCACTGTCGACATGGACGATGAAGTAGCCTTCCGCCCGGCGGGTAATCGCCGCAACCTGCACACCCGGCCGGCCGAGTGTGGTCAATGCTTTGTTCAGCTCCAGCTCCCGACCCGCGAAGGCGCCCGACAGCACCTGCAACTTCGCCTTCTTCAGTGCGGCAGCCGCCGAGCCCGTGTCGTTCAGCGCCCGGCTCTTGCCGGTAGCTGACAGGGAGGGCGATGCCTTCTCGGCTGCTTCGCTGGCAGCGCGCACTTTCTCAACCGGACGTGACGACGGCTGGATCACCATCGTCTTTTCAAATTCATCCTGCGCCTCGTCATCCTCCACAAACCGCAGCTGATGGTGACCGACAGTCACCACGTCGCCGTGCTGCAGGGCATGCTTCTTGATCAGCTTGCCGTTGACGTACGTGCCGTTCGTGCTGTTGAGATCCTCGAGGAATGAATCATTGAGGATATTGATTATCAACGAGTGGTGACCGCTGACGGCGGCATTGTCGATGCGGATGTCATTGTCAGGGAGGCGGCCAATGGTGTACCGCTCCTTGTTCATGTTGTATTCCGCCATCACCTGGCCATCCAGGCTCAAGACCAACCTTGCCATGTG
>Ga0268266_10004646_pt1 | contig 13094 bp, 9 predicted proteins | sample KBSS13metaG_FD_190356 | JGI IMG/M metagenome (GOLD analysis project Ga0268266, IMG submission 190356) | Switchgrass rhizosphere microbial communities from Kellogg Biological Station, Michigan, USA - KBS S1-3 metaG (SPAdes) (version 2) | ecosystem: Host-associated > Plants > Roots > Rhizosphere >...
TACGCCGATGAGCGTGTCCAGGTGATCAGCAAGCGCGTGATGACGACCGAGACGCTGCTCAATATCGTCCGGCATTACGACCTGTATCCGAAGGAGCGGGCCAAAGATACGCGGGAGGCGCTCCTGGCGCGTATGCGCAAGGACATCGCGCTGAAGATGATCAGTGCGGACGTCATCGACCCCCGCAGCGGCCGGCCCACTGAAGCGACCATCGCTTTCGAAGTGTCCTATACCAGCGAGTCGGCGGAGCTGGCCGCCAAGGTGGCCAACGAGCTCACTACTTTGTATCTGAATGAGAACCTGAACAACCGCACCCAACTGGCGCGCGATGCGGCCACTTTTCTCGAGGGCGAGGCCGATCGCATGAGCCGCCACATTGGCGAGCTCGAAGCGCAACTGGCCGATTTCAAGAAAAAGAACTTCAAGAAGCTCCCCGAGGTGACGCAACTCAACATGACTCTGTTGGATCGCAGCCAGGAGGAGATCCGCGGCCTGGACAGCCGGCGCTCGTCTCTCGAGCAGCAGAAAATGTATCTGCAGGCTCAGCTGGCGCAATTGCGGCCCAACTCGGCCGTGTATTCGGACACCGGCGAGCGGATCCTGTCGACCGCCGACCGGTTGAAGATGGCGAAGTCGCAATTGGCTTCGGCGCGGGCCCGCTACGGCAGCGAGCATCCGGATATTGCCCGCCTCGAGCGGGAGATCGCCGGTCTCGAGGCGTCCGAGGACAGCAAACCTACTGCTGCAATTGATGCCAACGCGCAGGTCAATGACCTGAGGCGTGACCTGGAAGCCGCGCGCGCAAAGCTGGCGGCCGCTCGCGAACGCTACGGCCCGGAGCACCCGGACCGCCTGCGGCTGGAACGTGAAGTCGCGGCCTTGCAGTCGCAGGTGGCCGCTGCGTCGGTGCCCGGGCAGACGAGTGACGCCAAGGCGCCGGCCGCCAGGAGCGACGCGGACAATCCGGCCTATGTGCAGATTCAGGCGCAGTTGTCAGCTACCGAGAACGATCTGCAGTCATTGGACGCACAGTCCGCCACGCTTCATCAGCGCATTGCAGAGCTCACGAACGACATCACTCTCGCTCCGCAGGTGGAGCAGGAGTACCGCGAGTTGAACCGCGACTATGACAACAGCCGGCTCAAGTACCAGGAGCTGCGCTCCAAGCAGGCCGAGGCCAAGACGGCTCAGAACCTCGAGACCGATCGCAAAGGCGAGCGCTTCACCCTGATCGAGCCGCCGCTGCCGCCGGAGGAGCCGGTCAGCCCGAACCGGCCGCTGGTCGGCATCGCCGGCCTGGTGTTGAGCATCGGTCTCGCCTTCGGCGTGTTGTGGCTGCTCGAGAACAATGATTTCAGTGTCCGCGGCCGTGCGGACCTCCTGAAGCTCACCGGAGTGCCGCCGCTTGCACTGGTGCCGTACATCGACACCGAGGCGGAGCGGCGCGCCACGCGTCGGAACATTCGTCTGGCATTCGGCACTGCGACCGCGAGCCTGGTGATCGGCATGATCCTGATACACGAGTTCTACCGGCCGCTCGATGTCCTCTGGTTTGCTTTTACCCGCCGGCTCGGCTCATAGCGCGAGATTCAACATGGACCGCATTCAAAGAGCCCTCGATCTGTCGCGATCCCAGCGACCGTACACTGTCCCGGCCGAAGATCACCGCACTGAGCGCGAGGCGCTGGCGCGGGAGTTTTCCCAGGTCGCGATCGAGTATGAGACCCGGCTCACTCTCGACTGGCAGGCCCTGCGCCACAGGCGCGTCATTTCCGCCGACGACAAACATGCGGCCGGACACGCGTACCGGATGTTGCGCACCCAGGTATTACAGCGCGCGCGCGCGAACGGGCTTCACACGATCGGCATAGCTAGCGCCACCAATGGTGAAGGCAAGACCCTGACGGCGGTCAACCTGGCATTGAGCCTGGCGGCGGAGCCGAATCAACGAGTGCTGCTGATCGATCTGGACCTGCGCCGTCCCACCGTGGCACAGGTCCTGGGTCTCAGCGTGGAGCGAGGGCTCGAGAGCTGGTTCAGTGGCGATCAGCCTCTCAAGCGGGTGTGCTACGGCATCGACGGCATCGAGCGGCTGTTTGTGCTGCCGACTCTGGCGCCGATCCTCGGCAGCTCCGAAGTACTCGCCAACATCGCCACCCGCCGGCTCATCAACGATCTTCAGGATCGGGATCCGGGCCGGCTGCTGATTGTGGATCTGCCACCGGTCTTGCTCAGCGATGACGCCTTGATGATGGCTCCGCTGCTGGATGCCGTCGTGCTGGTGGTAGATGAACGTCGCAGCAAACGGGAAGATGTGGCGCGCGTCATCGAGCTCTTCCACAACACGAAGATCGTGGGCACCGTACTCAATCGCTCGTCCGAGTCAGAACGGCGGGCGTACTGAGAGCACGTATGTACGAGCAGTTCTATGGTTTGCGGGAAAAGCCTTTTTCCCTCGCCCCGGACCCCGGCTTTCTCTACCTGGCGCGACGGCATCAACATGCGCTGACGATGCTCGAATATGTCCTGGGCGAAGCGTCCGGCTTTGCGCTGATTACCGGGGAAGTGGGCTGCGGCAAGACCACGGTCGTGCGTCATGTGCTGGAGCGGGTCGAGCAGGTGCTGAATGTCGGTTTTGTAACCAACACACACAAAGGATTCGGGCCGCTGCTGCCCTGGGTCCTGGAGGCTCTGCGGATCGGCCCAGGCGCCGGTTCCCAGAGTGAACAGTATCGACGCCTCGTCGAGCATGCGCGCGCCGAGTACGCTGCGGGCCGCCGTCTGGTACTGGTCATCGATGAGGCACAGAATCTGGGTGTCGAGGGGCTCGAGGAGCTGCGCGTGCTTTCCAACATGAACGAAGGCAAGCACACCATGATCCAGACCATACTCATCGGTCAGCCCGAGCTGCGCAAGCTGCTGCGACGCCGCTCGTTGCGGCAGTTCGCGCAGAGAATTGCGATGGAATATCACCTGGAAGCGTTGCAATCGGAGGAAACTTGCGCCTACATCGCACATCGGGTCGGAGTTGCGGGTGGCCCGAGCCGCCTGTTTTCGCTGGCTGCCTGCGAGGCGGTTCACATTTGCAGCGGCGGAGTGCCGCGTCTGATCAACACTGTGTGTGACACGGCACTGGTCTATGGCTTTGCCGATCAGAAGCCGGTCATCGATGTCGAGATCATCGAGCAGGTCCTGCTCGACCGCTCCGGCGTGTTGCCGTTGCAGCGTGCCCCGGACGCGGCTGCGCCTGCGCTGGCGGGGTAGCCGCCGTTGCCGGCTCCAACATGCAACCGCGCCTCGTATTCATCAATCGCTACTACCGGCCCGACGAGTCGGCGACCAGTCAGATTCTGACGGATCTCGCCGAGGGCCTGGCGGGCGCCGGCCGCGAAGTTCACATCGTGTGCTCGCGTCAACTCTATGAGGATGCGCGTGCCCGCCTGCCTGCGGCGGAATCGATGAATGGCGTCCATGTCAGGCGGGTCTGGACGACGCGGTTTGGACGGCACTCGCTGCCGGGGCGCGCCTGTGACTACGCCTCGTTCTATGTGTCGGCCGCAATGGCCCTCGTGGGAATGTTGCGGCACGGTGATGTGGTAGTGGCGAAAACGGACCCGCCGATGGTATCCGTAGTTGCATCCTGGGCCGCGCAGCTTCGCGGGGCCGTGCTCATCAACTGGCTGCAGGATGTATTTCCGGAAGTGCTCATCAAACTGACTCCCGGATTGCTGCCGTCCTGGATGAGCCGCCTGCTGCTCGCCGTGCGCAACGGCTCGCTGCGCCGTGCGCGGCTGAATGTAGTGTTGGGTGAGAGCATGGCCCAACATGTCCGGCAGTTTGTCGCCGCGGACCGGATCGTGGTGACTGAAAACTGGGCGGACGGCGGTTGCGTCGTCCCGCGCACCGTCCAACAAAGCGAGCTGCGACGGCAACTCGGGCTCGGGCAGGCGTTTGTGGTGGGTTACTCGGGGAACCTGGGACGAGCCCATGAATATGCCACCGTGCTCGATGCGGCCCGCCGCCTGGAGTGGGAGTCACACATCGTTTTCCTGTTCATTGGCGGCGGCGCGCGCTTCGAGTCGTTGCGCAGGGAGGTCGAGCGACTCGGACTGACCAATTTTCGCTTTTTGCCCTATCAGCCGCGTGCCGGGCTGGCTGACGCGCTGGCCGCAGCGGATGTGCATCTGGCCTGTCTGTTGCCGGCTCTCGAAGGACTCATTGTGCCGAGCAAGGCGTATGGGATCCTGGCGGCGGCGCGGCCCCTCATCGCCATCGGGAACCCGGAAGGCGAGCTGGGTCGCCTGGTCCGCACCCACTCGTGCGGGCGCGCCATCAAATGTGACGATGGAGCCGCACTCGCCACGGAGATCCTGCGCCTCGAAGGCGATCGTGCCGCGTGCGAGCGAATGGGCAGCGCCGCCCGGGCGGCGTTCGAGAAGCACTACTCGCTCGAGTCTGCGCTGTTGCGCTGGCACCGGCTGCTGGGCGCCGCGCAGGAATCGCGGGACCGCGCTTCTCAGGCCGTGAGAGGGGCCTGACGCGCCTCCCGGTACAACGATTCCAGGGATCTGCCGAAGGCGTCGAGCGACAAGGCGGCGCAGATGTTGGATTGCGCGAGCGCTCCGATCCTCTTTCGATCGTCAGCCGGCACAGACAGCATGGCGTGCAGCTTTCCGGCCAGGTCGTCGACCGTACCGTTGAAGGTGGCTCCCGCCCCGCTGTCCACCGCAAACCGTCCCGCCGGGACACTCTCCGACACAATGACCGGTAATTGCGCCAACAGGGCTTCGATGGCCGCGTAGCCGAAATTTTCCGAATGGGAGGGCAGTACGAACAGGGTGCTCATGGCCAACAACGCCTGCTTTTCCTCACCCTGGACGAAGCCCACCCAATGAGTGTTGCGTTCGATGCCCACTTGCCGCGCCAGCTCCGTCAGGCTTTTCACCAGGCCCCCATCGCCGGTACCGGCTATCACCAACTGACAATCCGGGTGCGCCGGCAGCACCCGGGCAAATGCCGCAATCAGTGTGTCCAGCCCCTTGATTTCGTGAATCCGGGACATGAACACGACGATTCTCCGGCCGGCCAGGTGGCGCATGCGGGCCGGGCAGGGCGGCGTGCCGTGGTTGTGCGGCGCGGGAAATTCCAGGCCCAGGGGAAACACTGTGTAGTTGAACGGGCGGCGCCAGATGCGCTGCACATCATTCAGCTCTTCGTTGCTGCACAGATGTACCTTGTGCGCGCGACTCAACATCCGGCCCTCCACCAGGTCGATGGACAGCCGCTTCATGCGCGGCGCGCGATTCTGTAACCCCCAGTGGCCCAGTGTGTTGTGCAATGTCAGCGCGTACGGCACCCCGCGCAGCATGGCGGCATGCGCTGCAACTACCGGTGCAAAGCGAAAGCTGCCGTGCACATGCACCAGGTCGTACTCGCCCACATGCCGGAACAGCCAGCGGGCCATTGGCAAGGAGGTTGTGTACCGGTCACCCCGCGCCGGAAAGTACCGGACACGGTGGCCGCGCTCGCGCTCGAATCTGCCGAAGGGGACTTCCCGAAGACGGCGCAGGCCATTTTCGTTGGTGGAAATCAGATCCACGGCCACGTTGCGCAGGCGCAAGGCATCCATGGTCGACCACATCGCGGTCGTCGACCCTCCGTTGACGTCCGAGATGGATGACATGACTTGCAGCACGCGCAGAGGTTGCGCGGCCGCGACCACCGCGCTCTGCGAGGCAGTTGCATCCGCCGCCGTTGTAACCATCGTCGCCAAGATGTCGCAATTCCCCGTTTTCAGCGCGGAGTTGTAACGCATCACTGTTACAGTGGCATGCACTGAGCTTTCTCAATGCGCGGACGCTGCCTCCCTCGATCAACTACATCATCTTGTAAAGTCATCAACCTACACTTTTATTCCATGACCGTCCGCAGGCGCATTGCCTTCTTCAATCCCATTTTCGCTCACTACCGCACGGCACTGTTGCGCGAGTTGTGCGCGAGCACGCGCCGGGAGTTTCACTTCTTCGGCGACACCGAGGATCGCTACGGGGGCATACCGGTCGCCGAGCTGCCTCCCGGGGCGTGCTTTACCCGACTGCCTTACCGGCGCCTTTTCAAAGTGTTTGCCTGGCAATGGGGCACGATCCGACCCACGCTGTTCGGTGATTTCGACGCCTACATTCTCGTAGGGGATGCGCACTATCTGTCATCCTGGCTGGGAGCGATCCTGGTCCGAATGCGCGGCCGGCGGCTGTTGTTCTGGAGTCATGGCTGGACGCGCACCGACCGGGGACTGAAGGGCCTGCTGCGCCGGATGTTCTACCGCCTCGCGGACGGCCTGCTCCTGTACGGCGATCGCGCCAGAGAGATCGGCATCAGCGCCGGTTTCAGCGCCGATCGACTGCATGTGATGTACAACAGCCTGGATTACGACCAGCAGCGCGACTGCGCCGAATCCGTCCTACCCGAAGAGCTCGCGGCCCTGCGCACCCGCCTGTTCGGCTCGGATCCCGTGCCCGTGGTGATTGCCACCGCGCGGCTGACCGGCAAGAAACGCTTCGATCTGTTGATCCGGGCCCTCGGGCTCATCAACCGCGGCGGCCGCCGTGTTGATCTGCTGCTGGTCGGGGATGGTCCCGCGCGCGCCGCCCTGGAGCAGCTCGCTGCCGGCGAGCACGTCCATGTTGTGTTCGTCGGGTCCTGTTATGACGAGCGCAAGCTGGCCGCACTGTATGCCTGCGCATCCGTCACCTGCGCGCCGGGCGAGATTGGGCTCACCTGCATGCACAGCCTGGGCTACGGCGTTCCCATCGTGACCCATGCCGATCCGGCCTTGCAGATGCCGGAATGGGAGGCAATCGTGCCCGGTACGAGCGGTGATCTGTTCAAACCGGGCGATGTGGCCGACCTGGCCGCGAAGCTCGCGCACTGGACGCAACAGCCCGGCGTGCCGGAACAAACTCGCAGGGCTTGCCAGAGCCGAATTGCCCAACGCTATCATGCCCGGGTACAGGCGCATGCAATCGAGTCCGCTCTCGAGGTTCCGCCGTCGCGGGTCCGGCGGGCCTGGGCGGGCAGCGGCGGCCAGTGAACCCGGCCGCACCTCCCAGCACGGTTAAACGGACGGTAGCCGCACTGCTGGCTGCGACCGGTGTCACATCGGTTGGTTTCGCGCTGCAGCGGCTCGCGCTGATGCCCTTCATCCGCGTGCTCTATTACCATGATATTCCGGCGCGACTCGAGGAGTCGTTTTGCGAGCAATTACGCCTGTTCGAACACCTGTTTGTGCCCGCTTCGCGGTCCGACCTGCAGCGGCTGTTGCAGCAAGGAAGCTGGCCGCACTCGAAGCCGGGGCTCATACTGACCTTCGACGACGGCCTGCGTACGCACTTCGAGGTGGCCGCTCCGCTGCTGGACACATTCGGTTTTCAGGGCTGGTTCTTTGTGCCGGCCGACCTGGTCGCGCTCGCGCCCGCTCTGCAGCCCCAGGCGGCCATCCGTCATGATGTCATGCATGAATGGGATACCTCTGCTGATCCCAGGGTTTTCATGACGCAGCAGCAGTTGGTGCAGCTGGCACGACGGCACGTGGTTGGCTGTCACACTGCAACGCACGAGCGGATGTCGCGGGAGCTCAGTGCTGAACAGCTCGACGTTCAGATAGCCGGCGCGCAGCGGCGCCTGCAGGGGATGCTGGGCCAGCGCGTGGATTCCTTCTCATGGGTGGGCGGGGAGGAGTGGGCGTACAGCGCGCAGGCCATGCGCGAGATTGCCGGCCGCTTCGACTACGCCTTCACAACAAACACTGCATTGACCCGCACCGGCACGCAGGCCCTCAGGATCGATCGCACGCATATGGAGCCGGGCTTCTCGCCCGCCCTCGTGCGATTGCAACTGTCCGGGCTGATGGACGTGTACTACCGCAATAAACGCCAGCGGCTCGAGCACCAGCTTCGTCTGGCTGCAACAATGGGACTCTAAGCTCCAGGATTGCCATTGGAGCCGCTGAAGTGCTGAACGTCCACACCGAATCCGCCGAGGGCGCCGGCACGAGCCTGCTGGCTCGCGTGCTGCCGCCGATCATCAAGGAGTGGTGGCAGAAGATGACGGCGCGCGAGGCACAACGGGTGATCGTTCAATCGGCGGTCCGGGTACGCGCGTATGTGCATCCTCATACTCACCTCGGCCACAGCCTGTTGACGCGGGGCCGCTATGAAGTGGAAACCGAGGATATCTTCCACTCCGAGCTGCGCGAGGGCGATGTATTCCTCGATGTGGGCGCCAATGAGGGCTTTCTGTCCGCGCTCGCCTCCTTGCTCGTCGGATCCACCGGCCATGTCATTGCGGTCGAGCCGCAGTCACGCCTGCAGTCCCTGATTGAAATCAACCTGCGATTGAATGAGGCCGCGCGCTTCCGGATCATCCACCGGGCGATCGGTACCACCTCGAGCGGCATCGGCCGCATCAATCTCTACCCCGAAACCAACAGCGGCCAGTCGAGCCTGATGAAGAAGCCCCGCTTCGGCTGGACCACTCTGCGGGTCGAGCAGGAGGAGATCCGGTTCATTACACCCCAGGACATTCTGGCGGACTGTGCCTTGGACCACTTTGACTTCGTCAAAGTAGATGTGGAGGGCTTCGAGCACGCGGTGGTCGATGCGCTGCTGCCGCTGATTGCGGCCGGTCGCGTTCGCAAGCTGTTGCTCGACTATCACGCGGCCATACTGGCCCGATTCGGGATCGAGCCCGCGGCGATCCATCGCAAGTGCTGGCGGCCGGCATGCGGGTGGTGCGTGGCGATGAGCGTAACCTGCAGTCGTACCTGTTGTACTACAACGCTTCCGTGGAATGACCGCCGATCCGGGCGACGAGCTTCTGTACCCTGGGCGGTGCGCGGCATTGAATCTGATCCAACACCTCGTTCCAGCCTGAGGGCCGAATGGTGCGCACGAGCCACAGGTAGCTCGTGCCGCCACCGGCGATGAGCCCGGCCAGAACGATCGCATCGCGCGCTCTTCCCTGACCAGGAAGCAAACGATCCAGCAACAGCCAGGGTGCAATGGCCGCCAACGCCAGCAGGAAGGGAATCCAATAAACCCGGCACGCGTCGCTCAGCCGGCCGCCGCCGACTCGAATCGCCTGGTACAGGAGAAAGGGGCCGGCCAGGAGGTAGTAGCCGGCCGCCGCCGCGGCCATGGACAGCGGGCTGCCGGGGATGGATCCGATGAGGCAGACCAGGGCATAGGAAATACCGGTTCCCAGTGCCAGGCGAAAACCGAGTTTAAACCGGCCCTGTGCGCTGATGAGGGCTTGAATTGGCTCATCGGCCAGGCGAAATACCATCCCCAGTGCCAGGATCCCCAACACCGGAGCCAGTGCCGACCATTTGGCCGCATCGAGAAAGACACGTACGAAGAGTGCCCCTGATGCACCGAGACCCACACACAGTGGCGCACCAATCAACGTGAGCGCGCGCGCCGCCCGCAGAAAGGCGGCCACTTGCCGCTCAGGCTCGTTCGCCATCCGGTTCAATGCGGGAAGCAACACGCCGCTCAGGTTCAAGGTGACCACCCTGATGATCTGAACAACCATGCTTTGCGCGAAGAAATACACACCAACCGCGCTCGCCGGTGCAAACATCCCGAGTATCAACGGGTCGCTGTTCGTGCGGAGCCAGCGCGCCGCGTTGGAGCCAAACACAAACCTGAGGTCGCGTATCAGGGGTTGCCAGCGGGATGGCCGCGGTCTGCTGCGGACGCGTGCCTTGGACACGCGCCACATGATTGCGGTGTAGATGGGTTCGGAAAACAACGTGCCGGCGACCAATGACTCGGCGCCGCAGCCGGCGGCCGCAAATGCGAGGGTGGCAGATGACGTGGCCAGAGCATTGACAAACATCAGGCCGTAATGCGTGCGAAACCGCATGCCCTCCACCAATGTTACCGCGGGCAGGACCAGCAGTGAGCGCACCATCGGCAAAGGCGACATCATCAACAGCAGCGTGGTCAGCTCCGGGTCGGAGTAGATCCGGGCAAGTGGTACCGCAAGAATCGCGAGCAGCACGCTTCCGCAGGCTCCCAGCGTGGCGGCAAACCAGAATGCGGGCGCCGCCCACAGCTCGAGCCGGGTTCGCCGCCGCAGCAGGATCTCGTTGAATCCCACCTGTTGCACGAGCATCGTGAGCGTCAGTATGGAGAATGCCTTGCCGTAGGTGCCGTACTGGGACTTCGTCAGCAGATAGGTCAACGCGGTCTGTACAACGAGCGCAAAGGCCTGGTAGACCACCGCTCCGCCGGCACCCCAGATGACACCAGTGACCGTGCGGCTGGCCAATGACGCGGGCGAGCCGGGTTTTCTGCCCGCGGCAGTCTGCCTGTTCATTGCGACAGGGTCTTCACTGCCCGGTAAGCGCGATACAACAACGGGCTGGAGACCAGATGCAGCAGCGCGGGTGTGCCCAAAGGGTATTTGCCGAGACTTCTGTGCATCAGGGCGCGGATGTCGGCCGTCGGGATGTCGCTGCAGATTCCGGGAAGCGCCAGGACGCGGCGCCGCAGCTGCGACCGGGGCAAGCCTTCCGCACACAGCGAGGCCACCGCGAGCGCTGTTGGGATCAATGCCTGCGGACCATAACGCTCCACGATGCTCGCGGCGCCCAATCTTGCATACCGCTCGCGCTCGGCAGCGTTCCGCAACCGCGACATGGCATCAATCATGCCGCTCAGGCTCGCCGCAACGAGGCCGCCGTGCTCGTGGCCTACCACTTCGAGCTGACTGTTATCCTTGGCGGGCGTGCTCAAGGTAATGACCGGCGTCCCACACAGCAGTGACTCGGCGAGCACCATGCCGAAGCTCTCACCGATCTGCGCCGAATGCAGGAAAACATCCATCGAGCCATAGGCTTCGCGCAGCGCCGCATCGCCGTGCAGAAAATCGATTACAACAACCCGGGATCGGATGCGTTCCGGCAGCGCTGTCAGCCGCTCCCGCAACGCGGCTGGGATCGCCACCAGCAGCAGCCACGAGTCAGGGTTTTGCGCCGCGTGAGCGGCAAACGCGTCCAGCGTCTCACGCGACCACTTTGACTCGATCGGTGAGCCGATCCGGCCGAACAGCAGCGCGGCCGACGGAATCTGCCAGCGCGCCCTGAATTGCGCGCGCAAGCCGGGTTGGATCGGTGTGAAGTCCCCGTGCATGACCAGGTTCGGCAACACGATACCCAGCGGCTGCGACGCAAGCGACCCCCAGCGCCGCCACTTCCATAAACACCATCGCGACAACAGGAAGTGCACATCGATGTGGCGTGCATCCACCGAGTAGTCAACACGGCCGAACACATTGGTCTCCATGACACCCACCGGTGCCGCAGAGGCCTCCCGTCCGGCTGATTTCACCGCGCGCAGAAACGCCGCAGTGCGCGGATCCGCGGGTCCCTCACGGTGAACGTGTACAACATCGGGCTTCCAGCGCAGCGCCGCGGCGAGCGCCATCTGTTGCTCGGGATCGCCGGGGCCCCCGACGAACAGATCGACGGGATTGCCGAGGGAGTTTTCGAGCGCGCCGCCGCCGCGGTATGCGAATAAAGCCGACTCGACGCCGGATTCGGCATAGGCGCGGGCGAAATTGCAGGCGACTCGCTGTGTTCCGCCGGGGCGCAGGTCGCTGACGATGGTAAGCAGGCGCATGGAATCCGGGTCCGCGCGAGACAGTCAGCGCAGCAGGTTGGGATACAGCGGTCCCAGCGTCGCGGCAGCCGGCGGCGCCGCGACTTGCGGTGCCTCGGCGACATTCAGGCCGTTGCGCAGTCGGGCCAGCAGGATCGCGAACATGAAGAACTCGACCGCGCCGAGCATGTTGCCCTGTTTCAGGGAAATCAGCAGAAAGAACAGAAACACTCCACCCACCGCGGCCACGAGTCCGCGGTCGCGCTGCTCTGCTGCGCGTAACGCGCCTGTCAGCGCCCCCAGGGCGCTGAGGGTCACTCCCATGTAAAGCGCGAAACCCACCACTCCCTCTTCTCCCAACGCCTCCAGCGGCACGTTGTGAGGATAGATGCCGTTGATTTCCGGATCCCAGCTCGCGGAATTGCCCAGCCCGAAAATGAAGGAGCCGGCGCTCGAGCTCGACAGGCTCAGAAGTTTGTTGACGTATTCCAGTCGTACCGCCGCGTCCGCCGTGTTGTTTCTGGAGGACCAGCGCTCGGCATCTTCCTTGCCCGCCGAGAAGTGGGTGAACGCAAAGCTCAGCGAGAAAGCCACTACCCCGATGCCCACGGCGGCGGTGATGACACCCTTGATGCTCGCGAATCGAACCGAGAACGGCAGCATGAGGACAATTGCGGCCAACAGTGCCACGAGCTGGCCGCGCGACTCCGAACGGACAATGAGCAGGACGCCACCGCCCACCAGGACCAGTCTGATGGCCCACATCACCAGCGAGCCGCGCTCCGATCGAAACAGCATGGCCGCGACGGCCACGCTGCCACCGAGTCCCGCGAGCGCCAGCGGGTTGGTCTCCTCAACCGCGGAGTCAGGTCCCAGGCTCAGACCTCGCAAGCCCCAGTTTCCCAACACCAGCAGAATGAAGACCAACGCACCCCCCACGACGAGCAGCCAGGTCAACGCCACTCGCAGGTCGTCAGCTTCCCGGATGACGAGGGGCACCAGCACCACGAAAGTGATGAGATAGGGGTAGGACTCGACCCAGAGCGGCCTGGCGAGGTCCGGGCGCGGCGTCCACATCAAACTTACAAATGAATACACGAGCAGCCCAAGCACCGCCCACGTGATGCGCGGAATGTTGCAAAAAATGCAGCGACCCCGAGCCATGGCGGTTGCCAGCGCGGCGAGCACCAGGACGCCGACAGCGATATTGGTCAGCGGCGGGTGCGCGGCCAGGAAGGAGTTGGTACTCTGCCCCCATTGCTTCAGACCATAGATGCACAGTACGGCGGCGAGCGCGGCCGGCGGTCGAACGACCGCTCCGATCGCCAGCAGCGCCAGCATGCAACCGTAGATTCCGAGAGCCAATGAGCCGCTCACGCGGGACGAGCCACCGTGCAGAGAAATTGAGCGAGCAATGTCGCTGGCTCGTGT
>Ga0268266_10004650_pt1 | contig 13084 bp, 13 predicted proteins | sample KBSS13metaG_FD_190356 | JGI IMG/M metagenome (GOLD analysis project Ga0268266, IMG submission 190356) | Switchgrass rhizosphere microbial communities from Kellogg Biological Station, Michigan, USA - KBS S1-3 metaG (SPAdes) (version 2) | ecosystem: Host-associated > Plants > Roots > Rhizosphere...
GACGTCGATTCACTGTTGGGACGGATCGGCGCGAGGTTCGGCCGTACCTGGGCGATCGATGAGTTCGGACTGCGCACCATCACTGCCTGGATCAGGCCGAACCTTTGGAACGAATTCCGCGGCAATCCGACCACCTCATTTTCTTCGGAAACCGGATTCATCCCGTTCCACGCCGATCTCGGTGGTCTGTGGGGCGAGATCAACGCGGGCGTCAGCGGACGGATTGCCCCGAATACGACGCTTTACGCCAACGCCTCCTACCAGAGCCGGTTCGACGGCGGCGGTTTTGCCTATACCGGCAAGGCAGGCGTCCGCATGACCTGGTGATCAGCGCATGCATTGCAGCCCTGCTGGTGAGTAGTCCCGCCCTTTGCGCTTCCGCCCCAAATTTGATCCAGCGCAACGACGCACGCGCGATCCGCGCGCACCTTGGGCCATTCGAGCTACCCAAGGGAGCCGTGCCATGACCATTCAGGAAAACCCCTATCCCATCGTCAGCCACATGATCGATGTCTTCGGCGACTGGCTGAAACACCGGCGTGAGCTGCGGGAACTGCGCGAGGTCGACGCTGCCTATCTCGGGCAGATCGCGAGCGATCTGAGGATGTCTTCCGCGGACCTCGAGGCGCTGGTCCGCCAGGGGCCGCATTCCGCGGATGAGTTGCCGAAGATGCTCACAGCGCTCGGTATAGATCAGAACGATCTGGCGCGCACCGAGCCGCTCGTGCTGCGAGACATGGAACGCGTCTGCTCACTGTGCATCCACAAGCGTCGGTGCGACCACGATCTCGCCGCTGGCGCTGCAGCCGCGCATTATGCAGAATATTGCGGCAATGCTGGCACCATCGAGGGCCTCGGCCCGCGGGCAAGTCAATAGAACCCGCGCCGACCGCGGCGCGCCCAGACACAAAATATCGAAAACAACCCCATGCAAAGTAGAATGGGTCCCGGTTCGCCGCACCCACGCCGCTCGCAGCCGTGGCACGGGAGCGGCCGCCGTCACAGCCGAACCTGATCTCGCCTGGCGCTAATTCCCCATCGCCGCGATCGCATCGGCAATTGCAATCGTGCGCTTGGCCATGTCGGCGTGTAACCGCTCCACCATCCGGCCGTCGAGCTGGATCGCGCCGCGGGAAGCGTTTTCCGGCTTCTCGAACGCGGCGATGATCTTGCGCGCTTCGGCCACCTCTTCCGCCGGCGGCGTGAAGATCGCGTTGCAGGCCTCGATATGGCTTGGATGGATCAGCGTCTTGCCGTCGAAACCGAGATCGCGGCCCTGCGCGCATTCGGTCGCAAAGCCGTCGATATTGCTGATGTCGCTGTAGGGTCCGTCGAGAATTTCCAGCCCATGCGCGCGCGTCGCCAGGATGCAGTGCGTGATCATCGGGATCATCGCCGCGCGGCCCGGCTGCATACGGATCCGCGTTTCCCGCGAAATATCGTTCGGCCCGAATACGAAGCCCGCGAGCCGGGTTTCGGAATCCCTCGATGCCGCCGCGAGCTTGTCGGCATCGAGCACGGCGCGCGCGGTCTCGATCATCGCCCAGACCCGGATCGACATGTCGGCATTGATGTCGCTCAGGCGGTTGGCGATGGCGTTGAGATCGGCAACGGTGGAAATCTTGGGAACCAGGATGCCGTCAGGGCGGGCCTTGCCGGCCATGGTGACATCGTCGACCCACCAGGGCGTATCGAGGCTGTTGACGCGGATCAGCACCTCGCGCTTGCCGAACCCGCCGGCCGCGACCGCCTTGGCGATCTGGTCGCGCGCCATCGCCTTGGCGTCCGGCGCCACCGAATCCTCGAGGTCGAGAATGATGCCGTCGGCCGGCAGATTGCGCGCCTTTTCCAGCGCCCGCGCGTTGGACCCCGGCATGAACAACAGGCTGCGGCGCGGACGGATCATGGGCTGGTTCCTCGGGGCGGTTTGGGTCCCTCGCCCTAACATTTCAAACCGGGGTTCGAAAGCCTTGTTCCCGTCAGCGGCTTATGGTTAGCCATGGCCAAGGCGGGCCCCAGGAACAGGCACAGGACACATGACCACATCATTCCCGCAACATCTGATCGACGGCTACCGGGGCTTTACCACGCAGCGGCTGCCGACCGAGCAGACGCGCTACCGGGAACTTTCCGAACGCGGTCAGTCACCCGCCGTCATGGTGATCGGCTGCTGTGATTCCCGCGTCTCGCCGGAAGTGATCTTCGACGCCGGCCCCGGAGAACTGTTCGTGGTGCGCAACATCGCCAATCTGGTGCCGGTCTATCAGCCGGATGAGAACGCGCACGGCGTCTCCGCGGCGCTGGAATATGCGGTGTCGGTGCTGCGCGTCAAACACATCGTGGTGCTCGGCCACGCGCAATGCGGCGGTATCCGCGCCTTTATCGACAAGATCCAGCCGTTATCGCCGGGCGACTTCATCGGCAAGTGGATGGCGATGTTCATCAAGCCGGGCGAAGTCGTCGAGCAGCGCGACCGTGAGTCGATGCAGGATTTTACCACCCGGATAGAAAAGGCTGCGGTGTTTCGCAGCTTGGAGAATCTGATGACGTTTCCGTTCGTGCGCGCCCGCGTCGAGAGCGGCGACATGCAATTGCACGGCGCCTATTTCGGCGTCGCCGAGGGCTCTCTGTTCGTGCTCGACAAGGCGACGAAGGAGTTTCAAAGCGTCAGGGAAACGGCCTGACTGCGTAGGGTGGGCAAAGGCGCGACGCGCCGTGCCCACCGTCTGTCCTCAACCGTCGCGTTGGATGGTGGGCACGCTTCGCTTTGCCCACCCTACAAATCCGCAGCTCAGGCCGCCTTCTTCTTCGCGGTGATCAGCTTGCGGTTGATCAGGCACTCGGCGATCTGCACGGCGTTGAGCGCTGCACCCTTGCGCAGATTGTCGGAGACGCACCACAGCGCCAGGCCGTTCTCCACCGTCGCATCCTCGCGGATGCGGCTGATATAGGTCGCGTCCTCGCCGGCCGCCTCGTACGGCGTGACGTAGCCGCCGGGCTCATGCTTGTCGATCACCAGACACCCCGGCGCGTTGCGCAGGATGTTGCGTGCTTCATCGGCGGTGATCGGGTTCTCGAACTCGATATTGACCGCTTCCGAATGGCCGACGAAGACGGGCACCCGCACGCAGGTGGCGGAAAGCTTGATCTTGGGATCAAGAATCTTCTTGGTCTCCGCCATCATCTTCCACTCTTCCTTGGTGTAGCCATCCTCCATGAACACGTCGATCTCGGGGATGACGTTGAAGGCGATACGCTTGGGGAATTTCTTGTTGATCAGCTCGTCATTGGTGTAGACGGCCTTGGTCTGCGAGAACAATTCGTCCATCGCATCCTTGCCCGCACCGGAGACCGACTGATAGGTCGCGACCACGACGCGCTTGATGGTGGCCTTGTCGTGCAGCGGCTTGAGCGCGACCACGAGCTGGGCGGTCGAGCAGTTCGGGTTGGCGATGATGTTCTTTTTCGCAAAGCCTGCCGTGGCGTCCGCGTTCACTTCCGGCACGATCAGCGGCACATCCGGATCCATCCGGAAGGCCGACGAATTGTCGATCACGACCGCGCCGGCGGCGCCGATCTTCGGCGACCATTCCTTCGACACCGAGCCGCCCGCCGACATCAGGCAGATATCGACGTCGGAGAAGTCGTAATGCTCGAGCGCTTTGACCTTCAGGGTGCGGTCGCCATAGGACACCTCGACGCCGACGCTGCGGCGCGAGGCCAGCACCACGACCTCGTCGGCGGGAAATTTGCGCTCGTCGAGGATATTGAGCATTTCACGCCCGACATTGCCGGTCGCACCGACGACAGCGACTTTGTAACCCATCGTTCACTCTCCGAGGAAAAATGCCGCCCCGCCGCGCCGAGCGGAAAGGGGGAAGGCAGCGCTTCTATGCGAGAAACGCCGATATGACAACGTTTGACGGTTGCGTTTGGGCGTTTGATGCACGCGGTTCCGGCCGGTTCGGCCAATTCCCTGTTTACGTCGAGGATTTTTCCGGCGCTGGCCAGCTTCGCTAACGAAGTTTGCGGCACGTTGGCACGGCTCTGCGCCTATCTGATGGCCCTGGCGCTGATTGCGATTTGCGGTATCGGGCTGTGGGACCATCTGCCCGAGGTCACGGCGACGGAGACGCTGACCAAAACCTGGAGTCAGGCCGGTCGCACGGCACCCGCATTCGCCGTAAGTCACTTTATTTTTCCAGGGAAGACAGAGACTTACGAAATTTTCCGGCATCCCGAAGGCGGCCGCAAGGACGTATTCCACTGGAGCGGCGCCGGCGGCATCCCGGTCGCCGAACTCGAAATTTATCGCCCGGGCGGAGAGATCGATCAGGCTGGTTCGGCAGCCGGCTATCTTGCCGCCAGGATGGACCCGGCCGGCGTTCGCGAGCTGGAAGCTGCCGGGATTGTCGACAGCAAGTTCGGCCCTGTGACGCTGTTTCGCCGGGTCGGCGGCACCGAGCCTGCCCGCGCCTGCCTCCGGTTTTTCAAGCATGTCGATGAGCCGAAATTCCGGATCTCCGGCTGGTCATGCCTCGGCGAGGATCTGCCGGCCCGGCGCACCGCGATCGGCTGCGTGCTGAACCGGCTGGTGCTGCTGACGGCCGGCAACGATACCAGACTGGCGGAACTGTTCGCCCATGCGGAAGTCAGGCGCAGCGATTGCGCGACATCGGGCGCGCCCGCCCCGTCGGCAGATTGGGTGATGGGCGCCGACAACCCGCGGCTGCGCGGGGCTCTCTAAGGCTGCCATTGGCGGAGCTTGTTTCGGCCGCCCCTCACGATTATGGCAACAAGCGGCCAAGACACTGGTTTTCATGAAACTTTCTCGCTTCGCACCGCATTATTCCGTTGCGTGTGGCGCAATTGACCTAGCGACGACCCTCCCGCCATGGCTAAAATGGGGATAGACCGATTTGGCGATCCGCCAGCCCTTCAGGGCGGACAATGACGAGGATGCAATGACCCGAAAATTCCCCGCTGCAAGCAAGCTCGCGATGTTGCTTGCCACCGCCGCCCTCGTCGCGGTCGGCGCGACCTCCGCCAGCGCCCAGTCCAAGCGTCAGCAGCAGCAGCAGCAACAGTATGACCGGGACGGCCGGATCACTTACGGCTCGCAGGGGCCGAACCGGGTGTACCAGCAGGGCCCACGCACCCGCGTTTACGTCACCACGCGCTCCTGGCTCGATGCCGGCACCGAAGTGCTGCCGGGCGACCGCAAGTTCCAGGACTATGCCTTCCCGTCGCCATACGGTTACCCGACGTTCGCGCGTGAAAATCTCAATCGCCCGATCGACCGCCAGCCGCTCAACCCGCCGTCAGACTTGGGCGGCTATCCGCAGGGCTTCCCGCTGTACTGAGCGCGACAATCCTCTGACGAAAATGCCCGGTTCACGCCGGGCATTTTTGTTTGTGGTGATTTCTCGCTCTACCGGACGGACGCGTGCGCCGGATCGTAACGCTCACAAAACGCCTCGATCGCTTCGGAACGGAAATCGCTCAAGCGCTCAAAGATGACCTCGTCGGGCCAATCCCACCACGCGATACGCTGCAGGCGTTCGGAGACAGAATCAGGAAAGCGCTTGCGGATCGGACGCGCGGGAACGCCGCCGACGATCGTATAGGGCGGCACGCCGCGGCTGACGACCGCGCCCGCGGCAATCACCGCACCGTCACCGACCGTCACGCCCGGCAGCAGGATGGCGGCATGGCCAATCCAGCAATCATTGCCGACGATCACCCGGTCGCCGCGGCGCTCCGCGAAGAAATCGCGGTCGCGCGTCGCCGTCGCCTCGTAATATTCCGGGCAGTAGGTGAAGCGATGTTGCGACGGGCGGCCCATCGGATGGTTCGGCGCGCCGATCCGCACTGAATTCGCGATCGCCGTGAACTTGCCGATCACGGCGTCGGCGACGTCGCAATTTTCCCCGAGATAGGAGTAGTCGCCGAGCGAGGCATATTCGATGCGGGTGTTTTGCAGCACCTCGCAACGCCGGCCGATCTGCGCCTCGCGCAGCCGCACCGTTTCATGAACGAAGGTTTCCGCGAGCTTGGGGCGATGCAATGCGTCCATGAAACGGCTCTAATGGCTCTCCGTGACGCCTGGATGAAGGCGTAGCCCGGATGGAGCGAAGCGCGATCCGGGCTATCCTCTCTAGGCGTGCAGCTTCTGCAACTCCTTCAGGATTGCCTCGCCCATCTGCGTGGTCGAAGCCGCCGTCGTACCCTCCGACTTGATGTCCGCCGTACGAAGACCGCTGGCGAGCACGGCAGCGATCGCCGCATCGACCTTGTCGGCCAGCGCGCCCAGATCGAAGGAATAGCGCAGCGCCATCCCGAACGACGAGATCATCGCGATCGGATTGGCGAGACCCTGGCCTGCAATATCGGGCGCCGAGCCATGCACCGGCTCGAACAGCGAGCGGCGCTTTTTCGTCTTCGCATCGACTTCGCCGAGCGAGGCCGAGGGCAGCATGCCGAGCGAGCCGGTCAGCATCGCCGCGATATCGGACAGCATGTCGCCGAACAGATTGTCGGTGACGATGACGTCGAACTGCTTCGGCGCCTTTACCAGCATCATGCCGCCGGAATCGGCGAGCTGATGCTCCAGCGTCACGTCCTTGTATTCACGCGCATGCACCTGCGTCATCACCTCGTTCCAGAGCACGCCTGACTTCATGACGTTGCGCTTTTCCATCGAGGTCACCTTGTTGCGGCGCTTGCGCGCCAGATCGAAGGCGACGCGGCCGATGCGCTCGATCTCATAGGTGTCGTAGACCTGGGTATCGATGGCGCGCTTCTGGCCGTTGCCGAGATCGGTGATGGTCTTCGGCTCGCCGAAATAGACGCCGCCGGTCAATTCACGCACAATCATGATGTCGAGGCCTTCGACCGCCTCGCGCTTCAGGCTGGAGGCCTCCGCCAGCGCCGGATAGCACACCGCCGGGCGCAGATTGGCGAACAGGCCGAGATCCTTGCGCAGTCGCAACAGCCCGGCCTCGGGCCGCACCTCGTAAGGCACGTTGTCCCACTTCGGACCGCCGACCGCGCCGAAGATGATGGCGTCGGCCGCCGTCGCCTTGGCCATGTCGCCTTCCGAGATCGACACCTTGTGGGCGTCATAGGCGGAGCCGCCGACCAGCCCCTGCTCGGTCTCGAACTTCGCGATGCCCTGCTTGTTCAGCCAGTCGATCAGACGCTGCACCTCGCCCATCACTTCGGGGCCGATGCCGTCGCCGGGGAGAAGCAGCAGTTTATGGGTCGCCATGGAAGAATCCTTGCCTGATTCGTCATTCCGGGACGGCGCAACGCGCCGGACCCGGAATCCCGAGATTGGATGCAAAGCGATTCCGGGTTCGCGGCTTCGCCACGCCCCGGAATGACGGGTCGGGCGGAGTGCTAAAGCGCCGGACGCGGATTGGCAAGGCGCAGAAAAGAGGGCCAGAATGGCCGGACGAGCAACCCGCGCCCCCTCGAGAAGGCCGCAAGACGGACCTCATGACATCAGCCATCATCTGTGCCTTCGCGTCGGCCTTCTTTCTCGGCGCCGGGGTCGTTCTGGCACAGCTCGGCCTGCGGACCGTCGAGCCGCTGTCGGGGGCGGCGATCAGCGTCCCCTCCTTCACGGTGCTGTTTTTGCTGCTGTCGCCCGTGATCCTGCAGGGCGAACCGGTGGTCTGGCGCGGCCTGCCCATTTTCATCGCCATCGGGTTGTTCTTCCCGGCTTCACTGACGTTCCTGACCTTCGCCTCGAACCGTGCGCTCGGGCCTGTGATCACTTCGACGCTCGGCAATCTCGCACCGCTGTTTGCGGTAGCGACGGCGGTGATCCTGCTGCACGAACCGCTGCATCCGCCGCAACTCCTCGGTCTCATCGTGGCGGTCGCCGGTGCCGCGATCATCACCGTGACCCGACCGCGCGACCTCGGCCATTGGCGAAGCTGGGCGCTGCTGCTGCCGCTGTGCAGCGCGCTGATCCGCGGCGTGGCGCCGCCCGTGGTCAAGCTCGGGTTCACCGTCTGGCCCAGCGCGCTCTGGGCCAGCCTGATCGGCTACGTCACGTCATCGGTGGTGCTGCTCACGGTGCAGCGCGTCCGCAAGGGCAGCTTTGTCGTGCAGGCGCCGCGCGCGGGCCTGTTCTGGTTCGCGATGACCGGGATCAGCAACGGCTTGAGCGCACTCTCGCTGTTCGCCGCGGTCCGTAACGGCCCGATCACGCTGGTGGCGCCGCTCGCCGCGATCTATCCGCTGGTCACGGTGGCGCTGAGCGCGATGCTGCTCAAGCACATCGAAATCACCGGCCGCATCGTGGCGGGGGCCGCGCTAACGGTGATCGGCATCGTGCTGGTGCTGATCGGCTGATCCCGTTGCAGGATCGGCAAGACACCGTTGCGGCCAGCGCCCCTGTGCAACGGCCAGTTTGCCTGCCAGAATGAGCGCTGCCGGAGAATTTTGTGAAAGCTTCCGACCACGACACCTACGCACATCCTGCGTGGCTGATCCTCAATCTGTCGCTCGCGCCAACGATCGGTCTCGGAATCGGCCGCTTCGCTTATGCGCTTGTGCTGCCCGACATGCGCGACGCGCTCGGCTGGTCCTATTCCGCGGCCGGCTTCATGAACACGATCAATGCCGTCGGTTATCTGGCGGGCGCGTTGCTTGCCTCCCGGATGATCCGACGCTTCGGGCTGCCGCGAACGCTCCGCTGGGGAACGCTTGCCGCCGTCGTCTCGCTGGCGCTGTGCGCGGTCTCCGGCAATTTTTTCGTGCTGAGTTTTGCGCGATTGTTGGCGGGCGTCGGCGCGGCGGGCGGATTCGTCGGCGGCGCGGCGCTGGCTGCTACCATCGCGCAGACGCGCCCCGACCGCGCCAACTTCCTGCTCAGCCTGTTCTATGCCGGGCCGGGGCTCGGCATCATCTCGTCCGGCTTGATCGCGCCGTTCGTGCTGCTGGGCTTTGGACCGGGATCGTGGTGGATCGTGTGGTGGGTCATGACGCTGCTCTGCGCCGTCCTGATCGTGCCGCTGTTGCTGGCGCCGTTCGGCAGCGGCGCTGCGATCGACCGCGCGGCGCCGGCCAAATTCTCCATCCGGCCGGTGCTGGTCTATCTGGTCGGCTACTTCCTGTTCGGCGCCGGCTACATCGCCTACATGACCTTCATGATCGCCTATGTGCGCGATGCCGGTGGCGGCGCGGTGGCGCAGAGCGCGTTCTGGAGCATGATTGGCCTCAGCGCTTTCGCGACGCCGTGGGTGTGGCGCCGCGTGCTCGCGCTCGACCGCGGCGGACTGGCCACCGCGATCATTCTCGGCACCAACGCCGTCGGCGCCGCGCTGCCGATATTCGGGCACTCGGTCTGGCTGCTCACGATATCGGCGCTGGTGTTCGGCATCGCGTTCTTCGCCGTGGTCGGCTCCACCACCGCCTTCGTGCGCTTCAACTACTCGCCGCAGGCCTGGCCGACTGCGATTGCCGCGATGACGATTTCATTCGGTATCGGCCAGACGCTCGGGCCGATCGTGGTCGGCGCGATCACGGATGCGATGGGCAGCCTGTCGTTTGCGCTGAACGTTTCGGCCGCGATGCTGGCGCTCGGCGCGGTGCTGGCGGCGTTTCAGCCCAAGGTGCAAAACGCCTGATTTCAACCGCCAGGTTCACAAGTACCTGCGGCAGTTTGTGGCCTCAAGTGCCACAGCCTTGTGACCTAAAGTAACGCACCCTTGTGATAAGGTGCCTGCCCGGACGTCACGCAAGCATCACAGACGCACAGCGATATTGGAGATGGGGCATGACCTATTTTGATCTCGGTCCATACAGCCGCAAAATCACCACGTCGTCGCCGGAGGCCCAGCTTTGGTTCGACCGTGGCCTCAACTGGCTGTTTGGCTTCAACCACAGCGAAGCAATCAAATGCTTTCAGAAGGCGCTGAGCCACGATCCCGACTGCGCAATGGCGCACTGGGGCATCAGCTATGCCTCGGGCCCCAACTACAACCTGCCCTGGGTTCGCTATGACCCGCGCGGCCGGCAGATGGCGCTGTCGGCATCCTACGATGCTATGAACGAAGCGCTCGCGCGCGCCAGAAAGGCGAGCCCGGTCGAGCGTGCGATGATCCAGGCGTTGACCGCGCGCTATCCACAACGCGAGGCGATCGAGGACATGTCCCCCTGGGACAAGGCTTACACCCGCGAAATGCGCAAGATCTTCACGGCGTTTCCCGACGATCTCGAGGTTCGGGCGGTTTTCGCCGAATCGATCATGAACGAGACACCGTGGCTGATGTGGGACCTGCCTTCCGGCAAGCCCGCCGAGGGCGCGGGCACCGAGGAATGCAGAGCGCTGCTGGAATTCGCTCTCGACCGGATTCCCAAGGCGTGGAATCACCCGGGCCTGCTGCATCTCTATGTTCACTTGATGGAGATGTCGCCGTTTCCGCAGCGGGCATTGCGGGCCGGCGACCGATTGCGGGAGATCGTTCCGGATTCCGGTCACCTGATCCACATGCCGACGCATCTCGATGTGCTGTGCGGCCACTACAGGGACGTTCTTGTCCATAACCAGAAGGCGCTGGAGACCGACCGCAGGTTCCTCGCCTATTCGGACGATCCGGGTGTCTATCTCGTCTACGTCATTCACAACTTCCACTTCGCGATCTACGGCGCCATGTTCCTCGGCCAATACACACCCGCCATCGCGGCCGCGGAGGAATTGATCGCCACGATCCCCGAGGCGGTACTGCGTATCGAATCCCCGCCGATGGTGGATTTCCTCGAGGGTTATTTGACGATGAAGCAGCACGTCCTGGTGCGCTTCGGCAAATGGCGCGAAATCATCGCGCAAGAGCTCCCGAAAGACCGCGACCTCTATTGCTCGAATGTCGCGATGATCCACTACGCCAAGGCAGTCGCGCATTCGGCGCTCGGCAATGTCGCCGAGGCGGAAGCGGAGCGAGCGTTGTTCGTGGCGGCGAAGGCGCGGGTGCCCGAGAGCCGCCGCGTCCACAACAACAAGATGATCAATCTGCTTGAAGTCGGGCAAGCGATGCTCGATGGCGAACTGGAATATCGAAAGGGCAACCATGACGCGGCCTTCGCGCACCTGCGCAGGTCGGTCGAACTCAGCGACGGACTGCCCTATGACGAGCCGTGGGGATGGATGCAGCCGACCCGTCACGCGCTGGGAGCGCTTCTCCTCGAGCAGGGACGGATCGAGGAAGCCGAAGCGGTATATCGCTCCGATCTCGGTCTCGACGGCAAGTTGAGCCGCGCCTGCCAGCATCCCGATAATCTCTGGTCGCTGCACGGGCTGCACGAATGCCTGGTCCGCCGCGGAGAAAAGGCCGAGACAGCGCTGATCAAGCAGAGGCTCGACCTGGCGCAGGCGCGGGCGGAGATTCCGATCAAGGCATCCTGCTTCTGCCGCCGGATGGATATGGCGGCCGCGTAGGAGAGCAAGCAGGCCAGGGCCGGCAAGGCGATATGCCGGCCACGGGTCTCCCGTCGCGCATGATCCCGACCACATCAACGCTAGGCGGCAAACGCTCGCACGATCACGAAGACTATTCCGATCGCGGTGAGGCCAAACGAAACTGCAACCAGCGGCAACAGCACATCGATGGCCGCGTCCCTGGCGCGAAGCCGCGCCCCCCAAACCACTAGATCGCCATCCGTCCAGTCGTGAAACGAAGTTGGCTTCGGCGGCCCTTCCTCGGGCATCTGAAACTTTTTCCAGACAAGAGACAGCGTCCATGGCACAGCGATCGCCACGACGAACAACACAGTCACGAACATCAACGACAGGGTCACATCGCTCGAGCGGTCGAATAAGACCCAGGCCATCAGCGCAAACCATGCGATGAGCCCGACCGCCGCGCTCCAGATTCTGGGATGGAGGTGGTCGAACACGGGTCTATTGTGGGCGATAAGTTCTCTGCGCATGACATGCCTCCATGGCCGTCAAACCGGGGTCGCCCATTGAAGCAACCGCAGCTATTCGCAGAGGTTTCATTAAATATCGTCCAGCCCGCGCGGCACCGCGGGAAAGCACATTACCACGGCACAGTGTACCGGCGCGAAGCGAACACCAGTTCCTCGCTTTCCGGGTGATGCGCGCACGTTAGCTCCCGCTGAACGAGTTATACCCCTGGTCTTCCCAGAAGCCGCCCTTGTAGTCGTTGGTGACTTCCATCGACATCACGTATTTCGGGTTCTTGAAGCCGAGCTTGGTCGGCACCCTGATCTTCATCGGGAAGCCGTACGCGCGCGGCAGGATTTCGTCGCCGAACTTGAAGGTCATCTGGGTCTGCGCATGCAGTGCGGTCGCCATGTCGAGCGGCGAATTGTAGCCGTCCTTGTCGGCGCACTGGAACCAGACATATTTGGCGCGCGTGTCGGCACCGATCAGTTTCAGGAAATCGCGTAAGGGCGTGCCGGTCCAGCTTCCGATCGCGCTCCAGCCTTCGACGCAGATGTGGCGCGTGACCTGCCTGACCTGCGGTAACTGATAGAGCTCTTCCAGCGTCCAGGGCTTCTTGTTCTCGACCAGGCCGCGCACCTCGAGCTTCCAGCTCTTGCCGTCGACTTCAGGCGCCTCATCGAGGTCGTAATAGGCATTGAACGGGAATGGTTTTGTAATTGCGCTTTCGGGGAAGGTCGGCGCCATTGCATTGGGATTGAAAATCAATGCCTGCACGCCGTCATTGAACTTGGAGACCTGCTTCAGCATTTCCTCGGCCGAAAAACTGTCCTTCACGTCGCAGCCGGTGAGCAGCGCCAGCGCGCCGAGGCTTGCGCCGCCAGTGATGAAACGACGGCGCGTCAGATCCGGCATGGTCTTGATGGCGTCCCGGACGAGCAGCGTCTTGTCGACACCGGGAATGAGAAGGTTGCGCATGCGGCCCATGGTCTTACTCCCTTAGCGGCCGATGATCATGGCGCGCAGGCTCTTCGGCACCAGAAGCGCGAGCGCGACGTGAACCACCATGAAAGCGACAATCCCGGCCATGCAGAAGAAATGGACGTAGCGGGCGGCGTCATAACCGCCGAACAGCGCCGTCAGATATTGCAGTTGTACCGGTTTCCA
>Ga0268266_10004651_pt1 | contig 13082 bp, 7 predicted proteins | sample KBSS13metaG_FD_190356 | JGI IMG/M metagenome (GOLD analysis project Ga0268266, IMG submission 190356) | Switchgrass rhizosphere microbial communities from Kellogg Biological Station, Michigan, USA - KBS S1-3 metaG (SPAdes) (version 2) | ecosystem: Host-associated > Plants > Roots > Rhizosphere >...
CGGCATCGTGATGTTATTGATCCGCTTCACCAGCAACGCTGCGTGGTGGACGGGGCATTTGCGTTACTCGTTGGACTAAGGCGTGCTGATATTCAGGTGATGCCGGCCTGCAAATGCCGGCTTTCCGCGCTTCCGGTGCTCACGTACCCAAACGTACGCTGCGCGCCGGTTCTCGAAATCCACCATTTTCGGCTCGGCCTGACCTGAATCTCAACACGCCTCCCGCTGGAGCTGTGGTCAGTCCGATCCCTTGCTAGTGTCGGGGCATCGCCTCGGCCTGAAATTCCGGCTGGCAGTTGAGCGCCTCGATCTCGGCAAAATAGATCGAATGCGTGGTCGTGCGAATCATGGCGCGGGAACGCTCGGGATCCGGCAGCCGCTCCATCACGAAGCGGACGGCGTTCCTGAGACTGGTCTCGCGCAGGCGCATGGTCACGGTTTTGTCGCCGTCGGGCGGCGAAAGCGTGAGAACTGTGGCGGGCATCGTGGGGTCGACGTGCAGCATGTCGGGACCTCCATTGTGGTTCAATGCGCAAATAGCATCGGAACGTGTCCGTCGTTTGACATCGGTGTGACAGCGCCGGGAAAAGGAAGGTTGCCGATCGCCGCTTCTAGCCGCCATTGACCAGGCCGAGGATGAGCCGGTGGATGTTGCCGCCATTGCTCATCTCGGCCTGGTCGAAGTCGCGGCTTTGCTGGCGTTGCGCTTGCGACAGCGCGGACAGGCGCTTGGTCATTTCGGTCTTGATCTTGCGGCAGTCGGGGTCGCCGGCGACGGTCAGGCCGACGGTTGTCGCCTCGATCTTGCGCACCATGTCCTTGATGGTGTCGCCGTGCACCTTTTCGTGATTGCTGACACCGGTGATGAAAGTCTGCCAGTTGCCTGCGATGGCGGCCGGCAATTTTTGCGACGGTTTTGGCAGCCTGTAGGTGATGATGAGCTTCGGCACCGCCGAGGCCAGGACGCAGGCATCGCCCTGGCGTTCGTATTTCCTCGACCAGGTCAGCTTGAAATCGGTGTAGGCGATGACGCGGATCTTGCCGATCTTCGGCCCGTGCTCGCCGATCGATGCGTAGAGCTCGGGCCCCGACTTTCCCGATATTGCATAGGCGTCGACCTTCTCGACCGGCTTCCAGTCGGCGCGCGCGGCGATCGGCGGGAGCGCCGCGCAAGCCAGAAGGCAAAGTCGAAGGCCTGTTCTCACGCTAGTCCCGATCCCTAGAGCCGGTTGCGCGAGAATGGGTTCCAGCGCACCGTGCCCAGCCTGATCTGCTCGCGCACCAGCGTCAGCAGGCCGGAGCCGGCGACCACCGCCAGGCCGACCAGGCTGATCCAGTCCGGATACTCGTAGAAAAATGTCGCGCCGATGACCACTGCCCAGATGATCTGGGAATAGTGCGTCGAGGCGATCTGGTTGGCCGGGCTGCGACGCGTGGCGAGCAGCTGCAGGCGATGACCGCCGGCGGTGCAGGCGCCGGCGGCGGCCAGCATGCCCAGCAGCTTGAGGTCGGGCACGGTGAATGACGATGTCACCGCCGCGGCGAGGCCGTTGGCGACCAGGCCGTAGCAGACCAGCACGCCGAGCATGGTGGTCTGCTTCTCCCCGGCCAGCGAGCGCATGAGAATGATGGTGGCGGCGGCGAGGAAGGCAACCAGCAGGGCGGCGAGGTGGCCAAGCTGCAGCTCGCGGAAACCAGGCCGCACCACCAGCACGATGCCGATGAACCCAGCGACCACCGCCGCCCACCGCCACGGCCCGACCTTTTCCTTGAGGACGACGACCGCCAGCAGCGTCACGAACAGCGGCGCCAGGAAGATCAGCGCATAGACTTCGGCCAGCGGGATGGTCGTGAAGGCGTAGACGCCGAGCACGCCGCCGACCGTGCCAGAGATGGCGCGCGCGTGCACGGCCCATGGCCGCTGCATGCGCCAGAAACCGTGCCACTGCTCGCCTTCCGGCTTGAGGAAGAACAGGAATATGCTGGCGAAGGCGATGTTGAAGAAGCCGATCTCGAAGACCGACAGATGCCCGCCGAGGGCCTTGGTGATGCCGTCGCCCCATGCATAGACGGCATACCCCGCCAGGGCCAGAATGACGCCGCTCTTCACGCTTGGGCTTTCCTGGAATCTTGGGCGCATCGCGCCTGCCGGTTCGTTGACTACCTGCCACGGCCTCAAGCCGCAAGCCGGGCGTCCTGCAATGGTGACGCCAAAGCGCGGGACTGTTTGGGCCACCGGCCGGTGCGCCATGTACTGGCACAACGCGCGGTCGCTTTTCCGCCGTGACCTCACGCCGTTTTGCGGCTAATAGCCTGACAAGACACACCATATCGGCGGGCTCATACCCTCGCGCCAGACGCGGCAGGGAGAGCGGCCCGACAGGAGCGCAAAGAAATGCCGGCATACCGTTCGCGAACCACCACCCATGGCCGCAACATGGCCGGCGCGCGCGGCCTGTGGCGGGCCACCGGCATGAAGGACAGCGATTTCGGCAAGCCGATCATCGCGGTGGTCAACTCGTTCACGCAGTTCGTGCCGGGCCATGTGCACCTGAAAGATCTCGGCCAGCTGGTGGCGCGCGAGATCGAGAAGGCCGGCGGCGTCGCCAAGGAGTTCAACACCATCGCCGTCGATGACGGCATCGCGATGGGCCATGACGGCATGCTCTATTCGCTGCCGTCGCGCGAGCTGATCGCCGACAGCGTCGAATACATGGTCAACGCGCATTGCGCCGACGCGATGGTCTGTATCTCCAATTGCGACAAGATCACGCCGGGCATGCTGATGGCGGCGATGCGCTTGAACATCCCGGCTGTCTTCGTCTCGGGCGGCCCGATGGAGGCCGGCAAGGTCGTGCTCGCCGGCAAGACCAAGGCGATGGACCTCGTCGACGCCATGGTGGCGGCCGCCGACGACACGGTCAGCGACGAGGACGTCAAGGTGATCGAGCGCTCGGCCTGCCCGACCTGCGGCTCGTGCTCGGGCATGTTCACGGCGAACTCGATGAATTGCCTGACCGAGGCGCTCGGCCTGTCCCTGCCGGGCAACGGCTCGACGCTCGCCACCCATGCCGACCGCAAGCGGCTGTTCGTCGAAGCCGGCCATCTCATCGTCGACCTCTGCCAGCGCTACTACGAGCAGAATGACGAGCGCGTGCTGCCGCGCACCATCGCCGGACGGCCGGCCTTCGAAAACGCCATGGCGCTTGATATCGCGATGGGCGGCTCCACCAACACGGTGCTGCATATTCTGGCGACCGCGCATGAGGGCGAGATCGATTTCACCATGAACGACATTGACGCGCTGTCGCGGCGCGTGCCGGTGCTGTGCAAGGTGGCGCCGGCCAAGAGCGACGTGCACATGGAGGACGTCCATCGCGCCGGCGGCATCATGGCCATCCTCGGCCAGCTCGACAACGCCGGCCTCATCCATCGCGACCAGCCGACCGTGCATACGGCGACCATCGGCGAGGCCATCGATCATTGGGATATCTCGCGCAGCAACAGTGCGAAGGTGCGCGATTTCTTCATGGCAGCGCCGGGCGGCGTGCCGACGCAAGTGGCGTTCAGCCAGGACCAGCGCTGGGAAGAGCTCGACCTCGACCGCGCGCAGGGCGTCATCCGCGACGCGGAGCACCCGTTCTCCAGAGATGGCGGCCTCGCCGTGCTCAGGGGCAACATCGCGCTCGAGGGCTGCGTCGTGAAGACGGCCGGCGTCGACGAGAGCATCCTGAAATTCACTGGCCCGGCCAAAGTGTTCGAGAGCCAGGATTCTGCCGTGAAGGGCATTCTAGGCAACGAGGTCAAAGCCGGCGACGTCGTGGTGATCCGCTACGAGGGACCGCGCGGCGGGCCGGGCATGCAGGAAATGCTCTACCCGACCAGCTATCTGAAATCGAAGGGGCTCGGCAAAGCCTGCGCGCTGCTGACCGACGGGCGTTTCTCCGGTGGCACGTCGGGCCTGTCGATCGGCCATGTCTCGCCTGAGGCCGCCGAAGGCGGCACGATCGGGCTGGTGCGCGAAGGCGACATGATCGAGATCGACATCCCCAACCGCACGATCAGCCTGGCGGTTGGTGACGCCGAGCTTGCCGAGCGGCGCGCCGAACAGGACGCCAAGGGCTGGAAGCCGGTCGAGAAACGCAACCGCAAGGTGACGACGGCGCTGCGCGCCTACGCCGCCTTTGCGACCAGCGCGGCCAAAGGCGCGGTGCGCAACGTGCCGCAGGAATAGGCTGCACGCCCAGCGTGACTTGAGCTGAGGGATGACCGAGCGGGCTGGCGTTCGGCTCTTTCCTCGTGTAGAACATTTGCAGAACATTGGGCTCTGCAAATGACACGACGTGCGGGAAGTGCCGATCTGCCGCTGCATGGCGGGCGCGTGCCGAAATGGCTGGGCGACCGCATGACCAGGCTTGGCGCGGTCATGTGCGAGGCGATCGTCCTTCACTATGGCCGCGACGAGCTGTTGCGGCGGCTGGCGCATCCGTTCTGGTTCCAGTCGTTTGGCGCGGTGATGGGCATGGACTGGCACTCGTCAGGCATCACTACCAGCGTCATCGGCGCGCTGAAGCGCGGGCTGCAGCCGCTGTCGGGCGAGCTCGGCCTGCATGTCTGCGGTGGCCGCGGCAAGCATTCGCGCAAGACGCCCGACGAACTGGTGGCGGTGGGCGACAGGGTCGGGCTCGACGGGGCAGCACTCGCGAAGGCGAGCCGGCTGGTTGCCAAGGTCGACAGCGCGGCTGTGCAGGACGGCTTCGACCTTTATTTGCATGGCTTCATCGTTGCCGATGACGGCAGCTGGGTGGTCGTCCAGCAAGGCATGAACGAGGAACTGCGGCAGGCGCGCCGCTACCACTGGCTGTCTGCCGGCCTGAAGAATTTCGTCGAGGAGCCGCATGCGGCGATCGAAGGCGAGGGGCGCGGCAACATTATCAACCTGACCGACCGGCGCGCCGAGGCGTCGCGCCGTGGGCAACTGGACCTGCTGCAGACGATGGGACCGGACAGGATCGCGCGTGAGCTGTCGCGGATCGAGGGCAGGGCGGAGACCGCGTCCGCCCCCGCGCCTTTGCCGGGCGAGCAGATGGCGCTGCCCTATCTGATCATGCCGGCGCATCATGACGTACGCGCCGAGGATGTGATGGCCCGGCGGCTGAACGGCAATCTTGCCGCCGCCGCAGAGTCCGGGCCGGCCGATTTTGCCGAGCTGCTGCTGGTGCCGGGCGTCGGCGCACGCACCGTCAGGGCGCTCGCCATGGTCTCGGAAGTGGTGCATGGGGCGCCCTGCCGCTTCAGCGATCCGGCCCGCTTCTCCTTCGCGCATGGCGGCAAGGACCGGCATCCGTTCCCAGTGCCGATTGCCGTCTATGACGAAACCATCCGCGTCATGAAGTCGGCGGTCGGCAAGGCCAAGCTCGGCCGCGACGAGGAACTCGCCGCTATCCGCCGGCTCGACGACCAGGCGCGCGTGCTGGAACGGCACGCCTCGGGCCCGTCGGTCGAGGAGCTGATCGCGCAGGAGTTGCACAACTCGCATTCCTATCACGGCCGCAGCGTGTATGGCTGGGAACCGGCTCCCGGCGATGGCGATGCAAGTGCTGCGGAGCGGGTTGTCACCGCCTAGATTTCGCGGCCCGGTTCGGCCTATGGTCCTCGCTCACTGGCGCAATCGACGCGACGCGTGATTGGACCGGTGACCCGGGAGACCAGGCCGTGGCGGAATTGAGCGCCGAACTTGAGGGAAAAATCGCGCTGCTCGCCGGCAAGCTTGCCGAGGCGCGCGCCGAGCAGGCAGCGAGCGCGGCTGAGAACGCTCGGCTGTTAGACGAAGTGCAAGCGAACCAACGTGCGCTCGCGGAGTCTCTGGAGCAGCAGACGGCGACAAACGATGTTCTCGGCGTGATCTCGAGGTCGCCTGCAAACCTGCAGCCCGTTTTTGAGATGATCGCCGAGAGGTCGGTGCCGCTGTGCGATGCGGAGTTCTCGGTGGTCTTCAGGTTCGATGGGGCCTCAATTCATCTGGTGGCACAACACGGACTTTCGAGGGTCGGCTACGAGGCTATGGCACATAGCTATCCCATGCCGCCCGGGCCAAGCAGCACCACCTCTCGCGCGGTAATGAGCGGCAAAGTCGAGCAAATACCTGACGTCCTGGTGGATCCCGACTACCAGCTTGGTGATGTGGCGAAGAACGTCAACGCCCGCTCGCTCGTTGCAGTACCGATGCTCAAGAACGGCCGAGCGATCGGTGCCATCAACGTCGGCAGATCGCGCCCCGGCTTCTTTCCGGCGCGGCAAATCGAATTGCTGAAAGCCTTCGCCGACCAGGCCGTCGTCGCGATCGAGAACGTTCGCCTGTTCGACGAGGTGCAGGCGCGCAATCGTGAACTGGCGGAAAGCCTCGAGCAGCAAACCGCGACCAGCGAAATCCTGCACGTCATCTCGAAATCGCCGACCGACATCGAGCCGGTCCTGAGCGCTGTTGCCGCGAGCGCCGCGCGCCTTTGCGATGCCTATGACGCCGTCATCTTGCTGATGCAAGAAGGGAGGTTGGTGACGGCGACCCACCACGGGCCGATCCCCATGGAGGGAACTGCATTTCCGGTATCGCGCGACTGGGTGACAGGCCGCGCCGTCGTTGATCGCCTGCCGGTCCATGTGCACGATCTGCAGGCCGAAGGAGTGGAATTTCCCTTGGGGCGGTCGATGGCGCTCAAGGTCGGCCACCGCACCGTCCTCACGGTGCCGCTGCTGCGGGAGGAAGAAGCCATCGGCGCGCTTATGATACGCCGCACCGAGGTAAGGCCGTTTAGCGACAAGCAGATCGGGCTGCTGAAGACTTTCGCCGACCAGGCCGTTATCGCCATCCAGAACGTGCGCCTGTTCGACGAGGTGCGCGAGCGCAACCGCGAGGTGACTGAGGCGCTGGAACGGCAGACGGCGACGGCCGAGGTGCTGAAGACGATCAGCAGCTCGGCGTTCGACCTTGATGCGGTGCTCCAGACGCTGGTGAAGTCAGCGTCCGATCTCTGTCACGCGCCGATGGGATGCATCTACCTGCGCGAAGGCGATGCGTTCCGCACGGCAATGCAGGTCGGCTGGACGCAAGAATTCTACGAATATATGAGCCAGCATCCGATGCGCCCGGGGCGTGGTTCCGTCACGTCGCGCGCCGCGCTGACGGCGTCGATCGTTCATATCCCCGATGCTCTCGCCGATCCGGAATATACGTTCGGGGGACCGCAAGTCGGACACTTCCGGACGCTTCTTGGCGTCCCGCTTCTCCGCGACGGCAGCGTGATGGGTGTCTTCGTCCTGGCCCGCCCGACAGTAAAGCCTTTCAGCCAGCGCGAGATCGAGCTGGTTCAGACCTTCTCGGATCAGGCGTTGATCGCGTTGGAAAACGTGCGCCTGTTCGACGAGGTGCAGGCGCGCAACCGCCAGCTGATCGAGTCCCTGGAGCAACAGACGGCGACAAACGACATTCTCAGCGTCATCTCCAGCTCGCCGACCAACCTGCAGCCGGTGTTCGATATGATTGCCGAGAGGTCGGCGCGCCTATGCGACGCAGAATATTGCGTGGTCTTCAGGTTCGACGGCGAACTTATCCATTTTGTTGCCGAGCACGGACTTTCGGCAGAGGGCCATGAGGCGATGGTCCGCGCCTATCCCATCCCGCCCGGTCGTGGCGCCACCGTTTCCCGGGCGGTGATGAGCGGCGAGATCGAGCAAATCCCCGACTTCCAGGCTGACCCCGACTACGCAATTGGCGACGTGGCGACGGCCGTCAACGCCCGCTCCATCACTTCCGTGCCGATGCTCAGGAAGGGCCGCGCGATCGGCGCCATCAACGTCGCTGGATCGAGGCCAGGGTTTTTCTCTGCGCGACAGATTGCTTTGCTGCAAACCTTCGCCGATCAGGCTGTGATTGCCATCGAAAATGTCCGCTTGTTCGACGAGGTGCAGGCGCGCAGCAGCGAACTCGGAGAGGCGCTACGCCAACAGACGGCAACCGCCGATGTTCTGAAGGTAATCAGCAGGTCGGCCTTCCACCTCCCGACAGTCTTCGACACGCTGGTCGATTCCGCGGTCAAACTTTGTGGTGCGAACTACGGCGGCATCTTCATGCGGCATGGCAACGTCTTGCGAGCAGGGGCAACTCTCGGCGTCGACCGCGCCGAAATCAGCAGCGTCATGGAGACGCCGATTGCACCGGATCGCAGGACGGTTTCGGGTCGGGTCATGTTGTCCGGCCAGGTCGAGCATATCGCCGACGTCCTGGCGGACCAGGAATACGACCCGCTTGCCCTTCTACAATTTCCCGGGACGCGAGCCCTCATGGGGGTGCCCCTCCTCAGGGAAGGCAAAGTCGATGGCGTATTTGTGCTCGACAAGCCTGAGCCCGGGGCCTTTACGCCTCGCCATGCCGACCTCGTCCAGACCTTCGCGGACCAGGCTGTCATCGCCATCGAGAACGTTCGCCTGTTCGATGAGGTGCAGGCTCGCACGGCCGAGCTTGGCGAAGCGCTGCAGCAGCAGACCGCGACGGCCGACGTGCTGAAGGTGATAAGCCGTTCCGCCTTCGATCTACAGACGGTCTTCGACACGCTGATCCAGTCCGCGGCCAAGCTTTGCGATGCAAACTACGGCGGAATCTTCATGCGACGGGGCGAGGCGCTGTCCGCCGTCGCTACTGTCGGCGCCAACGCACAAGACATCGATGACATCATGAGCGTGGTAATCCCGGTCGATCGCAGAACCGTCTCGGGTCGCGTGATGGTATCCGGACATGCCGAACATGTTCCGGATATCTTGGCAGATCCGGAATACGATACCGCCATGCTCAGATTTTCGAACACCCGAGCGCTGATGGGGGTGCCTCTGCTGAGAGATGGACAGGTCGATGGCGTCTTTTTCCTTGGCCGACCGGATCCCGGCGCCTTTAGCGCCCGCCAAGCCGAGCTCGTGCAGACCTTCGCCGACCAGGCAATCATCGCCATCGAAAATGTCCGCCTGTTCGAAGAGGTGCAGGCGCGAACGCGCGACCTCGGCGAGGCACTCGAGCAGCAGACCGCGACCGCCGATGTGCTAAAGGCGATCAGCCGGTCGGCCTTCGATCTTCAACCGGTACTGCAGACGCTCATCGAATCCGCAATACGCCTGTGCGGAGCTCACATGGGCGCCATCACGTTGCGCGAGGGCGACAGCCTGCACTACATGGCCGGCTCCAGCCAGGCGCCGGAACTCCTTGCCTATGAGCGGGCTCATCCTCATCCAGTGGGACGAGGGACGTTCCAGGGTCGCGCCGCGCTGGAGGGGGCGACGATCCATGTGGCGGACGCGCTCGAAGACCCGGAGTACGAAAGGCCGGAAGCGGCAGCCTTGGGAAATTTCCGGGCAGTGCTCTCTGTTCCGTTGAAGCGGGGTCAGGAGACCATCGGCGTTTTCGGCATGGCGCGGCGGACGGCCGGGCTCTTTTCGCCGCGTCAAGTCGAGCTGGTCGAGACTTTCGCCGACCAGGCGGTGATCGCCATCGAGAACGTGCGCCTGTTCGACGAGGTGCAGGCGCGTACGGCGGAGCTCGGCGAGGCGCTGCAGCAGCAGACGGCGACGGCCGACGTGCTGAAGGCGATCAGCCGGTCGACGTTCGACCTCCGCGCAGTGCTCGACGCACTCGCCGAATCGGTGACCCGGCTGTGCGAGGCGGACAACGCGTCGATCGTGCGTGAGACGGACGGCAAATTCGTGGAGGCTGCGAGTTACGGCTATCCGGCGGAGCTCGAGAAATATTTTAGCGGCTTTGTGCACGTACCGGGGCGCGGCACCGGGGTCGGTCGAGTCCTGCTCGAAGGCAAGGCCGTCCAGATTCCGGACGTATTGGCAGACGCCGACTACACGTTGTGGGAAGGACAGCGGCTCGGCGGATACCGCACGGTGCTGGCCGTGCCGCTGCTGCGCGAGGGGCTCCCGATCGGCGTTTTCTCGCTCACCCGCTCGACGGTGCAGCCCTTCACCGAAAGGCAGATCGAACTTGTCGAGACCTTTGCCGACCAGGCCGTGATCGCAATCGAGAACGTCCGTCTGTTCGACGAGGTGCAGGCGCGAACGGCGGAGCTTGGCGAGGCGCTGCAGCAGCAAACCGCGACGGCCGACGTGCTCAAGGTGATCAGCCGCTCCGCCTTTGATCTGCAGACAGTGCTCGACACGCTGACGGAGTCCGCGGTCCGGCTGTGTCGTGCCGACAAGGGTTCCCTCGAGCGGCTGATCGATGGTGGATTCAAGTATGTCGCGATGCATGGATTTCCAGCGAGCTTCCGCGCGTATGGCGAGGCCCATCCAACGCAGATCGGCCGCGGATCAACCGTCGGGCGCGCGGTCGAGGAGCGGCGCATCGTCCAGATCGACGACATTCTCGACGACCCTGAATACACACATGGCGCCGTTGCCGAGGCCGGCGGCATACGTACGGTGCTGGCCGTACCGCTGCTCAGGCAAGACGAATTGATCGGCGTCTTCGCCATGATCAGGACCGAGCCAAATCCTTTCACGACACGGGAGATCGAGCTGGTCAAGACGTTTGCCGACCAGGCAGTGATCGCTATCGAGAACGTCCGTCTGTTCGACGAAGTGCAGGCGCGCACCGCCGAGCTGAGCGAAGCACTGCAGCAGCAGACGGCGACGGCCGACGTGCTCAAGGCGATCAGCCGTTCGACGTTCGACCTGCAGCCGGTTCTCGATACGCTCGCGGAATCCGCGGCCAGGCTGTGCGACGCCGACACGAGCGTCATCTTCAAACGCGACGGCGACCTGTACCGATGGTCGGCCAGCTACGGCAATACGCCCGAGTCCGCGGTTTTCGCCAAGGCTAATCCCTATATGCCCGGTCGCGACAGCGTCACCGGACGGGTAGCCCTCGAAGCCCGCGCCGTCCATGTTTCGGACGTACTGGCCGACCCGGAATACGGGTCAACGCAGCTCCAGAAGCTCGGCGGCTACCGGACCATCCTGTGCGTCCCGATCCTGCGGGAAGGCACGCCGGTTGGCGTATTCGCGCTGACGCGGTCGCAAGTGCGGGACTTCACGCCCCGACAGATCGAGCTGCTTGAGACGTTCGCCGACCAATCCGGCATCGCCATCGAGAACGTGCGCCTGTTCGACGAGGTGCAGGCGCGCACCCGCGAATTGTCGCGCTCGCTCGAAGATCTGAGGACCGCGCAGGACCGCCTTGTGCAAACGGAGAAGCTCGCCTCGCTCGGGCAACTGACGGCGGGCATCGCGCACGAGATCAAGAACCCGCTCAACTTCGTGAACAATTTCTCGGCGCTGTCCGGCGAGCTGATCGACGATTTGACGGGTGTCCTTGCCGAGGCGCCGCTCGAGGAGTCCGTCCGCGAAGAGGTTGCCGAGTTGACCGGTTTGCTCAAGGGCAATCTCGACAAGGTGGTCCAGCACGGCAGGCGCGCCGACTCCATCGTCCGGAACATGCTGCTGCATTCGCGGGCTGGTTCGGGGGAGCACCGCTCGATCGACATCAATGCGGTCGTCGAGGAGAGCCTGAACCTTGCCTATCATGGCGCGCGCGCCGAAAGGCCGGGGTTCAACATCACGCTGGTGCGGGAGTTCGATCCGCTGGCCGGCGATGTCGACCTCTTCCCGCAGGAGATCACGCGGGTGCTTCTCAATCTGATCTCCAACGGGTTTTATGCTACCGCCAAGCGCAAAGCGCAGGCCAACGGCGCCGCCTATGAGCCGGTCGTGGCGGCATCGACGAAGGATCTCGGCGACCGTGTCGAGATCAGGATTCGCGACAATGGCACAGGCATCCCGCCGGAGGTGAAGGAGAAGATGTTCACGCCGTTCTTCACGACCAAGCCGGCCGGCGAGGGGACCGGGCTCGGGCTGTCGCTCAGCCACGACATCGTGGTCAAGCAGCATGCCGGCACGATCGACGTCGACAGCCAGCCCGGCGAGTTCACCGAGTTCCGCATCGTGCTGCCGCGTGCCGCAGCCTCGCTGGCAAAATCCGGAGGCGAAGCATGAGCCTGCTCATCCTGGTGGTCGACGACGAGCCCGATGTCGAGCCGCTGTTCCGCCAGCAGTTCCGCCGCGACATCAAGGCCGGCCGCTTCGTGATGGAGTTCGCGGAGTCGGCCGCCGGTGCGCTTTTGCAGATCGATCGGGCCGAAGACGTGACGCTGATACTCGTGCTGTCCGACATCAACATGCCCGGCATGAGCGGGCTCGAGCTGCTGCCGAGGATCAAGCAATTGCGGCCCGACTTGCCGGTCATCATGATCACCGCCTATGGCGACGCCGAGACCAAGCGCAAGGCGCTGGAGAACGGCGCTGAAGCGCTGCTCACTAAACCAATCGACTTTGCGATCCTCAGGGGCGCGATCGAAACGCGGCTGGGAATGGTAGCGTGACGGCGCGCATCCTGGTGGTCGACGACGAGCCCGATCTCGAGGCGCTCATCGTCCAGAAATTTCGCCGCCAGATCCGCGACGGCGCGGTGATTTTCCTGTTTGCCCGCGATGGGGTCGACGCGCTCTCCGTCATCGACGGCAACAGCGATATCGACATGGTGCTGTGCGACATCAATATGCCACGCATGGACGGCCTGTCACTGCTTGAGAAGCTGCAACAGGTCGACGAGCCGCAGCTCTCTACCGTCATCGTCTCGGCCTATGGTGACATGGTCAACATACGCACGGCGATGAACCGCGGTGCGTTCGACTTCATCACCAAGCCGATCGACTTCGCCGATCTGGAGGCCACCATCGCCAAGACGCTGAAGCATCGCGACGTGCTGCGCGAGGCGCGGCGGCGGCAGGCAGCGGCGGAGCGCGCGCACGCGTCGCTGTCGCGCTATTTCTCGCCCAACCTCGCCGAGCGGCTGGCTGGCGACGCCGACGGGCTGGCGCTTGCCGGGCAGTGGCGGGAAGTGGCGTCGCTGTTTACCGACATTACCGACTTCACCGCGCTGGTCGAGACGATCGACCCGGGCACGCTCGGCATGCTCCTCAACGACTATCTGGGCGGGATGACGGACATTGTGTTTGCCATGAAGGCACGGTCGC
>Ga0268266_10004652_pt1 | contig 13078 bp, 12 predicted proteins | sample KBSS13metaG_FD_190356 | JGI IMG/M metagenome (GOLD analysis project Ga0268266, IMG submission 190356) | Switchgrass rhizosphere microbial communities from Kellogg Biological Station, Michigan, USA - KBS S1-3 metaG (SPAdes) (version 2) | ecosystem: Host-associated > Plants > Roots > Rhizosphere...
ATTCAGGATGCCGACGGGCACTGGCGCTACAGCGAGATCGACTGGACCGAGTTCAAGCAGGTGCTCGCCGGCAATGGCCCCTGCAACCGCGATCGTGTCGCTGCGCGCCGCAAGGCGCATGACGACGGCGCCTGGGTGCGCGAGGCGGCAGCCGCCTACGCGGCGAAGCGCGCGCAGCGTCAGACCGCACAAGCCGCGGAATAGGGAGATCAATATGGCCACGCCGAACACGCCGCTGTGGGAAGTCTTCATTCGCAGCCGCAACGGTCTCGCGCACAAGCATGTCGGTTCGCTGCATGCGAGCGATGCGACGATGGCGCTGCAAGCGGCCCGTGACATCTACACCCGCCGCGGCGAGGGCCTGTCGATCTGGGTCGTGCCGTCCACCGCGATCACGGCGAGCGATCCAGCCGAGAAGGGCATGATGTTCGAGCCGGCGGAGTCGAAGATCTACCGGCATCCGACTTTCTACGAGGTCCCGGAAGAAGTGGGGCACATGTGATGGCGAGCGCCAACACGGAGGTCGCCGAAACACCGCTGGTGCTCTACGCACTGCGCCGTGCCGACGATGCGCTGGTCCTCGGTCACAGGCTGTCGGAATGGTGCGGGCATGCGCCGATGCTGGAGGAGGACATGGCACTCTCCAACATCGCGCTCGACCTCGTCGGCCAGGCGCGCGAGCTCTACACCTACGCCGCCAAGGCCGAAGGCCGCGACAATGACGAGGACAAGCTCGCTTATTTGCGCGACGTGCGGCAGTACCGCAATCTGCTGCTGGTCGAGCAGCCCAACGGCGATTTCGCCCAGACCCTGGTGCGGCAGTTCTTCTATTCCGCCTTCGCCGATCTCTACTGGCGCGCGATGATGAATTCGCGCGACGCGACGCTGGCGGCGATTGCCGCCAAGTCGGAGAAGGAGAGCGCCTATCATCTGCGCCATGCCTCGGAATGGATCATCCGGCTCGGCGACGGCACGGAGGAAAGCCACGCGCGCGCGCAAGGGGCGTTCGATCATCTCTGGGCCTTCACTGGCGAGATGTTCGCCGTCGACGACGGCGAACGCGCCCTGATCCATGCCGGTATTGCCATCGATCCCGGCACCTTGCGCGGGCGCTGGCTAACGACGCTCTCCGATGTCGTCAATGAAGCCACTCTGACTCTGCCGCAGAACGACTGGATGCAGCAGGGCGGACGCTCCGGCCGGCACAGCGAGCATCTCGGCCATCTCCTGTCCGAGCTGCAATCGATGCAGCGCACTTTCCCGGGGCAGACATGGTGAGCGTGCTGGACCGCGACAGCGAGCTGCGCCGGCGCGCCTGGGATGCCGCGGCGAGCGTGCTCGATCCTGAAATTCCGGTACTGACGATTGCCGATCTCGGTGTGCTCCGCGATGTCGTTCTCGATGGCGAGCAGGTCGAGGTCGCGATCACGCCGACTTATTCGGGTTGCCCGGCGATGAACATGATCGCACTCGAAATCGAGGTCGCGCTAGAACGGGCCGGATTCCGCCGGCCAAAAGTGCGCACCGTGCTGTCGCCGGCCTGGACGACGGACTGGATGAGCGAAGAGGGGCGCCGGAAGCTGCACGCCTACGGCATCGCGCCGCCGCAAGCCTCGAACTCGCGCCGCGCGCTGTTCGGCGAGCAGGCCGTCGCATGCCCGCAATGCGGCTCGGGGAATACCGAGGTGTTGTCCGAATTCGGCTCGACCTCCTGCAAGGCGCTGTGGCGCTGCAGGGCCTGCCGCGAACCTTTCGATTATTTCAAGTGTCATTGACCATGCCCGCAACCGCACCGCGCTTCCATCGCCTGGCCGTCGAAGACCTCCGCCGCGAGGCCTCCGACGCTGTCTCGATGACCTTTGCCATCCCGACGGACCTGAAGAGCGACTATGCGTTCATCCCCGGCCAATATCTCACGCTCCGCACCAGGCTCGACGGCGAGGAGGTGCGCCGCTCCTACTCCATCTGTTCCGGCCCCGACGACGGCGAGATCCGCATCGCTGTGAAGAAGGTCGATGGCGGCGTGTTCTCGAGCTGGGCCGCGGACGAGCTGAAATGCGGCGACGAGCTCGACGTGATGACGCCGACGGGCCGTTTTGGCGTGCTCGCGCCGGCCGAGACCGGTCGCACCCATGTCGGCTTTGCCGCCGGCTCCGGCATCACGCCGATCCTGTCGATCGTGAAGGGCGTGCTCGCGCACGAGCCGGACAGCCGATTCTTCCTGTTCTACGGCAATCGCGCCACCGACAACATCATGTTCCTCGAGGCGCTTGAGGAGCTGAAGGATCGCTTCATTGACCGCCTCTCGATCTTCCACGTCATTTCCGGCGAGGAGCAGGATATCCCGATCCTGCACGGCCGGCTCGACGGCGACAAGGTGAGGGTGCTCTTGCGCTCGCTGGTGCCGGCCGCGAGCATCGATCACGTCTTCATCTGCGGTCCGTCCGGCATGAGTGAGGACATCGAGGTGACCTGCCGCGATGTTGGCATTGCGCAAGAGTGCATCCATGTCGAGCGCTTCGTCTCCGAATTCGGCGGCAAGCCGCGTCCGAAGAAGATCGTCGCGCCCGACGCGCCGCCGAAGGCGATCGCATCGCTGATCATCGACGGCAAGCGTCGCGAGGTGCCGGTTGCCGCGGACGAAGCCATTCTCGATGCCGCGCTCCGCGCCGGGATCGATATGCCCTTCGCCTGCAAGGGCGGCATGTGCTCGACCTGCCGGGCAAAACTGGTCGAGGGCGAGGCACCGATGGACATCAACTATTCGCTGGAGCCCTGGGAGCTGAAAGCGGGTTTTGTCCTGACCTGCCAGGCCAAGCCAGCGTCCGAGCGCGTGGTGGTGGACTACGACCATGTTTGACAGGTTTGGCCAACCAGCAGAACATTGCGTGCAAACAGCCGGGAGAAGCGCGTGAACGTCAAAGCCGTCCTGTCGCCGGAAGATGTTGCCCGCGCCTGCGCCGATGCGATGTTGGCGGAGGACGATGCCTCCAAGGGGCTCGGCATGGAGATCGTCGAGATCGGCCCGGGCTTTGCGACGCTCGCCATGACGGTGCGGCCGGACATGGTCAACGGCCAGCGCATCGCTCATGGCGGCTTCATCTTCACGCTGGCCGATTCCGCCTTCGCATTCGCCTGCAATTCGCACAATGAGCGCGTGGTGGCGGCGCAGGGACAGATCACCTTCATCAGGCCCGGCACGCTCGGCGACCGTCTCGTTGCGAAGGCACGCGAGATCAGCCGCGGCGGCCGCTCGGGTATCTATGACGTGCGCGTCACCGCCGGCGATACCGTCATCGCAGAATTCCGCGGGCATTCGCGTGTCATTCCCGGCACGTGGCTGCCGGCGCAGGATCAATAAAGAAGAACGAACCAATGTGGGGAAACGAGGATGGCTCTGACGAGGCTCAAGGAAGGTGGTGACACCTATAGTGCCGAGCTGGACGCGCAGGAGCGCGCGTCGCGCGACGCGATCATGGCGCTGCAAACGCAGCGGCTGGCCTGGTCGCTGAAGCACGCCTACGACAACGTTGCGCACTATCGCAAGGCTTTCGACAAGGCCGGCGTGCATCCGTCCGACTTTCGCGAGCTCTCCGATCTTGCGAAATTTCCGTTCACGGTGAAGACCGATCTTCGCGACAACTACCCTTTCAACATGTTCGCCGTGCCCCGCGAAAAGCTGGTGCGTGTGCATGCGTCCTCCGGCACAACGGGCAAGCCGATCGTGGTCGGCTATACGCAACGCGATATCGATACCTGGTCTGAGGTGATGGCGCGCTCGATCCGCGCGGCCGGCGGCCGCACCGGCATGATCATCCACAACGCCTATGGCTACGGTCTGTTCACCGGCGGGCTTGGCGTGCATTACGGCGCCGAGAAGCTCGGCTGCACGGTGGTGCCGGTCTCCGGGGGCATGACCGAGCGGCAGGTGCAGCTCATCAACGATTTCCGCCCCGACATCATCACGGTGACGCCGAGCTACATGCTGGCGATTCTCGACGAGTTCAAGCGGCAGAAGCTCGATCCGCGGCAGTGCTCGCTCAAGGTCGGCATTTTCGGGGCCGAGCCCTGGACCAATGCGATGCGTGGCGAGATCGAGGACGCCTTCGACATGGATGCGACCGACATCTATGGCCTCTCCGAAGTGATCGGGCCCGGTGTCGCGCAGGAATGCATCGAGACCAAGGACGGCCTGCATATCTGGGAGGACCATTTCTATCCCGAGGTGATCGACCCCGAGACCGGCGCGGTGCTGCCGGACGGCGAGAAGGGCGAGCTGGTGTTCACCTCGCTCACCAAGGAAGCTTTTCCGGTGATCCGCTATCGCACCCGCGACCTGACGCGGCTGTTGCCGGGCACCGCGCGGCCGGGCATGCGGCGGATGGAGAAGGTGACGGGGCGCTCGGACGACATGATCATCCTGCGCGGCGTCAATCTGTTCCCGACCCAGATCGAGGAGGTGCTGCTCGCGACCGACTGGTGCGGCGGGCACTTCATCCTGGAGCTGACCCGCGAGGGCCGCATGGACGAGTTGACCATCATCGCCGAGGCGCGGTCGGAGAGCTGGGACGGCCGCGGTCTCCTCGACCATGCCGATCGGGTTTCGACCCATATCAAGAACACGATCGGGATCAACTCGAAGGTCCAGATCGTGCCCCCTGACACGCTGGAGCGCTCGCTCGGCAAGGCCAGGCGGCTCTACGACAAGCGGCCCAAGGACTGACTTGGCGGATTGACTTGACCGCCCCCAGAGGCGACAAGGCCCGCGAGAAATCGCGGGTCTTTTCCATGTCATCAGCCGATCCCAAAGACGTCGAGGCGCGCTGTGTCCGCCTGAATGCCAAGGCCGAGAACGCCGCCGCGATCGCCCCGGTCGTCGAGCCTCATAAGCTCACGCGCGGCCCCAATGATCTCCTGATCGAGGTCAAGGCCGCCGCCGTCAATCCGTCCGACGTCAAGGCCGCGACCGGTCTGATGCCCTATGCCGTCTTCCCGCGCACGCCCGGCCGCGACTATGCCGGCGTGGTGATCGACGGGCCGGCCGGCACGATCGGCCGCGAGGTGTTCGGCTCCTCCGGCGATCTCGGCATCCGCCGCGACGGCACGCACGCCAGCCATCTCGTCGTCGAGGCTGATGCCGTGGTGGAGAAGCCGAAGACGGTGTCGTGGGAAGAAGCCGCCGGCATCGGCGTGCCCTTCGTCACCGCGATGGAAGGCTTTCGCCGCGCCGGCATTCCAAAGCCCGGCGAAACCGTGCTGGTGTTCGGCGTCAACGGCAAGGTCGGCCAGGCCGCGGTGCAGATCGCGACATGGCAGGGCGCGCGCGTCATCGGCGTGGTGCGCAGGGTGGAGGCCTATGAAGGCCATGCCAATGCGCCCATCGAGGTGATCGACGCCTCCGCGACCGATGTCGCCACGCGCGTACGCGAATTGACCGGCGGCAAGGGTGTCGACATCGTCTTCAACACGGTCGGCGATCCCTACTTTCAGGCGGCGCACAAGTCGCTCGCGCTGCGCGGCCGCCAGGTCCTGATTGCCGCGATCGATCGCATCGTGCAATTCAACATCCTCGAGTTCTACCGGGGGCAGCACACCTATGTCGGCATCGACACGCTCGGACTGTCGTCGGTCGCGACCGGCGCGGTGCTGCGCGATCTCGGTCCGGGCTTTGCGAGTGGTCACCTGAAACCGTTCCCGATCAGGGCGAGTGCGGTCTATCCACTGGAGCGCGCCAAGGAAGCCTATGCCGCTGTTGCGGGCTCGTCTCGCAACAGGGTGATCCTGAAACCGTAACGCACCGTCACTGCGAACGCAGCGAAGCAATCCAGGAATGCATCCGCGGAGACAGTCTGGATTGCTTCGCTGCGCTCGCAATGAACGAGAATGGCGAGAGGCCTGAGAACAACCGATGGAATCCACCCAGATCGTCATCCTCGCCGGCCTCGCCATCGGCCTCATCTACGGCACGGTCGGCCTGCTCAGCGGCTTCTGCTTGATGAGCAGCATGCGCGGCTGGCTGGCGGAGGGAGACGGGCGGCTCGTACGGTCCTACGCACTGGCGATCGCGGTTGCCATCGCCGCGAGCCAGTTCCTCGCCGGCAACGGCATGGTCGATCTCGGCAAGTCGATCTACCTGCAACCGACCTTCTCGGCGCCGGTGCTGTTCTTCGGCGGCCTGCTGTTCGGCTACGGCATGGTGCTGTCGAACGGCTGTGGTTCGCGGGCGCTGGTGCTGCTCGGCCGCGGCAACCTCCGCTCCTTCGTCGTCGTGATCGTGCTTGGCATCGCTGCGCAGATGACGCTCAAGGGCCTGATCGCGCCGGCGCGCATCGCGCTGGTTCAGGCTTCGCAAACCACGGTGAATACGAATTCGTTGCCGTCGCTGCTGGCAATGCTCGGGGCCGCTGAAGCCACCTCGCGCGCGCTGGCCACTGCCGTGGTCGTCGTTGCGCTGCTTATGTTCGCTTTCGCGCATCCAGCGTTCCGTCGCTCGCCGGGCCAGATCGCAGCGGGAATCATCGTTGGTCTGCTCGTCGCCGGCGGCTGGTTCGTCACCGGCTATCTCGGCGCCGATGATTTCAACCCGGTGCCGGTGACATCGCTGACCTTCATCGCGCCAATCGCGGACGCCCTGCAATACGCCATGCTCTCGACCGGCCTGACGCTGAATTTCGGCGTTGCGACGGTGGCCGGCGTCCTCGCCGGCAGTCTGGTCACGGCACTCGCCACGAGCCGCTTCCATCTCGAAGGCTATTCCTCGCCGCGTCATATGCTGCGCTCGGCCGGCGGCGCCGCGCTGATGGGGATTGGCGGCGTGATGGCGTTCGGCTGCTCCATCGGGCAGGGGCTCACCGGCGTATCGACGCTCGCGCTGGGCTCGTTCGTCGCACTTGCGGGCATCCTGCTCGGTACGACGGCGGGCCTGCGCGGAAGCTCGCGCGTTCAGCCGCTCGCGGTGGCCTGACGGCGCAGCAACCGGTCGCCCAGCGTCGCAAGGCCAATGCCGGCGACGATCAGCCCAGCCGCGACGGCGAGGCTCATGTCGATGGGCTCACCCAGCAGGATTGCCGCGCTGGCGATACCGACGAGCGGCGTCCCGGTGGTGCCGAGCGAGGTCGTCAGCGCCGAGATGCTCTTGTTGACCATCGACATCGCCCAATAGGCCAGCGCCGTCCCGATCAGGCCGGAATACAGGAACAGCAGGACGAGCTTCGGTGACCATTCCGCGTGGGGCAGGCCCTCCACGATCAGCGCGGACACTGTCAGCACGATCGTGGCCACGAGCACCTGCCAGATCAGCAGCTGAAGCGGGGACGCGATCCAGCGGTGCGCGCTCATGTAGATGATGTTGGCAGCCCAGGACATCGCGGCCATGATGACCATGCCGGCGCCGAGCAGAATGTTGCCATTGGTCCAGTCAATGGACGTCGGATTCAGGATCACGGCAAGGCCGATCAGCCCGAGCAGGGCGCCCGCTAGCTTTGGCGCGGTCAGCGTATCCTTTCCCAGTAGCGGCGCGGCGATCGCGACCCAGAGCGGCGTGGTGTAGCCGAGCACGATGGCCTTGCTCGCGGGCAGGTAGCGCACACCGGCCGCAACCAGGACCGAGAATATGATCATGTGCAGCAGCGCGACGCTGAGGATCACCGGAATGTCGCGCCGCTCCGGGATCATCAGATTGTTGCTCGCGCCGAGGATCACGAACAAGCCAGCCAGCGCGATCCAGCTCCGGATCGCCGACGTCCACAGGGGCGGAAGGAACTGGACGAGCTGCTTCGTCACCGACCAGTTCACGCCCCAGGCCAGCACGACGATCAGGAACAGGCCGACGGCCGCGCGGGGTGAGAGGGAGTTCATCGCAAAATCCTTGAAGCAGTCCAGTCCGCTGGATAGCATCCCGGCTGGCACCTGAAAAAGTGCCAGATAGGAGAGGAATAAGGTGCCAGTTTCCGACAGCATGGTCTCGACCCTGATCGACCTGAAGCGGGCCGACGACGACGGGCTGGTGGCGCAGTTGACTGGCCAGCTCCGAAGCCTGATCGCGACCGGCCGCCTCGGCAAAGGCCGTGCACTGCCGTCGAGCCGCCGGCTGGCGAGCGATCTCGGCGTCTCGCGCAACACCGTCACCTATGCGTTCGAGCAGCTCGCCGCCGAGGGATATCTCGCGGCATCGCACGGCCGCCGTCCGGTGGTCACCGTTGACGGCAGCGCGCAGGGCGAGGGCGCTGCCGTATCCGGAGCACGCACTGTAAAGCCGCGGCTTTCCCCGTGGGCTTCGCAGCTCAAGCAGGCCGACTGGCCAATGTCCTATCAGGCACCGCTCAAGCCGCTACGTCCAGGGCATGGCGATGCGAGGGAATTTCCGCACGAAGTCTGGGCGCGTTGCCTGCGCCGCAGCGCGGTGCATGCGGCCAGGCGCGAGCTCGGCGAGGTCAACCGCCCGCGCCTGTGCGAGGCGCTGGCGCACTATCTCGCCGCCAGCCGAGGAGTTCGCGCCACTGCTGATCAGATCCTGATCCTCCCCAGCGCGCAGGCCGCGCTGACGCTGATTGCGGCTGTGCTCGTCACGCCCGGCGACGAGGTCTGGGTCGAGGACCCGGGTCACCCCGGTGCTGCGGCGGCCTTCCGTGCCTCCGGCGCGCGCGTGACAGGCATGAAGCTGGACGAGCAGGGCATGCAGCGGCTGCCCGGAATGGCCGCGCCAAAGCTGGTCTTCATGACGCCATCGCACCAGCACCCGACCGGACGGCTGATGTCGCTGGCGCGGCGCACCGAATTCCTGGACATGAGCAGGCCCGGCAAGACCTGGATCGTGGAGGACGATTACGACGGCGAATTCCACTATGACAGCCGGCCGGTGCCGGCCTTGCAGGGGTTGGACGCCCATGGCCGCGCGTTCTATGTCGGGACATTCTCGAAGGCGATGACGTCGGATATCCGGCTCGGCTATCTCGTCGTGCCGCGGGCGCTGATCGGCACCCTGGAGATCGCGCAACGGCACATCGGGCTGATCGCGTCCAGCCATGTCCAGGAAGCGCTGGCCGAGTTCATTGCCGATGGGCATTTCCTGGCGCATCTGCGCCGGGTGCGCCGGCTCTATCACGCGCGCCGCGATCATCTCGTGGAAGGACTGCAGCGCCATCTTGGCGAAGTGCTCGCGGCCGAAGTGCCCTCGGGCGGCATCCAGCTCGTCGCGCGCCTCAAGCGCGGCCGCGCCGATCAGGCGGCGGTCAAACGGCTGGCTGAAGCGGGCGTCGTGACGCGCGCCCTGTCCAGCCTGGCGCTGGAACGGCCGCGCGATCACGGTCTGCTGCTCGGCTTTGCGGCCTGGCGCGAGACCGAGATCAGCGCGGCGCTGCGGACGATGGCATCCTGCTTCTAGCGCGTTAGTCCACGGCTTTCGTCACGATGCGAATCTCCGAGGTCAAGGTCCGGTGCACCGGGCACTTGTCGGCGATCTCCATCAGCTTCTTGCGCTGCTCGGCATCGAGCGCGCCGTCGATCGCGATGTCGCGTTCGATCTGGTCGAGCATGCCGTCGCGCGTCTCGCACTCCGCGCAGTCTTTGGCGTAGATCTTTGAATGCTTCAGCGTGACCGTGACGCGATCGAGCGGCAGCGATTTTCGATCGGCATAGAGCCGCATGGTCATGGAGGTGCAGGCCCCCAAGCCTGCGAGCAGGAAATCATAGGGGCCGGGGCCGGCATCCTGGCCGCCGGCCGAGATCGGCTCGTCCGCCACCAGACGATGCGGGCCGACCGTGATGGTGTGGTTGAACTTGCTCTTGCGGGTCTCCTGCACCACCACCTTGCGCGGCTCTTTCGAATCAGAGGCCTGTGCAGGTTTTGTCGCTTCGATATAGCGGCTCGCCCAGGCTGCGATCATTTCGGCTGCGTAGAGGGCGTCGGCCGGCTTGCTCAGCAGGTGATCGGCATGGTCGAGCGAAACAAAGCTCTTCGGGTGTTTTGCCGCAACGAAGATCCTGGTCGCATTGTCGATGCCGACGGTATCGTCGACGGGCGACTGCATCACCAGCAGCGCCTTGCGCAGGCCTGTGACGTCCTTCATCAGCTCATGCTCGGCGATGTCATCGAGGAATTCGCGCCTGATCCGGAACGGGCGCCCCGCGAGCGACACTTCGACCTCGCCCTGTGCGCGGATGTTGTCGAGATGCTCCCTGAACAGGCCGGTGACGTGAGCGGGATCGGACGGCGCTGCAATGGTGACCACCGCTTTCGCCTCGGGAATCTTCCCGGCCGCCGCCAGGATGGCGGCACCGCCGAGGCTGTGGCCGATCAGGATCGACGGCGCCTTGTGCGTCGAACGCAGATGGTCCGCCGCGTGCACGAGATCGGCGACGTTGGAGGAGAAGGTCGAATTGGAAAAATCGCCTTCGCTGGAGCCGAGTCCGGTGAAATCGAACCGCACCACCGCAATGCCCTTGGCCGCGAGCGCGACCGAGATGCGCTTGGCTGCCAGCGTGTCCTTGCCGCAGGTGAAGCAATGCGCGAACAGCGCGAAAGCCGCAGGCTCGCCCTCCGGCAGCTCCAGCGCGGCGGCGAGCTGATGGCCGCCTTCGCCGGTGAATTGAAAGCGTTCCGTCGACATGGGCTTCCCCCGTCCTTGTTTGAACTCTAATCGTCCGAGTAGCGTTGCTCGGCCCAGGGATCGCCGCGGTTATGATAGCCGCGGACTTCCCAGAAGCCCGGCGCGTCCTCGGTCAGGAATTCGATCGCCTGGAGCCATTTGGCGCTCTTCCAGAAATACAGATGCGGTACGACGAGACGCACCGGACCGCCATGCTCGTCCGTCAGCGGCTGGCCCGACCAGCTATGGGCGAGCAGCGCGTCCTCGGCGGCAAAGTCTTCCAGCGAAAGGTTGGTGGTGTAGCCGTCATGGGAATGCAGCACGACGAAGCGTGCATCCTCGCGCGGCTGGCAGGCCGCGAGCAGCTCGCGCGTCGCAAGCCCTTCCCACTCATTGTCGTAGCGCGACCAGGTCGTCACGCAGTGGATATCGGAGGTGAACCGGGCCTGCTTCTGCGCCGCGAACTCGGCGAAGGTCCAGAACACGGGATTTTCGATCGCACCGTACACGTCGAGCCGCCAGTGCTCGCGCGATACCGGCGGCATGACGCCGAGGTCGAGCACCGGCCAGTCCTTGGTCAGGTGCTGGCCCGGCGGCAGCCGTTGGTCCGCCGGACGGGCGACTTTACCTGTCAGGAAGCGGCCTTCGCGCGCCCATGTTTCCTTGGTGCGCGTCAGCTTGCTGTCGGACGGTGGCTTGTCGTCGGTCATAGGCTACTCGTGAATGAGCTACTCGTGGCGGTGCATCGCGGAGGCGTGCTTGGTGTCGCGCATGGTGGAATAGATTATCAGCGACAGGAAGATGACGCTGGCGAGGTAGTAGTAGAACCATTCCTCATGCCCGACGCTCTTGAAATAGAGCGCGATTGCCGGCGCCGTGCCGCCAAAAATCGAGACGGTGATCGCGTAGGGCAGGCCGACGCCGAGCGCACGGACATTGGTCGGGAACAGCTCGGCCTTCACCACCGCGTTGATCGAGGTGTAGCCGGCGACGAACAGCCAGGCGCAACAGATCAGGATGAACGCCATGAACGGCGACTTGGTCTCCTTCAGCGTCATCAACAGCGGAACGGTTGCAAGCGTGCCGGCAACGCCGAAGAAGATCAGCAGCGGCTTGCGGCCGATCCTGTCGGAGATGGCGCCGTAGATCGGCTGCAGGATGGTTGCGAAGATCAGCGTGCCGAAGATCACGAAGGTGGTCTGGTCTTCGGTCAGCCCGACCGAGAGTTTTACAAACGTCTGCATGTAGGTGGTGAAGGTGTAGAACGCCGCGGTGCCGCCGGCCGTAAGGCCAACGACCAACAGCAGCTCGCGCGGATAGCGCAGCAAATTGGTGATCGAGCCGGTTGGCTTCACGACCTTCCTGGCTTCCTCGAAAGCTTCGGTCTCGTGCAGATTGCGCCGCATCACCGCGGCAAAGATCGCGAGCGCTGCGCCGATCGCAAACGGGATGCGCCAGCCCCAGGCCTTCAGCTCGTCCGGCGTCAGGAAGACCTTTTGCAGGAGCAGCAGCACGATGATGGCGGTCAACTGGCCGCCGATCAGCGTGACATACTGGAAGCTCGAATAGAAGCCGCGGTGCTTGGGATCGGCGACCTCGCTCAGATAAGTGGCGCTGGCGCCGTACTCACCGCCGAGGCTCAGGCCTTCGATGACGCGGGCGAGTGCCAGGATCACCGGTGCAGCGAAGCCGATCGTGGCATAGGTCGGCGTCAGCGCGATGATCAGCGAGCCGAAGCACATGAACACGACCGACAGCGTCAGCGAGATGCGTCGGCCGAAATGGTCGGCAATGTAGCCAAACAGCCAGCCACCCAGCGGGCGCATCAGGAAGGTCGCCGCGAATACGACGGCGACATTCAATTGCTGGACGACGGGGTCGTTGCCGGGAAAGAAGGCCGGGGCGAAATAGAGTGCGAACGCCGTATAGGCGTAGAAATCATACCATTCGACGAGATTGCCGATCGAGCCGATGAAGATCGCCTTGACCCGCCGCTGCACGTCCTGGAGGTCGAGATGATCGTCGGCTGACGTGATGGCTTGATCGGTCATGATCGGTCTCCGGGAGGGCGATCCACGATCCCTTTCGCCCGGATCGGTTCGCCACGCATAACAGCAGGCAACGAGGACGGGCCGCGCCGGTTCCCGATATTGAACCGGAGAACGCCGTGCCAGAAGGTGACGGGTTCTCCGACCGCGGCCTATTTGGGCGCCCGCGGATCGATCGGGGTCGTGCCGCGCACGCCCAGAATATCCTCCAGCACCTTGGCCCCCGCCAGCAACTGTGCCTCGCCGCGCGGCGGCGCGACCACCTGCAGCCCGACCGGCAGGCCGGAAGCGGTAAACCCGCACGGCAGCGACAGTGCCGGGCAGCACACCAGCGTGATCGCATAGACGATGCCGAGCCATTCGACGTAATTGTCGAATTTCTTGCCGGCGCATTCGGCGACATAGCGGTTCTCGACCGGGAACGGCGGCACGATGGTGGCGGGC